>Ga0207006_1101_pt1 | contig 17349 bp, 20 predicted proteins | sample Alteio_BWMinCont_84_FD_153497 | JGI IMG/M metagenome (GOLD analysis project Ga0207006, IMG submission 153497) | Enriched cells from forest soil in Barre Woods Harvard Forest LTER site, Petersham, Massachusetts, United States -... | ecosystem: Environmental > Terrestrial > Soil > Temperate forest >...
TCCCCGTCATTCAAACGGCCCACCGAGTTCCATTCATAAGGCAGCGGAACGCGGCGTTTGACGGACTCTGAAAACACGCCGACACCCGCCAGCAAAGGGCCAAAAAAGAAAAAGCCATGCATATTGGACCACAGTATCTGCATCACCACCAGCGCGTAAAGGGACCATCTTTTGTTGATATGCAGGGAAAGGACATAAATATACAGGACAAAAAACAAGAGGCTGAAAATATCCGGACGGATGGTAAAACGGGATTGGTACACCATCAAGACCATCAAAAGGGTAAATACCGTCATCCATTGGCGCTCGCGGCCATAGCCTAAAAACAGCAGCATCAAAAATGTCAATGATACCACCAAGGACTGCATGGAGATAAGCCCGTCGAAACCGTAGGCTTTTTGTACCTGGTAAACCAAGATTTGGAACAACCACTCATGATTGACCCAGGGCCTGCCGGAAATGGTGCAGGAAAGGACATCAAAATTGGGGACAAACCCATGTTGGCAAATCCACCATCCCATCCGCAAATGCAGCCATAGGTCCAGGTCCTTGATTTCAAGGCTGGAAGTAAAGGTGATCAGGGCAAAGAGCACGCCGATGGACAGCCAGCCGACCGTGGTACTGAGATTTTTCCAAAACCGTTCGCTCATAACTTTAAAAGGGGACAGTATAAACTGTCCCTTTTTTCTTTTTTTAAGGGGACACTTTAAAGTGTCCCCATGCTGCTTGTAGCAGTTGTTGCGTATAGGGGTGCGCGGGGGATTGTAAGACTCTGGAGGCCGCGCCCTCCTCAACAATTTTCCCCTGGTACATGACCACTATTTTATCACTAAAATTCCGCACCAGACGCAAATTATGGGAAATAAAAATATAGGCGAGATTAAATTCCTGTTTTAATTTTTTTAAGAGGTCCATGATCTGCTTTTGAACAAGAGTGTCCAGCGCCGAAACAGCTTCATCCAAAACAAGCACGCGAGGGCCGGCCAAAAGGGCCCTGGCAATGGCGATGCGCTGACGCTCCCCTCCGCTGAATTCATGGGGGAAACGCCCTAAAACGCCAGGCGAAAGCCCTACAGCCACAAGCATTCGCTCCATTTGCTCTTGTTCCTGAACGGCTGAAAATGAGTGTTTGCGCCCAAATGCTTCTTTTAAAATTTCCCGGACATTCCATAAAGGGTCCAAAGATTGATAGGGATCTTGAAAGACCATCTGCAGGCTGAAATTTTCCGCCTGAATGGACCCCTTATCAGGCGGGATCAGTCCCATCATCATTTTGGCAAGTGTGGTCTTGCCGCACCCGGACTCGCCGATAATGGCCAAATTGTCCCCCGCTTCCAAAGAGATGCTGACATCGTCGACAGCGCGCAAATTCCCAAAGGATTTTGAAACATTTTGAATTTGTAATATGCTCATTGAAAGGCCTCAATCAATTCCTTAGTGTACTCGTGCCGGGGCCGGCCAATAACTTGACGGACCGGCCCTTTTTCCACCATCTCGCCCTGACGAAGAATGATGACCTCATCCGCCAAATGGGAAATCATTCCCAGATCATGGGCGATCAGTAAAATAGACATGTTCTTCTTCCTTAGACGAGCGAACAACTCCATGATCTTGACTTGCAGGGTGACATCCAAACTGCTGGTTGGTTCATCAGCAATGATCAAGGAAGGGTCACAGACACAGGCCATCGCCACCATGGCACGCTGGCGCATGCCCCCGCTCAATTGATGCGGATAACAATTATAAGCACGTTTTGGGTCAGGCAATTCCACCTCGGTAAAAGTGTCCAATACTTTTTTATACCGCTCTGGATTGGATAATTTCGTATGTGCGGCCAACACTTCATCTAATTGCTGACCGACGGTAAACAAGGGATCAAAAGCGCTTAAAGGCTCCTGAAAGACCATGCCAATGCGCGCCCCCCTGCAACTTTGCATTACGCGCGAAGGAAGTCCCAATAAATCGCGGCCTTCAAAAACAATGCTTCCCTGCCGGATGTTCAAAGCGCAAGGCAACAAACGTAAAATTGACAATCCTATTGTGGTTTTCCCACTGCCCGACCCACCTGCTATGGCCACGATCTTTCCCTGAGGAACATCGAAGGACACCTGATTGACGAGTGTCTTTGTGCCCACCGCGACGGTCAAATTTTCTATGGAAAGAAGATTATTCATCATTCTCCCGGAACATCGGATCAAAGGCGTCCCTTAGGGCATCTCCGATGACATTAAAGCACATCACCGCGATAAAAATAAACAATCCGGGCAGCAATATCCACGGGGCGAAAATGACCGGTACAATCCCCATGGCATCTGAAAGCAAATTTCCCCAGCTGGGGACCGGATCCTGTATGCCTAAGCCCACCACACTTAATCCCGCTTCCGCCAAGATATACGAGGAGACCGTCAGCATCAGGGTTGCCATCGAATAAGAAATGGTTTGGGGTAAAATGTGTTTACAGATAATGGCGATATCCGAAACTCCAAGGGTCCGGGCCGCCAGCACAAAATCACGCTCGCGCAAAGAGAGCGCCATGCCCCGGATTATCCGCGCCAATGACGCCCAGCCGATCAAAGCCAAAATGACCACGACACTTACGTAGACTTGCACGGAATTAAAATTTTCCGGGACTGCCGCTCTTAATGCCAGCATCAGGTAAAATCCCGGGACCATCATGAACATTTCACAAAGCCGCATCAAAATACCATCCACCCAGCCGCCGTAATACCCGGCAATGCCGCCGATCACAAGCCCCAGGACAAATGAAATGGCAACACCCAATAAACCAATGGACAAAGAGATCCTGGCCCCATACCAAATGCGCGAAAAAATGTCCCGCCCCCGCGCATCCGCTCCCCACAGATACATGCGGCCAGGGGCATCCACGCTAAAAAGGCGTCCCGCCTTAAAAAAATGCAGGGGATATTTTTGGGTCAAGTCCACCACATATACCCGCCGGTGCACAGCATCAAAGGTCAGGGCCCTGCCGTAGACAAACGGGCCGGACCATTGTCCGTGGTCCATAAACTCTACAGCCGTCGGCGGGCAATAAGAAAAATCGCGGTTTTCATCATCATAGGCATAAGGGCTTACAAAATCAGCAAAAATGGCCAAACCGTACAAGATCATCAAGGCCCAAAAACAAATCATGGCCATGCGGTTTCGGCGAAAAGACGTAAAAGCTAATTGTGTGCGGCTGTTAGAATCAATTCGATTTTTCATATCGTATGCGTGGATCAACCAAGGTCAACAAAATATCCGCCAGGACATTGCCGATGACCAAAAGCACCCCTGCTAATAAGGTACTGCTCATGACCAAATACACATCCTTGGAACGCACGGCGGTCAAAAGCAAAGAGCCCAGGCCCGGCCAACTGCAGACAATTTCAATCAACGCGGCCCCGCTTAAGAGTGCCGCAAATTCATATCCCAGCAGGGTGGCCAGGGGATTAAACGCGTTACGCAGGGCATGACGGTAAATGACCACACGTTCCGGCAGGCCCTTGGCGCGCGCCGCTAAAATATACTGCTGGCGCAAAATCCCCAGCATATTGCCGCGCATGATCCGCTGCAAAGAAGCCATGGAGGACAAGGAAAGCACAGTCGCCGGGATAACCAGATGAAGTGCCGTGTCCCTGATTTTTCCGACGAGCGTCATATCGTCATAATCAGGGCTGTGCATTCCGCCCAAAGGAAGCGCACCCCAACGGCTGGCCATATATAATACCAACACCGCCAAAAAGAACCCCGGTGTGGAAAATGCTGCAAAAGAAAATATGGAAAGCACCCTGTCCACCCATTGATTGCGCCTGAGCGCCGCCCATATGCCCAGCGGAATGGCCACACCCCAGGTTATGATCAAACTGGTAAAGGACAAAATAAAGGTATTGAACAAACGGCTGCCCAGGACATGGGTGACGGGAACATTGTAATAAAATGAATACCCCCATTCTCCACGGCATATGTTAAGAAGCCAGTGCCAATACTGTACAGGGAAAGGATCATTAAGATGGTACAGCTTCTCATAACGGTCCACGGTGCTTTGTGAAATTTGGGGATTTAAACGAAGGGTATCAAAAAAATTCCCCGGGGTCGTGTGCATCAGCCAAAAAGTAAAAAAACTGACCGCCAGCAACAGCAGGACCGTCGAGCAAAGTCTCCGTATAGTGTGATTAATCATTGCCTTTCTTTCGCAATCACGCATCTAGAGATGAAAACTATTGTGTGTTCGGCACAATCAGGGATTTTTGGGCAAATGTCCGCGAGGATTTACAACAAATTTTTTCCAAATAAAGAGAATCTTTAGAAAAAATTTGTTGTAAACCGTAGCGGACGGCCAAAATATCCCGTGCCGAATACACAATAGTTTTCATCTCGATGTGCGTACAGTTATTTTTTGATGTAAAGCTCTTCGATATTATGAAACGCGCCGCCGTTGACCGTTGGTTTAAGGTTGCCGAATTTATTGCGCACGGCGTACATGTCCATGTTTAATACCGTATAGATGACCGGAAGCTGATCAGCTGCGATGCGCTGGAATTCATCATACAGGGCCTTGCGTTTGTTTTCATCAAGTTCCTGGGCGCCCTGGTCATAGATCTCATTCATGCGTTTTTCCCAAGCGGTGGCCGGCTTGTCCTGATGAGGGTCCCATAAATGCAGTCCGCCGGAAGATTTCCAGACGTTTTGCCCGAAATGCGGCTCCACCCCGCCAGTCAATCCTATCATCACCATGTCCCAATCAAAAGAAGACATCAATTTATTGACCAGCGTATTAAATTCCACGGGGACTAAATTGACCTTCATCCCCAGCCTCTCTAAATCTGAACGGATGATAGCTGCCATCTGGTCCCGCCCGGTATTGCCTGACTCAGCCGTATAAAAATTAAATTCCACCGGATGACCTTGAGAATCTTCAAGCGTGCCATCCTGCTGATATTTGAACCCGGCATTTTTTAAAATTTCTTTGGCTTTCTCTAAATTATAATCATAGACTGCCACATTCGGATCATAAAAAAAACCGCTGCTCGGGCTCATGGGACCGTCTTGGGGAAGCCCAAAACCATTATTAAGGATCTCTATGATCCGCTTTTTATCGATGGCATGCGCCACGGCCCGGCGGAATTCCAGACTGGTAAACCAGGACAATTGGACAGGATCAACGAAAGGTTTATGCGTTTGGGGATTGGTGCCGGGGTTCTGATTAAAGGTCACAAAGTTGCTGTTGTAATCAGCTCCAGCCTCATAAATATGAAAATTCTTTGTGTTCTCCATAGGCTTAAGCAATGGATAATCCTGGCCTGCCACTGAGGTGGCATCAAGTTCGCCGTCCATAAATTTTAAAAGCTGGGACTGGGCGTCCGGGATGATCAAATAGATGACCTTATCTAAATAAGGCAGAGCTTGCCCCTCCAGGGATTTTTTCCAATAATAGGGATTGCGTTTGAAGACCAAACGCTCACCGGGATGATATTCGCTTAACATGAAGGGGCCGGTGCCTATGATCTGTTGGGGAGGTGTATCAATGCCCCAGGTGAAAGAAAATTTCTTTTCCCGTACCGCTTGAAATAAACAGTGTTTGGGAAAAATCGTCTGCCCCATGGCCCGTAAGAATGGGGCGAATTTTACGGCCAAGGTAAAGCGGACCGTGTGATCATCCATTTTCTCAACTTTTAATGGTTTTCCCTGAATGGTCAAAACATCCTTTGAGGAAGACGGGATATCAGGATTGTAGATCAAATCATTAAAAGTGAAGACCACATCATCCGCGCCAAAGGCAGTGCCGTCAAACCACTTGACATCTTGCCTTAAATGAAAGGTCCATTGAAGCCCGTCGGGGCTGACATCCCAGGATTTGGCCAGATTGGGGATGACTTTCAGGGTAAAAGGGTCCGCAGTGGTCAGTCCTTCAAAGAGTAAGGAGGTAACTGTACTGCTGTTCACATCGGTTGAAACGATATCATTGAAAGTTTTAGGGTCGGAAGAAGCGGCCAGCACAAGGCTGCCGCCATAATGGCTTTGAGAAGCATGGGCAAAAAAAACCCATGGAAAAACACACCAAATAAAAAAAACTAAAGAAAGTTTATTTCGCGGCATTCGTCACGGGGCTAACCGGAACATCTTTGCTTGGGGAGGCTGTTTCTGCCTCTGCCATTGGCTTGGGAGGCTCGACCTTGACTTGGACTTCAGGCTCAGTGTCTTTAGCTTTTGGAGCTGCTTGGGTTTTGGGCAACGTGGACAAAAGTTTCTTATTGGCCATCAAGGACTTGTCCCCTTTAGAAGAATTAAAAGCTAAAATCAAAGAAGTGCTAAGAAAGATCGCCGCCAAGATCGTCGTTGTACGCACCATGAACACATTGGTCTGTGTCCCGAACATGGACTCCGCGGATTGAAAGGTCTCGGTCAATCCCCCGCCCCGGCCTGCCTGCATTAATATGGTGATCACCAAAAGCACACAAACAATAACGTGAATAACAAGAATAAAACCCATGAATTTAAACTCCTATTTTTTAGCGCCTTTGACAATGGCTGAAAATGAAGGCGCTTTTAAACTCGCCCCACCAACCAGGGCCCCATCGATATCCGGCTGGGCCATGAGCAAAACAATATTATCGGGCGTTACACTGCCGCCGTATTGGATACGCACGCTGTCGGCTGTGTCTGCATCAAAGATCTTCCCTAATAACTGGCGGATGAACACATGCACTTCCTGGGCTTGTTGGGGGGCGGCGGTCTTTCCTGTCCCTATGGCCCATACCGGCTCATAGGCCAGGACCGCCTTTTTCATTTCTTCCACCGACAAACCGCTTAAAGAACCCTCGCAATGGTCCTTGATGACATCAAAGGTCTTATTAGACTCGCGCTGACTTAAGTTTTCCCCCACACAGACAATGGGTGTAAGCCCGTGCTTTAAGACCGCCCGCAGGCGTTTGTTGACGGTCTCATTCGTCTCATGAAAATACTGCCGGCGCTCGGAGTGGCCGATGATCACATACGCGACACCCAAGTCTTTGAGCATGGGCGCGGAAATTTCTCCGGTAAAGGCACCGGAATCCTCCCAAAATACATTCTGGGCGCCCAGGGCAATATCATGGTCAACCAGGGCGTCCGAAACCTCGCTTAAATCCACAAAAGGCGGGCAGACGAGCACATCCACACCCGTGACATCCACCAGTTCCCGCTTTAATTCATCGACCAGCAAAATGGCCTCATGAGGGGTCTTGTTTAATTTCCAGTTGCCTGCGATGATCGGTCTACGCATACACCTGCTTCTTATCGTTTAATGCCGCAATACCCGGCAATTCTTTGCCTTCCAGGAATTCCAATGAAGCCCCGCCGCCGGTGGAAATATGTGTCATTTTATCTTCCAGGCCGAATTTGGCCACTGCAGCCGCAGAATCCCCGCCGCCGATGATCACCGTCACATCTTTTAAAGAAGCCAGGTAATCCGCGATGGCACGGGTCCCCTTGGCATAAGCATCGCGTTCAAAGACCCCTAAAGGCCCGTTCCACACCACCGTTTTGGCCTTGGAAAGAATGGCTTCATTACGCTTGATGGTCTTGGGTCCGATATCCAGGCTTTCCCAGCCGTCGGGGATCACGTCCGAAATTTTGCACTCATCGCTGGTAAAACTTTGGGTAATGACGAAATCCGACGTCAGGGCAAACTCCACGCCCGCTTTTTTGGCTTGTTCCATCAAATCACGGGCCAAATCCACCTTGTCTTTTTCCAATTTAGAGTTCCCGATGCTGGTCCCCCGGGCTTTCAAGAATGTAAAAGCCATCCCCCCGCCGATAATAATGCTGTTGGCCTTGGGGATCAGGTTCTTGATCAATTCGATCTTGTCTGAGACCTTGGCCCCGCCTAAAATGACAACCAAAGGCCGTTTGGGGTCATTGATGGCATTGCCTAAATAGCGCAGTTCTTTTTCTATTAAAAATCCAGCCACCGACGGTAAATAAGCGGTTATGCCGGCGGTCGAGGCATGGGCGCGATGTGCCGTGCCAAAGGCATCATTAATATAAATATCCGCCAGGGACGCTAATTCTTTGGCAAAGGCAGGGTCATTTTTTTCTTCTGCTTTATGAAAACGCAAATTCTCAAGCAGGACCACACGCTCAGAAGATTTAGCAATGGCCTCTTTGACCGCAGGCCCCACACAGTCATCTAAAAGTAAGACTTTTTCTTTTAACAATTCCTGCAGGCGTTTAGACACTGCTAAAAGCGAAAATTCCTTTTCAAAGCCGCTGCCCTTGGGCCGGCCCAAGTGGCTCATCAGAATGACCTTGGAAGCACCATTGCCCAAAGCATACTGGATCGTCGGTAAGGCTGCAGTAATACGGCGGTCATCAGTTATATTAAAGGCCCCATCCAAAGGAACATTAAAATCCACACGGATAATGACCTTTTTACCCTTAATATCAATGTCCCGCACAGTCATTTTTTGCATAATCTGACTCCAATCTAACCTTATATATATTTATAAATCGCAGTATTATAGCGAAGAGTCCTGTTTTGTCAAAGATTCCCTAAGAGTTGCGTTCGTACCAGGCAATGGTTTTCTTTAATCCGGCCTCAAATGTTACTTTGGCCTTAAACCCAAATTCTTTGCGGGCGCGGGTCGTGTCCAAACATCGCCGCGGCTGACCATCGGGTTTGGTGGTGTCCCAGACAATCTTCCCTTGGAATTTAGTCAGCCTGACGATCAAGTCCGCCAATCCTTTAATGGAAATTTCAAATCCGGCGCCCAAATTCACCGGATCGGATTTATTATATTTTTCGGCAGCTAAAATGATCCCGCGGGCCGCATCATCCACGTATAAAAATTCCCGTGTGGCACGGCCGGTGCCCCACACCGTGATCTGTTTGTCCCTGCGTTTTTTGGCCTCAACACACTTGCGGATAAGTGCCGGAATCACATGTGAGCTGCCCCAAGAAAAGTTGTCTCCAGGGCCATAAAGATTGACCGGCAGCAAATAAACGGAATTAAATCCATATTGTTGCCGGTAGGCTTGTGATTGTACCAAAAGCATTTTCTTGGCCAAACCATAAGGCGCATTGGTTTCTTCCGGATAGCCGTCCCAGATATTGTCTTCCTTAAATGGTACCGGACAGAATTTAGGGTACGCGCAAATCGTCCCAACGGCGACAAATTTAGGGACCTTCATGCGCCGCGCCTGCTCCATCAATTCAACGCCCATGATCAAATTATCGTAAAAGAATTTACCGGGGTTTTCACGGTTGGCCCCTATACCTCCGACGACCGCAGCCAGATGGATGACCATATCAGGGCGGGCCTGAGTGTACAACTTACGGATGGCTGAGGTTTTGCGTAAATCAAACTTTGCTGAGCGGGGAATAATGATGTATTTGCAGCCTTTATGCCGCAATTGGTCCACTACCAGGCGGCCTAAAAATCCCCCGCCGCCGGTGACTATCACGCGTTTGTCTTTCCAAAAACTCATGCTTTTCCTTTTAATCCGTACATGGTCTGGCGCACCACCTGCATATCACTGTCCACCATCATGCGCACCAACCGGTTAAAATCGACCTTGGGTTTCCATTTAAGGACCCGGCGGGCTTTGGAGCTGTCGCCTAAAAGCAGGTCCACCTCCGTGGGGCGTAAATAACGCTTATCAATGGCAACATATTTTTTCCAGTCGAGCTTGGCGTAATCAAAAGCTTCCTGCAAAAATTCGCGTACGGAATGCGTTTCGCCGGTAGCGATCACAAAATCGTCCGCTTTGGGCTGCTGCAGCATCAGCCACATGGCCTCAACATAATCCCCTGCAAAGCCCCAATCGCGCTTGGCATCAAGGTTCCCTAAATACAATTTATCCTGGAGCCCAAGTTTGATACGCGCCAGGGCCATGGTGATCTTACGGGTGACAAACGTTTCTCCCCGGCGGGGTGATTCATGGTTGAATAAAATGCCGTTGCAGGCAAACATACGATAAGCCTCACGGTAATTGACCGTGATCCAGTACGCGTAGACCTTGGCCGCGCCATAAGGGCTGCGCGGGTAAAAAGGCGTTTGTTCGTTTTGAGGGGTCTCTAATACCTTCCCGTACATCTCTGAGGAGGAAGCTTGATAAAATTTGGTTTTGACACCCGTGTCCCTGATGGCTTCCAAAAGGCGGGTCGTACCAAGGCCTGTCACTTCTGCGGTATATTCCGGGACCTCGAAGCTCACCTTCACATGGCTCTGCGCACCCAAATTATAGATCTCATCCGGACGGATATTTTTGATCAGCAAATTCAAAGAGCTGGCATCGTTCAAATCACCGTAAACCAGGTTCAATCTGCGGTTTTTCTCGTGGGGGTCTTGGTACATATGGTCGATGCGCTGGGTATTAAAACTGCTGGAGCGGCGGATAATGCCGTAAACGGTGTAACCTTTTTTGATCAAGAACTCGGCCAAATAGGAGCCGTCTTGGCCGGTGATCCCTGTGATCAATGCTTTTTTCATGGATTTCATTCAATACCCCCTTCCTTTTTAATCGGCCGGGCGACCGCAAGGATGCTAAGGCCGGCAGGTAATTTGATCTTTAAGTCAAAAAGGATGAATTCCGGCGCATAGCACCAGTATAAAAGGATATTGCCGATTTTTCCCGGGTCAAAGAACTTGGGAGCATCCGGTTGTTTTTTTGAAAAGATGCCCATCAAGGGTTGCAAGATTTTGCGCTGCAATAGGGCCGGGATGACAAGTAAAAAATGGATATGGTCCAGTCTTTCCAGTTCCCATCCGCTCTCCTGCAGTTCTTTCCTTAAAACTTCCGGGGAATATCTTTTAACATGCCCTAAATAAACATCCCATTCGCTCCAAAAATAGCTGTACGCCGGAACAGTGATGATAAGCCTGGTGTCATTCGTCGAAAAAGTACGAAGGTTTTTAAGCAGTTGCACCGGCATCTTGATATGTTCGATACAATCCAAGGCCGTTATATAATCAGGGACAAAATCCAATTTCGGTTTATTCCCCTCATCCAGGTCCATCTTGACGACCTTAAGGCCTCTTTGCTGACAATGGGCAAGGGCAGCATCATCCTTGTCGATGCCCAGGACAGAGTGCCCGCGTCCGGCAAAATTCAACATATTGCCGCCTGAGCCGCACCCGATATCAAGGACCTTGGCCTGCTTTTTTACCATAAGAGAATTGATATACCTCTGCCTGGACCTGAACCAAAAATTGTGCTTGTCCAAACAGGCTATATCATCAATGTGTCCGCTGTTCATCGTCCGTCGCTTTCGCAGTAAACGGCCTGATAAGACCCCAAGAACGGCGCGATGCCATTCAATTTCTCCAGGCCGGATAATGTTCTTTTTAAAAAGGACCTCAGCATGAGATCAGTCAAAAACGGAGGTAAAAAACAAAGTTTGAAATACCGTGTCCTTGATAACCCGCAGGATGCCAATTCTTCGGTCAATTGCTCCTTGGTCAGGCTTAAGTAAGCAAGCTCTTCTTTGACCTTCATATCAGGGTGAAATATGATCTGAAGCATGATCAGGGGATTGTGCGGGTTGGGCTCAATGAAAACCGCCTTTGATCCGGTCATTTTCACAAATTCAAAAATATCCCGGCGTTCTTGCTGGTTTAAGTGATGCAAAAGATGGAAGGTGAAAATGATCTTGTCCTTGATACCGGTATTTTGCTTGATAAAGTCCTTGGCCGTACCGTTGAATACCGTCACGCTATCTTGCTTAAAAGTGCTTTTTAATTTGTCCGCATAATCTGTCGCCGGTTCAACCAAATAAACTTTGTCGAACTTCTCCACCAGGGAATAGGAGAACCTGCCCATCCCGGCACCCAGTTCTATGGCCGTATCGCAATTGGACAGGTCACAGCCGTTTTTGTCCGTTAATAACGAATGGATGAACATGGAAAATTTCCCGTCGGGATAATCCATATAGCGGTGTTTATTTTTGGCATAATAACTTTTCATCCAATGATCTCCTTGACGATCCAGCGGGGCCTTTTTTTGGATTCACTGAACATCTTCCTGATGTATTCTCCCACAATGCCGAGGAACATGATCTGGATACCGGCAAACGACATGATCAGGATAATGACGGTCGTGACTCCAGGGATCTTGGTTATGCCCAGCACCTTCATGATAAATACGGTCATGCAAGCCAATATGCAAAAGAACATGATGAATATGCCAAAAACAAAAATGAGCCTGATAGGCATGGCCGAGAAATCAAGGAGTGCTATCAAGGAAAGGTCGACCAGACCCTTGAACCCTACCCGGGAAGTCCCAAATGAACGCTTCCCCCTGTCCAGCGGCAGCCCCGTCTGCCTATAACCGACATAGGCCCTTAATGCGGGAAAATATATATCCACCTCGCTAAACAAAAGGATCTTGTCGTGGACGTTTTTATTAAAAATGGAAAATATTCCGGCATCACGGGGGATGGAAAAAGAAGCTATTTTTGTTTGTATCTTATAAAAAATATTCGAGAGGACCTTAAGAAGCAAGTTTTCATGCCTGTGCTGTCTGATGGCATAAACGCAATCATAGCCCTCTTTAAGTTTATTCAACAGTTTCGGGATGTCCTGCGGTAAGTCCTGAAAATCCGAGTCCATGACAATAATGATATCCGAGTCTATGGACACGTTCTCAAGACCGCACATCAGGGCATACTGGTGGCCGAAATTGCGTGACAGGTCTATGATCTTCTTTGAATTGCCCTTTTTCGTCGTTTTATGTTCCTTCAATGCCTTTAAGGTGCCGTCGGTGGAGCCATCATTGACAAGGATAAATTCCAGCGGTGCCTCTACGTATTTTTCTATATCGTCCAATAACTCTGCGATACAATTTTCTTCATTATAAACAGGTAAAATAACGGATATTTGTTTTGTACCCATTAATAGGCCCCTTTGCCCCTGACCACGACGGGAAAAGTTTGAATTAATATATACAGGTCCAGGCAAAAAGACCAGTGCTTGATATACCAAATGTCCCAGCGTAATAATTTATGGAAAGACACATCACTGCGCCCCCTGATCTGCCAGAGCCCCGAAATCCCAGGGCGTATGCCAAGGCGCCTTAATTGGCGCAAATCTTCTTTTTCCAACTGGGTAATGGGAAACGGCCTTGGCCCCACTAAGCTCATGTCCCCTTTGAGCACATTCAATATTTGCGGCAGTTCATCAAGGCTATAACGCCGTAAAAACGCCCCCATCCCGGTGATACGGGGGTCTTTTTTGATCTTAAAAATTGGGCCGTCCACTTCGTTTTGGTCTTTCAGCTTGAGCAACAGGTCGTCGGCATTTCTGACCATGCTGCGGAATTTATACATATTGAACATGCGGCCATAGCGGCCATAACGCCGGGAACGGTAAAAAACCGGGCCGGGGCTGTCGAGTTTGATAAGCACTCCCAGCACTATAAAAACCGGCAGCAAAAAGATCATTAACAGGAATGAAGAGACAAAATCAAAGACCCTCTTGAGCCTCTGACGGTAATTGACATCAAGTTCGGAATATTCGAGGATAGGGATGGTCCCGATATTGAATTTAATAAAATCATGGGCCATGTATTCATACCCTTGAGGCACCACCCTGACCGCCAAACCTTCTTCCCTTGCTATCTCCAGTAATTTGATAAAAGACTGATGGTTCGGATAAATCGTGATAAAGATCTTATGGATAAATTCCCGGTGGATGATCTCTTGAAAGCAATCCAATTTGCCCAATACCGGCCATTGGCCGCAATTGCCGGTCTTGAAATCATCCAAAAAAACCTTTGACCTTCAATCCTAAAGCCGGCTGCCTGTTGATCTCTTTGGCCAATGACAAACCGATTTTTCCGGCACCGATGATCAAGGTATTAAAATTATTATAGCCGTTGGAAACCAGATAATTGACCAGTAATTTTTTTAACACCCGCCATATGGAACAAAATACCGTAATCACCACCGCGTTGAGTATCATGACACTGCGGGGAAAATCCTGGATCCTCAATAAAAAAGCGACAACAATGACGACGATGGTTGAAATGACGATGGATTTGACGACCTCCCAGATCTCCAGGCTCTCTAACTGCTCCCGATGGGTTTGGTACAGGCCGTTGATATAATGAAAGAACAAGATCAACAGCGTCCAGACCAAAAACAGCAGTTTAAAAGGGTCGGCCGCGGAAAAAAGCGTTTGGATGGAAATGCTGAAAGATACCGTTTGGGGCCTGAAAAGCAAGACCAGATAAAATGCCGAGAAAATACATGCGACATCAATGGCCATGTATACGCAGACAATTAAAATGGATTGAAACCGTGATTTCATAAATTATATAACGCCGTTATTCTCAAGGGCGCAAGCGACGAAGAATCTCATCTTTAATTAAATAAATGATAAACAGGCTGTTGCCTATAAGATACCGTTTCCATAACCGCCGGGGTTCAGAGCAAAGGCGGAAAAACCACTCCAAACCAATAGCCATCATCCATCGAGGCGCTTGGGGTTTGGTTCCCGAACAAAAATCAAAAGCAGCGCCTGCCCCAATGATGACCGGGGCATTCAACAATGGCCTGTGCATTTGCATCCAAAAATCCTGCTTTGGCGATCCCAATCCCACCCAGACAATGTCCGCAGCAGAACTGTTGATACGGTCAATGATCTCTTCATCTTCTTGCCAAACTCCCGCTTTAAAAGGCGGTGCGTAAGAACCCGCCACCAGGATTTGCGGATAGGATTCAAGGAGCTTTTGCTGCAATTTCCGCAAAGTACCTTCAGTCCCCCCATAAAAGAAATGACGTAACCCCAAATCCTGACCGTGATTACAAACATCGAGCATCAAGTCGGGCCCATAGGTCCGTTCAATGTCCTGACAACCGCGGGCCCGTGCCAGCCAGACAACCGGCATGCCGTCAGGCGTGACCATGCCCGCTGCATTGACTGCCTCCAAATACTGAGTACTTCGCTTGGCATCTACCAGGGTCGAAACCGGGGCCACACAAACATAGGTGCGCTTTTTTTGCCTGACCCATTCGCAAATCTGCCCAACGGCCAAAACAGGATTGACCCGGCTAACATTAACTCCTAACAGGGAAATGGTTTTGAGCATATAAGAAACGGATATTATATATCAGAAAAATAATATGTGGGAAAAAATCAACAAGCGCCCTTTTTCTGTCAACCAGTACTTCTGCTTACTGCTGGTCGGCTTGCCAAGGATAGTCGATTATTTGCGTTCTAAAGAAAATCTTAAATTGGGGTAATCTACGGTCAGGACAAAATTACTCAAGAAGTTTTACATGCCTAGAAGCGGGACCGACAAATTTGGCATAAAATCTATCAGCGTTTGGTCAACGGTAAAATCGCCGACCTTTATTTGGCTGCTGTGCGAATAGGCCGTCGTAACCCCGTTACCTGTGTTGATTTCCTTAGGTTTGCCCCCTTGCAAATTATGTCCCAAAATATTGGCATAAGTAGCGGGCAAAGCGCATTCATCAGCGCCCGTGTCTATTAATCCTAAAACATTGATCTGTTTGCCTGAATGAGGATTGATGATCGTAACAGAGAGCCAAGGACGGGCAATATCTCCAGGGGACAATCTCGTAAAGGGTTTATCGACGATCTTCATTTAATAAATTTGCACCATACCATGATGCGGAACATAAAGGATCAAAGGGTCTCTAAACCCTTTCTTAACAGCAGATGCATAGACCTCATCCGGACTATTTCCGTCCGCAATGGGCAAAGGATGGTCGATGTCTTCTATAGCAACGTACCTACCTTCAAATTTCTTTTCTTTGATTAGAACTTGTTCCATAAATAAACTCCCATATCTGTCTCAATTATACCATCAATTCAAAGCCAGTGTCCATATTTTTAGGACTGTGTAGAGCGCCTTACAAATGGTCCTTGGCCCCCTTGAAGGAAACCCCGCATTCTGCGATGATTTTTATATAAATTAAAGGGAGCTATGCTAAACTTACCCATGAAAGGATAAAAAATCATGATCAATTACTGCCAAATGATCTTATGCGTGACCGTGGTTTTCTCCACTTTACTATTGGGCATCAAGGTCTATCAGTGTATCGATCCCCGCAGAGAATCAATACTGAATAGATACGTGTATTTGGGTGAAGTGTTTTTGCTCGGCGCCACTGTTCTTACCGGTGTGTTTTTGTTCTTGTCCCTGGTTTATTTGTATAAATTCCCTTTTCTGTTTGCGGCTGTGCTGCTTAATTTTCTTTTGTTGCTTGACGGGGCCGTCAGGCATGATCTAAGAACGTATATTTTTAAGCCCATCCGTTTGGATGCCGGGGCTGCAATGTTCTTAGGGATAGCGGTCTTTTTTATTTTTAGGAATTGTTATTTTTTATCCGATATCGACTCTTTATCCTCCTATCTGGTCACCCAAAAATTATGGGTACAACATGGCAGTTGTTTGGTCGGCAGCACTTCAAATACCTGGAATATCATATTTTTTTCCCAGTTCGATTATGTTCTCGACAGCCTGGGGTTGTCTCTCTGGGGGCAGGAGACATTATATCCGGCCTTGATCAATTTATGCTGGCGCATCAGTGTCCTTTTATTGCTTTTTGGTTATACGAAATACAGGTTCCAGGGGTCCTTCATCGCGTTGGCCGCTGTGTCCTTGACCTTGTTTAATGAGCATTTTTTCTATTCAGGAGTGGACCATTCCGTACTGCTTAACGGTGCTTTAATAGCGCTGCTCTTTGCCTCGGTGTATAATTTTTGGGAAGCTCGAAGGCGCCGGGACCCCAATAGATTCATCCTGGCTTTGATCTTTTTAAGCCAACTTATTGCCAATAAATACCAGATGATATTGGTGACGATTTTTGTGTTGGCCGTAGGTGTCCTTATTCAGAAGAATAAAAGGGTGTTGTTCAAAAGCATCTTCATGGACAAGATCAAAATCGTAAGCTTAAGCGTGGCCGCCGGCATTTTATCAATGTGGTTCATAAAAAATTACATAATAACAGGTGACCCTTTTTATCCAGGTTTTGCCGGGCAATGGCATGTGTCCGGCTGGACACTTCAGCAACAAGAGATGTTCACGAAGGTGATGGGTGGTATCAGCCTCCCTCTTTTTTTAAAATACATGAGTTTTTTGTTCATTTGGCCCGGTATTAAAGCTGCCAAACTCGTGCTGGTCCTGATATATATCTTTCCGATGGCTTTACTTTTCCTGAATGATAGGGTTTGGGACCAGGACAAGGATACAATCAAAGAAATGGGGTATTGGCTGGGAATGTCGATGCTGTTATTGCTTGGGATCTGCCTGATGTGCCACCAGGATTCGCGGTACTACCGTTTTCCGCTGGCAATTTTTAGTTTTGCCGCTGTTTATGGGTGGTATTTCCTTATGGTACAATTA
>Ga0207006_1102_pt1 | contig 17251 bp, 14 predicted proteins | sample Alteio_BWMinCont_84_FD_153497 | JGI IMG/M metagenome (GOLD analysis project Ga0207006, IMG submission 153497) | Enriched cells from forest soil in Barre Woods Harvard Forest LTER site, Petersham, Massachusetts, United States -... | ecosystem: Environmental > Terrestrial > Soil > Temperate forest >...
AGCAACATCTTGTTGAACCTCGGCCGCGAGCGAAACTGAAAACGCGCCATTGTGAAAGCTGTCACAATGAATTGGATTACAAATGCCTCTAAATAGCGGTTACCTGTTAGGGTATTTTAATAAACGGCTTCATATAATAATCATAAATAATAAATTAATTTAATGTTTATGATTGACTAAAGTAATTATACCTTTATTATTATCACAAATTTACTAATTTATCATTAACTGATGGCGGAACCATTTTCGTCTATAGTATAATCTATATTATTATAAGGGTTATCGGATACAAGGAATGTCTAAACAGCCATTACCATTTGTCGCTTCAATGGATGAGATTCTATCGAATCCGCTGAGCATACTGCGTATTGAATTGGCCGATAAATTTCAAAACAAGGATATTACTCCTAGCGATATTACTACGTTAGCATCGAAGCTTACGGTGATCGAGAGTTCGAATCATCATCCTGAACGGGCAGAGGCGTTGCAGCAGGAAATAGCTAATATCAGCGCCGCCCTACAATGCGGCCGTGCGTTACATGAGCCTGATTTATCGTATCCGTCAACGCAGTTATTATGGGGCGTCACTCTGGCGGCGATCGCCTGTACAGAGGACATATCCGCAGGCTGGCCCAAGAAAAACCGTTCAGCCGATATTACCAAAACCCCATTATGGAAACAGATAACCACGAATACGTATATGCATGGTGAACTTCGTAATCATGCATTGTTTATCGAAGACAGCATTCGCAATCCAGCAACACGCATCCGCTGGGCCGCCCCCTCTGCAGGCTATCCTGCTATCGGCTATGATTATGACCAGAATGAAAATGTCGTTAATATCGATTTAGTATGGAGTTTAATGGGCGGTGTTGAGCATTCCAGGGCTGCGGTGATGCGGGAAATTGGGCGGAGCAAGCTTACCGTAAAATTTACCCCTGAGATGCAAGCTATCCGTAAGAAAATGGTAGTACTGGACAATAAAAAACAGAACGGCTCCCTGACCCCAAAAGAATATAAGCATATGGCGCTGCTTTCCCAGGAATGGCAGATGCGCCACCGCCTTTTCAATGAGGCTGAGAATAATATGGCAGGCCGTTACGCGGCCAATCAGTCATATACCCGTATCCAGGATTACGCCTGGTCTGCAAATAATGTTGAAACAATCCTCTATGGCACTGGTCAGCGATTGCTGAATCAACCAGCGGAAACCGAAGCATCGTCCCCTGCAGAGAAGTTTGATAATCTTTGCCGGGCCATACGCTTATCATTCTTTTGTAATAACGGGCTCTTTAGGGATACCGAAGAAGATTGGAAAAAAATGGGTGTTGATCGCCCGGCCATCGAATCATTGTCAAAAGATGATGGGCAGCCAGGCCCACCATTTAATGAATTACGGAACCATTGTCAGAAGCTGGAAACATTGCAGCCGCGGCCGCGTGACCGCTTATATGGTATGAATCGCTACCATGTAAAGATCGAAGAAGACGCCAATCAGCGCAATATCATTACCGATGAGATCAGCCGCTGCGTATTACCGTTAATGCGCGACATGCTTGCTGAGAAGGAAAAACCGCAGGGTAAGCAAAGGGAAGAACCATCCTCGCAGCATGACGAAGATAAAGAGAGTGGTGATCATAGTGAGCCTTCCCAGGATAAGCCGGGCAAGCCGCAAGCCAATGGCAAGCCTTCTCCATCGCATGATGGTGAAGAGCAGGCTGAGAGCGGGCAGCAAGAGGATGGTGAGCCTTCGCAAGGTAAGCCGGGCAAGCCGCAAGCCAATGGCAAGCCTTCCCCGTCACATGATGGTGAAGAGCAGACTGAGAGTGGGCAGCAAGAGGATGGTGATCCATCCCAGGGTAAGTCGGGCAAGCCGCAAGCCAATGGTAAGCCTTCCCCATCGCAGAATGGGGATAATGAAGAGCAGGCTGAGAGCGGGCAGCAAGAGGATGGTGAGCCGTCGCAAGGTAAGCCGGGCAAGCCGCAAGCGAATGGCAAACCTTCCCCGTCGCAGAATGGGGATAGTGAAGAGCACGCTGAGAGCGGGCAGCAAGAGGATGGTGATCCGTCGCAAGGCAAGCCGCAAGCCAATGGTAAGCCTTCCCCATCGCAGAACGAGGATAATGAAGCGCAGGCTGAGAGTGGGCAGCAAGATGATGGTGAACCATCCCAGGGTAAGCCGGGCAAACCGCAAGCCAATGGCAAGCCTTCCCCGTCACATGATGGTGAAGAGCAGGCTGAGAGTGGGCAGCAAGAGGATGGTGAACCATCCCAGGGTAAGCCGGGCAAACCGCAAGCGAATGGCAAGCCTTCCCCATCGCATGATAGTGAAGCGCAGGCAAAGAGCGAGCAGCAAGGCACGCCACAAGCGAAGCCTAAGCAAGACAAACTGCCAGATAACGAACCGAAAATTCATGTCGACGGTCTTGGTGATGTGCCAGATATAAAACTGCCGCCTGCTGCACCTCGTCCGGCAAAAGAGGCTAAACCAAGTAAGCAGGAAGATAGCGCTCTTGAGAATGATCACGATCAGGGCAAAACGATTGATGAATTACTGAAAGAAAATCCGCAGCAAGAAGCACAAAAAATTGATAATCCTCTGAAAACAACGCAAACGCAGGGAAGTAATTCCCATGGCGGCAGCTATTCTTTTTCTGCGCCAACCGCTCCGTCTACCGCCAAATGGAATGATTATCTAGCGATTGTCACCCCGCATACGGCAAGTATTAGCTATGTAAGCACGATACTGAAGAAGATTCAGGATAAACAGGTGCAATACAGGCCGCAGCCAGTGCGGGAGCTGGAGTTATTGCCGGATGATGGGGATCTGGGACGTTTCCAGCATAGCGAGCATTTTGATTTGATGCAGAAAAGAAGGCGTGGCCAGGAAATTACCCTAAAAGACCGCCACCGTTTTTCCGTTGATACGCCGGATAAGAAAATTCCGGCGCCGATTGATATTGTTATCATGATCGACGGTTCAGGCAGTATGCGGGGTGCAAAGATGGATAACGCGATGAAAGCCGCGATTATCCTCTACGAAGCGGCAAAACAGGCGAAGCTCAACCCCTATGTATTGATGTGGGGCAATAATCCGGCGATGCTTCTTGCCAAGCCGGGTGATAACGATATTGAGATCGGCAGAAAGATTGCTGCATCGCAGAATGGTTACGATTGGGGAACCGATCTGGCGCCGGCGCTCGTCATGATGACGAAAACGATTGCCGAGCGGAAAAGCGATCCGGAATCATTGGTCGGCTGCTCGCATTTTTTTATCATTTCCGATGGCGATATCAACGATCTGGAAGAATCCAGGCAGAAGGTAAAAGCGCTGATCGAATTTAGCACGCATGTAACGCTCGATGTCGCGATTATCAATCGTAACACCAGTACCAATATGGATATGCTGCTTACCGAAATAGGAAAACAAGGCAGGCACCAATGCGGGGTGAAGCATTTCAACAACGCGGAAGATATCCAGGGAGGGCTGGTGGAATTACTACGCCTGCGCACCTTGATGAATGATTTAAAAGCAATTCCTTATCAACAAAAAGCACAACAACTAACCACTACCACCCAACGAATGGAGCGAAGGTAAATTATGGCAATTAAACGTTTTGATCTCGGTATCCCCGATTATCCCTGGCCGTCCATGGAAGTGGAATATAAAGACGGTAAATATTCTACCGTCATGCATGTCGTTGAAGACGCAGCGAAACCGCTGCCGATTTATTCGAAATGGTTTGATTATTATCAGCAGATGGGTGTCGGCAACGCTTATGAAAAAGCCTATGAGCGCATCATGGGTATTGCCTATCGCGATATGCCGGTACCGAGCATGTTGCAATATTTCAAGGAAAGCTCAAACGCCCGGACACCGGACTCAAGAGACCTGCTGGAGTTGGTGATTGGCGCGCCGGGCATGGGGAAATCCTATGGTGCGCAATATCATTCGCGGCTGCGCGATCCGGAACCGGCGCTATTTTTTGATTGCGCCGGCCGTGACTCGGGCGATCTGCTTTTTGAGCTGGTGCTGGATCATAGTGCCAATGCCGATATCTATATGCGTATCGAGAAGCGTATCGGTGAACATAATAGCGGAAAACTACTCCCGCCGCCTTTGCTTGCTATCCTGCAGCGTGCTGAGCTTCGTCAGGTGTTTTCTATGGACGGCGCAAGAATCGGCGTGGATTGGAACCGGTTTGGTCTATTGCCGAAAGGAGAGGATTCCAGTGACCGTTCAGCAATCATGGAAACGGCGCGTACCAGCCTCCATCTATTTGCCACGGAAGCCGGCATCCAGATGAATGGCCTCAGCGATATCAGCTTTAAGGAGCAGAAAGGGAAGTTGATCCTGGCGGCGGAAAGCGGCTGTAACTGTATCCTTGATGAAGTGAACCTTGCCAAGAACCTTGATAAAATAAAAGTAGTGCTACAAGTCATCAATGGCGAAATAGATAGCTGCGTCATCGCTGATAAATCAGGGGGATCGTACATGCTTAGCCGCAATAAAATCGAGCTGGGATTTACGCTAACCGCAAACGGTAATCATACAACGGATGGTAATTCTACCCAGATCCTGCCGGAATCGATTTATAGCCGCTTCAAAAATAAATATTTTATCCCCAGGCCGACGGTGGAAGATTTCCAGCACCGTATCTGCCAGAAGCTGACGGGATTGCCGATTTCTACCCTCCATCATATGCAGCAGAACGCCCGCCAGACACAGAACAAAAGTTTCTCTAAAGAGGAATTTACGGAATTCCTGCATTACATGCGTGCACTTGGAACGGAGGGCCATGAAACGGTTCCCGCTTACCAATCCGCCATGATCGATCATTATGAAGATGTTATCGAAGCATCCTCCAGGCTGGCGAAACTATACTATAGCTGGGCAGAAACGCTCGATCGGGATGAATTACAGCGGAAAATGCAGAGCAATAGTGGTTCTGCCCAGGAACTGAACGCCCTGCTGATGGAAACGGATGAAAAATATGCCAAAGAAATCGGCGTCGGAATGCGCATGATGATGGGGCATTTGAGCAGCGCGCTCAATGTCACACCGGAAACGATAGCCCTGGTGAAAAGTGGCGGTTTTAACTTACGGGCGAGGAAATTACCGATTAATCCGGATAGCTTGTCGCCAGAAGAGCCAGAACTCCGTTTCGGGACCCGCCTTAGCCGGATCATTATCAATGCAGTAGACAATACCAGCCGGCAGTATCCCAAACCGGCTATTAATAAAAAACTGACTGAGCTGCTGACAACGGCAACCATTTTCCCACCGGATCTCAAGGAAGGAAAGCGCAGTAATGTAAAGCTATTGGCCGAATTGCTAGATATCGACGTTCTCAAAGGGCAATCGGCTAGTCAGCAGACAGCGATGGTACAACGGCTGTTATGTGATCTGCTGCGTAGCCGTGAGCCTGAATTATCCGGCAATAACGAAGATCTTATCCCCTTATCCAAGCTCGGGCAGATGCTCACGCAGGATAGGTCAAAGGCAGTGATAGACAGCCACACGGCGGTTCTTGCTATCCCCAATCTTGATCTCGATCACGTATCTGATCATCCCATTCACAACGTCATTATTCATGATGCCGGTTACCAGCCTGCGACGAACTCCATATTGGTCGTACCTGCCGAGAAATTAGCCGATCATGACGAGTTGATGATGGCGCTTGCCATTCCAAAAATGCGGGAAAGCAACCTGCCGGTTTTATGGAATAAATCGCTGATAAATAGCGGTGGGCAAGGCGCATGCTATAGCAACAACGAGGAGGATAACGAGCCTTTACGGATGGCCATGCGCGATAAGCCGCAATGCGGCATTTCGATCACTTCGGTCACCTGCCGGAAATCGGGCACGGAAGCTGCTGAAACAATGATCATCCTGATTCATGATGATAAAGCGCCACATACAATTATTGTCGGCGACAGCATTCATCCAAGCCTGCTGCGGATGATGGCGCGTACGAACGTGACCTATATTGACCGAGCCAGTCCTACGGCTACGGACAGCGCAAGGCGGGCGATCGATACCATGATGACCGGCAAGCCCGTGCAAGTCACGGAAGATCTGAAGGCGGCATTCCTGATGCGCCATACCGTTTTAGAAGATTATCCAGATAAAAAACCGACATTTTCACAGATGATAACGCAACCTATCACCCACTGCGAAATAAAAAACTATGCAACGAATATTTCGCAATTAGGCGCGATGAACCATTTGCAACGCGCCTTGAAGCCGGTTGTTGCGATGGGGAGGACAGCATGAGTGAGGAACTGAGTTTGGAAGATAAGGACAGGCTGCTGACCCGGATCGCCTGCGCCGATTTGATGGAACATATCCTGGATAGTTTCGGCGGCAGCACCATCTATGCCGTCACCAGAGGATGGCAGATTACGCATTTAATTAGCCGGCAGGAAATGGTGGAGGCAGCAAGTGCCCTGACGTTTGAGCATGCGGTTCATGATGCAGCGATCGGCACTATCTTCGTCCCGCAGAGCGCGACCATAACACGGGAAATTGCCGGGCGTATTTTACTGGAGAGCGGCCAGGTTAAAACAATATTTTGGGAGGTTTAAGGTGAGCAAGTTAAGTGATGTGAAGAAGAAAATATATGTGCCAGATAAAGATGGGTTTCTCGATAACTTACTTATTGCATGTAAGGATAATACGCTTCCTGCCTTAAGGCAAAAATTACAGGATGCAGGAACGGACTTCGCCAGCAATGATTTTATGCAATTAGCTAATGGGACGCAGCCTGCATGGAATACCAGGGGGGCCGATGGAAAAAAGCCAATTCATTATATTGATTACATCGCCAGGATTTTAGTCGAAAATAACGATCCGATTAAGCTGGAAGACTGGAAATTCAACATTGTGGCTGAGAACGAACCTCATACACTTATTAGCTACGCCGCAAAATTAAAGCTGCTAGACAAAGTGTTTGCCCCTGATATCTGGGTTAACCGGATTGCTGATATGGAAGCATTATGGCAGTGTGTGCCTGATGAACATAAAAGCCAGATTAATTTTGCCGAACTTAAACAAACTGCCGAGCTATCCAATGCACCTGCGTTGGAAATAACTGCGTCATTACGTAAAGAATCGCTTTTTACGCCGAACGACAAAGGACTTTCTCCTCTCGATACCATCCGTAACTGGCAGAAAATTTGGCAAATCGCCGCGGCGCTGGCCGCAAATAATGAAGCTCTGACCAAAGCCGATCTGCTTCGTCAAAACGGCAGGGGCCGCACCTATCTTGAAATAGGCTTTGAATCCGGCCAGCAACATACAATCGTCGCATTGCTTGCCAGACGTAATGAAACCATTACGCCGCAGGATGTCAAAGACGCCAGACTCGAACGGTTTGTCATCGAAAATAGCAAGAAATTTTATGAAGCGGTGAAGGATGGGGAGACGCATATGGCTGAAACGATGATTAAAGCCTGGATAATTGATCTGGAATACAGGCCGACGCCAATTGCAGAAACAGCACTTTGCCTTGCCAAAGTAAATGACACTCTATTTAACATCATCTTACAAGCCGGTGCTAATCCTGATGTTACGTATCACAACACCAGCCTCCTTGGTAGTGCTGCCTATCAGGGAAGAGAAAATATCGTTATACAACTCATCGCCGCACTTGAGAAAAAATTTGATAAAGAGCCGAATAAGCTGCACGCCGTCCTTACCAGAAGGGATGCTGATGACTATAATCCTATTAGAAATGCGAAACGTTATGGTAACAATATTCTTCACACCATTGAACAGGCGATTAACCGTGCCCAGTTCAGAATGAGTGATAAAACAGATTTAAACATTACGAAAATCCTCCCAGGGGATAATAACTTAATGCATCTCGCTGCGGTTAATGGTGATTTATCTTTTGTCCAAAAGGTTATCGAGAAATATAAAGATCAGCCGCAAGTCCTCTGTGATGCGCTGGTTCAACAAAATAGCACAGGTAAAACCCCTGAACAGACCGCGCGTGATGCTGGTAATAAGGTGATAGAAGGGTTATTGCAAGAAACACTCGAACAGCTCAATATTAATCGAGGGGATGTAAAAAGCTTTTACCAGGCGGCAGAAGCGGGTAATGACACCCTTGTTACACGGTTTATCGCAGCGAAAACAGTCCCTGTCGATGCGCCATATTTTGATCAAAACGCCACGGCGTTAATGATTGCCAGTCAACAGAACCACGACAAGGTTGTTGATATATTGCTTGCAAATGGCGCGGATGCCGATGCCCGATCATTAGGACCGCGTTCTGTCCTTAGTAATGCATGTTATCGAAGCACAGCAAGCATCGTGACGAAAATTATTACCGCGCTTCAGAAAAAATATCACGATAAGCCGGTGGCGCTGTTTAAAGCACTGACCTTCAAACATCAGGATAGGGAATCACCTTATTACATCGCGACGAAAGAGAATAAGGTCATCGCCCCGCTTATCGAACAAGCCGTGCTGAGCATGTTTCCGCAAGTGCCACAGTGGGATAATAAAACGCTGATCGAGGCGGATGCCTACCGGGTATTTGGCGAACATGGCAAACTGGCGGAATTATTCGCACCGCAGCGCTGGAAGGGCAAACTGAACGAGCTTGAAGATGCCTGGCGAACGGTGCCGGTGGTTCATAAGAAGCAGGTAAATTATGATGCCGTCGCTGCCGAGGCGTATCAACTTAGCTACCCGATCGATGCGATCACCAATAAATCTGAACCGCTTCTAACCATGCTTGCATCGAAAACAACCTGGAACCATATCGATAACATCGTCATTCAACTGGCGAAACATGGTGAAAAACTTACCAAAGCCGATCTTCTGCACAAAGCCGGCGGCGGAAAAACCCTGCTTTATAAAGCGATTGAGTTTGGCCAGACCGATAAGATCTTCACTATCCTTACCGCCAGTGGTGAGCGTCTGGGGAGAGCGGAGCTTTCAGAAAAACCGGATAATGGACCATCCATCCTTGAGTTACTAACGCAGCAAAAGAAATTGTCCGCCCTATTTACCGTAGGAAATTGGGTCGGCAATGTCCGCGAAATGCATGATTGCTGGGCCCGGGTTGCCACCCCCGACAAAACCCAGCTTGACGGAAAAGAAAATCATCCGTCCTACCATAGGATTGTAAGCGAGGTGAATGCGCAATCGAATAAAAACTTGCAGCGATATGCTTATGAGCGCTGATTGAAACGCTGTTTGATATTCAGATAACTTTCTCCACGATTCAAAGTCCTCTGAACATTTTGCCTTAATGATGGGGAGTCAATATAGTCGAGCAAGTAGATACTGCGATGGATACTATCATACCCGGTCATTTTTCTTTCTTCTCTCTCGTATGTTGCAGATGGCGCTTATTCTCTGCTTTGCTCTCATATTTAGACGCACCCGCTTCATGTAGGCCGATCGCGATTGCCTGTTTCGGGTTGGTTACTTTCTGGCCGGACCTGCTTTTAAGTTCGCCTTCTTTGAATTCATGCATCACATCATGAATAATATCCTGCTGTTCTTTCGATTCTTTTGGCATCATGTCCTCCTTTGATTATGGGTGGCTCGTCTCTAACTGCAATAGCTTGCGCCGACGTTCAACGCCCCAGTGATAGCCGGCGATAGTGCCGTCGCTTTTGATGACGCGGTGGCAGGGGATGATCACTGCTAACGCATTGGCGCCACAGGCACTGGCAACCGCCCGTGAGGCCCTTGGCAGATTTACCCGTTTGGCGATTTCTCCATAGCTGGCAGTCTGGCCGACCGGGATGTTGCTCACCGCTTCCCATACCGCTTTCTGGAAATCCGTACCGCGGATATCGAGGGGGATATCGATGCGGGCAGAGGGGTGCTCAATCATGGCGACTACCTTCTCGGCAAGGCGTTCCATTGCCTCTCCACCCTCCTTTAGGCGGGCCTGGGGGAAGCGGCGGCGGAGGTCGGCAAGCAGGCTATCTTGGTGGCTGCCGATCAATACGGCGCAGACGCCTTTTGCGCTGCCGGCGATGATCAACTGGCCAAGGGCGGATTCGCGGAAACAATAGGTGATTTCTTCGCGGTGTTGCATGATTCTTCCTGCTTATATGCCAGCGTTCAGGTTAAGTATATATTTCTTAGCGCCGCAGGCTCCCTTCTCCCTCTGGGAGAAGGCTAGGATGAGGGATTAATTATAAATCTGAGCGAAGCGATTCCTTATTTAATATCGAATCGCTTCGCTCAATCTATTTATACCCCTCACCCTCACCCTCTCCCAAAGGGAGAGGGGAGCCTGCGGCGCATACACTTAACCTGAAAACGCACTGGCATCATATAATAGCCGCGCATAAAGAATCAATGGCAGTGTTTCATTTCGCGGCCAATGAGCCAGGCATTGACCGGCAGAGCGGCGATATAGCCTGCTGGAACGGCGGCGGTTAATGCTTTCCAGAATAAGGGGTTGTCGATCGAGCCGGAACGCACACCGCCTAGGTGATAATCGATGGTGTTCATCACCAGTTCCATGACGCCGATCGAGATCAATTCGCCCAGCCATATGGCGCGGAAGGCGGCAGGGAACGAAAGGCCGGTCCGGCGCATGAGGGGAAATAAGGTCAGGGAGAAACCGCTGAGATAGGCAAGGAGCGTGCTTAAGCCCATCGACATCGCAGGAGCTAGTCCAAAGCTGACACCGATCGCCAGGCCGATAAATTCGCCGATGACGCACCCCGTCAGGCAGTGGAGGGTGGCGTGGGCGGCGGTGCGGAAGGAATGGCTGCCGTGGGTGGTATGTGGTTTATCAGTGTGGCAATGATGGGGAGGATGGTTCATAGCGGTTACTCCAGATGATGAGCGATAAAGGCAAAAAAGAAGCCGGTTATATACATGGCCAGCGAAAAACAGAAAACGCCGAAACTGATCCGCCGCAAGCGCTTACAGGCTTTGGCTTTTGCAGCATCGATAGGGCAAGGGGCGTTGCGGGTCAGATAGCGTGAGATGGCGGAGAGGGTAAGCATACAGCCTGAGAATATAAAAAGTCCCACCTTATGTTCGGAAAGCCAGACCAATTGCGGGACGGCGCTCACCAATCCGATCAGGACAGCGCCGGCGCCGATCGATACGAATAAGGCAGGAAGCGCGCAGCAAAAGAGTGTGCTTACGGAGCCGAATAGTGCCAGCGTCGAAATAAAGTGATGTTTGGTGACCATTATTTATCCCTCGCGATACCGGTGATGCTATAGCCGGCATTGGTGATCAGTTTGGTGATGATGGCATTGTCCAGATTTTGCTGCGGCCTGGTGGTGATCGTCACCAGCTTGTGATCCAGATCGACGTCGATCGTATCTACGGCGGGCTGTTTCTTGAAGCTTTTCTCGATGCTGGTCGCGCAGAAGGCACAGACCAGGCCATTGACGGAGATCTTGATCGTATCGGCATAGGCTGTCCCGGATATCGTGATAAAGGTAAGTACGATAAGAATTTTTTTCATAGCATTTCCTAAAATTGTAATTCCCAATTGGCCATCAGGCGGTGATTACTGCTATAACCTGTTTCGATGAGCGAGCTTTTGTAAAAGAACCGCACCAGCGGCGTCACTACGACGGTATCGGTTTTGCTCGGATGGTCGTCTAGCTGCACCATGAACCAGCTGGCGATATCGTTATAATTGGCGGCGTAAGGGGCAACGCCCAGGCGTGCCCGCTGCCAGATGGAATTATTGATATCATCGGCGGCCATCCCGCGGAGTTCATAGGAACTATAAACCCGCCGCGTTTCATAATCAGCCAGCATGCTTGTCCAGGCCGCACCGCGTATTTTGCCATCTCCATCCGCGATGCCAGCGCCGGTCGAATTAAAGATATTGGCCTGACCATCCGGTAAGTTCCAGCGCTTGATCAGTGTATTGAACTCCGGCCCGTGAACGGAGTAATCACGGCCGTTCCGCTCGTTATCTTCCCATTTGTCGTACCAGCCGATGGCATAATCAGGGGTGATCGTATAATCGAGGGAAAACGTATGGCCGGTTTCGTCATTCTCCTGCATCACCATTATCCCACCCGTATAGGAAATAGGCTTTGCCTGGGCATGATGCGGAGTGCTGAATGCCAGCCCGACAGCGAGTAGCACGATGCCAGCCTTGCCGCGGATATGGTCGAGGATTGGGCAGGCCTCAATGGATGTGTCATCACCCGGACAGCGTTTTACCAGATCGGACAGCACGGTTTTTATCGTCTTGAGTTCCTCGATCTTATTTTCCGCTTCGGTGATTTTCTGCTCGGTATGTTTTAGAATCTCGGCGCAGGTGGTGGTATCGGTGCTCGTGAGCGCCAGCAGCCGGCGGATCTCTTCCAGCGTGAAATTCAGCGCTTTTGCGCCACGAATGAAGCGGATGAGTTTGACGGTATCCGGGCTATAAAGACGGTATCCGGCTGCTGAGCGGCTATCGGCCTTCACCAGCTTCATTTTTTCGTAATAGCGCAGGGTGTCGGCGGTAATGCCGGTCAGTTCCGCGAGTTTTCCTATGGTGAGCTGTGTCATCTTGACCTCCTGTATGCTACCATACAGCTTGGAGTATACTCCAAGGTCAAGAGGTTTTTTTTATGGGGGTGATTTATTAATCCCGCAGGCTTCCTTCGGGAGAGGGTAGCCTGCGGTGCGTATCATGTTACCCCAGATGAATCAGCTCCGACTGCAGCCCGTGCGTCCCAACGAAGTGGGAAGTCTGGCCGGCAAAGGTGACATTGAACGTATCAACCGCTAAATAGCCCTTTTGGTCCTCTGCCAGCACTTCCAGACCGACTGTCCCTGAAACATTAGTTGGTATCTGTCCGGAGAAGGTTTCGGTCGTCGGGTTATAAAATAGCCAGCCGGTGATATTCGGACCTGCGATTTGATAGGCCGCGGTGGCGATGATTTTTGCCGTACTATCGGCGAAGGTGCCGACAGGCAGCGTGAAGATGACTGCCTGGCCGGGTATCCAGATCTGGTTCGGTGTTTCGGTGACGGTAATACCAGGGGTGGTTGGTGTGCTGACGGTTGCTGCGAACACATCGGATACGGACAGATTATTGACGGTATCGGTTGCCGTTACTTTTAAATCAATGGTTTGGGCGGTGGAGGGTGCGGTGCCGGTGAAACTATCGGTCGCCGCGTTAAAGGTCAGCCAGCTTGGCAGGGCCTGACCGTTTTGCTGCGTCGCTGTATAGACCAGCGGATCGCCATTTGGCGAGTTAAAGGTGTTGGCAGCCAGCGTCAGGCTGATTGCATGGCCTTCCGTCCATTGCTGGGCAGCCGTCTGGTTGGTGAGGGTTGGCGGTTCAGCAGTAGCTGCCTGGCCGGTATCGCTGAGATTGAGCGATTGCCAGTCTCCCCAGTAGCTGCGGTTATACGCACGTCCTTCAATCGTGTCGGTACCGGCTGTTGCGCCACCGACGATATCCGTGGTGGTAAGCGATGTGGTGGTGACGGCCGTTGCCGCTGTATGCGCTGCATGGGTGACGCCGCCTACCGTCAGGCTATCGTGGGTTGACGTATCATAGACCTGGTACTCAGTGATGGATTTATTGTTCGGGTCAACTGCCGAGAATAGTTGTGACAATGCCCGGCTGCCGTTATTAGCGAGCAATACGCCGGTGGCGATATCGCTGATAATCGGGCAATCAAGTTCGTAAATCACCACCAGATTGGCGGAAATTCCAGCAAATTCCTGGCTGGCGGCATGGGGGGCGGCAACGGTGACATCGTTTGCCGAGCCGTCATTGGCCGAGTTGACAATCTGGCCGGAGCCATTGACATAAGTCACATTATCGACCAGCATCGCCGAGCTGCCGCTACCCGACACGCAGGTGGTGATATGCGCGACGGTGGGTGAACCGATGACGACGATCTCGCCCGCCGTTACTTTGGATGCCCAGTTGGAACTGGAACTCACCGGCCCATTATAGGCCACGAACCATTCGCCATTCGCCTGGCCTGGTGCGCCGACGGCGGTACTCGCCACCGGTAGACCGGCACCTGCTTCTGCGGCAATCGTGCTTGCCAGCACCCAGCATCCATCCATATTCCAGGCTTTTCCGACAAAACTCTCCGCCACCGATGCGATCGAATCAGGCGTCGCCTGGGTTGGTACCGGGCCGCTGAAGCTTGGCTGGGTGGCAACGGTCGTGCTGCCTATATAGCCGGGCAGGTCGTTATCGATCATCGTATAGACGCTGCTTGCCACCGCATTGGCCTGGCTCAGGTTATTGGTGCCGAATAAGGAAATATTGGTCACATCGTTGAGGCTGCCGGATGATGTATAGGTCATCTGGCTTAAATTGCCGTAGGTGCTGTTGGTATATTGGCCGGTTGAAGCATTATACGTGAAAACGATACCCGCATAGCGCCCGTCATCGCCGGATGCGCCATTGACGAAATGGTCGGTATGGCCGTTGCCGGTGAAACTGCCGGTGGCACCGGTGGCACCTGCCGTATATTCGTTCCGGTCAAGGGCAGTGACGACAAGATATTCCGGGTTGGAAGAGGCGGCCGTGACCGACACCAGTGAGGAGAGATTGATGGTTTGGGCAGAAGGGGTGACTACTGAAGTATCTTCAACGGAAACAGACATGGTAACCTCCAGAATGGATATGAAAAAAAACTGCAGTATAGGTGAAATTTTTTTTCTTGCCAAGGATTTCTGTGCAGAGGCTGAATTTTTTAATGGTTAAGCGCCGCAATCAGATGCTCAACCACATCCTCGCCGCACATCGTCATCGATTGCCGCTTGAATCGTGGCGCGTCTTGTATCTGTGACAGCATCATCGTGCCCACCGCCGGAATGCCGTCATTGCCGAGGATGATAGGCGCGCGGAGCCAGTAGATCTCGTCGATCAGATCGGCTACCAGCAATGACGCCGCCAACTCGCCGCCGCCTTCGACCATCAGGCGGGTGATCCCGCGGGTGGATAGCAGGGAAATTGCGTGGCGTAAATCGATGCGGCCATCCTTGTTTTCTAAGGCGTGGATGAAGGGGATATCGGGGAAATCGGCAGGTTTCTCGATGGTGGTAACGATCCAGGTTGGCACGTCTTTATGTGTGCTGATTAACTGGCAATCGGCAGGGGTGCGGAGATTGGTATCGATGATGATCCGGGTCGGCGATTGGCTTTCCAGGCCCGGGATGCGGCAGGTAAGTTCGGGGTTGTCGATGATGACGGTGTTGACCCCGACCATGATCGCATCATGGCGGGCGCGGAGCATATGGCCAAATTGGCGGGATTGCGGGCCGGTAATCCATTTGCTTTCGCCGCTGTTCGTGGCGATTTTGCCGTCCATGCTGGTGGCGAGTTTGAGGGTGACGGTCGGACGGCCTTGATCGATGACGGAGAAAAATCCTTTGTTGATGCTGATGGCTTCGTCGCGGTAGAGACCTTCGCTCACCTCAATCCCTGCCTGCTTGAGAGCTTCGATTCCGCCGCCATCGACGCGGCGGTCATGATCCTTTACTGCAATCACCACCCGGCTCACACGAGCGGCAATCAATGCCTCGCTGCAGGGTGCGCCACGGCCATGATGGCAGCATGGTTCGAGGGTGACATAGACGGTTGCGCCTTCGGCTTCACGACCCGCCATCGCAAGGGCGGTGACTTCGGCATGCGGACGGCCACCTGGAGCGGTGACTCCCAAGCCGATGATCTGCTCATGCTTGACGATGACGCAGCCGACTGCGGGATTGGGGAATGTCGTTCCGAGACCGCGCCTGGCGAGACGGAGCGCGATCTGCATGTGGTGATGGTCATTCATGGGAGGCTACTGCTTCTTACCCAACTGCCCGATAAACCGCTCGAAATCCTTAGCCTCACCGAAATCCCGGTAGACCGAAGCAAACCGCACATACGCCACCGGATCGATCCCGGCAAGCGCGTCCATCACCAACTGGCCGATATGGCTGGTTTGGACTTCGCTGTCGCCTGATTCTTCCAACTGGCGGACGATGGTATTGACCAGCATATCGGCCTGTTCCGGCGAGACCGGGCGTTTGCGTAAAGCGATATCGAGGGAGCGGACCAGCTTTTCGCGGTCGAAGGGGCGGCGTTCGCCGTCTTTTTTGATCACCATCAGTTCGCGTAATTGCGTCCGTTCAAAGGTGGTAAAACGCGCATTGCAGGCGGTGCAGACGCGGCGGCGGCGTATCGCCATCCCGTCATCGCTGGGGCGTGAGTCCTTGACCTGGGTATCTTCATGGGCACAGAACGGACAGCGCATAATGTTTTCCCTCTATGAAGGTTTTATCTTTAAGCACCGCAGGCTCCCTAGCCTGCGGTGCTTTTCCATCTCTATGAATAGATTGGAAATTTCCGGCAAAGCTCTTCTACTTCAACGCGTGCTTTCTGTTCAACCGCACCGTTATTTTCCGGGTTAGCAGACAGACCATCGAGCACGTCCCCAATCAGATTACCGATTTGAGTGAATTCTGCAATACCAAAACCGCGTGTGGTGCCGGCTGGCGTGCCTAATCGGACACCGGATGTGACAAATGGGGTTTCCGGATCGAAAGGAATCGCGTTTTTGTTGCAGGTCAGGCCAGCACGTTCGAGGCTGGCTTCGGCCAGTTTGCCGGTTAGTTTCTTCGGACGCAGATCAACCAGCAGCAAGTGGCTGTCGGTGCCGCCGGTGACAATCGCCAAACCGCGTTTGACCAGAACGGCAGCCAGTGCCCGGGCATTATCGATGACGGCTTTGCCATAGAGTTTGAAATCAGGTTGTAAGGCTTCACCAAAGGAAACGGCTTTGGCGGCAATGACATGCATCAATGGGCCACCTTGCAATCCTGGGAAAATGGCGGAGTTGATTTTTTTGATCAGCGCTTCGTCATTGGTCAGGATCATGCCGCCGCGAGGGCCGCGCAAGGTTTTATGGGTGGTCGTGGTGGTAACATGCGCATGCTCAATCGGGCTTGGATAGGTGCCGGCTGCGACCAATCCGGCGAAATGCGCCATATCGACCATGAAATAAGCGCCGACTTTATCGGCAATCGCCCGGAAACGTGCGAAATCGATGACGCGCGGATAGGCTGAGCCACCGGCGATGATCAGCTTGGGCTGGTGTTCTGTGGCCAGGCGTTCGACTTCATCATAATCGATCAGCCCGTCTTCTTTGCGGACGCCATATTGGATAGCGTTGAACCATTTGCCGGACATATTCGGAACCGCTCCGTGCGTTAAATGACCGCCTGCTGCCAGTGACATACCGAGGATGGTATCACCTGGTTTAATCAATGCCAGGAACACGCCC
>Ga0207006_1103_pt1 | contig 17125 bp, 14 predicted proteins | sample Alteio_BWMinCont_84_FD_153497 | JGI IMG/M metagenome (GOLD analysis project Ga0207006, IMG submission 153497) | Enriched cells from forest soil in Barre Woods Harvard Forest LTER site, Petersham, Massachusetts, United States -... | ecosystem: Environmental > Terrestrial > Soil > Temperate forest >...
TGGCCGAGGTGGCCAACCGCCGTTTTCAAATGGCCTCCCATCATAAATTGATCGAAGACAGGCAATTCGAACATTACCGTGACAAGGGTGATATTAACGTAGTTTTAGTCAACGGTGTTTTGTGGGGTGAATTATCGGATTTAAAGCATTTGCCGCACGGGCTCACGGTTTCTTCCTTACATGATGCATTGGCGCGTGACAATACTGAAATACAGGATACGATCTCAAAATTGACCCCCAATGACACCAAATCGTTCCTGTGGATGAACCAGGCGATGTTTTTAGACGGGGCCTATATCCAAGTCGCCAAAGACGCGGTCATTGGGCCGTTGGTCCATATTATTCACCTCACCAGCGGTATTGAAGCGGATACCTTGGTATTTCCCCGCAGCTTTATCAGCATCGGCGAGTCGGCCAGGGTCAATATTATGGAAAGCCATATCGGGTTTGAACCTGTACCTTATTTGTCCGATGCGGTCACGGACATGAAAATTGGCCCAAACGCCTTTGTCAGTTATTGCAAAGCCCAGGCAGAAGCTCACCAGGCGGTGCATATCGGTACGACCCGCATTTGGCAGGAAAGGGCAAGTTCGCTGGATTCCTTTTCATTCACTTACGGCGGGCAAATGACCCGCAATAACCTTTCTATTTTACTGAAAGGCGAGGGGACCAATACGATCATGAACGGCCTCTACGCCATCGAGGGCAATCAACATGTGGACAACCACACCTTGCTGGATATCCAGCAGCCTAACTGCACCTCGTATCAGCTTTATAAGGGTTTGCTTAACGGCAAATCCCGGGCTGTTTTTAACGGCAAGATCTATGTGCACGCGATGGCCCAAAAGACCAATGCGTATCAGCTCAATAAACATTTGTTATTGGGCAAAGACGCCCGGGTGGACACCAAGCCCCAGCTGGAGATTTTCGCGGACGACGTCAAATGCACGCACGGGGCCACCATCGGCCAATTGTCCCAGGAGGAAATTTTTTATTTGCAAAGCCGCTGCATCAGCCGGCAGATGGCCGTTCAATTATTGTCCAAGGGATTCATCGACGATATCATCAACACCGTCAAGATCGACTCCATCCGCGCAAAACTAAACCGGCTGTTGATCAAGAAGTTTCCGGAAGTTAAGCTATAGCAGGTGTGTAGACTTGGGTAGACGAATTTTTTCGGCTGCGGTCGTCTTTTTCCGTCAATCTTTTCTAATCTATCAGAAATACAACGCCCCTTCGGGGCTGTATTTCTGAATCGGCGACGTAGATTGACGGGACTCCAGCAGCACTCAAAAATTGTCTACCCAAGTCTACACACAGAAAATTTACTTATGTCTACTTTTAACGTACATAAACTCCGCTCAGAATTCCCTAACCTTAATATTACGGTCCATGGCAAGCCCTTGGTTTATCTGGACAATGCCGCGACCACCCTCAAGCCCCGTTGCGTCATCGATGCGGTCAATGCTTATTATTCCACGGGAGTTTCCAATGTGCACCGCGGCGTGCATTATTTAAGCGAGCAGGCCACGGCCGCCTTTGAATATTCCCGCCAGGTGGTGCGGCAATTCCTGCATTCCCGCCGGGTGGAAGAAATTATTTTTACCAAGGGTGCCACCGAGTCCTTAAATCTTATTGCCCAGTCTTACGGCAGGCAGTTTTTAAAAAAGGGTGACGAGATCATCATTTCCCATATGGAGCATCATTCCAATATTGTGCCCTGGCAGATGCTTTGCCGGCAGACCGGATGCGTGCTTAAAGTCATTCCCATCAATGACCAGGGCGAGATCATTTTTGAGGAATATCTCAAGCTTTTATCAGACAGGACCAAGTTGGTTTCTTTAGTGTGGGTATCAAATTCTTTGGGAACAGTCAATCCGGTCAAGACTGTGATCGAGGCCGCGCACAAACGCGGGGCAGTGGTCGCCATTGATGCGGCCCAGGCCGTGACCCATACCCCGATCAATGTCCAGGAATTAGACTGCGACTTTCTGGTCTTCTCAGGGCACAAGGTTTTTGGGCCGACAGGAGTGGGTGTCCTTTACGGCAAGGAGAAATGGCTTGAGATTATGCCGCCGTATCAGGGAGGCGGGGACATGATCAAAAGCGTGACCTTCGCCGAGACTACGTATAATGTTTTGCCTTATAAATTTGAGGCGGGAACGCCGCCCATCGCCGAAGTCATCGGCCTGCGCTCAGCCCTTGAATTTTTTCAAACCATCGGTTGGGAGGCAATGGAACAGTACAAACAGGGATTATTAGAATATGGCACTAAGGCACTTTTATCCATTGACGGGGTCCGTATCATCGGAACTGCTAAGGATAAAACATCCATTATTTCATTTGTCGTCGACGGCATTCACCCTCATGATCTGGGCACCCTGGTAGACCGGGAAGGTGTGGCGATCCGTACCGGCCATCACTGCACCCAGCCGGTGATGCAGCGTTTTGGCATTCCAGCCACGGCACGGGCGTCCCTGGCCTTTTATAACACCAAAGAAGAACTCGACATATTAGTCAGAGCCATCAATCGGGCCAAGGAAATTTTTCATGCGTGAAGAACTGTATCAACAAACTATATTGGAACACAACCGCAACCCTCGAAATTTCAAAAAGCTCGATGGGGCAACGCATGTGGCGCAAGGATATAACCCTTTATGCGGCGACCATCTGTGGGTATATATGAAGGTCAATGCCGCAGGTATCATTGAAGACGCTGCCTTCGAAGGCTCCGGCTGTGCCATTTCCAAAGCTTCAGCTTCCATGATGACCACGGCCCTAAAGGGAAAAACCGTCGAAGAGGCCAATCTTTTGTTCGATGAGTTTCATAAATTGGCCGTTGGTGAATTAAAGCCGGACCAACAGCCCAATAATCTGGGAAAGTTAACTGTTTTTTCCGGTATTTGGCAATATCCTGCAAGAGTCAAATGCGCAGTGCTCTCCTGGCACACCATGCACGGCGCACTGGAAAAATCTAAGACGGTCACTACAGAATAAGCAAGAGGGCCCCGTCATCCTGAGCGAAGGTCGTATTGACCGGCGAACAACTGTGAGTGTCGGTTTATACGACCACTCGCAGTTGTTCGTCATCCTGAGCGAAGCGAAGGATCATAATGTGACAGAAAAGATTGGATACGTATACATTTTGACAAATTCAGCTGACAAGGTTCTATATATTGGTGTTACCAGTAATCTAGTTCAAAGAATATATGAACATAAGAACAAATTGGTTGAAGGATTTTCTCAAAAATATGGTTTAACAAAGTTGGTATATTATGAAGTCGTTAATGATATGTATTCGGCTATAACGAGAGAAAAACAAGTTAAGGGTTGGCTACGTTCTAAGAAAATTGAATTAATTAAAAGTATGAATCCTGCTTGGGCGGATCTCTATTATAAGATACTTTAGGATTCTTCGGCTTCGCCTCAGAATGACAGAGATACAATAATGTCATCCTGAAAGACAGAAATACGTTATTGTCATCCTGAAAGATAGAAATACATTATTGTCATCCTGAAAGACAGAAATACGTTATTGTCATCCTGAAAGACAGAAATACGTTATTGTCATCCTGAGCGAAGCGAAGGATCATAATGTTACAAAAAATGTCAATCATAGATACTCTTAACAGACCCCTGCGCGACCTGCGGATTTCCTTGATCGATCGCTGCAATTTCCGTTGCCCTTATTGCATGCCGTCGGAGAAATACGATCATGCTTATCAGTTCCTTGATAAAAAGCAATGGTTAAGTTTTGAAGAGATCGAGCGGCTTGCACGGATCTTTGCCGGTCTTGGGGTCACTAAATTGCGATTGACCGGCGGAGAGCCTCTGCTCAGGCCCGACCTGGATGTACTTATCCGTCAATTATCAGCCATCCCCGGCGTCGATGATTTGGCATTGACCACCAATGGTTCCATGCTTGCCTCATGGGCACAACGGCTCAAAGCCGCGAGGCTGCACCGTTTGACGATCAGTTTGGACACTTTAGACGAAGCGGTTTTTCACCGGATGAGCGGGGAGAAAGGCTCGGTCAAAGATGTGCTGGAAGGCATTCGTGCGGCCGAGGCAGCTGGGTTTGATGCTATCAAGATCAACGCGGTCATCCAGCGCGGAGTCAATGACCATACCATTTTAGACCTGGTCAAATATTTTCGCGGCACCCCTCATAGCGTACGCTTTATCGAATACATGGACGTTGGCAATCAAAACCATTGGGACAAAGCCCAAGTCGTGCCCTCAAGCGAGATCATTGCTTTGATTGAAGCTGAATTTCCTTTAGAGCGCATCCAAGGCACGCAAGGCGGGGACACATCAGAGATTTATCGATTTAAAGACGGCAAAGGCGAGGTCGGGTTTATTTCCTCAGTGACCAAGGCTTTTTGCGGCACGTGCAACCGTTTGCGTTTGTCCGCAGACGGCAAAATGTACACCTGCCTTTTCGCCACTCACGGCACGGATTTAGGCAAACATTTAAGAAGCGGCGCAACCGATGAATTTTTGAGCCATTTGGTCCGTGTCGTCTGGATGAAACGCGAAGACCGCTATTCAGAAGAACGTTCCCAACACCGCCACAATTCCCAAACATCCCCCAAAATCGAAATGTACCAAATCGGCGGTTAAAAAAAGGGGACAGTTTAAACTGTCCCCTTTTTTAGCAGGTAGAGATCAATTTTAGAAAAAAATTAAATATTTTTTATCTCATACATAACTATATTAATAACAATATGTTATGTAAATCCCATGAAACCTGATAGGTTTGACAAGTTCTAAATATATGCTATCCTTCAAAGGTAGCGCTTTCTTTGGTTTACCGTCATTCTGAGTTATTAATACCGTCATTCTTAAGCGAAGCGAAGAATCTCTAAAAGAACATCCTAAAGACATCACTAAGGAGTCTATTCACCATGCTTAAAAAAACCCTAAGCCTGTCCGTCATTATTTGTTTTTTCCTGACCACCTTAGGCCCCCTGCCTAAAGCTCAAGCCGATTCCGTATTAGGCTTGCCCGCACCCGGCAGCATGGTCAATCTAAGCCCTGCCTATGAGCCGGTCATCATCAAAGGCTTGACCGTCCATAAAGACAATCCATTTTTATTTGATTTTATCGTAGACGTCGGACAGGACAAAATCTCCGGTGAGCCGCTTAAAAAAGAAGGCGAAAAGCTCATCAAGTATTTTTTAGCCAGCCTTGCCATCCCTGACAAAGACCTTTGGGTCAATCTAAGTCCGTATGAAAAGAACAAAATGGTCCCTGAAGCCTTAGGCCAGACCGACATGGGCCGCGACCTTTTAGAACAGGACTATATATTAAAACAGATCACCGCTTCCCTTATATATCCGGAAAAACAATTAGGCAGGACCTTTTGGGACAAGGTCTATGCCAAGTCCCAAGAAATATACGGCACAACCCAAATACCGGTCAACACCTTTAATAAAGTATGGATCATGGCCGACCGTGCCGAAGTCTTCGAACACAACCAAACTGCCTTTGTAGTAGACCAACATTTGAAGGTAATGTTAGAAGAAGATTATCTGGCATTAAACCATCATGCTAATAGTCCTGTCATCCTGAGCGAAGCGAAGGATCCTAATAGAATTAATTCTTTCAGAGATTCTTCTGCGGAGCCTGCCCTCGAGCGAAGCGAAGGGCCTCAGAATGACACACATCTATTAGCTTCCCAAGTCGTCCGTCAAATCATCCTCCCCGAACTGGAAAAAGAAGTCAACACCGGCAAAAACTTTGCCAATCTGCGCCAAATATTTAATTCCATCATTTTAGCCAGCTGGTATAAAAGAAATTTAAAACAAGCTTTGCTGAACCGGTTTTATGCTGACCGTTCAAAAGTGAAAGGTCTTGAATATAAGCCCTCTGTCATCCTGAGGAGCGAAGCGACGAAGGATCCTAATAAACTTACCCCTCAAAATGACGTAGAGACAATCTATCAACAATACCTCAAAGCCTACAAAAAAGGCGTGTTTAACTATATTAAGGAAGACGTGAATACCGCAGGAGCAACGATTCCCCGCAAGTATTTCTCCGGCGGTATGGATCCAGCCCAGGCATTAAAACCCAAGGTCATAACTGACCTTGCTGCAGGTGCCCAAGATATGGCCCAGCAAAGTTATAATGGAGAGGTGGATTTTACAACACTCGCTTCAACCGGGCCAATGGACCCGACTGCCCCCGACGCGGCAATGTTTGCCGGCTTTATTAAAACCCTTGAAACTGTAATCGCCTCATGGCCGGACAGTTTCACTGATGAAGATGTCCTTAAAGCATATGTCCCGGTCTTATCAGGATTTTTTCAAGGAGCGAAGGAGTCTCCCAGCGAAGAAGAGCTTACGGAAGTTGTTAAAGAGATGAGTAAAAATAAAAATCTATTGCCTTTCAGGTTCGGTCCGGCCAAAGAAACCCTACTGGCCAGGTTCCGCAATTTGAGTAGTTATGGTATGAATATTGAAGAAATTGGAAGAATGTTGGGTTCTGTGGAGAATGAGGTCCATTTATTGCGGACTAAAAGAGCGTTGGCCGGAGAAAAAGGCATACAATTTTGGGGCAAGTTGATCGATGAAATGATAAGTAAGGCTCCCGAAACTGAGGAATGGCCCAATCGCAATCAAAGGTCATTTGTCATAGGTCTCGATGATCGAAACATCAGTGTTGAAATTAGTTATCTTATGCCAAATCTTATGAGTGATGAAATATCCGGATCGGTTCTCCATATTGATGCCGGCGATGGCATTTCTCATGGGATATATACCAAAGATACAGACTTTATGAGAAAACCATGGAAAGAAATTGCCCATCGGATCAAAGCTGATTTTATGGGAAATCCCATTGCCTGGACCAGTGACGCGGCAATGACGGCGGAATTAGTCAAATCTGTTAAGGTTACAATAGGAGGAATTGCTTTCACCAGTAGTGGTGAAATTCAAGAGATTATTAAAATTTATGATATTTTAATAGAACATTTGAAACAGGGATCAGGGTTTGAGTGGCAAAGCACATACTATGTTCCATCAAAGATAATGGGAGCGTTTAATGCGGAATATAACAGAAAAAATATCTCGCATGGCTCTTTATTGATATTAAAAACACTGGATATATCATATGAAACAAGGTATGAAATTCATCTTGATGATCCCCGGGAATATAGGTGGTTGCTTAGGAAATTTATGGAGGACCGTTCTGAAATCCAAAGCAGGCTGGAACAAACGAGGACCGACGCGGCGATGGCTGATGTGCAAGGTCTAAAAGGCCACATTAGTTATAAAATGTTCATTCATCTGCCTGTTGCGGAACATATAAGTTCCCTATCAGTTTCGTATGAAGATGTTCGATCTCAAATTTCTGACCTCAAACTCATATTTAAATATTACAATTCACCTCTTCTGGGCCGTGAACGTGAATTGAATGATATATTTTTGTTTTATCAGGGCATGACGCCTGGAACGTTCAATCAAGAACTTTTGGAAAAATCCGTTAAAGAGAGGAATATTAGGGCTGGAATTTTAAGGCTCATTTCAAAGCTTGGTTATTATTCCGGTCCGGCATTCCTATTTTGTGATCGGGACGGTCATCGTCCGGTCGCTGGCCCTTGGGGTTTCAAATTAGAAGGAAAGTTCAACAAAACTAAATTAAGAAGGTCCATTGAAGCATGGGGCCGGGGTTTAAGAAGACTTGAGAAAGAATTGTCCGCTGCAGACAGGGCGCAATCGACGATTGGAATACCAGGTCCCTTGAAAGATTTGATCGCATTTTCTAAGGTCAAGTCCCAGAACTCCGACGCGGCGATGACGATCGAATTAAAAGACGGGTTAAAAAATTCTACGATAATCCCATTGCGACGTTACGAGTTATCAGCTCGATTTAATGTTTGGGCAGATGGTATTGGATTTGTTCAAGATTTAATTATAGAACGGATAGGAAAAAACCATAAGCAAATAGGATGGCGTATTTCAACGAATAGTTCGTTTAAAGAATATAATTTAATAAAAGAATATTTTTTCCCGACAGAAGATAACGAAGCGCTGAATGAGCCGGATCCAATACCATTGGATTTTTCTAGACGCGAGCGGTTATTTATCACCCCCTCAAAGACTGACGATGGGCCATTTACCTTCCAACCGGCGAGGTCTGACACAGTTTTCTACATAATTAAGTCCAACGCAGCAATGACGACCCAAGAACAAGCAGATGGATTTTTGGATTTGATTAAGCGAAAAGAAATGATTTTCAGTAAGCGGGGCGAAAAAGAAAATGAGATCGTTATCGAAGACAATCATTCGGATTTTCATTTTATGGACCCTAAAAATAGGGTTGAATTAAATAATTATGGAATTAAAAAAGTAACACCCTACAAAGATCCTTATGGGTTTGTCATTTTAGAGTTTGAACCCCAAGTTTTTCAGCTTTTACCTGAAACTTTTCGGTATTTACCTGGTTCCGGTGCAAATGAGGCGATGACGTCAGTATCGATCACTGCCGGTTTGACGAAATTACTAAAGAGTAAACCAATAATATTTTCTCTTGCGCCGGGAAAATTAGGCGTTGAGATGGAGATTTCTTTAACTGGTAAGGGATCCAAGAATATTTATTTGTCAGTGAATCATAATTATCAATTGATGGTGTCTAATGATTTGTTTCCGTTTACGAGGACAGTTCCGGTAGCGCAAGGGGAAGATTATCCGGTCGCATTAGATGGTGAGAAAGCTGTTAATATTCATTGGGATGGCAAGAAAGTGGAAGTGAAAAATATTTACATAGATTCTACGGACATATCAGTTCTAAGACGCGTTTTTTTCCCTACAAATGATTCCGAACGACTAAAAGTGATTGTATCTGATGGAAAGAATGAGGCAGAGACAATTCTTGACAAGGAGTTTTGGAACAGTAGAGGGGGTCAATTAAAAGTAGGGGATGCAATTATTTTTCTTTCGCCCGTTGCCGGAAACCGGCATGTCTGGGTTCATGCGTATGGCCAAAATAGAACAAAAGAATTGACCGTCAAACTCGCCGACACGGCGATGACGGCAGGGGTTACATATGAAAGTCTTCCGAAAAAGCTTCCGAATATGATTGATGGGACGAAAGAAGCGGCAGCTAAGTCTATCGGCCGTGCGGAATTTAATGTCATCATAAGGGAAGGAACGATGTCCCTTTGGAGAAGAACATTCCTTCCTTATAAAGCTACCCAAGATGTTAAAGAAGCGACTTTGGATAGAATAAACATGGTCCCGAACATTAGACGTTATAGGTTTAATTTAATTAATGGCAAGGAATATGGGCATGGTTTTTCCGGGAATGATTTGATCATCGAATTAATCCGCCCCAACCCGGCGATGGTAAGCGACGATTCCGAGAATGGTCCTGACAAGTTAATAGGGAAAATAGTTTATGATGATCTGGGAGGGCCGTCAGCCGTGGTCAGTATAAAGGATGGTATGGCCGAATTGCGAGGTGAAGAAGGGGCAACGGATCGAAGAAGTATTGAATGGGTCAGGGAACGTTTAGCTGATCAAGCTATGAATGGAAAGAAGCCTGAAAGTTCACAAGTTGTTACCAATAACCCGTGGCAACGCGGCGGTATCGATTTAAACACTTCCAACGGCATGCAATGGAAGGTCAGCAAGGACGGGCAGGGCGTTGAGATGAACATTGACCCTGCCATGATCGCGCGCGTCAAGCGGGAAGGCATTGACAGCCTTGTCCCCGTGGTCCTTCGCATGACCCCGGTCACCAGCATTTGGCCGTTGGTAGGGCTCCAGGTGCCTGTACCGGCAAGAACATTTGGCAGGGAATCGATTTTTTCAAAGTTGGACAAAGATTTCGAAAAAGTGGACGTGGGTGCTAGTGTATAATATAATCATTTATGCCTGAAATTTGCCGCTTTTTTGGAATCATTATTTTTATGTATTTCGATGAGCATAATCCACCACATTTCCACGCGCGATATGGAGATTTCAGGGCTGCCATCTCAATTAGTGATTTACGCTGTGTGCAGGGCAAATTGCCCAAAAGGGTCATGGCTCTTGTGCTTGAATGGGCCGATGAACATCGCGATGAATTGTTAAAAAATTGGGAGAGTTTGAGGGCAACAGGTCAATTTAACAAAATTCAACCATTGGAGTAAATACGATGATTTGGCTTACTGGTCACGAATATCTTGAAGACTATAAGATCAAAATACGGTTTAACGATGGTACCGAAAAAATTGTGGATTTAAAAAACAAAGTATTTAATGATCATCGGATGGTTTTTAGGGCATTACAGGATGTGAATTTGTTTAGGAAGGTCCGTTTTAATCCAGAAGCAGACACAATTGAATGGCCTAATGGGGCAGATTTAGCTCCCGAATTTTTATATGACTATCCGCATTTTTCCCATTTAAATTAAGCGTCAGGCGGGAAGGCATCGACAGCCTTGTCCCCGTGGTCCTACGAATGACACCAATCACCAGCATTTGGCCGTTATTAGGCCTTCAAGCACCTGCATAAAAAGGGGACAGTTTAAACTGTCCCCTTTTTTCCCCTTTTTTTGAAGAAATCAAACAAAGTTATTTACGGTCATATATCATCAATGTTATAAGTATGTATAACTTGATATGAAAAGACTACTCTTTATGACCCTATGCTTATTGCTTGTCCCAAAGTTATCTTATGGTGCTATCGCGGCAGTGGGAGGGCAGAACAAAGGGGAAGAATCAACCGCTTCCGGCGGCCTTGGTACTTTGGCTTTTGCCGGTAATGTAACCACAGGAAATACGATTATCATTGCCATAGCGGTCCTGGGCACTGCTGCGCCTAATATTACTGCGCCAACAAAATCAGCCGGTACGGCAACATTGGGAACAATAACCTCGGATACTAGTTATTCTAATGAAGACGTTCCCAGCACTACTTATTTTGAAATCAGCGTGTATCATGCATATGTGACAGCAGGAGGTTCTTGTACAATCACAATAAATGGCACCTATAACGGGGGCGGCGTTGCGATGATCGATGAGTTTTCAGGGATGGCAACATCAAGTCCGGTCAACGGAACGCCTGTCTCTAACAATGGCACAAATGCGATTGAGAATCCCGGGGCCATTTCCACTAACAATGGAGGAATGGCTTTAATGGTATCGACGGATTACTCAAGTGGAAACGGTTCTTATACTCAAACCAATACCAATATTTACAAAATAGCGACAGGGGCCTCAACAAACACAGGAGAAGGCCAATATGACCTGACAGCCGCAGGCGGGTCTCAAACAGTCACTGCTACGGTTGGCGGTGGAATGTCTATTTCTTATTGGATAGCTGCCGGGGTGGCCTATAACCAAGCATCGGCGTCTACATCTAATATCTATATCAACAACGCACAAATTAACAACGCAAAATTAGGCTTTTAAAAAGGGGACAGTTTAAACTGTCCCCTTTTTACCAAAAACCTTCTTTTTTATCCTGCGCTGAATTGTTGAATTTTCCGACAAAACGGACTTCGCGGACCAATTGCAAATCGAATTTATTTTTCACCGCCGCAATCATTTTTAAGTGCAAGTCATGCACGTCCTGGGCTTTTGTCTCAGGTCCTTTGATGATGATATTGGCGTGTTTTTCGAAAATATAAGCCCCGCCGGCTTTCAAGTCTTTGCCCCCGGCTTGTTCAAGGAACCATCCGGCGGCTTGACGTTGCCCTGCTTTCGAGCTGGGCTCGATGTTGCGAAAAAAAGAACCGGCGCAGGGCTGAGTGGTCAGATCAGGATGTTTTTCAGCCCGTTTTTTAAGTATCTGGGCACGCTCCAAAGCCAAAGTTTTAGGGTCACCGGGCAGGACCGCAAAGGTGACGGAAACAATGATATCATCTGATTCTTTGAGACGCGAGTGACGATAAGAAAAGCCAAAATAGCCGGGCCCAACGGTTTTAGTCTTGCCTTGGCGGTCAAGGACCAGGGCCGATTTTAAAACATCCCCAACCTGTTTGCCCCAAGCACCCGCATTGCCCGCAACAGCGCCTCCGACGGTCCCAGGGATACCTGTCGTATAATTTAAACCTTCCAAGCCCTCATTCACGCAATAAAGGGCCAGGTCATCAAGCACAGTGCTCGCTGAGACAAGGACATCATTGCCTTTGTGTTCAATCAGGGGAGTGGGTGACAGGTAGCGGATGACGAAGGTATCCAGGCCGTGGTCGGAAACCACTAAATTGGACCCGCCGCCGATCAACAAAAAAGGTTTTTTTTCTTTTTTAAATTTTTGCGCCTGTTGGATCAGTTCATCCGGTGTGCTGCATTCAACTAAACAAGGGCAAGGTCCGCCCAATTGAAAAGTGGTGTAAGCGGACAACAGGGCGGGAGAAAGTGTCTTCATATTGTCATTCTGAGCGAAGCGAAGAATCCTAAGGAATTTTATTTCTGTGCCCCGTGGACCCAGGCCTGGCTTCCGTCAGTATAAAATTCTTTTTTCCAGATAAGCAGCCTCTTTTTGATTTCCTCGATGATATAGCGGCAGCCTTTAAATGCTTCGTCCCTGTGGGCCGCCCAAACGCCGATCCATACGGCGGTCTCAGTGGTTTTCAATTGGCCGGTGCGTTGGATGCACACCGCCTGGTTGATGGGAAATTTAGAAAGGGCCTCGACGATGATTTTTTCGCCTTCCGCGGTGACGGAGGCGGTATCAGCGACATACAAAAGTCCGCTGACCAGGCGGCCTTGCAGCTCATCAGAACGGACCGTGCCTTCAAAAATGACAACGGCGCCGTCCGCGGGATCACGGCACATGTTCCTTGCTTGAAGAGGATCAATGGGGCTCTCTTGGAGTATAAACATTTTCCACTGTCATTCCCGCGAAAGCGGGAATCCATTCAGTAGGTAACTTTTACCGTGCCGCTTATAATTTTACATTGGCATCCTAAACGGTGGGTGCGGTCCATGGCCAATTCAGTTTCTTCCCTGTTTAATTCATTGATGTTCTGGGCACCTTCCAGGACTTCAATCTGGCAAGTGCCGCACACGCCGGAATTGCAGGAAAATGGGATGCCCGCCGTCTCGCAGGCCTGGGCCATAGGTTCCCCGTCGGGCACATCATAAGATATGTTATCAATAATCAGTTTCGCCATGATTAGTTTGTCATCCTGAGCGAAGCGAAGGATCTCTTAAGGAACAACCTGTTATGGATAGTTATTTTATTGAGATTCTTCGCTTCGCTCAGAATGACGGTCAAGTTTATTCCTTAAACTGCAAAACCGGAAACACGATGTTCTTCTCCGGGTTGCTGAATTCATGGACGATGGTATCCGGCCTGTAGGCCTTGATTTTGTCGATGATCCCATCCACCAGATAACGGGGGACGGAGGCACCGGAACTAAGACCAATCCGTCGCTTGCCTTTTAAAATAGAGCAATCCAATTGGGCGGCCGTGTCTACAATATGGCTGGCCACACCCATTTGCTCACCGGTCTCCCGCAGGCGGTTACTGTTAGAGGAGTGGGGTGAGCCGCAGATGATAATGATGTCGCAAAAATCCGCCAACTCTTTGACGGCATCCTGGCGGTTTTGGGTGGCGTAGCAGATGTCCGAGCGCAAAGGGCCGATGAGTTTCGGGAATTTCGTTTTCAGGTTTTCGATAATGCCTTTGGTTTCATCGACCGACAATGTCGTCTGGGTGATGTAGGCAACGGTTTTTCCCGGATCAATGTTTAGATCTTCGACATCTTTTTCATTCTCGATGATGTGCAGCAAGTCCGGGTGCACATAGCCCGAGGTGCCGATCAATTCCTGATGGCCCACATGGCCGATGAGCACCGTGTCCACCTTTTGGTCTGAAAATTTAACGGCCTCTTTATGGACCTTGGTCACCAGGGGGCAGGTGGCATCGACATATTTTAATCGGCGCTCGCGGGCTTCATTGATAAGATCAGGCGGAATGCCGTGCGCGCTGAAGATGATCCGTGAGCCATGGGGTACGCATTCCAGTTCTTCGACGAAAATGACCCCGCGGTTTTTCATGTCCTCAACCACCGAGGTGTTATGCACAATGTCATGATAAACGTATAGAGGGGTACCATAAGTTTTAAGCGCCAATTCAACAATATCAATGGCACTCGCAACCCCGGCGCAAAATCCCTGGGTTTTAGCTAAATATATTTCCATGGCTTTAAATCACTGTCATCCTGTTTAAATAATCGTCATCCTGAGCGAAGCGAAGGATCTCAACAAAATTAATTCTATAAGAGATTCTTCGGCTTTGCCTCAGAATGACGATACTTGCTTTTTATCAGCACATTTCTTATAATAGCGCCACAAAGAAATAATTATAGCATTTTAATGGAAGGTGTAAATTTCTTTATGCACCATCGTCGAAAAACCCCTGTTGTCCTCATTGGCCCTCTATCCATGGGGCACGGTTATCCTGTCCGTATTCAGTCCATGACGGACACGCCCACGGCAGATGTCGAGGCGACCCTGGCCCAAACCAGGGAACTGATCGCCGCCGGCTCTGAGCTGGTGCGCTGGACAGTCAATGATCATGATGCGGCCAAGGGGGCCGCAGAGGCCATCAGCCGCCTTCGTCGTGATGGCATCACAACCCCCATCATCGGGGATTTTCATTTCAACGGCCACACCATACTCGGCAAAAATCCCCAAGCCGCCAAATTATTGGACAAATACCGCATCAATCCCGGCAATGTGGGCCGCGGCCGTCTGCATGACGATAATTTTGCCCAGATCATTAAAATTGCCGTTGAAAACGGCAAGGCCGTGCGCATCGGCGTTAATTGGGGATCTTTGGACCAGGAATTATTGACCGCATTGATGGACCAAAATGCCCGGTCATCCGGTCCCAAAGATTTTAGAGAGGTCACGCTAGAGGCCATGATGCAAAGCGCCTTGCGATCGTCGGAATATGCTTTAAAATTAGGTTTGCCTAAAGAGAAACTGGTTTTAAGCGTCAAGATGTCGGGACTGCAGGACATGGTCGCGGTCTATCAACGCCTGGGCCGTGAATGTGATTTTGCCCTGCATTTGGGCTTGACTGAGGCCGGATCTGATCTTAAGGGCGCGGTGTCATCGGCCGCGGCCCTTTCGATTTTATTGCAGCAGGGCATAGGCGATACAGTCCGTGTGTCGTTAACGCCCCAACCCGGCGTGCCCCGTTCCAGGGAAGTGGAAGTCTGTAAAGAACTTTTGCAGTCCATGGGGTTCCGTTATTTTGCGCCGTCGGTGACCAGCTGCCCGGGCTGCGGGCGCACCAGCTCTGATTATTTTCAATATTTGGCCCAAGACATCAACGACCACATCAAATTAAAAATGCCCTTGTGGCAAAAGCAATACCCCGGCATAGAGCAGATGAAGGTAGCGGTCATGGGCTGTGTCGTCAACGGCCCCGGCGAGAGCCGCCACGCGGACCTCGGCATCAGCCTTCCCGGCTCATCCGAGACCCCCATCGCGCCCGTGTATATGGATGGCAAAGAATTCAAGACCCTGAAAGGCGATCATATCAAGGAAGAGTTTATTGAGATTTTAGAAACGTATATAAAAAATAAATATGGATTGTCATCCTGAGCGACGTCGTATTGACCGACACTCACAGTAGTTCGGCGAAGGATCTCTGAAAGAACAACCTTTTTAAAGTGAGGAAATATGAACAGCGAATCCAAGAAATTTCTACGTGAATTTTTAAGCCAATGCGGCCCCTCCGGCTTTGAAGAGGCCTCTCAAAGCGTGTGGACCAGGCGGACCAAAGCTTACGCCCAGGCAGTCAAACGGGACGTGCACGGCAATGCCCTTGCTGTTTTAAACCCCAAAGCGGATTACAAAATCATGGTCGCCGGGCACTGCGATGAGATCGGCTTTATCGTCAGTCACATCACCACCGAAGGTTTTTTATGCGTGGTGCCGGTCGGCGGCATTGATTCCGGCGTTTTGCCGGGCAGCCAGGTCAAGGTGCAGACTGAAAAAGGGCTGATCGACGGGGTGATCGGCAAAAAACCCATCCATCTGATGGAAGAATGCGACCGCAATAAAAGTGTCGCCATCAAAGAATTGTGGGTGGACATAGGTGCCCGTGACCGTGAAGACGCGCTTAAAGTCACGGCCTTGGGCGATGCGGTGTCCTTCGCGCCCAATTACATGGATTTGCGCAACAATATTTTTTCTTCCAAAGGCTGCGACGATAAGACCGGCGCCTTTGTGGTCTCTGAAGTGGTCAAGATCTTAAGCGGTAAAAAATTGCGCCGTGACGTCGGGGTCTACGGGGTGTCGACCGTCCAGGAAGAAGTGGGCCTGCGCGGGGCGCGCACCAGCGCCTATGGCATTGACCCTCAAGTGGGCATTGCCGTGGATGTGGGCTTTGCCTCGGACACGCCGGGCATTGATAAGCGCATCGTAGGAGAGGTGGCCTTGGGCAAAGGGCCGGTCTTGCACGCGGGGCCCGCCATCAACCGCGCGCTTGGGAAAATGTTCATAGATGTTGCCAAGCGAAAGAAAATCCCGTACCAATTTTCATCCCTGGGCCGGCCCGACGGCACCGACACCGGCGCCATGCAATTAAGCCGCGAAGGGGTGGCCACGGCCTTGATCAGTGTCCCCAACCGCTACATGCACACGATGGTGGAAACCTGCTCCTTGGATGACCTGGAATTCTGCGCACAGCTCGTCGCGGAGACTATTTTACAGATCACCCCCAAAATGGACTTTATCCCGCGCTGATTATAGGATTAAAATTAGCGATTTTGGGACCATAACGGCCCGATATCCTGTATATTATTTTATGGAAATCAACATGCAGGGGAAAAGACCTATGTCTAAAGACAATATCAAAAATAAATCAAGGTTGGTTTTTAAAACAGCCAATAAATTCCAGGAGAAAATAATCCTTCTCGCGTTTTTTCCCTCAGCCTTGATATTTCTCTCGTTTATCTGCATTGTCTTTGTCAGCAACCCGGCCATTTCAAAGGCTGTGCTTCATGTTTCATTTTACGACAAGGAAAAGCTGGTCAGCCGGCTTTCCGGTCTGATCGTTTTTTTGATGTGTTCACTTTTTGTCTTGTCTTTAATCGGGGCGTTTGTCATTTCACACAATATGGTCGGCGCCTTTGGGCGCATCATCAGGGAGCTGGATGAAATCATTGCCGGCCG
>Ga0207006_1016_pt2 | contig 17074 bp, 19 predicted proteins | sample Alteio_BWMinCont_84_FD_153497 | JGI IMG/M metagenome (GOLD analysis project Ga0207006, IMG submission 153497) | Enriched cells from forest soil in Barre Woods Harvard Forest LTER site, Petersham, Massachusetts, United States -... | ecosystem: Environmental > Terrestrial > Soil > Temperate forest >...
TTTTGCAGTGCCGATTTCCCCTTGGGCTGCATGCGGCCATAGCTGTTTTTTTCCAGTAATGGCATATCATCCAAGTAGACATTGTTGCCGCTTACCGCCAAAATTGTCGGATAGATTTTCATTGGCTTTCTTGGGGTAAATGTTTTTTCACAGGCAATCCGCAATATTGGAGGCCATCTTTAATAGGGTAAGGCGCAAGTTCGCTTAGCCGTTTATATTCTTTCAGTTCGTCCTTGCTGAATCGTTTTTTGATTTGCTCCTGTTCCTGCTTAAGAGCTGGATTCGTGAGATGCTTGCAATGCGGTGCTGCCCAGACATCCCAGACATCTCCCGTCCATGGATTGACGGCGTACCAGCCTTTCGTCCCCTCATGGGTTTTCCATAATTGATAGAAGAAAAAGGGGGAAACATTATCCTGAAAGCCGGTGTCGGTTTTCAGTCCGGTAGCGATGGTGACTAATTTATAGCCCTGCGCTTCATCGAGTTTTTCGGGTATTTCCGCAGCCAGTCCGGGCATGGAAAATGTCAGCAGAAAAACCAATATCCGTGCGGTATGCTTCATTGATGTAACTCCATTATTTCTCCTCAGGCGATCCACAAAGTTCGAGATCATAAAGACGGCGAGGCTTTAGTTCACTTAAGTGTTTATACTCTTTTAGCTCCGCCTTGGTGAATCGCTTCTTGATCTGCTCCTGTTCCTTGGCAAGTGCGGGTGTGGTGTAATGCTTGCAATTTGGTCCCGCCATCGTATCCCATACATCGCCTGTCCATGGATTGACGGCAAACCAGCCTTTTGTACCATATGATTCTCCCCATAGTTGATAGATAAAAAAACCATCTTCCCGCCATCCACCGTCGAGAGCTCCATGGCCTACAACGTTAGCCAGGGCTACTAATTCTTCCCCCAGTTCTTTATCGACTTTCTCCTCGACTTCTACAGCAAAAGCGGGCGTGGAAAATGCGAGAAATAAGCCCAGTATCAGTGCTATATGTTTCATTGATTTAATTCCCTTGTCTTTGCAATCTTCCCTGGAAGACTCTTAGCAATGCGCACAATGTCAGAAACATAGGTGGGCACTTGGGTGTCATTATCCGTATCAATTCCAAATCGTCCGTTATTCTGTAATGCCCACGCAAAAGCTGTAGGGTCGGAAATACCTTCCACAAGATGCCCCTTACTTTGTATAAAAGAGTTCATGGAATCTTCAAAGTTCTTGAACATCGCAATATCCACATCCGGGTTTTTAGTGGCAGGTCTGGAACCAATTTGAAGGGGGACAGTGGCATGTAAGCCAAAAAAATTCATATCATCTAAAGCTGCATCTGATCTCCCCCATGACGACTCCTCGGCTGATAAGGCAATAAGATTTTCTACCGGCACATCTAACTTTTCCGCTCCTTTTTCAAATGTCGCCAAATGGGCGTCGACAAATTTCTGTTCCATGATTTTATAATCGTTCATGTGTGCAAAGCGTGGATTTTCACGGTCTTCCTGGGTTACACCCAGCTTATTCGGTATCTTCCTCGAATCCTTCACCCCATCATCCACCACCCCATCCGATACAATATTCCCAGCACTGGCATATTGCGGGCCAACGCCATCACTATCACCCGAGGTAAATTGCCCGCCAGTACTATTCGGTGCGTGGGCGGGAGCATGATTAGGATTGTATTTCGCCACCATCTCCCGGCGCGGTAAATTCATATGAACGAGCATAATCGCCGCAAGAGCAGGCCTTCCGTTATTAATCGCCTCGGCCATGCTGACCAGGTTTTTCTCCAGCCTGGAACCTATCTCCAGGTCGCAATGATAGAAGTGGGAGAACAGCTTGTGGAGTATCGATTTTTCTCTAGGCTGCATGCGTCCATAGGCGTTTTTCTCTAATAGGGGCACATCATCCAGGAACACATTATTGCCGCTTACATAAGGGATCGATTTTTCATCGGCAGTGGTCGTTTGTTTGTTGAATAGAAAAGACATGACAGGCTCGTTACTATTTTTTGCGCGAGAAGCATAACAACTATGCTATGTACAGTAATCAAATTGGAGAAGCAAGAAGTTTCTGAAAAAGCGGCGTTATTTTCCGCAAACGGTCACCATCCCCGGCACAAGAAGGCTTCACCTTCCCCCTTATATCAACCCCGGATATCGGCAATATCCTTCACCTCCCTGGTGGTGATATGGCTATAATCGGCGGCTTTATTGAGGTTGACTTTACTAAGCAGCGTCAATAGTACCAGCCGGTTCTGGCGGGCAAGGGCAATGCTTTCGCAAGCGATGAAGGGCATGTTGCGGATGAAGCAATAGCTGCGGATTTTGAGTGTCACCGCCCGGAAATAGCCGTGGATTTCACTGGGTGAGCGTTCGAAATCCGTGGCTAATTGCTCGACGGAAACGCCGTTTAACAGATTGGTGAAAATGAGTTTTTTGGTTTCCTGGTCCATGATTGGGCTCCATGATGGGGGTAATAAAAAAGGCCATGATTGCTCATGGCCTTCGCTGCTAAAGAAATGCTATGGTACCTAACTCACCTCCGCCACGCTGATCGTGCCCAGCGTTCCACTTGAATCAACAAAGGCGTTCCACTCGAAGCTTGGCTTCATGAAATCCTCCAGCACCGTCGCTAAGGACATTTTTGACGCCACGCAGGCATTGAGAGTGAAGGTGGCGCGCTGGTTGTTATAGGGGATCGATAACACGGTTTTGAAGGTTGTCGCCTGCCCCATCGGTTGGTTGACGACGGTCAGTGTATCGCCGCCGGTGGCGGTATATTGGTAGGAGATTTTGACGGGGCTGCCTTCGTCACCGACAGCGAAGGTATAGATGCCGGCTGCGACGGTATATTGGCCGGTCGCAGGGGAGGATGCAACACGGACCAGCGGGATATTGGTTGCGGCATAGACCACGCCTAGATCGACGGTCCAGGTGGAGGAATTGGTCGAGGTCACCGTATAAGGCGAGCTGGCGGGGATGGTCTGCGATTCGCTGTCGCTGACTAAGATCTGGCCGCTGGCCATGGTTGATCCGAAGAAGAGGTCGTTGACCAGACGGCCGGTTAATTGCGCAAATGCCGCTTTACCGGAAATGGTAACGGCGCCGCGGGCGACGCTGACCGGCAACTGGTTGGAGCCGAACAGCGACTTGGTCGAGGCGCTGAAATCAAGGGCGGCGTTCTGTAATACGCCGAAACGTACTGGGGTGGGATTGGTGGTCGCAGTACTGATTCCCCAGAGAGCGCCTGCGCCGAAAGCAAGTTGTGTCATGATATTTTTTCCTGTGTTTAAGGGGTGGGTGGGGGTAATTCTTGCCGCAGGCTCTCCTCCCCCGGGAGAGAGCTTTGCATAACTGACTTTACTTCCTTCCCTCACTCGAATTGTCATCCCGGGCGTAGACCCGGGATCCAGCGCAATAGATCGTGAACGCAGTGAACTCCATATTAATACTGAGTTCGCAAGAAGCGAACAATCTATATGTTTAGCTGGATCCCGGATCAAGTCCGGGATGACACCGAGTGTGGCGATGGGTTATCTCACCACTTATGTAAAGCTCTCCCTCTTAAGGGAGCTTTGCATAAGTCGGGTAAACTATCCCCCCACTCGGTGTCATCCCGGGCACAGACCCGGGATGACAATTCGAGTGGGAGAAGTGAGTAAAGTCACTTATGCAAAGCTCCCTCTTAAGAGAGGGTATCCAGTGATGCGGAAATGAGTTTTAGAAGTATAAAAGATGATTTGGGAGAAGCGATTCAATATTATTATAAAGCCCTCTAGCCCTACCGTCCTCCGCCTTCCCTTCCCACCCCATCACCAAGGAGCCTGGATGATTCTTGTCTTTGGTAGGCGGCTATATGAGCGATACTACTATATGTCTTCTGCAATTGCTCTCTCGTAGTCGCATCTTTATAATCAAGAATCGATACAGCCCATTTGAGGGATTTATCTAAGTCCGTGAGGGTAACGTTTCTATTAACGACTTCCTCGAGGGAGATCCTGCCCTGACAGGCTACGCTACGCTTCTGGTAGTTATTTACGATCTGCATCCGGTGCACAACCTGCTCTTGCCGTGTAGTTGACGCTTGCTTGATAACCCATTCACGGCAATTATTAGCCTCCGTATAGTTGCTCGCGGCCTCTCTGGGAGGCTGGTGAGGTGCCTGCTGCTCATAGGCAACTGCTAAGTAACAATTTGCATTTATCTTTTCCCGCAGGGGAGCTGCATTTTCATCCTTCACTACGTCCTTCAGGCACGCAATCGCCAGTCCGCAAGTGACAAGGGCATCAGCGGGTGACTCTCGCAACGCTTTGTATAAATAACTAATTCCCAGGTTATTATGCATCTTGAAGAAGCCCGAATAAGCGGGTGTAGTCTTGGCAATCATATTTTTATAACGATCGATGGACTGTTGTAGACTATCAAAGCCTGCTTGACCTGTCTGATGATCGCCTCGGTACTGATAAAACGCTGCCATGCTCGCTTCCATATTGAGGCGAAACTCCTCCGTATGAGTGGGTTGGGGATGGTCAAGGATGAATTGATAGCTATCGATGTTGGCGTTATAGCTAGCAATGCTGGGCTGGGTTTTTTGGAACGAGATGAGGTTATTATAGGTCGCTATTCTCCTCTCATGTGCCTTGTTCCGATCAGCATCGGAGGCGCTGGTATTCTCAGCCGTCGCGTTATGGTACGCAATGGCTTTCATGAAACTGGCAGTGGGGGTGGCGCTATGGAGAGAGCCGTCTCTCGCCTCTTCAGAAGCGATTCTATCATAGATAGAGGCTAAGCCATTATTGGCGCTGATTTTATGCTCAAGCGAGACATTGCTATCAGGATGATTGGCTACAAATTCATATTTTTTGATGGCGTTCTGCCGGCTGATGGCCCGCGCATCCGGTGTGGTAATTTCTGGCCAGCGCTGCTGAAGGATAAATTTAGCATGATAATTATCTCCCATTCGAAGATGTATCGGACACTGAGCGTCTAAGGAATCGCCAGCGATGACGCTTGCCATGCCGAAAGTGGTAATGGCCGCGCTATGGCTGTTGGCCGCTTCTCCCGCTCTATCGATGCTCGTACTATCTTGTTGCGGTTTGTTGATCATCGCATAAGCGCTCTTTCTTTGGAGCGCGCCGATATGTTCATGACTACTGCCTAGCGAATAGAATGCCTGGAGACGAACCTCTACCGGAATGGACGGCTGGGTGAACCGCTTTGCGATGCTGATGGTGCGCTCATGGCTGAGAATGGCTTCATTATAGGGCTGGGCTTCAGCGATATCCCTATGGAGCACCATCATGATATAAGCTGCAAGGCCACGACTCTCCATGGAGGCATTCACATCATCGCTTTGTGTCTGATAGGTGGCGATGAGTTGCCGCTGTCCGGCAAGGGCGGTATCCGCCGGCAAGAGCTTCGAGATGTTGCTATAGTGAATGAGCAGATTCTTAGCGGCGGCTATACGCTCATTCCAGGAAGCGGCTTCATTGTCAAAAATCTGTTTATCACCAAACAAGGCATTGTTATAACTGGCCAGTGCGGCCTCACCCTGCTGCTGCTTAGCGATGGCTTCATGGCCTGCTGAATGGAAGCGCAGTGTAATATTGATCTCAGGCGCGGTGCTCTGGGGATGGTGGCGCAACTTCTCCACTTTGGCGATGGCCTGAGTGAAGCTGGCAATGGCCTCCTCGCCTTGCTTAGTACCACCGATTTTAAAAAGGGATTCGGCATACAAGCAGAGAGCTTTCTTGTTCGTATCAGGATCAGGCATCTGGTCAAGATGCCTGATGGCTCCACTATAATCCTGCTGATTAAACGCAGTAACGGCATTGTTAAAATGGGGCCCATCGTCGGCTAAATTCACGACATGTTTATAACCAAGAGCATGTGCAAGAACATCAAGACCGGAGTTCTCGGCTGGCTCTTCAAGATGGAGCGGAAGGGGGGATCGAGGTTCCGTTTTTACGGTAATCTCGTCGGTAGAACTAGAAGCTGCAGTCTGATGTCTAGAAGCTTCAGTCTGCTGTTTTTTAGGCTTAGGGGATGATGACTCGTCTCCGCTGTCGTCCCGGTATGTTTTTGGTGGCATAGTATCCCATATGTTATTAATATTTATAAATATTAATAACATATTAGTTGACAGACGTCAACTAACTATCCGTCAAAATCTCAATCGGAATAATCGCAACCGTGTAGACATCCTGCACGCCTTCGAAAATCTGGACATTGCCCGATATCCAGCAATGGGATACCGTGCCACTTAAGTTTTGCGTGCCAGTCACCGGATCGAACGCCAGCGCGTTTTCCACCGCGTCAATCAGCGGATTAAGCGCGGAGGAGCCGGAGATGGTGTGATCCGTCGTCTGCACGTAAATATAGAGATCGACTGCAAGCCGCCATTTGGTCGGCAGACCACGCAATTGCTGCGGGATCTCGTTCTTCTGGATCTGGTAAAGCGCCGGCAATTCGGCAGGCGAGGTGTCGGCGATATGCTCAAGGCGGCGGCTGATGGTGGTAAAGCCTGCGGCCGTTTGCAGCTTGGCAAATAGCGCAGCGTAGATGGTTTCTCTATTCATGATCTTATACGTGGATGAGTAAAATATGGGTGGATTTAGGGAATATTATAGGATATAACAGGGGCAACCCGCATGCGTTTCGCATGTAGGTAGTCGCTGCCGAAAGGTAGTGACGCATCAGGCTTCGCCGTAAGGCTATGCCTAAGTCCTGCCTTTGGACAGCGAATTTATCAACTCTTTAATAAGGAGGGAAATAATGAAGTTTCCAAAGAAAAAGCCAGGATCAAGGGCATTGATCCTGGCGATTTTGAAGCTGATTCTGGCGATCTTACGATTGCTGGATGATCTTCAAAAATAAGCAAACCGGGACGGTGGTAAGAAATTATCACCGTCCTTACGTGTGATTCTACCATCCTTCCCCCTCCCTGTAAAGCACATTCATTACAACGCGCTAGCCTGCTTGATCGCATCGTTGACCGTACTATTGATCAAATCGCCATTCTCATCGAGCGCGCTTTGCAGGTAGGAACGCGGTGCCTGGTCGATCATGCGGGTAAAAGCGCGTACTGCTACTTCGCCGCCCTTCTGGCGCTTGCGGATATAAGAACGGACGCTCTCGGTGCCGGTGAAGCCGTATTCCCAGAAGGCGGCATAGGGCATGTCGGAGCCGATGCTACAGGTGACGCCATCGACGGTGCCTACAATCGAGCTGGCAAGCGCCCCGCTTCGGCGATTCAGCACCTGGCCGGAAAGTTTATTCTCCTGCACATAGCTGACTAGCTGATCGGCAAGCGATTGCAGCGCCCCCTGCAGGGCGGTATTGACCCGGTCGGGCATCGATTGCAGATTGGCGGCAATCGCCTCGGTTCCGGTAATTTGGATTTCAAGCATGATTGTCCCTGTTATAGGAAATATGGGTGGATTTGCGAATTATTATGGGGTATAAAAAGGGTAACTCGTATGCGTTTTTGTACGAGCCAGTTGCTGCCGAAAGGTGGGAACGCATGTAAGGCTGTGCTTTACGTCCTGCCTTTGGGCGGCGGATTATCAACTCTTTAAAAGGAGAAAAATATGACGCTCTCAAAGAAAAAGCCAGGACTGTGGCTAGTCCTGGCAATTTTGAAGCTCATTCTGGCGATCTTACGATTGCTGGATGATCTTCAGAAATACTAAAAACCGGGACGGTGGTAAGAAATTATCACCGTCCTTACATGCCATTCTACAGAACTTCCCTTCCCCTGTAAAGCAAATTATCCCAGTGCCACTTTCTTATACGCCTGCAATAACGTCATCACATCCGCCGGCATATCCTTCTGGCTGAAGGCGACCACCTCCCCGGCGATGGTTTTGCTGACCTGGCCGATGCGGTCGCGGTCGCGGTAACGGATGCTGCAGAGTTCGATGGCGGCCTGCTCGATATCGAGCGGGATGGTGGTATAGCCAGCTACGTAGCTGAAGCTGATATTCTGGAAGCCGTAATGGAAGCGGTGGCCGATTAAGGAAAGCTGGGTCGGGCTGAAAACATAGCCGGGTTTGCCAGGCGATGGCGATGGCACGATGGCGATGCCGTTGATCGAGAGGAACGAGACGGAGGTCACCGGGAAATCACCGAAGGAGAGCGAGCGCGTGCCTTTGCCGTCGCGGGTTTCAGTATAGGATTTGCTGGCGATATCGCGGCAGACGTAGCTTTCTATGAAGCTGCTTGCGGCGGTGATTAAACGGGTCAGTAACGTATCGTCGGTGGTGGTGGTAATGTTCAGCCATTGCTTGAGATTGACCAGGGTGGTGAGATCATTTGCTGCCATGTGATTTGCTCTTTTTTGCAGGGTGAGACAGGGTGAATCCGTGGCTGTCTATGAGGACAGCTACGGCTTCATCAGGGACAGACACCGTGCCACTTACGACCGGATATTCCCGGCCATCATGGCTGACGGAAGTGGTGCCTTGGGGAGTAGCGATGGGTTTCATGGGCGAATCTTTCATTTTGATCTCCGGGGAGGGTTGTGTTACAAGCAACGCTCCCATATAATCTGAAGATCATATGGGAGCGTTACTTGGTATCTAACCAGCCGCGATGTTGGTAATCATCCCGAATGCCGGTGGGAAATAGTTCTGAAGCACTTCGTCGACATAGATCCCGTATTCGTATTTACGCGAGCGTCTTGGCCATTCGATCTGGTAGTAATCCTGGCGGGTGAGCATGCGGAGGACGGTGTCGACATTGGTCAGTTTATAGGGCAGTTCGCGGCTGTAGAATAGCATTGTACCGACCGGCATATTCGGATGGACCTGGATCTCGACCATATCACCCGTCACCTTGTTGAGATAGCTTCCTACCACCGATCCGGCATTGATCTGGCCGGGATTAGTGGCGTCGATGGTGAAGCGGTAGAGAGGTGCGCCGCCGCCACCGATCACTTTATTGGTGATGTCTTTCTGCTGCTGGCGATTGACGAAAATCACCTGTGGCGATAAGCGGTACTGGTCGAAGAAGGTGCCGAAGGCGGCGTCGATTTCGATGATACCGCCTGCACCATCGGAGGTCAGAGTCGAGCCGGTGCCGGCGGTGCCGGTGGCAAGTGCGGTGTAATAACCGCCACTACCGGATTTGGCAACTTGGGAGAGTAATCCGTCAAATACCAGGGCATTCCTGGAGTTATCGCTGGCGGTAAGCGTCGAGGCAAGCTGAGTACCGGTCGCCGTCGCTTTGATATTGATGCTGTTGATGTTGGTGATCGCCCCCAGCGTTTCATTACCCACCGTTCCCCAGAACCAGGGATAGCCCATCGCGCCTTGGACGGCAGCGATAGAGGCCAGACAGTTGCCGGTGCTGCTCGTGATGGAGATGGTCGCGTTGGTCGATTTCTGCGCGAGTCCTGCATTATAGGTATCGCTGCTGCCATCGGCATTGACGCGGGTGAGGGTTTGTTCGAGCGTCAGGCTGGCAATCGATTGCGCGGTACCAACATAGCCGTTATTAAACCCGCCTGCCTGCCACCATCCATCATAGGAAAGCGCCACGCAGATCACCGACAAGGTGAAGGTGCCGACCAGGGAGCCTGATGAACCGGCGGTTAAGGTCGGCGTCGGTGTGGTACCGAGTGCCATGCTGGTATTGCCGCCTAAGATGACGCTTTCTTCCTGGATCATCAAGCCGCGTAAATTGCCTTCGACGGTGCGGGCACGGGCATCGTCAAAACCTTCAGCAGCGTAGGTCGCTTCGAAAGTGGCGTAATCTTCGAGGCCGAGACCACGATAGGCTGCCAGGAAATCCTGCGTCGTATGGGTGGTGACGCCACCCCGGTTACCTTCACTCACCCCGGCGCTGAGATTGGTGACGTTGATGCCGGTAATGGCGCGCCAGTTAGCCTGGATGCCCTGGCCGCTGCCAACTCGTGGGATCATGTTGCGTAAAGGGGTGAGCACGGGGTAGAGCAGCTTGGCCGGGGCTTCTAAGTCGTAAGCGGTTAAGCCGGAAATGGCGCTGGTGCTTTCCATAAAGGATTTCATCAGCGATTCGTTAGGGGTTGCTTGTGCCGTTTTGACAAGGCGCAAGGTGTCTTCGGTAATGTTAGGCATGGGTATTCTCCATTAGAGGGTTGGGGTTGGGGTTGGGCATAAAAAAACCCCGCTGGGTAAGCGGGGTGTTTGGGGGTGATTGGGAGGTGTTTTATATGGATTCTTTAGGAGGTGTTTATTCGTTCCATAACTCCTATATGAAGCCTGGCGAAGGAATAAATAGTTTTACTGAGGAAGGTTACTTTGTTTTACAAACGCGGATTTTACGGTTAAATCATTTCGTGCCATAATGATGGCTGCTAAATTATCTGAATAATACCCGCCCTCTACATCCCCTTGCGGAACTGAAAATGTGAACCCATCAGGGGTCACAAACATATCAGCAACATCTTCTTCTAATTGATAAGGACGAGGAATAGGCTTATAAACGCTGCATCCGCAATTATTAACCAAATACGATTCAAGCTCTTCATAGGAAAAAGGCATTAAGCAGCTTCCTTTTCCATGATACTAACGGTAATATCATTAACGGCATTACCAAGGTTGACAGCATTACCAAGAGGTTTCTTATTAAAGTTTTTTAGTGATTCACTTATGGATACCGTACAGTCAATACCAAGATTAGCCTTCACCAGCGCCTTAACCGTTGGAATTATTTGTTTAAAAGCTTGATTTGCATCTCTTGAACCTACCATAAACCCCTGCACTTCATCCGAGGTAAAAAGATGGAAACCATCTCTAAACTCATGGTGAATGGTAGCCGTCCATACTTTTGGCGGATTACCACCATCGCAAAGATCAACTATGTGTGCTGTCATTATATTAACCTATTGTTTGATATTCTTATTAATTGACATGTACATTATTGACAATACCGCCAAAATAGTAAAAAAACAATTAATGAACTATGCAGCATACAATATAAATATAACAGCAGTCAAGATGGGAAGAAGAATAAAGTTGTAAATCCAGCACGATGTTCCATTGTGTTGTAATGCTAATACAACATTAATTTGACATGGCAACCCTTCCTAAAACCTAATCATCGGTTTCTGTTGCGCCATTTTGATTGCCTCAAGCGGTGTTTTTGGCGTCTCGTTTTTCTTCAACTCGGCTATGTCTTCTTCTTTGGCAATCGCCAGCAACGAGCCTTTGGCTGGCTGTGGCCGTGCTTCTAACTCTTCGATGCGTTTGCGTAAATGCTCGTTTTCGCTGGATAATTTATGCAGGCTTTGCTTGTTTTCCACATAATCACTCGTGCCGCAATTGCCATTGCAATTAGCGCCCAGCTTGACTGCGCCATCGTGCATCGATTGTATCGTTTCCAGATCGGCAGCGCTGTTGCGGGCGCCGACTTTCCCCATTGAGAAGACTGCCTGAGGATTGGCGGGGCGGTCGACCAGGGAGATTTCGGAGAGTGTAATGCCGGTGATGATGGTGCGATCGGCCTCGTCGCGGCCGGTGACACTGCCGCCAATTGAGAAGCCTTTATAGACTTTCTGCTGGATTTTTTTCACCGCTTCGCTATCGACGATATGGGCTTTGACCCAGGTGCGGCCATCGTCTTGCACATCGGCCTCAAGCGCGGTGCCGGCCGCTTTTGCCTGGTGCATTTCGCGGATATTGGCGAATTCCATATAAGCAGGCAAGGCCGCTTTCATGGCGCTAGCGGTGACGATCTCGCCCTGACTGTCGACATCTTCGGAAGAGGCATAGCCGGAAACGATGATCGTGCCGTCTTCCTGGGTTTCGGTTTTTTCAATGGTGCCGTATAGCTTCATAATGGTTCTCGTTGGTTGGTGGATAAGAGGTATGAACAGGGGTGTTTATCCCTGTTATGGTGAAAATAGATGGATTTGGGGGTGGAAATGTAATATAGCTGGATCAGGGCCGTATGCGTTTTATACGGTCCAGTCGCTGCCGAAAGGCGGTGACCATGTAAGGCTATGCTTTACGTCCTACTTTCGGCAGCGGATTATCAACTCTTAATAGGAGGAACATATGAAGCTCCCAAAAAGAAAGCCGGGACTGCGGCAAGTAGTCCTGGCGGTTTTGAAGCTCATTCTAGCCATCGTCAAATGGTTAGATGATCTTCAAGACTTCTAAACCGGGGAGGTGATCAGCAATGGTCATCTCCCTTACATGTCACTTTAGCATTATTTCCTCACCCTGTAAAGTTCCATTTCAGCCTAAGGTTGGGCAGAGGCCACATGCGTCGCATTATCGGTCGGTTCGTCGATGGCTTCCAGCGCTAAGCCGGTCCGCACTTCGTTGACTGTCTTCACCCCGATCGTGACGTAAATCTGGTCGATCTGCGCCTGGGTCATCGGGTCGTATTGACGCTCGTTCAGCCAGATGAATTCGAGGTCTGTATAGCCGAAATATTTGACGATCAGCCGGTCGAGGAGGGATTTCACCCATTGCATCAAGGGTGCGAGTCCTTCTTCAAGGGCGGCTTCCTGCGCGCTATCGGCGGTCGCTTTGTTCATTTGTTTGATGAACGGCGTCGGCGGCAGGGATAGGGCGTAGCAGATAATCCGTGCCAGCCATTCGTCGAAATCATCCTTGAGCGGCTCGGTTTTTGTCGGGTGGAAACTGACGCCGTCGGCTATGAAACGGATCTTGCGGCGCTCGGCGGTATTATCGGAAAGCAGCGCGTCCCAGTATTCCTGGAACTGGGAAATCTGCACCGGCGTCCAGCTGGCGGGGACACCGATAATGGCGTCGGGCATGGTGCCGTCAGTGTAGTATTGCTGCTGGAACATCGCTTTGCGGATCGTGGTATTGACAGTCATGATGATCTGCTCGACCGGGCTGTAACCGTAGAGTTTATGGGTGCGGATATTGCGCGGCAGGTAGATCAGTTCATCGGCGCTGTAATCGACCGCCGGGATGCCGTGCAGGATCTGCTGGTAGGCAGGATCGGGAGCAACCGGCGTGCGGCCATCGCTGGTGATTAAGCGCTTGATGGTGGCGCCGTCGATCGGCTCGAAGGCGTAAGGCTGTCCGCCCTGGCTGAGGCGGGCATAGAGCGTCGGCGCATCGATGACGAGGAGATCCTCCACCAGCATCCGCAGCCAGCTATGCCAGTCATGGTCGCGGTCGGGATAGTGGAAGAAATTGGTTAAGCTGGCGCAGCGGGAATCGGGGGCGATGTTCTTATCCTTCGGCTGGATCGCCCAGCTCATTTTGGCAATCTGGTCTTTGCGCGTTTCAATCGCCAGACGTAAGATATCGCAATGATCGGCCAGGCCGCGCAGTTGATGGAAACCGACCGGCTCGTTGGCACGCGGGCGCATCTGCAGGTTGGTGGTGACCGGATAGTCGAATTGACGGCCAGCCACTTCCTGCGCGATCGGTGGAATCGGCTCGCCGGGGCCGAACCAGGCGGTTGGCGTTTTGCCGGTGACGGCGTAGCGGAGTCCGGATACGACCCGCGCGATAATGCCGGAATCAATAGGGGTGCCTGTACGTGGGGGCATGGTGGGGCTCCTGAGGTTGGGGGTTGTTAATATGGAATCGCTTCGCTCAATCTAATATATGATCCCTCACCCTAACCCTCTCTTAAGAGGGAGAGGGGATTAGATCTCTAGCGGGCGGGTGACTATTATAAGATTTAGCGTCAGCGATTCCTTCCTATAAATAACCATTGCTTTTAATGCAGCATCTTATTAACTTGGGTAAACCTTTATTGATCCTGAGCATCGTATTATGCCTACCACCGTTACCAAAACCCCTCATCGATCCCTTTACGATTTCCCGGCTATACCGCTGACGCCCTATCAGGAGACCTATTTTCCCTACACGCTCCATCTGCAACGGCTTTATGTGGAGACGACGGAAAAAGAAGAAGGCGAGGAAGAAGAAGACAAATACGTAAAAGGCAAGTTCTCGGTCGCAAAATTATATAATCAGCCGTCTGCCAATTCAGGCGAGCCACCCTTACACCGTTACAAGGAATTCCTGCGGGAAAATATCGCCGACCAGTTTTTATGCCGTATCATGCATCAGCACCAGCCGCATTCGCCAAAAGGCAAATTTTTCGATTGGAACCATTACGCCTCACGGCTTTATCCCCTCGATAGGGATTATGAAACCTTGGAGGATGCCAGGCTTTACGGTAGATCGATGCAGATCCATGACCGGGATTTATATACCCTGCTCAATACGCTGACCGTCCATGACGAACCGCCCAAAACCGAAGGGCTGGTGGATACGATGGCCTATAATATGATTATCGGCACCGGCGATAATATGGTCGAGAATATGGCGGCCTATTGGTATCACTATAAAGAAACCTATGTCATCGCCCCCTATGATCTTGCCTGCGCCCTCGAGAATGAGGTGAAACACAATGATTTCCGGAAAGTCTGGCAGCAACACGAAGTTGCCTCCGTCGTCATGGGTACCTATACCATCAGCCGTAGCGACAATACCGCCTGTGCCCTCATGGAAACGCTCTGCAAGTTCGACCAGCGGGTCCATAACAAGTTTGAGATCGATCCAAATTATACCCGCATGCGGCCAATTTTCCAGCGGATGATCGAGCGGGAATTCGATGCCATTGCCGCCAACTTGCCGGCGGATAAACGCGACCATTCCCATGTCTTGCTGCATGTCTTAGAAGAACAGTGCAATGTCATCGATGCACAGAGGCAACAGGCGCGGCAAGATACCCTGAAGAATATCGAGAAACGGCTGATGCCCGGGTTGATAAACGTCTATCCGAAAGTATATCCCGATCATATTGCCGGTATCCGTAAGTTTATCACGAAGGAATTAGACCGGCATGAAACGAGGCTCATCAAAGCGGTGGGCGATTTCCGTGGCCATATCCGTGCGATACGGGAAACCATCGCCAACCAGGCCGCCGACCCTGTTAAGACCAGCAGAAAACGCCCTGGATCGCCATTACCGGATGAGAGGTCCGTCAAAGTCAAGTGGGAGGATGTGGTAACGAAAGGCGTTATTACTCGGGCGCGCTCGGTATAGTTATTTGGCTCTTTTGAATTTCGAGTATGTTTGTTTTTTTAATTGACCCCATCCGAATTGTCATCCCGGACTCCGATCCGGGACCCAGCATAACAATTTGAGCGTAGCGATTCCGTATTAATACTGAGTTCGCAAGTGCTCACAAACTTTATGCTGGGTCCCGGATCGGAGTCCGGGATGACAATTCGGGTGGGGGAAGTGATTCAAATCACTTATGCACGGCTTAAGAATTACGACGCGTTATGGATAATCATATAGTTATAAGTTGAGGTATCCGACGCCGTGCCTACCACGCTAAAGCCGGTGCCGGGGGTCGGTGCCTGGGTCAGATGCGGCTGCGCGCCGACGGTGCCGCCTGCTACGTTGAGCGACATGAGGATGATGTCAGTGACGGCTGTAACGCTGGTATTAGCCACCGCTACCGTCGTGGCGCCGTTTAGGACGAAGGTGCCGCAGGTCAGGTTGCTGCCGGATTTTTGCGGGCCGGCATCAAGCGCCCATACCGCAGCGCCCGTCGCAGCCGAGATGCAGGCCCAGACGCGTTTAGCGCTGGTATTGAACCAGCGGGAACCAATCGCAAAATCCTGGGTGTTGTCGTTCGAAACGGTGGGATCGACGGTGGCTGAAAGATTATCGAGCGCTCCGGATAGATCGGGCGCATAGGTGCAGCCAGCCGCTAAGAGGTCGGTGACATCGATCGGCTGGCACTGGATCATCCGGTTGATATCGGAGGTGTAGCTGTTGCCGTGGCGGCCAATGGTGATCTGGTTAGCGGATGGGGTGAGTAATGGGATAGTGGTAGTCATGGGAGTTCTCCTATGGGGGGTTGGTAAATGATTGACGCCTGTCAATCATTATGTTATTAAGATTTATAAACTTTAACCAAACATGAGGATTCTATGTCAAGTCACAAACATTACCTGAGCGCTGAGGAAAAGGAAGCTGGGGTACCGCCCGCTCAACGGCATCGGCCTGATCCGGTTGCGGCCTCCAGTTCTACTGATGCGATGCATGACGGCATGGGTGACGTTCAGGTAAAACAAGAGCCATCATCATCACCGTTACGTCCCGCTTCTCCGATTCCGGGTGCTGATGCAGATCTTAGTTCTTTTGCCAATACGGCGCTTGGTTATGGGCAGTTCGTCGATTTAACCCTCGCTCACCCGCATCTGATCCGGGCCTCTGCTGCATATAAGCAGAAGAAATATGGCGAGGCAATGGGGCATCTTGATATGGTGCCGGATCTTGATATGAATAAGGACGCCTTGAAATTATATACATCATGCCATTCTAATATGGGTCAGACCCAGCAAGGCGAGGCGGCTATTGCCAGTTTTACCAAAGCAAGTGACAAAGTGGGGATGCGCCTTGCCCATTCCGACCTCTTAACGCCAGAGCGCATTCTCTTGCTGCGCTACCGTTCAGCTTGCCATCAAGAAATCGCCAAACATCAGCCGGCTGAGGCTGCCATCGCCAGTTATACAAAGGCCATAGCCGATCATAAAGAGATTTTTGACAATGAAGACATTCCTTGGGATGAACGTGTCATCGCCTGTGACAAGCTGGCCATGCTCTACACGAACATCGCGAAACTGCAGCCGGCGAGAACCGCCCTCGCCGGGCAGCAGCAGCTCATCGCTAGCTATCAGCAACAACGCGACGATGTGAATGCCTCCTGGCCGAGCCGTTTCCTTGCGACCAGCACGATCATAAGTCTCCATAGGAATATCGCTGAAGGCCAGCCCTATGAGAAGGCTATTCTCAGCCATAAACATACTATCAGCGCCGTAGAGCCGTTCACCCTCCCGACCGTTCCGGTAGAGTGGCGTATCCAGTCAAGCCATAGCATAGCCGTCACTCATCAGAATATCGGCTCGCTCCAGCGAGAGAGGGCTTATGCGATGAGCAGCACCCCGCAGAGCGGCGACAGCCTTGCGGTCGCCCGCGAGGCGATCACCAGCATGGGCGCGGCCATTGCCATCTCGCTCGCGATTACCCAGTTGGGTAATTCTTCCTTGGAGAACGATTGTGAGATAACTCTTCGCGTAGCATG
>Ga0207006_1094_pt2 | contig 16709 bp, 18 predicted proteins | sample Alteio_BWMinCont_84_FD_153497 | JGI IMG/M metagenome (GOLD analysis project Ga0207006, IMG submission 153497) | Enriched cells from forest soil in Barre Woods Harvard Forest LTER site, Petersham, Massachusetts, United States -... | ecosystem: Environmental > Terrestrial > Soil > Temperate forest >...
GCCATCAAGATCCTCCAACTCCAGCTCGCCAACGGCAACTACTTACTCCCGGGCTCGGGGTCAACAACCGGAGCTTATCTGCCAGCCACCTATACAGATCCCGCCACCTACAAGAATCATCAAGGCATGGGCAACTGGGATTACGTGCTTAACAGCAAGCACACCTTGTCGGGCCGCTACTACTTTGAAGCCGATCCAACTACTGGACCTTTCGCTTCAAACGGAGCCAGCATAACCGCTAGCAGTAACCTGCCCGGCTCGCCGGTTCTCGCACAAAAGACGAACCAGGCAGCGGTCCTGAGGCTCACATCAATTGTCTCGAACAACTTTGTAAACGAAGCCCGCGTTTCCTATCAGCGCATCATCACGACTGCGAATGAATTGACTCCGTTTACGAATTCGCAGGTTGGCATTACGGATATAACCGCCGGAGTTGACTATCTTTCGTATTTTGGCATCTCGGGGCTATTTAACTTTGGCGCTCACAACAATTTCGACATAGCTAGTAGGGCCAACCAGTTTGAGTGGGCCGATCAGGTCTCCTGGACGCACGGCAAACACACCATTCGGACCGGTTTCGAGGCGGAACGCATGCAGGGTGATTTGAGCATCCCGGGTCTCGGGATAGGAACTCCAAAGTTTAAGTCTTTCCCAGATTTCCTGATCGGCCGTGCAGCATGTGCCCCGGGCACATTTGGAAACGGCGCCGGCCAGTGCAATACGGCTAACCCTGGCAACACGAACGGCACGACGCAGAGCAACGTTAATAGTTCAGGTGGCACTGCTAACGCCCAGCATGATTTTGAGTTCCGCCTGACCGTCCTCGACGGATTTCTCCAGGATGACGTCAAGGTGAGCTCACGATTGACGTTGAATTTAGGGGTAAGGTGGGAATGGGATGGCTTCCCCATCGAGAAAAGCGGAATCACCAGCAACCTCTGGCCGGGCCTGCTAAACCTCGCGCCAGTGCCGGGATCGGGATGCCTGAGTCCGAGTGGACAACCGATTGGAGCAGGAGCAAGTGGAACCGGCTGCAGTCTAGTGGGATTCATGGTACCCAGCAATTTCCAGGGTGCGATCCCGGCGGGCATTTACCAGAACGGGAACCCATATATAACCCCGACCGGGCCTCCTTGGGACAACTTTGCCCCGCGGATCGGCTTTGCGTGGCAGCCAACCTCAAGCAACCGCCTGGTGGTCCGCGGCGGGGCGGGGTTTTTCTACGAGTTAATACCCGGAGATGTATCTGCCCACAACCCCATGGGCAATACCCCGGGTGTCGCCCCTATCCCTCAGGCGCCATCGGCTACTCTGGCGCAACCATATATTCTTCCGCCGGCGGTCCCCGGGCCTCCCGGTACTTACGGGTTCACCCCTCGCTGGATAGATTTGACGACCGGGAATAATTCGAATCTGGCGCCGACTACGGAAGTGGAGAATTTCACCGTACCGGTGACCTATGAGTGGAACCTGAACACGCAATATGAATTTCTGCGGAATTGGATCTTGGAGCTGGGATATGTTGGTTCGCATGGTATCCATCAGGACCAATCGGGGATATCCAATTCGGTACCATGGAACTGGGCCCCCTTGGCAAGCCCGGCCAACCCAGCCATTACCGGAGTCACCACCAATACAGCTCAGAACGCGCCCCTCCGCGCTCAATACCTGGGCATCTCGACGACCGCAGGTCAACTCCAGACCAGCTCCTCTTACCTCTACAATGCCCTCCAGACGACGGTGCGGAAGCAACTGTCCCATGGATTGCAACTTCAGGCAGCCTATACATGGAATCGCGCCTTCATCAGCACTCCGTATGGCATCAACACTGCCCCCTACCAAATCATGCAAATAGTACCGAACACCATCTACCATCCTCAACGCCTGGTCGTGAATTACACTTGGAATTTGCCCTTGGGCCACCCCACGGGGATCAAAGGTAAGCTTGTGGATGGCTGGAGCCTGTCGGGTGTGACCACCATTCAGGACGGCTCGCCCATAACGATCTACAACAGTAAAGGTGGAAGTGTTTTCTACGGGTCCACCGCACCTGGGGGGCTTATGGATGCGCCTGCTCAATTGTGTCCGGGAATGACTCTTGCGAACGCCGTCACATCGGGTCCCATCACATCCAGGCTCGGCGGAGCTTTCAGCCAGAATGGCTACCTTAATTCTGCGGCATTTTGCCCCGTCCCGGTGCTGGGATCGGATGGGGCAGCTACCGGATACGGTAACATCGGACAAGGCAACATTTTGGCACCCGGACAATTCAACTGGGATATCTCTGTGGCCAAGTCGACGAAGGTTGGAGGGCTTCACGAAGACGCCACGCTGCTATTCCGCGCGGAATTTTTCAATGCATTCAACCACCCACAATTCTCTTTTACAACAAACAATGACGCGGCACTCGGAAATCAAGATGCGTCCGCCGGGACTTTCGGGCAAATCACCACCTCGTCGGTGAACCCGCGCTTGATTCAATTGGTGATGAAGTACTCGTTCTAGGAGGGAGAACTTCGGAAATCTGAAACCGATGTCGAGCTGGTTGGCACCGTCTAACCTGTGGCGGCGATGCTAGCTAAGATGTGACAGGCTCTCCCACGGCCCGATAAAGGTTGCCTGATTGCGAAGATTGTGGTGTGGCTTGGGCGTTGTAGCTGATTCTGTCAGGGGAGGATCACTTGAAAACTAAGCTAGTAACTTTTTTTGCCTTTGTTGTAAGTCTTTTGGCGGTTTCCAGTCCGATTTTCGCGCATCACGGAAGCGCAGCGTACGACAACAGCAAGTTAGTCGTCTTGAGGAACGCCACCGTGACGAAAGTCAATTGGGGCAACCCTCATACATTAGTTCTGTTCGACGTAAAGGATGATAAGGGCAACGTCGTGCATTGGGTTGTGGAAGGCGGCGGTGCTTCCGCAGTGAGCACTTCGGGCTGGACCAAGAATGCCGTACAGCCAGGTGACGTGATCACCGTGTACTTATATCAAGTCAAGAACGGCGCGCCTCTCGGGCGTACGGGCAAGGTGGTGCTGGCCGACGGTACGGTACTCGGCAGTGGAGAGCTGGAGGGCGATCGGCCGTCCCAGTGCGATAAGGAGTTCGGACCCGGCGGAGATGAATCGGCGGCCTGCCGTCCCGATGGACGGAAGACGACCAACAAGGAGTAGGACTCGGTGCATTGCTTGTCCGAGGTCGAATAGTGTTTTGGAGTCTTTTAGTTTGCTAAGCGATGGTCTGGTCACTGCTCTTTGAGACCCAAGAGCAGGAGCTACGGCCTAAGCCAGATGAGGAATGTCGAAATGCGAAATCCGTTCAAGCACTCAATGGTTCGTCTGGTGGCAGTGTTGGCTTTTTCGTCTGTCGTCGCGGTAGCTCAAGACGCACGGCTTGCGAACCAAAATCGGACCGCAGGACCAACTGATGACACCGGGGGGCCGGCGCCTGTTCACGATCTCAGTGGGACGTGGAAGGGTCTCGGCGAGCCGAGCCTAAACAACCGTGTTCCTCCGATGACGCCGGTGGGGCAGGCCAAGTTAAAGCTCAATATCCCCGACCCGTTTAGTGCTACTTCAAATGATCCCTGGAAGATTTGTGATCCATTAGGGATGCCGCGCATCGTCAATAACGAAATCGGAGAAATTGGGTTCGCAATGATGCCTGACCGGGTGGTCATTCTGGAAAACTTCGCGAAGATCTGGCGCGAAGTCTGGACGGACGGGCGGCCACTGCCCAAGGATGTGGGCCGTAAGGGTGGGCCCTCTACCATGTATTTCGGATATTCGGTGGGCCACTGGGAAGGAGACAACACGCTGGTCGTGGATACGGTTGGCATGGACGACAAAACCTGGGTCGACCGACGTGGCTATCCACATAGCATCGATGCGCGCGTGACGGAACGCTACACGCGGGTGGACCACAACCACTTGAATTTCACCGAAACCTTGGACGATCCGGCGTACTACGCGGAGCCTTTCGTGATCGCGAAGACAAGTTACAGATGGATTGCAGGCCAGGACGATTCGAAAGTGGCAATTCCGTTTTCTAACGAGTATCTCTGTATCCCGTCTCAGGCGATCGAGTATATGAAACTCATCGGCAATCCCGCCGATGAGGACACGGCGACCGGCGTTAAGAAATAGAAACAAAACAACGACCTAAAGGTATGCGGAGCCCACGCCGTCGTGGATGTATAAATGTGCTTGGTGGAGTCACGCGTGGTGAGTCTGGGGTTACCCGTTACATTCGCAACCATTCGGAAACTCGCTGACGAGTTCGAAATGAGCTTAACCTCGACGGCGATCCGTCTTGTTGAGCACGGTGGCCTGCCGTCGATGTTGGTCTGTAACGGCCAATGGAAAAGAGAGTGGTTTGTCGCCAGCTCACACGTCAAAGGGCGACTCTGGCCTCTTGCGCGTCCAAAAGAGGGTTCCTTGGCCAGCTCGCTATTGAATAAGCCCAATGAACGCAAAGGACCTGCGGATGTTCGCAGTGATAACTGGATCAACCATCCACGCGCCGACCGATATTGGATTAAGGAAGATTCCCTCAAGTTGACGGAGGGGAGTGTTTTATCGCTGCTGTGGTGGGAAGATGAGCAACAGCTACTTGACCTCGACGAGTACGAGGAACGGCAGGGCACCAGAAGATCAGACGGAAGAACAAACTGGGATTAGCCACCCGCTTGCATGGCTCTCGCTTATTCACACATTCTCGATGGTATGGGCGGCTTGATATGTCTGAAGGCACTGCTTGTCAAGCTAATTCTCTTCCTTTCGGCAGCACGTGAAATGTCCGACGGAATTAGGACGTGAAATCAAGTGCCCTACCGCACATCGCGGGCAAAGCGGACATACACCCGAGGCCCTTCTCAGAAAACCTAGATTGTTCTTTTTTCGGATAATCCTCCAGCGGCGATCTCTTGGATAGGTCCCGTCTGGTGCAGATGCCTAACCGAAAAGCCCAATTGAATCCTCGGAAAGAACAGCCGCGGTTACTCGCCACTCTTGTTTTCCCGTTCACCTACCTGTCCTGTCCACGCTATATCCTCTACCGAGACTTTCTTGGCTTTGGTGCAGTCAGCAGCCTAAGCTTGGGTGGTCCCGCCGATCCGTCGAGGAACCAGATGGATCGTTCCAGGCAAGAAAAAACGGTTGCCATTTTCTGGAGGACTGTCCGACCATTAGATATGGCTAACCAAAACTCAGAACCGTCTGACAAGATTTGCCCGGGCAACGATCCTGTAGCCCTACAAAGGCTCAACGAGCGGAATCGGCAATTCTGGATCGAGCAATCCAAGTTACTAGATGAACGGATATCAAACGAGACCCTGTATAAAACCGCAACAGACGATATGAATTCGGAGATCCTCAGATGTGTTCCTGTCAAGTCACGCAAATCGCTCGAACAGGCACTGGCTGACGCCGAGACCACCATGAGGTTCTTTCAGAGTGCGTTTTCTCAGAAGGGAGGAAGGACCCGCAAGAACGATGCGCTTCAGGACTTAATTCTGGAGCTTGTTGGCGAGGACCAAGATATGACCGAATCCGAATTGCTGGACAAGTTGAAGGGAGAGGCAGGTGCCGGCGTGGTTACTTCTATTGATGAACCATCTGCCCTCCTCGCTGGTGATATTCAATGCATTCACTTTGTGAACGATGATGGAAGGCCGAAGAGAGCATCTGTCTATGGCCTGAAAGACCGATTGTCCAGGGCCAAAACAAAAATAAAGAATTCGCGCTAACCGGCTCGCGCGAAGTCTGTAGGTTTAGCCTGACTCCTACCGCGGCGATTTGCCCGCAGATTGTTGAATCCAACGAGGAGTCAGCATGAACAAAGATGCCTTCTCCGAACTAACCGTACACTACCTGCCTATCGACAGTCTGACCGCATACCCCAAAAACGCAAGAAGCCACTCAAAAAGCCAGATCCGACAAATTGCTGAAAGCATTAAGGCGTTTAGCTTCACCAATCCAGTTCTGATTGCCAGAAATAACACCATCATCGCCGGTCACGGCCGTGTAGCGGCGGCCAGGCTGCTGGGTATGGACCGGGTGCCGACGATTCGGCTGGAAGGGTTGAGCGAGGATGAGATTCGGAGCTACGTCATAGCGGACAACCGACTTGCCGAGAAGGCTGGTTGGGACCGGTCAATCCTCGCGATTGAACTGCAGCATCTCCTGACAATCGACGGCAATTTCGATGTCACCATCACCGGCTTCGAGGTTCCCGAGATCGACCTGATCATTGAGCAGGCACGCGGCCAAGAACCGGACAAAGACGATGTTTTCCAAATTGATGAGACCAATCAAGCGGTAACCCAATCCGGGGATGTCTGGAAACTTGGACGGCATCGCGTCTTATGCGCCAATTCCCTTAATGAGGCTTCCTTTAGAACGTTGATGGTGCGTCGACAAGCAAATCTCGTATTTGTCGATCCTCCTTACAACGTAGCCATTGACGGAAACGTCTCTGGAAATGGCTCGATTCGGCATCGCGATTTCGTAATGGCTGCTGGCGAATTGAATGAGGCTGAGTTCGTAGCATTTCTCACGACTAGCTTGCGGCTGCTGGCGCGTCACAGCACGAATGGCTCAGTTCATTTTATTTGTATGGACTGGCGCCATGCGGGCGAGTTGCTTGCGGCCGGCAGACAGATCTATGACACCCTTCTGAATCTTTGCGTGTGGGTCAAGGACAACGGTGGGCTGGGCTCTTTTTACCGCTCGCGTCATGAGTTGATATTTGTATTCCGGAACGGTAAAGGGCAGCAGCGAAATAACGTGCAGCTCGGCAAGTTCGGACGTAACCGCACGAATGTTTGGGAATATCCCGGAGTAAACACACTCTCTAGACAGACCGACGAGGGCAATCTTCTTGCCCTACATCCGACCGTTAAACCCGTCGCACTTGTAGCTGATGCCCTGCTCGACTGCTCGGCGCGCGGAGATATTGTCCTGGACAGTTTTCTCGGATCCGGCAGCACTCTGATTGCTGCAGAACGCATTGGCCGCGTCTGTCACGGTATCGAAATTGATCCGCGGTATGTCGACGTCGCGATCCGCCGCTGGCAAAGGTACACCGGTGATCGTGCCGTCCACTTAGCTACTGCCAAATCCTTCGACGAGATCGCCGCCAGTGCGGAGGCAAAGCATGGCTGATTCCAACGATATTGGATACGGCAAGCCACCGAAGGCCACGCGGTTTGTAAGCGGGAAATCGGGCAATCCCAACGGCCGACCCAAGGGATCCCAGAATCTCTCCACGGTGCTACACAAGGCCGTTCGCCAGCGCGTCACCGTGACCGAGAACGGTCGCACTCGCCAAGTCACAAAACTCGAAGCGATTCTGATTCAACTGATCAACAAGGCTCTGCGAGGAGACGTGGGCGCAGTCCACGAACTTCGCTACTGGATTCAATTCCTAGAGGATTCCGTGCAAACCGGCTCCCAATCGGCTGTCAGCCACGAGAACGACGAGGCCGTGATAGCCAGCGCGCTGGAACGGATTCGCCAAACAGAAAGTCTACAGGCGGACGGCGAAACCGATTCTGCAAAGGCAGATTGAATTGAGGAGGAAAGATGAGCGCAACCCTTCAGCTTACATATGCGGAATACCAAGCTTTAATGCGCCTGGATTTGATGACTTTTATCGAGAGAACGTTCTATGAGCTGAATCCACAGGCGATATTTTCGAGGAGCACGCACATCGAGGTTTTGGCCACTAAGCTAGCTGCTTGCCGCCAGGGTAAGCTTCGGCGCCTGATCGTAAACCTTCCACCTCGCTCGCTGAAATCCATGCCGTAAGCGTGGCGTTTCCCGCTTGGGTGCTCGGTCACGATCCCACCAAACAAGTCATTTGCGCCAGCTATGGCCAGGATCTGTCGGATAAACATGCCCGAGACTGCCGCACTTTGATGATGAGTGACTTTTACCGACGACTGTTCCCCCAGACACGACTCTCACCGGAAAAGCAAGCCGTGAACGATTTCATGACCACGGCTCAGGGCTTCCGCATGTCCACTTCTGTCGGAGGGGTCTTAACCGGTCGCGGAGCAGACGTGATTATTCTAGATGACCCGTTGAAGCCCGACGATGCGCTGTCCGAAACTAAACGCAACAGCTCGAACGATTGGTATGACAACACACTGCTTAGCCGGCTCAACAGCAAAGAGACTGGGATCATCATTATCGTCATGCAACGAGTCCACCAAGATGACCTCGTGGGGCATGTTCTGGAGCGCGGTAACTGGGAAGTCCTATCGTTGCCGGCCATTGCTGAGGAAGATGAGGAGCACATTATTGAGAACCCATTAGGACGCCGCCGGTTCCGGCGCAAGGCAGGCGAAGCCCTGCAGCCAGAACGCGAGTCTCTGGAGACTCTCAAGACAATTCGTCAAAGCCTTGGCACGTATCATTTCTCCGCTCAGTACCAGCAGAATCCGGTGCCGATAGGTGGCGCCATTGTAAAAACCGAATGGCTCCGGTACTACGAGTCCCATGAGCTTCCTTCCGGATTCAGTCTGATCCTCCAAAGTTGGGATACGGCTAATAAGGGAGGCGAACTCAATGACTTTAGTGTCTGCACCACGTGGCGAGCTGACTTTGAAAACCACTATCTGATCGATGTATTCCGACGACGCCTCGATTACCCCGATCTGAAACGAGCCGTGAAGGAACAGGCCGCAAGGCATAAAGCCGATATCGTGCTGATCGAAGACAAAGCGTCAGGAACGCAGTTGATCCAGGATCTTCACTCAGAAGGCGTTTTTGGCCTGGAAGGATATGATCCAGGCCCCGGCGTCGATAAGCAGATGCGGCTCTATGCAGTATCGGCCGAGTTTGAAAGTGGGCGCGTGCGTATCCCACGCTCGGCTTCCTGGAAGGAGGAATACATTCGTGAGATTACCGGCTTTCCAGGCACCAAATATGACGACCAGGTGGACTCCACCACCCAGGCGCTCGACTATCTCAAATCCAAAGTACGATCCCGACTGATTTGGTCGAAACTCTGACGAGTCGCGCGAGACAGAAGGTCGAGTGCTAACGCGAGCGAGACTTCTTCCACTTCAGTGTAGGCAGTTCTGTGTTTGAAATTTGCTTCAGGTATGCCTTGGCGTGTTCCGTCGCTCTCTGCTTACCCTCTTCAATATCATCTACAGCCTCGGAAGGCGCAATCCACGTCTTTGCCTTGACGTTGTAGACCGATGCCTGGATGCCGAGCGCGTTCCGCTCTGAGAACAGCCTCAGATGCTCGCCACCGATCTCGACTTCGGCCCAAACGCCTTCATCTAACATTGGGGAGCCCAAACATGCGGGATATTTTACGCCAAGCCTCTTTGTGGTGGTGCTGCTGACTCGGAGCTCGGGCCGATTGAAGCGCTCGGACGGAGTCAGGGCTCTCCTCATTTGCGGCGTTTTCCGACCCTTTTTGTCCTTAGCTTTCTTCTCCTAAAGCGCCCAGTTCGCTTGACTGTTCGCCCCAACCAGAGCGGGAATGTGCTGGTGTTCAGGAGGCTAAATGGCCCCAGATGTCTCAGCTCAGATCGCCAAATTGTCCGGTTTTTCAAGACAACAGTTATTGGATCTCTGGCTCAAACTCTACGGCAGAGCGGCCCCACCTGGAATCCGTCGGGAATTGATGGTTCCTTTCCTCGCTTACCGATTACAAGAAAAGGCGTACGGAGGTCTTAAGCCTGCCACACGTTCCAAGCTATTACGCATCGCCCGCGCCCTGGAAAAAGCTCCTTCCTCAAACCAATTGGTCCTGCAGCCAGCAGCCAAACCTGGAACGCGCATTTTTCGCCAGTGGCGCGGCGAATCACACGAGGTTCTGGTAACTGAATCCGGTTACGAATACCGGGGAGCCAAATATGAGAGCCTCTCAGGGATTGCGCGCAAGATCACCGGCACTCGTTGGTCTGGACCAGCCTTCTTCGGGTTAAAGCAAGGAAGCCCTGCTCGGGATCGCACAGATGACTAAGCCCCATATCCACTGTGCCGTCTACACGCGCAAGTCATCGGAAGAGGGGCTCGAACAATCCTTCAACTCGCTCGAAGCACAGCGCGAGGCCTGTATCGCCTATATCAGTAGCCAGAAGCATGAAGGCTGGGTGCTTGCCAAAGATCAGTATGACGATGGCGGCTTTTCCGGCGGCTCGATGGAGCGGCCCGCCCTCAAGCGACTACTCAGTGACATCTCGGCTGGCAATGTGCAAACGGTCATCGTATATAAGGTTGACCGCCTGACGCGTTCCCTCGCCGACTTTGCCAAGATCATCGAAGTATTCGACTCGCATAACGCGAGCTTCGTGTCGGTCACCCAGCAATTTAATACAACCACGTCGATGGGCCGCCTCACCCTGAACGTGCTCTTGTCCTTCGCCCAGTTTGAACGGGAACTGACGGGCGAGAGAATTCGAGATAAAGTCGCCGCCTCAAAAAAGAAAGGCATGTGGATGGGTGGCGTCGTCCCGCTGGGTTACGACTGTGCTGACCATTGCCTCATGATCCACCAGTCAGAAGCCGAGACGGTGTGTGAAATCTTCCGGCAATACCTACGCCTTGGCTGTGTCAACAAGCTCAAAGACTATCTGAACCGGAAGGAGATACGCAGCAAGACTCGCATTAGCAGCGCCGGGCGAACTTCAGGGGGTAGGACATTTTCACGGGGAGCCCTCTATCACCTGCTAAACAATCGCGTTTACATTGGCGAGATCGTCCATCAGAGGCAGTCTTATCCCGGCCAGCACGAACCAATCGTGCCGCGACAGCTCTGGGACCAGGTCGCAGCACAGCTCGAAGCAAACAACCAGGCGCATCGGAGTAAACAAGCTGCTGGCGACGTACAAAAGCCTCACACCATAAAGCTGACTGCTGACTTTCAGCCTCTTCGCCGAGGAGGTGAGCTTCGTCTGGTGGCACCAACAAACTCTTCCCCCGAAGAGACTCCAGTTCCTTCGCTGGTAAAAGCGATCGCACGTGCCCGCGACTGGTATGAACGGATCGTTTCTGGTGAAGTCGGCACGGTGGGCCAGCTTGCCCAGAAAACGGGTCTGCCCTCAACTTACATCAAACGCATTCTCGCGTGCGCTCTACTCTCACCGCAGATGACCGAAATAATCTTATCGGGGAAGCACCGACCCAACCTGAAACTGCAAGAACTTCTCCAGAACATCCCAATGGATTGGCGAGAGCAGAATAGAATCTCACTGCTGATGTGCGGCTTGCGCGATGACGGTTTTTGTCGCTGAAAATTAAAGTGTTCGAAGACCCCATCATCAGCGTTTTCTAGTGACATCAGCACATGAATTCCGTCTATTTCTTCTCTTCCCGTTGTGACTTGATCCCGTAAGCACTTCGGACAGCGCCGTCTTTCGGAGGCTCAGTGGTCTGGAACACGATAGCATCGGCCAGCATTCGTACCTCGTAGTCCTCATCAGCCTGAACGCGAACACACGCAACTTCGCAGGTATTTATAGCGATGCTATTTTCGATGTCTTCTATCAGTTCGCAAGAGCAAACCTAAAGGGGACAAGACCGTTACTGATCGGAGGTGGATGCGGCCTGAATTGTGACTGGAATTCAAAGTGGAAGGAGAGCGGGCTCTTTACAGAGGTTTTTGTGCCGCCGGTCGCGAATGACTCGGGCTCCGCAATCGGAACAGCTATTGATGCACAGTTTTACTTCACCGGTAATCCAAAGATCGAGTGGAATGTTTATTCTGGGCGACTTTTCAACATAGAACAATTCGATTTAGAGCCGTATGACGTCTACGATACGAATTATGAATTGCTGGCCGACCTATTAGCCAACGATCTGGTTCTCGGCTGGGTAAGCGGCAAATATGAAATCGGTCCACGCGCTTTAGGCAATCGTTCAATTCTCGCTGCCCCATTCCGCGACAATACGAGGGTGCGACTAAATGAGATCAAGCAGCGCGAACAGTTCCGGCCGATTGCTCCTGTGTGTCTGGAAGAAGACGCCGCGCAATGGTTTGGTTGCAATCGCCCGAGTCCGTTCATGCTTTATACATATCGTGCAAAAACCGACGCGCTAGCTGCAGTTACGCATGTGAATGGGACTGCACGTATTCAGACAGTGTCGTCTGAGAGCAACCAGAATCTATACGAGCTACTTGTAGCTTTTAAGGCACGTACGGGATTCGGAGTTCTTTGCAACACCTCTTTGAATTCCAATGGAAGGGGTTTCATAAACAAGGTAAAAGACCTGTCTGCATACGCCCTGGAGCACAATCTGGATGGGTTTGTGGTCGAGGGACGGGCCTTCCTTATGAAAGTATCCAACAATTACCGGACATACTTGAAGAAACCGAATCGTATAAGCAGCACAATTTCGCTGTCACAGGTCTAGCAGGACTCGGTAACGTCTTGCGAAGCTCCGCGCTGCGCACGATTTCCTGTACTTTTTTCTTTGCAGATAAGAGCGCCCTCCGGACGCACCAGAGTAGGTCCCGACAAACGCGCTTGTAATCCTTGACGGACGAAACTCCCGGTTTGTCGGCTACTCGGAAGTTATTCTGGAACCACATGTCACTTGAGCTTTAACGCCCGGCAAATCTATCCAGCAGGCTTGGCATCACGTCATTGGCGAGATGCCTTTACCGCCTTGAGCCACACTTTGCGGCTCATCGACAAATGTAGAGAACTCGTGCCGCTGAATTTCTGCCTGCAAAGCGTGGAGCAGTCTTGCTTTTTCCATATTGCTTCCTAGCTGACGCCATCCTCCCCAACTGAATGCCTGTGAACTGGCTGCGACGATCGGTGCCGATGTTCTGATCTTCCTGGTCCTGTGCGCCCGCAACTGAGTCGTGGCGGTTAGATTAAATCGTCTTTCTGCTTCGCTCTGATGTGTTGGTCCCCCGCCAGGAAACTGCGTAACCCGCCCTCCACCTCCTCACAATTTGTTGGCACCTTGCGAGAGAGACTAGGCTTTTCGCCCAAGTATCGACTCAGTAAGGGAGTGCCAATCGGCTGGCAAACGGCAACAGGCTGTCTAGCCAGAGACACAGTGAACGATTGATTGGATCGCCAGGTTGCCGTATCTCTCGAAGCCTCAGCCATCCGCATGAAAATGGTGACCGTCAACGTTGGCAAGCGCCGTGCAGGAATCAAATCAGCAACTGACATTAGTGATCATGAAACCCGAGATCATGGAATCTTTGAGGATCGACATCAGTGGCGGTGAAGCAGGCGCACTTTTGAGTGCGGACGGACGGATTACTATCGACTCCTCTCCAGCCTTGCGTGATCGGTTGCTTGACATACTGCGACATGGATCTCTGGCGAACTTAATCATCGACTTCAGCCGTGTGCCTTATATTGACACCTCCGGCCTAGCTACCTTAATCGAAGCGCTCAGGATTGCCCGCTCTAACAACACCACATTGCACCTGAGAGTGCACGATCGTCCCCGTTACCTTCTGGAAGTCACCGGACTACTGTGTTTCTTTACGCAGCCGCAGGATACAAACGCTTGCACTTTATCGAAGGATAGCTGATGCCAGCACTTCCTGAAGATGTCGGAAGAGAAACCCTTAGTCTATTCGGCTATGTGGGCGCGCTGAGTGTTCAAATGTGGATAACGCTGCGCGCAACATTGCAAATTGCTGGGAATCGACATCGTTGGAAATCATCCATTTGTCAAATGCTGCAGATCGGCGTTGATGCGTTACCTATGATCGGCCTGATGTCTATTTGCGTCGGCTTTATTCTGGCGTTGCAAGGAGCTTCAGAGTTGCGGCGCTTCGGGGCGATCCGCTATGTCATCGATCTAGTTGCCGTGGGCTTCACCCGAGAACTAGGGCCGTTACTCACTGCGCTCGCTGTCAGCGGACGGTCAGGGTCGGCATTTTCGGCGGAGATCGGGACCATGATGGTGACCGAGGAGGTTGATGCCTTGCGGGTGATGGCCTTCGACCCGATTGAATTTGTACTCGCGCCAAAATACGTCGCGGCACTGATCGCGGTTCCTTGCTTGACCATTCTCGCAAATGCTTGCGGTATTTTCTCTGGGTGGATATTCATGTTCTTTAGTACGCATCTCGGGTTCGGTCTTTATCTGAGATATGTACTGAATTCGATTCAGATTCACGATGTGATCGTCGGACTGATCAAAAGCCTGGCTTTCGCGACGATCATCGTGCAGGTAGGTTGTCTCGAAGGTTTTCGGGTTCGCGGAGGACCGGAAGCGGTGGGCCGGTCTACGACAGCCGCCGTCGTTAAGTCGACCTTTCTTGTCATCGTCGCCGATGTTGTATTTACGGCCATCTTTTACGCCATGGGAACATCCTGATGCCGATCATTTCAATTCGAGACCTGGTGGTCGAATACGATGGCCGACGAGTCCTTGACCGGCTGAATCTGGACATCGAGCAAGGCGAGACAATGGTCTTGCTGGGCGGAAGTGGTTCCGGAAAGAGCACGCTTCTTCGGCATATCATCGGATTGGAACGCCCCCACTCGGGCCAACTAACGATCAAAGGGATCAACATCAATTCCTGCTCTCAAGCAGAGCTGAACGTAGTCCGACGCTCAATTGGCGTCGCTTTTCAAAGCGGAGCTTTGTTCAATTCACTGACACTTGAGGAAAACGTCTCCCTGGCGTTGCGCGAGCACACAACGCTGGCGCCGTCAGTTATCGAGCTTATGGTCTGGATGAAGCTGGCTTTGGTTGGGCTGGCAGAGTTCGGTAAGCTCCACCCTCAGGAGCTCTCAGGTGGCATGAAGAAAAGAGCCGCGGTGGCCAGGGCGATGGCACTTGATCCCGAAATCCTGGTGTTTGATGAACCTTCCGCTGGTCTTGATCCCATCGTTGCAGCCGAACTTGACGAACTCATCCTGCTGCTTAAGCGGGCCTTTCAGATGACCGTGATTGTCGTCACCCACGAGCTAGCCAGTGCCTTTCGAATCGCTGACCGAATTGCCATGCTGTACCAGGGCTCATTTCCCGCGGTTGGCACGAGGGATGAGATCAGGGACAGTAAGGATCCCCGCATAAGGCAGTTTCTCGACCGGATACCCGGCAAAGCTGCTCATGTCGAGTCGGCGAGAAAATATCTGGAAAGCTATGTGCGAAGCCCGGAGGTAATTCAGTGACAACTGAAGTAAAAGTTGGTGCATTCGTTCTTGCATCGCTCTTAATCGTGTCAGTTACGCTCGTATCGCTGATAAATACTGGAGCCAATGCCGGGAGCGTCCCTTATCGGACGTATCTCCGCAACGCAGGCGGCCTCGAACCGGGCGCTGCGGTCCTGTTCGGAGGCATCAATGCCGGCAGAGTTACGCAGGTCCGACCTTCGGCATCTGATCCCACTCGCATCGAGATCCTTATGGCATTCAAGAAGGGAACGCCCATAAATCAAGAGTCTGTTGCCAAACTTGGATCGGTAAGTCTTATGAGTGGCCCGGCGCTGCTGGTGAGCACGGGAACTAAAGATGCACACCTTCTTGCTCCGGGCGATTCAATTCCATCTCAGGAAGCCGCCACCATGGATGAGATCGTCGGCAAGGTATCGACCATCGCCGAGAATGCCAACGATCTGATCACTCAAGTTCAGGGCGAGGTTGGAAGTATTAGCAGCGATGCGCGAACCGTTCTCGCGAATTTGAATTCCTTAACTGGCCGTCAGAACCAAGAGCGAATCCACACAACGTTGGATGAGATCAGCCGCCTCGCCGCAGACGCACATCCCAAGATCAACCATCTGATGGATCAACTTTCAGCCCTAACGCAGCGCGCGGATGGTGTCGTCGGACAGCTTGAACCAGTCCTCGACCATGCCGATAGCGCCATTCAGAACGTAGACGGCACAATAGCTGACATACGCGATCCGCTGCGCAAAGACCTGGTCGAACTTCAAGATACTTTGCAGCAGGCCAAGAGCCTGCTGACAAATGTTCAAACTATGGTGCGAGCCAACGATCTCAACATCGATGACACCCTGGAAAACCTGCGATTGACGACCGAGAACTTGAACCAGCTGACGGACTCAATCAAGCAAAGACCTTGGAGTCTGATCCGTATCAAGCAAACGAAGGACCGCAAAGTTCCAGAATAGGACAATACAATATGAAGACGTATTTCAGAGCGTTGTTACTAGTCTCAGGTTTATCGATGCTTCTGACGGGCTGCATCGGCAGAATGAAATATGCCAGCTACTACGCCCTCAATCTTGCCCCCGTTGCCGATCCTGCTCCGGGGCCAGATGTACGCACATCCGTTGCTGTCCGTGAGTTCCGCGCACCGGCTTACCTCCGCCAGGGTCCGATTATTTATCGACCGTCACCAGAACAGATCGGCTTCTACGAGTATCATCGCTGGGCGGTTGACCCCCGCCAAGCTATAACTAATGCAATCGTAGAGCATCTTCGCGCGAGCGGCAATTTCGCCGAAGTCACGGTCTACGACGGACGCGCCGATGTAGATTACATTTTCAGTGGACAATTGGAGAAATTCAATGAGGTGGATAACGAAGGCAGCGTAGGGGTCGAGGTTTCACTTTCGGCCCAAGTAACGGAACTCCATAGCGGCAAGACAATCTGGACCAATTCTGCTTCCGACATAAGCAAAGTAGAGCGGCGAACCGTACCTGCTATCGTGGCTGAGATGAGTCGTTCAACTGACCGCGCAGTCGAGAAGCTCTTGAACACTCTGACGTTACCGCAACAACCGCTAGGCGGCAATTAACCGCAG
>Ga0207006_1104_pt1 | contig 16691 bp, 1 predicted proteins | sample Alteio_BWMinCont_84_FD_153497 | JGI IMG/M metagenome (GOLD analysis project Ga0207006, IMG submission 153497) | Enriched cells from forest soil in Barre Woods Harvard Forest LTER site, Petersham, Massachusetts, United States -... | ecosystem: Environmental > Terrestrial > Soil > Temperate forest >...
GGTCGGAGCTTTTGAATTATATGGATAGTAAATTGTGTATTTAATAATAGAATTTAAGCGGGAGGTGGGTCGGAGCTTTTGAAAATAGCATCGACACAACACCTCTCCCTGTTCTAAATTATTTGAATAGTAATTTTGTATTTGATAGTTAGATTTTGGTAGGGAGAGGTGGGTCGGAGCTATGGAAAAATGCATCGACACAACACCTCTCCCTGTTCTAAATTATTTGAATAGTAATTTTGTATTTGATAGTTAGATTTTGGTAGGGAGAGGTGGCAGAGTGGTTGAATGCAATTGCCTGCTAAGCAATTGACCTGGGTAACTGGGTCCTCGGGTTCGAATCCCGACCTCTCCGCCATTTTATTGGGAATATAATTTACTTATGTTTAAGAAGCTCCTTGCTTTATTGGTCCCGTCTTTTGTAGTTTTTTCTTTAAATCAGTTCAGTTTTGCCGCAACTCCGCCTGCCAGCCAGCAGATGAGCGGGCAGGAGCGTGCCCGCCAAATGCAGGAAGAGGAAGAATATTTACAAAATTTAGTTGAGCAGCCGAAAAGTAAGGCAAAACCTGAAGAAAAACCCGCGCAAGAAGCAGCTCCCGAGGGGCCGGCAGTGCAGAAGGTCCTTGTTAAAAATATCAATGTGACCGGGGCAAGTCTATTTTCAAAGGATAAAATCAAGGCCATAACCAGCCGGTACGAAAATAAAGAACTTACCTTAAAAGAGATCCAGAAAATAGCCGACCTCATCACTGATTTGTACAGGAAAAAGGGTTTTGTTACTTCCCGTGCTTATATACCGCCGCAGAAAATGGAGCAGGGCGTCCTTGAAATAAAAGTATTGGAAGCAACGGTCGGGGATATCCAGATAAAAGGCAACCTGTATCATTCCACCCATCTGCTCAAAAGCTATCTGACCGTGCAAAAAGGCGATTTTTTTAATTACAATGACATTAAACGTGACTTAGAGAATATTAACGATCAGCCTGACATCAATGTCAAAGCAGTCCTGGTCCCGGGCCAGGAGGCGGGTACAACTGATATTATTATGGAAGTCAAGGACACTTTGCCGATGCACGTATCTTTTGGTTATAATAATTATCTTTCCAATACGCTGAGGCGCAATATCTATAGTTCCGGTTTCACGGATAATAATCTGTTGGGCCACGATGACGTATTGACATTTCAGTATGAGAACGGAAATTTCAATGACTATTATTCTTACAGCACCCATTATCTTTATTCTGTGACTAAAAGTTTGGATTTGGGTGTATATGCAAGCCGCTCAAAAGAAGTTTTGGGCGGGGCATTTGCAGCTGTTGATTCGCGCGGTAAAAGCAGGATGTATGGCGCCTCCGGCAGCCAGGAACTGATTAGAAATGATAATCTTAATTCGCACTTTAATTTTGGTTTTGACTATATGGATGTTTACAATTTTCTAAATGGGAGTATTTCAAGCCAGGACAGGCTGCGCGTTGCCAGGGCAGGATTTGATTTTGATCTGAGCGATGGTCTTGGACGTACTCTTGTCAGTGATGATTATAATTACGGTATTCCGGGCATTATGGGCGGGACCGGTGAGCATTTAAGCGCAACGGACACGCCGACTTCCCGGGCAGGGGCAGGAGGCGAATTTTTTAAGGACACCTTGAATTTAATGAGGCTGCAGGTGCTTCCTTTTGATTCGACCTTGCTGTGGAAAAACCAGCTGCAGTTTTCCCCCAGATCGCTTACCTCGACCGAACAGTTCCAGGTCGGCGGTCCGGCAAACAATAGGGGATATCCTGTGTCAGAGGCTGTCGGCGATGAGGGTTTTACTATGTCCTGGGAGCTGTCGGAACCCCCCTATTCTCTGCCGAAGTATTGGAATATTCCTTTCACAAATGCCAAAATTTACGATGCTATCAGGATCATCGAGTTTTATGACTGGTCCAATGTGCATTTGAATTCTTTACAGCCGGGTGATGAGAAAAATAAGACATTAAGTTCTGCCGGTTGCGGTGTAAAGATCAATATTTTAAAGAATTTATCAGCCAGTTATGAAATAGCATGGCCATTGACAGGGAGGTCTTCTGATGGAAGAGGTGTGCAGCAATGGATAGAGGTCACTTTAACATTTTAAAATGCAGCGTGGTCGGCCCATTAATTTATATTTATATTTAAATTGACAAGTAGACAAAAATACGATATATTTTCTTTGATTCCCGAGTAGCGTGCTTCCCCAGAAGCGAATAAATCCAAAAATAATGTTTTTTTCTTGGAATGCTTTAAATGAATTTCCAAAGTAAAACTTTTTTTGTAACAATCCTTTTGTTATTAGGAGTTTCCTTAAATGCCTATGCTAATCCGCAGGGGGAAAATGTAGTCGCAGGCAGTGCGACTTTTGACCGGTCGACTCCCAATACTCTTACCATCAACACCGCATCGAATAAGACCATTATCAATTACAACAGTTTTAGCATTGCCGCCAATGAAGCTACAATCATTAACCAACCCAGTGCCGGTTCTGCCGTATTAAACAGGGTTGTCGGTGTTGATCCGTCATCTATTGAAGGTCCTTTGTCTTCAAACGGATCAATATTTTTAGTCAATCCCAATGGCATTATTTTTGGCCCCAACTCTAAAGTAAATGCTCCTTCAATACTTGCATCCACCCTTGATATATCCAACAATGATTTTTTAAACAGCAATTATAATTTTTTTAAGAATGGGGGAAGCGCTTCCATTATCAATCAGGGCAGGCTTGCAGCGTCACCCGGTGGATATATTGCGCTTTTATCGCAGGCTGTAAATAATCAGGGAGTTATTATTGCCCCCCTTGGCAGTGTTGCGCTTGCTGCTGGTGAGAAAATGACCTTGGCGTTGGACAGTCAGGCGCAGATTTCTGTAGCGATCGATGATGCGGTGCAAACCGAGGTTTTAGGCCCGGATGGCAAGCAAATCAAAAGTGCGGTACAAAACAGCGGCACTATCCAGGCAAACGGCGGTAAGGTGCTTTTGACCGCGAAGGTGCTGAATGATGTCTTTGATTACGCGGTGAATAACAGCGGAATCATTGAAGCCGGTTCTCTGCAGGGTCAAAACGGAACTGTAGAATTACTTGCCTCCGGCGCGCCAATTATAAACACAGGTTCGATACAAGCAAATCAGGTCAATATCAGTAATACGGATTCTAATTTTATAAACCCCGGCAAGATACAAGCCAACCAAATCGATATCAGTGTTCCAAAATCTACCTTTATCAATCAAGGAACACTCATAAGTCAAATAACCGCCGGCCTTTTGATCTCAGGAAATATTTCGATCCAAGCATTGGATATTCAGCAGGACGGATTAATTGCCGCGGACAATATAATAGATATAACTGCTGATGATGTAAATACGACCATACCGTTTCAAGGCACAATTCCTTCCCCGGTCATTAAGGCAAATCAAGTCAATCTCACAGCCAATAATCTTGGCGCAGCTGGTTTGCCTGTAGACATTGAAGCATCCAATTTTAATTTTATTAAACCTTCAGGAAATATTGATATAGCAGGTTCACAGCCAATTGGCTCAAATGTGATGATAACCGGCCCTCCGGCTGGTTTCGGATCGATTATTTATAACCCTGATACAAATCTTACCCTTGATGCAAGCTCCGGATCCGTTAATATTAGTGAAGGAGCGAGCTTAACAGCAAACAATCTCACCTTAGAATCCCAAAACGGTATTTATTCAACAGGAACTCTCAGCGCTCCCGGTCTCCTTTCCCTAATATCAGCCGGCGGTATCTATTCACTTGGCGTATTGGAGTCGTCTTCTCTAATAGAGCGCGGCAGCACCTTTCAGGTAGGCGGCATCTTTGATCCTGGTACTGCAGATGTCAAGAATGCGGATAATGCCATAGAATATGCAGCTGACACAAGTATTTCTGGTTTCATCTTGGATCCATCAAATATTATAATTGATCCTGGGGTCACTCTTACCATGACAGCCGATACAAGTTTTACGGCAGGTACGGGGGTGGCAGGGGCATTTACCATGGATCCCACTTCTACAATAGACGGCGGCGGCTTTAATTTATCAATTTCAGCTTTAAATGACTCTACGTTAGGTAATATTAATAATGTTAACCTGCTTACCTTAGGCGTAACTTCGGGCCTAACACCTGTCACTTTTACCTCAAATTCCAGCTCTACATTCCAGGTCAATACAGTACTAACGAACTATGGCTCTATCCTTTCAAGAAGTATAGGGACAGGCACTTCCATTGATCCCATCATGATCTATTCTGATTCTGACGCGCCAGGAGGATTGCAGTTTATTGGTGATACAGTTAACAATCCTTCAGGCCTGGGGCTTTATTATGTACAAGCCAACAACATCGATGCCTCTGAAACATCCAATTGGAATGGCGAAACAGGATTTATGCCGATAGGGGAAAATCCAAATAACGGCACACCATTTTCCGGCACCTATAACGGCAATGGCATGACGATCTCCAATCTCAGCATTTTTAACACAAGCTCCGGTTTCTACAATGATAATGGTTTTTTGCAAAACGATGTCGGATTATTCGGTTTTATATCATCAGGAGCAATTATAGAGAATACAGGACTTTTAAATGTAAGTATCACAGCAAATACGACCGGCGATCCTACTAGAAGTGCAGGCGCTCTGGTGGGAGATAATCAAGGCACAATCATTAATTCCTATGCTACAGGAAATGTTACAGGGAATCCTGCTTCTGAGCTTCTTAGTGACCTTGGTACTGATCAGGACCTTGGGGGATATACAGGCGGCTTGGTAGGGATCAACAATGGTTCTATTTCCAACTCATATGCCAATGTGGCTGTAACCGGCGGCGGATCAGTTGGCGGTTTGGTGGGTGAGATCGGGGCTGATACTGGAAAGTATACGGCTGCTGGTAATGGCTCAATTTTCAACTCCTATGCTGAGGGAAATGTAAACGGCGGTAATGTTAATTATTATAATAATCCTAATCCTGGAACAGATCCTAATTGTGATTTAAATGATTGTAATACTTATGCGAGTTCTTCGGGTGGTCTTGTGGGAACTGCCCAAAATAATCAAGAGGCTTTTGGCGTTCTTTCTATCAGTCTTTCCTATGCAACGGGAAATGTGATTGGTGGCGGTACGATCGGAGGGCTTTTAGGTAATGGCAGTAGTTTGGCCATCACCAATTCCTATGCTATTGGAGCTGTGACAAATAATAATCCCGGCATTGATCAAGGCAGTAATTCTAATGATGCCAACTCAGGGGGGCTTGTAGGAAGTTTGAGCTCCAACGGCGGTATTAGCAGCACCATTAATAATTCTTACGCTACGGGAAATGTGATTGGTGGTTATAGCCCTTCAGGCGGGCTTGTGGGTAACTTTTTCAGCGGTACTATCTCGAATTCTTATGCTACAGGAAACGTGAGCGGTGAAGGGACATATAATGCAGTAGGCGGGCTTGTGGGAGTTATTGGTGCAGGCAGCAGCGATAGCGTTATTTCGAATTCCTATGCTACTGGAAATGTCACAGAGACTAATGAATCAACTACTGACTTGAGTGCCGCAGGCGGGTTTGCTGGAGTTAATGGCGGCGGTCAAAATAGCATTAAAACCAGTTATATTTACGATAGCTATTCCACCGGCGATGTGACAACAGTATCATTTGGGGGTACTTTTAGCAGTAATACTTCTACAGGCGGTTTTGTGGGAATAACCGGTGCCGGGAACCCTAGTGTGATCACCAATTCTTTTTCTACAGGAACAGTTGTAGGCGGCCCCGTTTCCGGTGGGTTTATAGGTTATAATAATTACCCGCTTGGCGGCCCGGGATCAGGCAGTACAATTACCAATTGCGCTTGGCTTTTTACTTCTGCTGCAAATGCTATAGGAAATGATAATGGTAACGGTGCGCTTCAATATCTTTTTGAAGGCAATTATGGCACTGACGAACCTATAGCATCAGTATTTTATTCATCATCCGATTCCCCGGTATACGATCAAAGCAACTTTTATGGTCATGCCTGGGACTTCAACGGGCTTTGGCAATCCAACGGCAGTCAATATCCTTCCTTGATCTGGCAGGGCATGACATATTCTTCCATATTAAATGCCTGGGAAATCACAAATGTCAATCAGCTTCAATTTATGGCATATGATCTGGGGGATAATTTTTTCCTGATGAATAACATTGATGCCTCAGCCACGTCTGTTTGGAATGGCGGAGCAGGATTTGCGCCAATAGGTAATTTTTTGACACCGTTTACCGGTTCAATTAACGGCGACAATTTTACAATATCCGGTCTTACGATCTATACTGCTTCTTCTAATTATGTAGGATTATTTGGATATACTTTCCCTACAGCCGTGCTTTCAAACATAGAGCTTAGCAATGTTAGTGTAACCGGAGGGACCGATGTGGGCGGGTTGGTGGGTGATAATAGTGGTTCTATCATTAATTCATCCACGGCCGGAAGTGTAAGCGGAAGTAATTATTATGTGGGTGGTTTGGTGGGGCTAAATGATATTGATTCATCTATCACTGCTTCAAACAGTGCTGTAATTGTAAGTTCCAGTGGCAGTGCTTATGATATCGGCGGGTTGGCGGGACAGAATTATAGCTTGATCAGCAATTCGTTCAGTACCGGAAGCGTAAGTAGTGGTGCCTATGATATAGGTGGTTTGGTGGGAAACAATAGCGGAGGTACGATCAATAACTCATATAGTACAGCAAGCGTAACAGGCAGTGATACTTCCAATTATACAGGCGGGTTGGTGGGCGTTAATAGCGGTGCAATTTCTAATTCATACAGTACGGGCAGTGTGAATGGTGGAAGTCAGACAGGCGGGCTGGTGGGAGGCAATAATGGCTCTATCAATTATTCATACAGCACTGGCAGTGTAGGCGCAGGTGGTAATGCTTTTGAAGTGGGCGGTCTGGCGGGATCAAATAGCGCAGGTATCACTAATTCATACAGCACTGGAAATGTAAGCAGTACATATATAGAGGTAGGCGGATTGGTGGGGGCAAATTTGGGTATCGGCTCCATAAATATGGCATACAGTACCGGGAATGTAAGCAGCAGTGATAGTACCGGTGATAATACGGATGTGGGCGGCTTGGTTGGATATAATGATAGCGACGCAACAATTAATAATACGTATAGTACAGGCACCGTATCAGAAAGTGTTAATGCTAATTATGCAGGCGGGTTGGTGGGTGAGAATAATGGAACTATCACTAATTCATACAGTACTGGAAATGTGAACGGTAGTAAAGAGGTAGGCGGGCTGGTGGGTGTAAATGATGATTTAGCTACCATTGATAGTTCATATAGTACTGGTTTTGTAACCGGTAGTTTTGAAGTAGGCGGGCTGGTGGGAGAGAATGATGTTACTGGCATCATCACCAATAGTGGTTGGATGACAGGGTCAACGGGTTTATCTATAGGTAACAGTAATGGCACTGTTACTTTCAGCGAATCCTCTCCAACAGCCTTTTATGATTCTACCCTTGGCGTTTATAATCTAGGCATCACTCCATGGGACATTTCGTATTCTTCAGGCCATGCCTGGATCATGGCAGGATATCCGCATCTGCAGATTGAATGGACTCCTAATATAACAAACGTATATCAACTGCAGATGATGTCGTTGAATCTGTCTGCCTCCTACACGCTTGCCAATACCGTTTTTGCCAATGATACAACCAATTGGAATGCGGGAGCGGGATTTGATGCGATAGGTAATACTTTAACGCCATTTACAGGTACCTTTAATGGCAACAATTTTAGCATTGCCAATCTTACGATAAATTCAACTTCCGATTACCAAGGGCTGTTCGGAGTGACATCTATTTCATCCGTGCTTTCCAATATGCAACTCAGTAATGTCAGTGTAACAGGAGGGTCCTATTTAGGCGGATTGGTTGGAGATAATCAGGGTAGTATCAGTAATTCGTCCAGTAATGGAAATGTAAGCGGTAATGATGATGTGGGCGGCTTGGTGGGGTTTAATCTTGGTACTATCAATAATTCATCCAGTAATGAAATTGTAAGCGGTAATGTTGATGTGGGCGGATTAGTGGGGAAGAATAATGAAATTCTTGGGAGATTTATACTCATTGGTTCTATTACTAATTCATCCAGCTCAGGAACTGTAAATGGAAATGATGATATAAATTCTTTTGCCGGCGGTTTGGTGGGAGATAATGAGAGCACGATCAGTGCTTCAAGCAGTTCTTCAATTGTAAGTGATAATGGTGTAACTATTGCAGGCGGATTGGCGGGATTGAATAATGGTTCTATCTCTAATTCATTCAATACCGGAAATGTAAGCAGCAATGGACTTGCTACAGGCGGGTTGGTGGGTGAAAACTATGGTTTGATCAGTAATTCATTTAATTCTGGAAGTGTGACCGGAAGTGGTGATACAGGCGGGTTGGCAGGATATAGTGATGGAAATATCACTAATTCATACAATACTGGAAGCGTAAGTGATTTTGGAGATTATGCCGGCGGGTTAGTGGGGTATAATGATGCTCTTGGTACTATCAGTGAATCCTACAGTACCGGAAGTGTAAATGGTGTTAGTTATGTAGGCGGATTGGCGGGAGATAATTTTCAAGGCTCCATCAGTGATTCATTTAGTGCCGGAAATGTAACCGGTAGTAGTACTGATATTGGCGGGTTGGTTGGAATTAATAGCGGCTCTATCACTGATACATACAGCACCGGAAGTGTAAATGGAAATGATTTTGGAGTTGATATAGGCGGGTTGGTCGGAGAGAATTTTGGCGGTACTATCAATAATTCGTATAATACCGGAACTGTCTTTGGAGCTGATTTTGTAGGCGGGTTGGTGGGATCGAATGACAGTTTTTCTTCTATTACAAATTCATTCAGTGTTGGAAGTTTTAGCGGAGAAAGTGATGTAGGCGGACTTGTAGGAGCGAATGAGGGCATTATTACCAACAGCGGTTGGTGGACTGGGGCTGGAGGTCAAGCTATTGGGAATGGCGTCGGCTCTGTTACTAATAACGAGCCCGATCCAACAGCCTTTTATAATCCCCAAGAAGGTGTATATAACGGTACTACCCAATGGGATTTTGTTAACACTTGGGATTCATATGCTACAGCCTATCCGCACCTGAAATGGGAAAATTTTAAAGCTCCCTTACCGGAAATAAATATCTCAGGAACAGTTTTTAACGCTATTGGAGGGACTGCCCTTGGTTCAGGCATAACAATACTCCTTGATGTCAATGGTATTCAGGAGGGAAGCACAAGTACCACTTCAGGTCTATATTCTTTCTCTGATATCACTATGCCCCCAGGAGATGATGTCCTGGTCTATATCAGCGGCAATACGACGAAAGGCAATGCCGTAACTGTACCCAATGGCAAAGATATTACCAATTTAAACATCTATGGCGGTGCGCTCACTTTAAGCAATGAATCCGCGGGCCCTATCACTAATTTATCCCTTGCTGCTGCTAAAGGCTCTTTAACCGATCCAAATATACTCTTTTCAGTTGCAGGTACCAATCTGACTTCCAATACAACACTCTATATTTATCCGGGCATCACCTATGTTCCGGGTGGAGATATAACGGTCGGCGGCGGCTGGGTCAATAGCGGTACTTTTACCCCGGGTGGAGATACGGTCATCTTTAATGGTTCCGGGAGCATTACTTCCGGTGGTTCGGATTTTTATAACTTAACTTTCAATAAAAACGCCGGAAGCTGGAGCTTGAATGATCCTTTAGTCGTAGGCGGTGATCTATCTATGATCGAAGGGACCGTGACACAAAATTTGGCAGGTGTGACCGTAGACGGGAATTTCACAGAATCAAACGGGACATTTATATCTGGTCCGGCTTTATTATTTTCAGTAGGTGAAAATTTTTCAATTTCCCAAAACGGGATATTTAAACGCTTTACCGGTTCGGGGACAAGCATTGCTCCCTTTATGATCTATGACGCGTATGGTTTGCAGGGGGCGAAAGGCTTTTTAAGTTCTGATTTCAAGCTTGCTAATAACATCGATGCTTCTATATCATCCAATTGGAATTTCGGCGAGGGTTTTGCGCCGATAGGGACCAACGGATTTTTCACCGGCAACTTTAACGGTAATGACCATACCATCGCTAATCTATTCATCAACGTTGATCTGATCGGCGAAGGTCTTTTCGCCAACATTTCAGGTGGCACCATTGAGAATGTCGGATTAACAAATGTCAATATCGAGGGACTATCCAATAGGGTAGGCGGCCTTGTCGGCAATAATCAAGGGGGCACCATTGAGGACAGTTTTGTCACAGGCAGTGTAAGAGGCGTTTATCAAGTCGGCGGCCTTGTTGGTTGGAATGCGGACGGCCTCATTGAAAACACCTATTCCACCGCTAATGTCAGTGATGTGACAAATGATACAAATAGTACCGGCGGCCTTGTTGGAGTGAATGACGCAGGTACCATCATCAATAGTTATGCTACCGGCAGTGTGAGCGGTAATACTGAAGTCGGCGGCCTTGTCGGCGATAATCAATCTGATTTTTTTGGTTCGGGTTTAACAGGCAGTACCATCATCAACAGCTACGCTACAGGAGTTGCATCATCAAACGGAGCTGGAGATACCCCTGGCGGCTTGATTGGATTCAATGACGGTACTCTCAATACTTTGACCAATAACTGGTGGTATAACGGGACCAATAGCTTGGGTGTGGGGAATAATGGCAGTCTTGCAGGAGTCAGTAAAGCAGCCAGCGCCTCAGTATTCTACAATCCAAGCTCTGCAGTTTATACCGGCGGCACAGATCCATGGGATTTTGTTAATATTTGGGAATCATATACTTCAACCTATCCACATTTGAAATGGGAAAGTTTTGTCCCACCTCCGCCAACTTTCAATATATCAGGGACTGTTTTTGAAGGAATTGGAGAGGGTCTCGTTGGTCCGGGCATATCCATAATCCTTGATGTCAATGGTACTCAGGACGGGATCACAAGTACCAGTGCATTAGGTGAGTATTCTTTCTCTAATATAACTATGCCTTCAGGCGATGATGTTTTGGTCTATATAAGCGGGAATGCGACCAAAGGCAATACTGTTACCGTATCCAATGGTGCTGATATTAGCGGTTTAAATATCTATGGAGGAGCACTCACCTTAAGACATGAGAATTCTGGTCCAATTACCAATTCAAACCTTGCTGGTGCCAAAGGCTCTTTGACCGATACAGATATACTTTACTCAGTGGCAGGCTCCACTTTGAATACCAATTCATCGATCTATATTTATCCAGGCATGACCTATGCTCCAGGAGGAGATATAGCGCTAAGCGGCAGCTGGATCAATAGCGGTACATTTAGTCCGGGTTCAGACACGGTTACTTTTACAGGCTCTGGAACAATTGATAGTACCTCTTTTAATAATCTAACCATCGATGCTTCGGGGACCTATACTGTAACAGACGGCATCGATACTATAGGAAATTTCGTCCAAAATAGCGGGACCTTCATCGCCGATCCTACAGATACCACATTCTCCGTTGGAGGCAGCTTCTCTTTACAAGGAGGAGATTTTAATAGATTTACAGGATCAGGCACAGGAATAGATCCGTATTTAATTTATGACGTTTATGGCCTGCAAGCGGTGGGAGATTATCTTTCGAGTTCCTTTGAACTTAACAATAACATTGATGCCTCTACAACATCCAACTGGAACATCGGAGCAGGACTTGTGCCGATAGGCAACACTCTAACACCATTTACAGGGACCTTTAATGGGGAAAGCCTTACCATTTCCAATCTAACGATCAATAATACTACTTTAAATTACACAGGGTTATTCGGAAATACATCTGCTCCTGCCGTATTATCAAACATACAGCTCAGCAATGTTAACGTAACAGGAGTCAACAATGTAGGCGGATTGGTGGGTATTAATGAAGGCACCATTAGTGATTCATCAAGCGTTGGAAGTGTCAATGGAAGCGGTGCCAATGTGGGCGGATTGGTGGGAATGCTTGAAGAAGGATTCATTAGTAATTCAAATAGCGCTGGAAGTGTAAGTGCTACTGGCAGCAGTTCTAGTAACGTAGGCGGTCTGGTGGGAGATAATTTTTCTCCTATAAATAATTCATATAGTACTGCAAGTGTAAGTGTTAGTGGTAGCAGTTCTGATAACGTTGGCGGGTTGGTGGGTGTGAATGTCGGTCCTATCACTTCTTCACATAGCACTGGAAATATAATCGGAGGGGGTAGTGACGTAGGCGGGTTGGTAGGAGAAAATTCTCAAAACCCTATCTCTAATTCATACAGTACTGGAAGTGTGAACGGAAACACAGATGTAGGCGGATTGGTAGGATTTAATTCTGGTTTAATCAGTTATTCGTATAGCATTGGAAATGTCAGTGGGAACCAGGTGGTAGGAGGGCTGGTGGGGGGAGACAATTTTAATAGCTCAATCACTATTTCATACAGCACCGGAAGTGTAAGCGGTTCTCAAGATGTAGGCGGTTTGATGGGATTTAATGATGCCCCTATCAGTTCTTCATACAGTACTGGAAATGTTGTAAGTAGTGGTGGTATTTATGCAGGCGGATTGGTGGGATGGAATCAGTTTGGCAATATCACTAATTCATACAGCACTGGCAATGTAAACAGTAGTGATAATAATGTTGGCGGATTGGTGGGATGGAACCAGGGTGGTGCTATCACAAATTCATTCAGTACTGGTAGTGTGAGTGGCATTAACTTGGTGGGCGGGTTGGCAGGTGAGAGTGATAGTGGCGGTACTATCACTAACTCTTACTTTACAGATAATACTTATGGCAGCATTATTCCTGCAGGTGTCGGCAACTATGAACCCGGCGGTGCAGCGGCTTTTTATTCTCCTTCACATCCTGTTTATGCTATAGGTAGTTCAGGCGGATGGGACATATCTACTCCTGTATGGGTATTCTCCGGTGGTCTTCCGCTTTTAGCTTTCGAGAATCAAACAAGTAATTATGCTATTTGGACAGGAACGACTTCAAGCAACTGGCTTACACCTTCCAATTGGTTAGGCGATGCCGTCCCAAGTTCAGGGGCTAATATCGTCATAGATTCCGGCAACAATAACCCGGTACTGCCTTTCGACATAACTTCTTTTGACCTTTTGGTCGGGTCCGGGGCTGTGTTCGATCCCAGCACATTCACGATCTCAGGTACAAACCTCGACGTATACGGTACATTGTTGGTGAGGGCTCCGACATTCAGCGGTAATTATTCATTTAGCGGCACCACGACGCTGGAAACCGGATCAACTGTTAATTATGCAGGCGATCAGACCATTGACCATACATTACCTTATTATAATTTGACCCTTTCAGGCAACGGCACTAAAAACCTTGATGGTAATACAACAGTACAAAACAACTTTACCATTGAAAATCCGGCGAACTTTGATCCTGATGGGTTTTCGCTGACTATTGATGGCAGTTTTACTAATGATGGCACCGTCACTTTATCAGTTAACGGAATAACCGCTGAAAATAAAATTTATGATGGGACCACAGAAGCTACGATCGATACATCAGCCGCAGTATTAGATGGGGCAATAATAGTAGACGGCTCAAATCCCGTTTCATTAGATACTACAGGAGCAATAGGGACCTTTAACAGCAAGGATGTAGGTATAGCAAATGCCGTGACTGTATCCGGACTGACTCTTAATGGCGCTGGTACTGGTTTGTTTACACTCACAGAGCCGACAATTGCCGCTTCAGTTACACCTGCGCCTTTGACAATCAGTGCAGTTGCTGATTTGAAACAATATGATGGCACAACATCTTCATCTTTAACACCTACGACAAGCACATTATTTGGCACTGACTCTGTGACGGGATTAAGCCAGTCATTTAATTCACAGAACGTGCTGGGAAGCAACGGCAGCACAATCTCAGTCAATCCCGGCTATATTGTCAATGATGGCAATGGCGGTAACAATTACACAGTTACTTTGCAGACAGCCACCGGCACGATCACACCGGCACCATTGACGATCACAGCCACTGGCCCAGCTATAAATTTTGGTACTGCATTGACAACCGCAACCAGCCCAACTAATTTTACAGCGATAGGAACAGTGAATGGAGAAGCAGTAACGAGTGTTACTTTGACACCAAATCCAAACTTGACTACCACAACCCCGGCAGGCACAAGCTATACGGTTACTCCATCAGCACCGACAGGGACTGGTGGATTTTTAGCCAGCAATTATAATATTGCCTATGTGCCTTATAACGGGACAGTAAGTCCATCTTCCACAGGATTAAATATTTCAGGAACTGTTTTTGGAGGAATTGGAGGGAGTGCCGTTGGTTCAGGGATATCAATAATCGTTGATGTCAATGGCGTCCAGGATGGAAGTACAAGTACCAGCTCAACGGGCACATATTCTTTCTCTAATATTAATATGCCATCAGGAAATGATGTCCTGGTCTATATAAGCGGAAATACTACTAAAGGCAATACCGTTACCATATCCGACGGTTCAGACATACCTAATTTAAACATCTATGGAGGTGCTCTCACCTTAAGACATGAAACTCCGGGACCAATTACCAATTTAAATATTGCGACCGCCAAAGGTTCTTTGACCGACACAGACATACTCTACTCAGTTGCAGGTTCCAATTTGACTGCCAATTCATCAATCTATATTTATCCAGGGATGACCTATGCTCCGGGCGGGAATATACAGACAAGTAACGCGCTCATTAATAACGGCACATTTGATCTTATAGGCAACGAGACGGTCAATGCCGGCACATTCACTGATAACGGCACCACTGATTATTACGGAAGCGGCACCTATACCATCACGCCTCTTGGCACTTACAATGATCTCCAGTTTGATAATGGGACCTTTAAATTAGGAGGAAATTCAATATTCACGGCCAATGGCAATATCACCATTGGTCCTGGAGTGACACTTGAATTGCCGGCTAATACAAGTTTGACTGCAGGGAATGCATTTACCATGGACCCCACTGCTAGTATAGATGGAAGCAACTTTAATCTCTCCATCTCAGCAGCAAGCGATTCCACCTTGGGTAATATCAATAAAGTGTTCTTGCTTACATTAAGTGATGCATCCAATATAACATTTACCTCGAATTCCAGTTCCATATTCAATGTCAGAACTCTAAAAACCAACTATGGTTCAATTTTTTCAAGAAGTGAAGGCACCGGCACATCCATTGATCCCATCATGATCTATTCCGATTCCGACGCACCGGGCGGATTGGAGTTTATAGGTGATACTGTTAACAATCCTACAGGACTTGGCCTTTATTACGAACAAGCCAATAGCATCGATGCCACTGAAACATCCAGTTGGAACAGCGGAGCGGGACTTGTACCGATAGGCAATAATTCCACGCCATTTACAGGCTCCTATAACGGCAACAGCTTCAACATATCTAATCTTACAATAAATAATCCTTCCATTAATTATACAGGGCTTTTTGGATATACATCCAGTGCAGCAGTACTTTCAAACATACAGCTCGGCAATGTTAATGTAATAGGAAGCTATTATGTAGGCGGGTTGATAGGAGATAATTATGGCTCCATCACTAATTCATACAGCACAGGAAGTGTAAATGGTAATGGTAGTATTGATGGGTGGGGTTATGTAGGTGGTTTGGCAGGTGAAAATGATGGCATTATTAATAGTTCGAACAGTTCCGGCAATGTAAGTGGTAGTTATTCGAATTATATAGACGCAGGCGGGCTGGTTGGAGTCAACAATACTTCTATAACTAATTCGTATAGCACCGCAAACGTAATTGGTAGTAGTAATGTTGGTAGTGATGTTGGGGGGTTAGTGGGATTAAACTTTGGTTCTATTAATAATTCATATAGCACCACCGGAAGTATAAGCGGTAGTAGTGGTTCAGTAGGTGGCTATGCAGGTGGGTTGACGGGTGGTAATTGGAATAGTGTCATCAATTCATACAGCAATGAAAGCGTAAGTTCAATAGGTAGTAGTGTTGGTGGTATAGGTGGGTTGGCGGGTGAAAATGAGGGATCTATCATCAATTCATACAGCATTGGAAACGTTAGTTCTGGTAGTTTTGCTAGTTATACAGGAGGGCTGGTGGGGTGGAATTTGAAGGATGGGTCTATTAGTAATTCATACAGTACCGGAAGTGTAAATGGCGGCAATGATGTAGGCGGTTTTGCTGGCTATAATGGAGGCTCCATAACCAACGGTGCTTGGGTTGGTAATTCCAATATCCCGGTCGTTGGTTTTGATAATAATATAAGCGGCCCAATATCTACTTTCGCCAGTTCTACTGATTCTTCTGTGACTGGTACAGATGCTTCCTCCGTAAGCGACTTCTATAATCCCTTAGATACTGTCTATAATATCGGTGGCAGCAGTCAGTGGGATATATTTACTCCAATATGGAATTTCTATACTGATAAGCTTCCGCTTTTATCCTATGAAAATAATACCACAAATGTTTATTCTGTCTGGACCGGAAAGACTTCAACAGATTGGTCAACCCCCTCTAATTGGGCATCTGATACAGTACCAAGCTCGACGGCAAATATTTTCATAGCTGCCACAATAAATAATCCTATCGTTAGTTCTGATATAAACTTGTCATCGATTTTATTAGGTCCTGGTGCTGTGCTTGATCC
>Ga0207006_1056_pt1 | contig 16570 bp, 14 predicted proteins | sample Alteio_BWMinCont_84_FD_153497 | JGI IMG/M metagenome (GOLD analysis project Ga0207006, IMG submission 153497) | Enriched cells from forest soil in Barre Woods Harvard Forest LTER site, Petersham, Massachusetts, United States -... | ecosystem: Environmental > Terrestrial > Soil > Temperate forest >...
TACCCGTCCGCTGGTTGGTTATCAGGATCTGCTCCCGAATACAGAAGATGTAAAGCGTCCATGGGTACTTGGCAATCCAGAGAAACTACAGGCGCTCGCGGAAGCGCATGACAAACAACACCCAGCTACCCGCAATATTGCAAGGGAGTTACAGCAACGTGCCGCCGCTATGGGTGAAGCAAAAATTGTTCCGATTCACCAGCGCCAGATTTAACTAAAATCCGCCACTACCGGCACATGATCGGACGGCGAATCCCAACTGCGGGCAGCTTTGATAATCGCCGATGACCGGATGCGTTCTTTTAACGCCTGCGTCACCCATATATGATCGAGCCTGCGCCCACGGTTGGATTGCTCCCAATCGCGGTTGCGGTAGCTCCACCAGCTATAAAGCTTCTCACTGGCCGGCACATGCTCGCGGCAGACATCGACAAACGCAAGCGAGCCTATCAGCTTGAGCAGTTTCTCCACCTCAATGGGCGTATGGCTGACGATTTTCAGCAATTGCTTATGCGACCAGACATCATGTTCAAGCGGAGCGATATTGAGGTCGCCTACCACAATCACCTTATCGGAATGTTTGCGGTTACTGCCGAACCAGGCGGTGGCGGCATCGAGGAAATCGAGCTTATGGCCGAATTTCGGATTGATCTTGCGGTCCGGTTCATCGCCGCCGGCTGGGATATAGAAATTATGCAGCTCGGTACCGTCGGCCAGTGTCACCGCGATATGGCGGCACTGATCGGGCCCGGCGAACTGGCGTTTATCGATGGCGGAAAAGGGCTGTTTGGATAAGATTGCCACGCCATTATAGGATTTCTCACCACTAAAAGCGATATGGTCATAGCCAAGCGCGCGACAAGCCTCCAGCGGAAAATCCTCGTCGCAGACTTTGGTTTCCTGCAGGCAAATAATATCAGGAGATTGCTCGCTAACCAGCCGCGCCAGGTTCGGTAACCGCAGGCGGAGAGAGTTGATGTTCCAGGTGATCAGACGCATATGAATCCTATGAAATTAATTTTTATGATAGACGGCTAGCACCATTTTATGATTGCTATTGAGATCCATAAAAAGGAGATAATGTGTTTCTGTCAAGGTAACTGTATTGGTGATTCCACAGTGAATACGGACTAAGCGGTAGTTTCTTCCTTTTGTCATGGCAACTTCCGGCGGCAGATAGCGGTATTCGAGCGCGACGGGTTTGGTCGTGACGTCATAAACGGGGTGGGTGCAGAGCGCATCGCCCTGAGTCACTTGATCCTGTCGCAGGATAAATGATTTAGCGGCATATAAAGGATCGGTTTTTTGCAAGCTGCCGCCTTGCATGTCATAGGTGCCATAGAGCTGGTAATTACCATAGATATCGTTATGATGGGTGATTGTTTCAGTCTGTGCCGTACCGGGCCTATGGCTGAGTATAGTAGGCCCGGAAGTCACGAGTGGCACCGGGCGGTTGATGTTTCCGGCTTGATTCTTAGTGATTCTTTCTAATTCGCTTTTACTGCAATAACAATCATCCCCACATAACTGGCTATCATATTGATTCACCTTGTCATGAAGGAAATTCTGCTGGATGCTATTCCATAATGATGGCGTCATCTGACTGTGTTGCTCGATTAGCTCGGCCAATTTATCCCCTAAATCACGTTGCTTGAATCCAAGTTCTACGATCCATAGAGCGTTGAAATGAGGGCTGGTAACAGGCTCAAGAACGTTTCCGAAGCATACCCTGCCATGAGGATCCATTTTCTTCAGATATTGCTGAGTGCCAGGATAAAGGGAAAATTGCTGGTGAATAGTGCCATGCTCTGCATCAAAATTCAGGTATTTATCCACACGTGATGTATCCGTAAGAACTGATGGGCCCTTAAGCATACCACCATCAAAATAATAATAATCACCCTCGAGGGCTGGCAGCCAATTTTGTTTTTGATTAAGGGTAGATAGCATATGGCGATCATCTCCAACCGCTAATCCGGGGTCGAGGATGGTCAGCTTGTCCAGGCTGGTTTCGATATCCACGGATATCGCTAGTCCTATCGGCGTTTTCCCGTCATCAGCGGTGATGAGATGTTCAGAGTAGTGATCAAGGGTCAGATGATCCAGCGCCAGATTTACCTTTTCATCATGCCAGAATGCCTGGAGGGTTTGACCGGCGAAGACGAGCGCTGCTAAGAAAAATATCATCGGCAGGGGGTTATATTTATTCCACCACCAGAGGGTAAAGAAAATAACAGGTAAGGCAATCGTGCAGGCCAGCCATATATAGGACATATAGGGATGATCGCCGCCTTCGTGACGCATCAAGCCGCTGAGAAATAACAGTGCTAGTAGTACCAGGATGAGAAAACCGGCCAGGCACCATAAGGGGAGTTTGATATGTTTTTTGTTCATAGCTAATGGTTATACTGCCTTAATCCCCCGATATCCCGCTACTGTCAGCCCATAACCTTCCAACCCCACAATCATCCGTTTAGAATTGGTGAGCAGCGTCATCTGCCTGATCCCCAGATCGAGCAATATCTGCGCGCCAATCCCGTAATCGCGGAGATCGGCGGTGCTTTGTGGATTGCCGCTCCGCTGCTTGACCGCATCCGAGATCGTCGTCTTTTTCAAATCGCGGATCAGGACGATGACGCCGCTACCGGCCTCGGCGATCATCTCCATCGATTGATGGAGTTCGCCGTCTTTGCCGTCATGGCTATCCCCGATAATATCGTTGAGGATATTGAGCGTATGCATCCGCACCAGCACCGGTTCCTTGAGGTTGATCTTGCCTTTGACCAGCGCTACATGCTCGGCATATTCAACGGTGTTGGTATAGACGATCATCTTATATTCGCCGCCATAGCGGCTGTTGATCACGGTTTCTACTTCCCGCTTGACCAGGTTGTCATGCTTGCGGCGGTAGGAAATCAAATCGGCGATGGTGGCGATTTTAAGCCCATGCGTTTCTGCGAAGGTGATTAAATCGGGCATCCGCGCCATGGTGCCATCATCATTCATGATCTCGCAGATGACACCTGCCGGGTTTAGTCCGGCCAGCCGCGCAATATCCACCGCCGCTTCCGTATGCCCCGCCCGTACCAGCACGCCACCATTTCTTGCCACCAACGGGAAGACATGGCCGGGGGTGCAGATATCGGCCGAAGTTTTCTGGGGATTGATCGCTACCGCCACCGTCTGGGCGCGATCGGCGGCGGAAATGCCGGTGGTGACGCCTTCCCGGGCTTCGATGGAGACGGTAAAGGCGGTTTCATGGCGTGAGCTGTTATAGCGCGACATCAGCGGCAGGCCGAGCTGCTCGATACGCTCCTTAGTCATCGCCAGGCAGATCAGGCCGCGGCCATGCTTAGCCATGAAGTTGATCGCCTCGCTATCGGCCATCTCCGCCGGGATGATGAGATCGCCCTCATTCTCGCGGTTTTCATCATCGACCAGGATAAACATCCGGCCGTTTTCAGCGTCTTCAATGACGTCCTCGATAGAGGATAAATGGGGTTTTTGCATGATTACCTATTCTTCCTTCCTTCAATTAATTCCTCAATCACTTCTGGATTGGTCAGCGTATTCGTATCACCTAAATCGACAAAATTATTCTCCGCAATCTTCCGTAAAATCCGCCGCATAATCTTCCCTGACCGCGTCTTAGGCACACCGGAAACAAACTGGATTAAATCCGGCGCAGCCAGTGCACCAATCGTCTTGCGTACTGATAGCTTCAGTTCGGCCTCATCTACCGTAACATCATGCTTGAGGATCACAAATGCGTAGATCCCCTGGCCTTTGAGATCATGCGGATAACCGACCACCGCCGCTTCGGCAACAGACGGATGGGCGACTAATGCACTTTCGATTTCCGCCGTGCCCAATCGATGGCCGGAGACGTTGATGACATCGTCGACACGGCCGGTGATCCAGTAATAGCCGTCCTTATCGCGCCGTGCACCGTCGCCGCTGAAATAGAGGCCGGGGAAATGGGAGAAATAGGTTTCGATGAAACGCGGGTGATCGCCAAGCAGTGTCCGCGCCTGTCCCGGCCAGGAATCGCGGATGCAGAGATAGCCTTCCGCTTCGCCTGCAAGCTCGACGCCTTTTTCATCGACCAGAACCGGATCAATCCCGAAAAACGGCAAGGTCGCGGAACCGGGTTTGAGGTCGGTCGCATAAGGGAGCGGTGTGATCATAAAGCCGCCGGTTTCGGTCTGCCACCAGGTATCGACAATCGGGCATTTGCTACGGCCAACTTTCTCGTAATACCACATCCAGACGTCCGGGTTGATTGGCTCGCCGACGCTGCCCAGTATCCGTAACGATTTGCGGGAGGTGCGGGTGACATAGTCGTCGCCTTCGCGCATGAGTGAGCGGATGACGGTGGGGGCGGTATAGAAAATCGTCACTTTATATTTGTCGATCACCTGCCAGAAACGCGAGAAATCGGGATAGTTTGGTACCCCTTCAAACATCAGGGTGGTGGCGCCATTGGCAAGCGGTCCATAGACCAGGTAGCTATGGCCGGTTACCCAGCCGATATCGGCGGTGCACCAGTAGATATCGCCCTCTTGCAGATCGAAGGTGTAGCGGTGGGTGATGGCGGCATAGAGCAGATAGCCGGCGGTGGTATGGAGAACGCCTTTTGGTTTGCCGGTCGAGCCGGAGGTATAAAGCGCAAATAACGGATCTTCCGAGCCCATCGCCGCTGGTTCGCATGCGCCGTCCATTTCTGCAATTGCCGTATGGTAATCGATATCGCGCCTATCGTCGCGGGCAACATCAGCGCCGGTATGGCGGACGACGACCACTTTCTTCACCGGGGAACCGCCGTTCAGGGCGCTATCGACATTGGCTTTAAGCGGGACCACCTTGCCGCCGCGCAAGCCCTGATCCGCCGTGATCAATACCGAGGCGGCACTATCATCAATCCGCCCTTTAAGCGCTTCCGGGGAAAATCCGCCAAACACCACGCAATGCACCGCGCCGATCCGGGCACAGGCCAGCATCGCATAAGCAGCTTCAGGAATCATCGGCATATAGATGATGACGCGGTCGCCTTTTTTAACGCCTAAGGATTTCAGCAGGTTAGCGAATTTTCCTACGGCCCAGTGAAGCTCCTGGTAACTCACCGCCCGCATTTTCTTCCCGTCATCGCTTTCCCAAATGATCGCCGTTTGCTCGGCCCGCGTCGCTAAATGCCGGTCGATACAATTTACCGCCACATTAAGCTCACCGCCCTCGAACCATTTAATCGCCACATCATCGGTAAAGGAGGTGTTTTTAACCGTATGGAACGGCGTTATCCAATCAAGCGATTTTGCCTGATCTCCCCAGAAGGCGCTCGGATCAAGCTGTGCGTCGATGCGCATTTGCTCGGCTTGCTTTTTGGATAATGAGTGATGATGCGGTATGGCGGGGATCAGATGTGTCATGATGGTTTCCTTATGCATAAATGATAGGGAAGGCAGTCTAGTATAAGTGAGAATAAATAGCAATGCGGGGGATGAACGACTGTCTGGACAATATTTTTACCACTTGCACTTTATTAAAACTTGCAATTAGTGCTCTAGTAGGCTACTCTTAACTATGGAAAAGAAGTCACCGCATTATCGGTTATCCCTTGTTAAAAAACATATTGAAGCAGGAAATTATCGATTTACCAATGTGGCGAGAACTGGCGCTGCCTTATTAGGAATCGGCATAGATCAAAGACCAGGTGTTATTTCATCATTAGAGGCTAGAGATTTTTATAAAAGCATGACCAGCCATGAAGATCATAAGGTTTGGCATGATGTTTATCGTCCCTCAACAGAGTGGGGAGAGATATACATCAAAATTACTATCCTTGAGAAATTAGTCATTATATCATTTAAGGAGTTATAGAAATGCAATGCCCATCATGCGGAGGTCCGGAGTTATTGTCAGAAGTGCGCGATTTAACCTTTACATTCAAAGGAAGGTCAATGACTGTGGAAAATTTAAAAGGTGAATTCTGCCCTTTATGTGACGACGGAGTTTTAGATGTTCAGGATGGAAATCGTTATGACAATGCTATTATGGCATTCATTAAATTGGTGAATAGTGAATTATATGATCCCGCCTTTATTTCTAAGGTAAGAAAGAAAATGGGGTTGGGGCAAGGTGAAGCCGGTGATATTTTTGGCGGCGGAAAAAGTGGATTTTGTGCCTATGAAAATGGCAGAAAAGAGCCGCCCATCTCATTGGTCAAACTATTTATGATTTTAGACCGTCACCCTGAATTGCTACCAGAGATAATCACAAAATGAATCTATGCTTTTCCCTCCAGGGAGCGTGTAGCCTACCGCGCTAAATCCCTCTGGGTTGTTTAATTAAAAGTGCTGGATCTTCCTATAGAACGTCGATCGGCTAATCCGTAAAAATTTGCAGGTATCGGTGATATGTCCCGCATAATGGCGGAGTGCTGCCTGGATGATATCATGCTCGATCACATCGAGCGGCTTGAAATTGCCATGCGCATCAAGCAATGCCAGGGGCGAGTCGCCGCCTTGTTCAAGGAGGCATACCGGCGCCGGAATAATTTCGGGAAAATGGATAACGTCAAGATAGTCGCCGTCGCAGAGGATCACCGCGCGGAATACGGCGTTTTTAAGCTCGCGGATATTACCGGGCCAGACATGGGTCATCAGTAATTCCTGCGCTTTAGGAGTAATTCCGCGGATCGGCTTATTTTCAATCGCGGCAACCATATCGCAGAAATATTTCGCCAGGCAGATCAAGTCGTCCGGACGGTTCCGCAAGGGCGGAATGTGAATCGGGAAGGTGGTTAAGCGGTAGAAGAAATCTTCGCGGAATTGTTGTTTGGTCACCAGTTGACGTAAATCACGGTTGGTCGCCGAGATAATCCGTATATCGACCTGTACGGTTTTATTACCACCGACCGGCTGGATTTCTCCCTCCTGCAAGGCACGCAATAATTTTACCTGCAGATGCAAAGGCAGCTCACCGATCTCATCCAGGAACAAAGTGCCGCCATCCGCTTCACGGAACTTACCAATGGCGCTGTTCACCGCCCCGGTAAAGGCGCCTTTTTCATGACCGAAAAAGATACTTTCCGCCAGGTTATCGACAATCGCCCCGCAATTGATCGGCACAAACGGCATTTCTCCGCGTTTACTGTGATAATGGATAGCGCGGGCGATCAGCTCTTTGCCGACGCCGCTTTCCCCTTCGATCAATATCGGAATATCCGATGCCGCCCCACGCTCGGCCAACATCATGACTTTGGCAAGGGCCGTACTGGTGCCGATAATATCCGGAAGAAGGGGTGGAGATACCATAGTTACCTAATGTTAAGTATTTGCAACTAACAGCATAGCACCGGCAGGTAAAGAAAAGTTTAACCCTGCTACGATTAATCGTTTCCTTTGAAGTTGGTAAGTCGGGAATTAAGTAACCCACGATCTAAGGGCCTTGGTATTCAGCGCCGCAGGCTCCCCTCTCCCTAAGGGAGAGGGTTAGGGTGAGGGGTCATAATATAGATTGAGCGTAGCGATTCAAAATAATAAGGAATCGCTACGCTCAAATTTATAATAGGTCCCTCATCCTAGCCTTCTCCCATCAGGCTTCGCCGTAAGGCTACGCCCAGACAAGGAGGGAGAAGGGATTAGACCGAGCGTGACGCGAAAATCGATCCATGCAACAACGCCGGATCAAGTCCGGGATGACAATTCGAGAGAGGGAAGTGAGTAAAATCACTTATGCAAAGCTCTCGAAGAGAGCCCGCGGCGCTAAGGATAGTACAACCTGACCGTGGATAGCATTTTCCTAACGGTTTTTTTATTAATCTTACCGTAAAACTTATTTGTACGTGTATCGTATCATTATAGCAACAGTGGTGATATATCGTAACCATATGTTTCATATTAATAATAATGGTAGTATTAGTGGAGTATTAGTGGCATATGATTTTTTACAAATCTAAACCATAAGGGGTGGGTATATCATGGTATTGCAATCTATGGGATTGTAATATACATTGCTAACCAGTGGGTAGGCAACTTTTAATATATTCCGTCAACGCTAGGAGCGTTATTTAGTGATAAAAGAGATTATCGATTTTTTCAACTCTGACAATTTTATGCCGCATGGCCACTGTTTTCTATGGCAACCGAATATTTTATGGCTGCATGTCCTGTCAGATGCCGGTATTGCCCTTGCCTATTTTTCCATCCCCTTTGCGTTGATTTATTTCGTCTTGAAACGAAAGGATTTACCATTTCAGACGGTCTTTATTTTATTCGGGGCGTTTATCCTGTTATGCGGCAGCACCCATTTGCTGAGCATATGGGTGCTCTGGTATCCCAATTATGCATTCGAAGGGATCGTCAAGGCGCTGACCGCCATTGTCTCGATCATTACCTTCTTTATGCTGCTCAAGCTTATCCCTAAAGCCCTGCTATTGCCAAGTCCGGTGCAGCTTGCGTTCCTCAATGGCGAACTCAGCGAAGCCAACAGCAAACTTGAAGCCATGTATGAGCAGCAGCGGCGAAGCGGCCAGTCGCATTTGCGGGCGGTAGTCGATTATGCGATCGACGGGCTCATCACTATCAATGACAGCGGTATCGTGCAAAGCTTCAATCCCGCCTGCCAGCGTATTTTTGGCTACAAGGCCGAGGAAATTATCGGACAGAATATCAAGGTGCTGATGCCGGAGCCGTATCACAGCGAGCATGACGATTATCTGTCTCATTACCTCCATACCGGCGATGCAAAAATTATCGGTACCTCCGGGCGTGAAGTGCGGGCGAAGCGCAAGGATGGTTCGATATTCCCGATGGATTTATCGGTCAGCTCATTTCAGCTTGAGGGTCAGCAATATTTCTCCGGCATTATCCGCGATATCACCGAACGCAAGGACGTCGAGGCAAAATTACGCAGCCATACCAACTATTTGCGGGCGGTGGTCGATCATGCGATTGACGGGTTGATCACGATCAATGAGCAGGGCATCGTGCGCAGCTTCAATCCTGCTTGTGAGCGTATTTTTGGCTATAACGCCGAAGAGATCATCGGGAATAATATCAAGATGCTGATGCCGGAGCCGTATCACAGCGAGCATGATCATTATCTCAAACACTACCTCACCACCGGCGACGCCAAGATCATCGGTACCGCCGGGCGGGAAGTGCGGGCAAAACGCAAGGACGGCACCATATTTCCAATGGATTTATCAGTCAGCTCCTTCCAGCTTGAGGATGGTCGTTATTTCTCCGGTATTATCCGCGATATCACCGAACGTAAAGACGTCGAGGCTAAACTTATCAGCTATATGAAAGAGCTGGAATCAAGCAATAAGGAACTCGATGATTTCGCCTATATCGCCTCGCATGACCTCAAGGAGCCGCTCCGTGGTATCCATAACCATTCGCGGTTCCTGCTCGAGGATAATGAAGGCAAGCTGGATGCGGATAGCGTCGGACGCCTGGGGCGTCTGGTCTATCTCAGCCAGCGTATGGAAAAGCTGGTCAATGACCTGCTCTATTTTTCACGGCTTGGCCGCCAGGAACTGGCGATCCAATCAACCGATATCAATCATGTGATTGCCGACATCGAAAGCACGCTTGATGTGATGCTGGAAGAGCATCATGTGCAGATTACCATTCCCGAGACCTTACCGACCATCACCTGTGACCGTCTGCGGGTGACGGAAGCATTCCGTAACCTGATCACCAATGCGATCAAGTATAATGACAAACCGGAAAAAATCATCGAGATCGGCTTTCTTAGCCAGTTCGAGGGATTTACGCATGTGTTTTATGTGAAAGATAACGGTATCGGTATCCCAGTAGAATTTTATAACGAGGTCTTCCGTATCTTTAAGCGGCTGCAAAGCAGCAAAACAAACGAAGAAGAAGGAACAGGCGTGGGGCTGACCTTCGTCAAAAAGATTATCGAACGTCATGGCGGACGAATATGGCTGCACTCTGAAATGGGTAAAGGAACGAGTTTTTATTTTACACTAGGGGAGTAACAACATGAAATCCATGGATACATCACAACCCATCCTGATTGTTGAGGATAGCGAGGATGATTTTGAAGCCACCAAACGCGCTTTCAACAAAGCCAATTTACGTAATCCCATTATCCATGTCCTCTCGGGTGAAGAGGCATTGCGCTATTTGCAGCCTGGCACCAATCCGAAGCCGGGGGTTATCCTGCTTGATTTAAATATGCCTGGTATGGATGGGAAAATGACTTTGGCCTATATCAAAAAAGATCCACAGCTTAAAAAAATACCCGTCGTGATTCTCACCACCTCCGCCGATGAGCGGGATGTGAAATCATGTTATGAGCTGGGCGCGAACACCTATATCCAGAAACCAGTCGATTTTGACGGGCTGATCACCGCGATCAAGCAACTCAAAGAATACTGGTTTGAAATAGCACTTTTACCGAAGGAAGATAAACATGATTGAATCGCTCACCTTACTCGTCATTGATGATAGCGAAGATGACCGGTTATTATACCGTCGTGCTATGGAGAAAAATACCAGTATCGATTACACTCTTATTGAAACCAACGATGGCGAAAGCGGTTTTTTAGCCGTTGAGAAAGCGCAACCCGATTGCATCCTGCTCGATTATTCGATGCCGGGTTATGATGGGATCGAGATCCTCAAGCGTATCCGCAGCCGTTATCCATTTGTACCGGTGGTGATGCTGACGGGCCATGGCAATGAAAAAATAGCGGTCAATGCCATGCAGGAAGGGGCACAGAATTATATCGCTAAGTCGATTATCACCACCGACACACTCGAGCATGTTATCCGCATGGCGATCGACCATTGCCAGCTTGAAAAGCGTATTTACGATCAACGGACCTCGCTTGAGATTTTTACACGCGCCCTGGCGCATGATCTTAAAGAGCCGGTACGCACCATCCGCTCCTTTTCCCAGCTCATCCTGCAGAACGAGCATTTCAGCAATCCTACCACCGCCGGCTATTTCAATCATATCTTAAACGCCGCTACCCGCATGCAGATGCTGATTGAAACCGTCTTCAATTACACCAGGCTCGACGATCCGGAGCGCGTCGCCCGCGCCAATCATAAAGTGACGACCATCCTGCTTGAGGTGAAAGAAAACCTCACCCATCTCATAGCTGAGCATAAAGCGGTGATTACCTGCGGTAAATTGCCGGAAATTCATGCCAATAAAATGCAGGTGCTGCAGATATTCCAGAACCTGATCTGCAACTCGATCAATCATAGCGACCATCCGGTCATCGTTCATATCAGTGCCACCGAGCAAGAGAAAGACTGGCTGTTCCGGGTGACGGATAACGGGCCGGGGATCAATCCGGTCTATCTGCTGCGGATATTCGAGCCATTCAAACGGCTGGTCCAGAATGAAGAGGGCGCCGGTCTAGGGCTGTCCATCTGCCAGAAGATTGTCGAATCCCATCACGGGAGAATATGGTGTGAATCGCAGTTAGGCAGCGGCACCAGCTTCCTATTTACCATGCCGAAAGCGATTCCTGAGAATGCCAAACAAGGCACTATCGTTGCTCGTGAGACGCTAACCGGGATACGGCAAGATAGGAAAATACTGGCCAATGTGCTGCTCGTCGACGACCGCAAGGCCGATCTCGACCTCATCCGCATCAACCTGATCGAGCAGACCAAACTCCAATGTAACCTGTTCATCGCGCAAGGCGGCGAAGAGGCGCTGAAGCATCTGGAGAACGGTACGTCCATTGATTTGATGCTGGTCGATATCAATATGCCGCAGATGGACGGGTTCGAATTAGTAGCCTCGATCCATGAACAGCAGCGGAAGAATATCGCCATTGTGATGTGTACGGGGTCGACGTATGACCGCGATATGGAACGGGCGGAATCGCTGGGGGCGATCGGGTATTTGCTGAAACCGGGAGATTTTATGGCGTTTAAGGCGATTGTCGAGCAGAAGACGTCGCTGAAGCTGTGCCAGGAGGATGAGGGGTATGTGTTATTGCGGGCGGCGTGAGGGGGAAGTCTAATAGGCTCTTTGGGATGGGATAATTACTTTCTCAGCACCCGCAGCATGACGACGGCGTAACCCATCCGATGCAAAGGGCTTATGATTAGTAGGGCTAAATGTCTGGTTAAGGATATGAACATCATCATTGCTAGCGACTGCTGCCGGAGGTGCTAATTTTTTCAGCGAGTTACGCATAGCCGTTATTTCATTATCCATTCCAGCGATAGTTTGCATCTTGGCTATTACTGCTTTAGTTACTTTGGTGTGCAGTTTGTCATCTGGAATCTTGGCAATGGTGGTGATGGTAGATTGCATAAGTTGAGTGCGGGATTCATCGTGAACGTTAGCGATGGCTTCGATGAGCGGGTTTAAATGATGCTCGATCGTATATTCCAAGATGCCATTGCGGATGAGATCGCTGCAATCTTTGGTATATGTGCATTCGGGGCGTTGGTTGCCATTCTCATCAAAAAATTGCCGGTTGAAGAACGCGCGGTGCTCTTCATAGAGTTCGTTTGCTCCTTTAATTGAATAATCGGCATTCTTCAGGTATAATGCGGCGGCCTCAGCATATTTTCCATTATTCTCATGGATTTTTGCCTGGTCAGCGTTGATGACGATGGGGTTTTTTTCCTTTGTGATTTGTCCTGCAGTTCTTGCCCCATGCAATTTCAATAACTCTTCCAAAGAATGAACTCCAAAAAGCTCAGCCATATGAATTGCTCTTGTTCCAGCTTCTTTACTGACCGTGGCTCCTTTCTTTATCAACAACGCAGAGATTGCGACAAAAAAATGGGAATTCTCCCCTTCTTTTAAATGACAGGCAGCATAAGCTATAGGTGGTTCCATGTCATCGACTACAATACGGGTCGGTGTTTCAGTAAGGAGACTTTCTTTAGGAAGGTCAATACATTCTCTTTTATCTGTATATTCTCTTATTTTGTCAATATTACGAAAATCCGAAAGAATAGTTCTACTCAGTATCTTAGCATTTAGATAAGCAGGGTTTTCCCAAGATTCCGGAACATAAATGGGAGGAGGTCTTCTTTTTGACATATTATGTATTCTCTAAATAGTCTTAAATAAATTGCCAAACATATAGCAGAAAATTTATAAATAGGCAATGTGGTTATATGAGGCATGGCTATCCATGAGTAGGCGGCAGGGTTGATGCTTTGCTTCCGCTGTTCCTACGTACTCGGTCTACTGCGGTGTTGCCTATAGAGGATTCGATATTGGAGGTATAGGAAGTAGTTGGAAGTGGAATTGAAGAAGAAGTGGAATGGAATCTCGGGCGGCTGACTTCTTCACTGCTCACTTGTGACTGTTCAGGAGTGCCACTCTGTTTGGAAAAATATTCTGCATATGATACTTTAAATGCATTCTCAGCTTTTTCATACTTTACGCTATTTTCCATAAATCCTTCTACTTGCTCACGATATTTTTCTTTATTTACAGGATTTGCAAAAAACTGCCTAAGATCTTCTATTGACCGTGATTCATCCTTTGGCTCTATAATGCTATTAATTTTCTTTATAGCATTATGAGCATCTAAATATGCGTTAGCACTATCCAAAAGTATATCCGTTCTCTCATCCCGCACCACTACCCTCGATAACGCTTCCCGTATCTTCTCCGCCTGCTTTAGCGGTTCCGCAATCTTCTCCTCTGCAATCTCCCGCATCACATGTTCTATCACTTCCCGCCCAGAAACAGAATATTCCCGTTTTACATCAGACATATCTATTCTTACATCCGACAATTCCCGCTCACCATTATCCGAATGATCCCTTGAAGCAAGCGACATACTCGGCAGCTCCCGCCTCTCACTCACAGAAGGCGCTCCACTGGGAGATCGGTGAGCCGTTATCTTTGGAGGACGGAACATATTCGCATCAAGCTCTGGCTCGGTAGTACGCGCTATTCTCTCGGCCGCTAGTTTCTTGCTCCTAAATTTAAGCTGGAATGTATCCAGGGACTGTGTTCCAATAGCGAGGCCGAGCAAAACCTTACCCCAACCCTGTACTGTCTTTGTCCCATAAACCATCAACGTGCCGGCGATGGTCATGCCAATAGTGAGGCCGGTAAAAGCAAGCCTATAGGGAGAGTTTTGCGGCTTACGGTTCCCAGGTTCACGATCTCCGGCATTGAGCACCTCGTTATGGTAGTTCTCATCATTCCTCTGATAACTATCCAGCGAGTTGGACGTTGCATTAAACACCCCGGCGGCAATGGCTAGGTTCAATGCCTTTTTAGTCGTATTGGCGGCTAGGTTTTAATGTACTTGAGGGAAATACTTGCTTTATCGCGTGCAATCGTGCGATGCCGTAATGCATCTGGATCACGAGAAACAGAGCTGAAAGTCTTATTGAGGACATGCACATCGGGAGGTGGGCTTAGGTGTCTTATTTTTTTACGTTCTTCCGTTATTTCTGTGTCTCTACCCCCAAGTATTTTTAACAGGCCGATTTTTTGTTCTATGGCTTTTCTATAGGTTTCATGGTCGTGAGTATTGGCCAGGGCATTAATCGCGGGATTGAGATGATGCGTGATCGTATATTCGAGAATACCATTGCGGATGAGGTCGCTGCAATCTTCGGTGTATTTGCATTCCTGGCTCTTGTAATATTTAAGCGGATTCTCCTCTGCCAGACGATAATATTTCCGGATTTCCCTTACGAATGCTTCGAGGGGGTGGGAGGCTTCTTTGTATTGCGCCAAGATGGCATTGCTCAGTTTTTTTGTGAAAAGCTCTTTCTCGTTAAGATCTTCCCGGGTGAACTGGTAGTCTTGCAGTTCGTTCTTAATAATGGCAAACGATCTTGATTTTTGGGGCTCAGGCTGGTCTGCATAAAAGACGGTGTTTACAAAATGATCGAGCTGATTTTTAAACGAACCGCGTTCTTTTTGTCGGTTGAAAAATTCCTGGTGCTCTTGATGGAGTTCGTTTGCGCCTTGAATGGAGATAGTGGCGTTTTTTAAATATAAAGCGGCGGCTTCGGCATATTCTCTATTATCTTCATGGATTTTTGCGTTGTCAGCGTTGATGACGATAGGGTTTTCTTCCTCTATATCTCCTCTGGAAGTTTTTGCTCCATGCAGATTCAATAGTTTGACTAAAGATGAGGAGTCTTTTTTATAAAAGCTCTTTCGAACTGCTGATGTTCCTGCTTCTCCGTCAACAAGGGCTCCCTTTTTTATCAACAACGCCGTAATCGCGACAGAAAAATGGGAATCCTCTCCTTTTTTTGCATAGGTAGCCGCATAAGCTATGGGTGGATAACTGTCCTCGTTTATAATACGAGTCGGTATTCCGCTAAGGAGAGCTTCTGCAGGGAGATTAATTTGCTCTCTTTGATCAATAAGTTTTTTTATTGTATCAATATCCCTATTATATAACATAATAGCTGTGCTCATAGCCTCAGCATTTAGATAAGCGGGATTTTCCCAAGATTCCATAGTGCGAGGCGGCGTCTGCTTTTTCTTCGACATCTTATTTATTCTCTAATAGCCTTAAATAAAATTGCGCCTCTTATAGCAGAAAAATTGTAAATAGGCAATGTGGTTTATATGAGGCGAAGATATTACCGTAAAATTAGAAAGTCGGTTATACTGTCGGGCCTGAACTGCCACCTGGGCTATGTGGCGGCGTTGGTGTTTTGCTTTCGCTATCCTTACGCGCTAATTGTAAAGCAGTTTTGCCTTTAGACGATTCAATATTGGCGCTATAAGAAGCAGTTGGCAGTGGAATTGAAGAAGAAGCTGAATGGAATCTCGGGCGGCTGACTTCTTCACTGCTTGCCTTTGATTGTTCAGAAATATCAATCGGTCTGGTAAGATATTCTGCATATGATGCTTTAAATTTTGTCTCTGCCTCAGTAAATTTTCTTGAATCTTGTAAGAAATCCTTTGCTTGCTTTCCATATTTCTCATGATTATCAGGATTCGCAAAAAACAGTCTAAGATCATCTATCGACCGTGTTTCATCCTTTGGTTCTAAGGCGCTATTAATTTCCTTTATAGCATTATGCGCTTCCAAATATGCGTTAGCTCTTCTCAAAAATTCATTAGCCCTTTCATCTAACTCACCTACCCCTGATAACACCTCCCGCACTTTCTCCGCCTGCTCAAGCGGCGTTATAATCCCTTTCTCCGCAATCTGCCGCATGACTTTTCCGATCACATCCTCTGAGGAAATCGAATATTCCTGCTTTACATCCGACAATTCCCGCTCACCATTATCCGAATGATCCCTTGAAGCAAGCGACATACTCGGCAGCTCCCGCCTCTCACTCACAGAAGGCGCTCCACTGGGAGATCGGTGAGCCGTTATCTTTGGAGGACGGAACATATTCGCATCAAGCTCTGGCTCGGTAGTACGCGCTATTCTCTCGGCCGCTAGTTTCTTGCTCCTAAATTTAAGCTGGAATGTATCCAGGGACTGTGTTCCAATAGCGAGGCCGAGCAAAACCTTACCCCAACCCTGTACTGTCTTTGTCCCATAAACCATCAACGTGCCGGCGATGGTCATGCCAATAGTGAGGCCGGTAAAAGCAAGCCTATAGGGAGAGTT
>Ga0207006_1106_pt1 | contig 16507 bp, 12 predicted proteins | sample Alteio_BWMinCont_84_FD_153497 | JGI IMG/M metagenome (GOLD analysis project Ga0207006, IMG submission 153497) | Enriched cells from forest soil in Barre Woods Harvard Forest LTER site, Petersham, Massachusetts, United States -... | ecosystem: Environmental > Terrestrial > Soil > Temperate forest >...
CATTGAAAGAGAATCTGGATTTTTTAGAATTTCGCTCAGGAGAGCAAGACGTTCTTTTCGCTCACCTGGCTCTATTTTGTAAATGAATTTAAAAAGTTCTTGACCAGCTTCAACGCTATCACAGTAAATCAATTGAGAAAAGAATTTGCGGTAGTCGTTGATAAGTTCTTTGCTGTTCTGGCTCTCTCTAAAAAATTCGGGCGTCAGTAGAGACCCACTACTTCCTGTCCTTCTACTTTCTGCCCTTTCCCAAACTTTATATATACTAAATATGGAAGGATTTTTTTTTCCGCATAAGGTTTCTATAGCGGAGACAAAATTTTCTTCGGGTTGGTCAATAAAAGCTTTAAAAAGATTGTGGCGCTCTTCAAGAGTCATAAAGTCAGTAGATGGACAGATCATTTTAAAGGCATGTAAAAATTCTCGGTGTCTCTCCCCAACAAGTATAGGTCGGAAAGAGATAGTTGGGTTGACAGGGTAAAAAGGTTCGACATGGATAATAGGTTGGACAAAGGTATAGGGAGGCGAAGTGTTTTTATGATCGCTATGATGCTCAGCCAATTTTTCAAAATATTTTTTGATATCATTGATTAAAGATTCACTTAGATGGGTGGGTTCTGATCCATTAATAATCTTTGGAAAAAATAGAGATAAAATCTCGACGGTATGTCTATAATTGGACTCTTTCGTATCTTTAAGAAGCTTTTTTACAGAAAGACGACTGGCTTCATCAAATTGACCCAGTAATTCCTCTACATGGCTTAGGATTTGGAAACGTTCGACGAACTTTTTAAGACAAGCCTTTATCAATGGATCACTTAGATTGGGTTTTTCTGGGAGATTGTTATAAATTTCCGCAACATTATTGGTATTTAATTTGGAGGTAATAAATTTTTTACAAATATCTAAGATCCATTCGACTTGATAAGCATCTGCAATTTTGAAGAGTTGCATCATATTCTTTTCGTTGATCGCATCGCCAACAAAGCCTTTTTCCATGCAGTCTAAAAATAGCAAAATAGTTTCTTCAGATCCATGCTCAAGAGGAATAGGAGGAATATCTTCCTTATTACTTGAGTCCTTTTTCATCGATAAAAAAGTGGAAGTTTGCAAGTCGATAAGACGTTGAGGAATTTTTTTCTCTTTATCGCCAATCTTGAAGGTGTAGACGGGAGAAGGATTTTCCTGAACAGGATTCCACTTGTCGCTCCAGACTGCCTGATCGTCTTTATTGCTAAGTAAATGAGCATTGATCTCTGCAAGTTGTTTTGCTATTAAATCAGGTTCTTTTAATTCAGTCAGCTGGCGATGGAGATCTGAAATGGAAGTGGGAGCCCTTGATTGCAATATTTCTGTTGCTTTTTGATTGGCAACCCCTGTTTGTACAGCTTTAAAGTCTGATCGAACGCGGCCAGAAAGAGAATTTACGATTAGATCTATTCCATATAAGACTGCAAGGCCCAAGGGAACTACAAGAGTGGCTAATGAAACTATTTTTCCTACAGTAAAGAGGTTTTCAAGTGCGCTCTTCTCTTGAAAATGATAAGCATCACAAAAGGTAGTAATAAAATAATTTTCACAAACTTTTGGTATCATAATCTTCTCATTTTAAAAACATATTATAACAGAATTATCTTTTATAAGTGAATTTCATATTGAGCGAGGACTCTCTTGGTAATATTTTCAACATCATCCTCTGTTAATTCCCGTCGAGAAGAAGTCAAGCCAACTATGGTTTTGAAGATTTCGACGAAATCCAGCTGCTTTCCCGATTCCATGAGTTTTAGTGTTACTTTTTCTAAAATTAAGGGAACTGGTATTTGATGAGATTCCCTCAATTCAGAAATCTCAAGCAGCCGCTCTATCGATTTAAGATCACTAGTATTTTTTGCTTGAATAAATTTTAAATAAGGTCCAACTACCCAATCTAATCGCTTTTTATGAAGCACTGTATAGGCGCTAATAAATGTATTCACATCAGTCAAAACGTTTTTATCGCTTTTTTCTACACTTGCCACTAAACTTTGGACTTCTTGTAACACGCGAAGTCTATCTTTTTTAGAAACTTTTATTCTTAAAAGCTCTTCAATTTGAAATTTATAAATCAATGGATAAAGTTCATGAAGAGCAGTTGTTGCTTTATCTTGATCTTCTAAAGGCATTATCAACAATATTTCAACTAGATATGCTCCGTAGTTCTCAAAAGCAGAATTTGGAATTGTCCCATTTGTTGCAAGCTGCCGAATCTCTTCGAGATCACGACTTGCTAAGCCGACTATTTGTTTCTGCTCATCCTGTGGCTTATTACCAAATATATCTAAAAGTTGGCTATTCGTACATCGAAGCTTTGAAAAAGTATCTGGATTTTCTGAAATTTCTTTCATGAGAGCAAAAAGATCTTTATTTTGGTAACCTGATCCCAATATTTCTTGTGCTTTTTGACCGGCAGCGTCTGTTTGTTCAGTTTTAAAGCCTGGTCGAACGCGGCCAGAAAGAGAATTTACGATTAGATCTATTCCATATAAGACTGCAAGGCCCAACGGAATTACAAGAGTGGCTAATGAAACTATTTTTCCTACAGTAAAGAGGTTTTCAAGTGCGCTCTTCTCTTGAAAATGATAAGCATCACGAAAGGTAGCTATAAAATAATTCTCACAAATTTTTGGTATCATAACCCTATTCCTCCTAAATTATACAGACCGTATTATAACAGAATTATCTTTTATAAGTAAACTATTTATAATTTATCTGTGCCTTATTTACTTCCATTTAAATTGAATGGATGATAGATAGAGACATGAAAGATCTATTCTTTGAAGAGAACAAAATAAGCTGGGAATGCAAAGCTATTATTTGGTCTAGCAACTGCTTTTAAGTTGATTTCTTGTCCAAGGAGATTTTGCAAATTGACTTTCGTGCTGTACAAGTAAGCAATCGGCAAATGATTCTCAGGGTTAATTAAAACATAGTCTCCCGGCTTATTTTTAATGGATCGATCAAAGGCTTCTACAATGCCAGAAAGGCTAATCGCTTCTTCCGTTTGTTGCTGATAAAAGTCTCTGTAGGATTGATTTTCGTGATCCGTTGCCCAGGATTGATAAATTTTTTCTTCGTGCGGGATCCAAAGATTCATCGCAACAGTCTTTTGCAAATGGATGTTTTCATTTGATAAAACTTGAGACTGTGTGTGGGCCACTTTTTCAGGCTTTTCTTTGATAAAGGCGATCTTTTTCTTAAGATATTCATCTTGAACTAAAGCCAGCATTGCTTTTGCTTTTTCAATTTGCCCTGAGGTGCTGTTTTTATCGTGAATGATTTGATCGAGATGAGAAAAAACAGTGTTTAACTGAATATTTTGGTAAGGCTTTTCAAGTTCTGATTCACTTAAATCTTTACTGGTTCCAAGAAGCTGGTCTATGGCTTGACGCCGTTTATGAATTGTATTTAGGAGCTCAGGGCCTCCAATTTTTTCCACAAAATCTTTGGCGACATAAAACTCTGTGGTTTTAGGCGGTGCGATCTCTAACCATTTACTATTAATCGGGCAGATCACACCATCCACATGCTCCCCGGCGTTGAGTTGTGCAATGACAGGGGCATCTAAATTAGGTTCTAGACGGACATTGACATGGGTGCCTTCAACAACACTATCTAAAATAAATGTCCGATAGACATAAGCTTTAATATCGGTTGGAGCAAACACCCCATAAAAATCATCAGTTTCAGAAGCCACGACAAGCAGGTCATCTCTACTAAGCTCGCGCAAAATAGCGCTATCAAGATTTGGTTGCAGGCGCATGCGCACTTTATTTTTTGTGACTTTTCCTGTAAATGGGGAAAAGGCAGACACAGTTGAAGCTTTAGCCGGATCATTTTCAGATGCACAAAGAGAGGCCAGTGCAATGCAACTTGAAAGAAATAAAGAAATGAGCTTCCACATGATAAGACTCCTAAAAGTTCGGATGTTATCTTTTTTTTATATTTTATTACAAGTTTTTTATGCTCTTAATGCAGCGACAATGTGTTCACAATTTATTTTTCCGCAATTGCAACCAATTGGAGTTCCAAGAAATACATGGTACTGTTCACTGTTGTCTAGTTTATTTATGACATTGAATAACTTCTCCCCAATGGAGCGAACATCCCACTGATTAAATTGCAAATCTTTATCAGAAATGATTTCTTCAGCAATGATGTCTGTTTCTCTGTATTCTTCTTTGTTTTGATGAATTGCGCGTGTAATTTGGCAGTGAAAGCAGTTGCAGTTTGGAATATCTTGTGGAAGAGAATCTGTTTCTTGCGGGGCGAGGATTTTTGCAATCGCAGCAATTTTTTCAAGGATGACCCCTGGTAGATCCGGTGCATTCATCTCTTGTGGATTATGCTGCATCATTGTATTTAACCCATCAAATGTAGCAAATCCAAATTTTATGCTTGATAATTGCTGATGATCCTCTAGCGATTTAGAGGTTAAAAAGAGCTCAGAGGAGCATTTTTTTTCGATCTGCTCCGCATGTGTTTTAAAAATTAAATCGATAGTTTCAGGATCCAATCCCGGAATATGAATACTATCTCCATCTTTTAGAGTAATGACAAGATTAGAGCCTTTCATCACAATGGCAGAAATATAGTGCCAAGCAGTAGAAATGTAAGGAGGTAGGCTTAAAATATTTTCATTGATTTTCATAAATCCCTCACAATTAAACAATTAATATTAGCATTTCTCACTAAGGATCATAACACACACAAAAATTTCCATCAATGATTTTAGCACTCAAGTGTTGAGAGTGCTTAAGCTTTTTCTTTTGACATAATAAATTTTCTATTTTAAGCAATAGATGAAAGCAAAGGAGTTTAGCTGATGGCAAAAAAAACATTCGTCATTGATACAAACGTCTTGTTACACGATCCAGAAAGTTTATTGAAATTTCCAAAAAGCAATATAGCCATCCCCGTTATTGTCTTGGAAGAATTGGACAAAATGAAGCGACTTCCAAATGATCTTGGAAAAAATTCGCGTGCTGTTTTTCGCTTTTTAGATTCTTTAAATAAGTTTGGAAAAGGAGATTTACATCATGGTGTCTCTCTTGAAAATGGCTCGACTGTAAAAATTCAATTAGAGTATAAAACAGACGCACATGTTAATTTAGGCCTATTTGTCAATGATAATCGGATCATCATGACGGCCTTTCTTTTATATGAAAGAGGGGAAAAGGTAGTTTTTGTCTCAAAGGATTTTGCTGCAAGGATAAAAGCTGAGGCAATAGGTTTAGAAGCTGAAGATTATGAGAACCTTAAATATTCCTATAAAGCAATTTATAAAGGGATTCGTAAAATAGAGGCAGAAAAGCATGAAATCGATCTTTTTTATAAAGACAATCACATTTCACTCCCTGACTTAGTGGATTCACGTCCAAATGAATATTTTATTATGACATCTAGGGAACACTCTTCTGCAGTTGGCAAATTTGATACGAGCGGCAATGGATTAATACCTCTTTTAAAGGGAGTCAACACATGGGGAATAAAACCAAGAAATGTGGAACAGCGCTGTGCGATGGACCTTTTGCTGCGAGATGATATCAAGTTAGTGAGTTTGATTGGGCCGGCAGGAACTGGAAAAACACTTCTTGCTTTAGCTTGTGGTTTAAGAAAAGTATTCGATGAAGGCCTTTATTCACGCATTTTAATTAGCCGCCCCATAGTTCCCCTTGGCAGGGATATCGGTTACTTGCCTGGAACTAAGGAAGAGAAGCTTTTTAATTGGATGCAACCTATTTATGATAATCTGGAATATCTTTGTGATTGCACAGGTAAAGAGGCTAGTGAGACATTAAAATGGGTGATGGAAAGTAAAAAAATTGAAATGGAAGCAGTGACTTATATTCGCGGTCGATCACTTCCAAAAATCTATATGATTATAGATGAAGCACAAAACTTGACACCTCATGAAATTAAAACAATTATTTCAAGAGCTGGGGATGGCACAAAAGTTGTCTTAACAGGGGATCCAACGCAGATTGATAATCCTTATTTGAATGAGGACTCAAATGGCTTGACCTATACAATTGGAAAGTTTTCAGACAAAAAAATCTATGGCCATATGTTTTTAGAAAAAACTGAACGCTCAGAACTCGCAGCCGTTGCTGCAGAAATTATGTAAATCAAGAACCTGCTCAAAAGATCTTGAACAGGCTCTAAATATACTGCGAGGCAGTGAAATTAGCCCGCCTTGCGTGCTTTTTTCTTCAAGATGCTCTCTGCATAAATTTTATAGTCATCTTCATGAATTACCCAAGCCGCACCTTTACGATGAGCCCGCAATTTTCCAATGCGAGTTGCATAATAAATCTTTTGTGCAGGAATGCTTAACATTTTAGCCACTTGATTGACTGAAAAATACCCCTTCGCATTATCAAATAATAATTCGCCATTAAATTTTGATTTGGAACGCGAATACTTTTGTTTGCGGTAATTTTCAAGATCTTTCACATGGATTTTCCAACGCGTTGTATCTTTTTGTGCAGTTAGCTTATTTAGTTTAATTGCAACATAAATAGCTTGTCTTGTCACTTTATTTAATTTGGCAGCTTCTGTGATAGAAACGAGCTTATTTTCATGCTCTACTTGTGCCTCATTCTCTTTATTCATAGTTTAACCTCCATGTCTATTATTTTAATATTTTAACATTTTATCATTAGATCGAACCTACATTGTTACATAAAAAAGAATTGAAAACAAGATATATTTTTAGAATTTTTAATATTTTTTAGCATTAAGGAAAATTGTCTAGGAAAAAAGGGAATTGGCCATTATACTTCGGTATATTGTACCTTAAAAAATTCAAGGTGTTTCATGCTGCGAAAATTATTTGTCTCTTTCTTTATCCTCATTACACTTGTTGCTGAAAGTAAACTCCCTGAGCTTTCTCCAAAAATCGTCACTATAAAAATGCACGAAATTATGAAAGCTCATGCCAAATATAAAAAACTTAACCCCGAACTCATGAAAAGAATTCTGGATAATTATCTTGACGAATTAGATCCTGTTAAAAGTTATTTTATTAATTCAGACATTCAAGAATGGGAAACTCCATCTGAGAGCAAACTTCAAAAGCTTGTAGATGACTATGAAAAAAGCAATTTTAAAGAATTTGAGCGCATTCACGACGTTTTAGTCCATGCCATTCAAAGACGCCATAATCTTGAAAAAGAAATTGACTTAAATGACCTTCCAAAACATGTCGAGGCAAAAGAATTTAAAGACATGAAGTGGGTAGAAACAGAACAGGAGCTCTTAACAAGGCTTATCAGAATTAAAGCGCTCCAATTAGAATCGGCTATGAAATTAAATGAAGAACTCAAGGAAAAGTCTCTACAGCGAATTGCTAAAAGGCAAGCCAAATTTGAAGAGGAAATGTTAACGACAAATCCTGTTCAAAAGCAAAATATTATCTTGTCTACCATCTTAAAAGCCTCCGCCTCATCTCTTGATGCTCACACAGCCTATTTTACCCCGGATGAAGCAGCTCAATTTTTAATTAATGTACAACAGCGTTTATTTGGCATCGGGGCGCAACTAAGGGATGATATCAACGGATTCACAGTGATCAAAGTCATTGAAGGGGGACCTGCTGCTACCAGTAAAAAACTTAAAGTCAAGGACCGCATTATTGCAGTGAACGGGGAACCGGTAGTCGGCATGGATATCACAGATGCTGTCGAATTGATTAGAGGAGAAGAAAACACGCCTGTCACATTAACAATTATTCGAGAAACAGAAAATAAAGATGCAGAAGATCCAAAGAAAAAAGTCAAAGAGGAAAAGTTAGACGTCGTCATCCCTCGTGGAGAAGTTGTTTTAAAAGAAACCCGCTATGAAGACTCGTATGAGCCGTTTGGGGATGGAGCAATTGCTTATTTAAGGCTCTATTCTTTTTATCAAGACCCCGAAAGTTCCTCTGCTGACGATCTGAAAAAAGCATTTCAATTGATGAAAGAGGGCCATAAAGTTAAGGGTGTGATTTTAGATTTAAGATCTAACTCCGGCGGTCTTCTTTCCCAGGCAGTAGATGTCACAGGCCTCTTCATTACAAAAGGGGTTGTCGCCTCCATTAAAGATGAGCATGGACAAATTCAACATTTGCGCGATCTTGATGGAAAAACAATTTGGGATGGCCCTCTGATTGTTTTAGTCAATAAAGCAAGCGCATCAGCCTCCGAAATTGTTGCAGGGGCGCTACAAGATTATGGCCGCGCCCTCATTGTTGGAGATGAAAATTCTTATGGAAAAGGCACATTTCAAACATTTACTTTAAATACAGATAGAGGCAACTTAGTCAATCCGCAAGGAGAATATAAAGTCACAAGAGGGGTTTATTACACAGTCTCTGGGAAAAGTCCTCAAAAAAAAGGTGTTTTATCAGAGATAAAAGTTCCAGGTCCTCTTTCTGAAGCTGAAATTGGGGAGAAATTTAATAAAAATGCGTTGGATAATGAAACGATCAAAGAGAACTTTGATGACGATCTATCTGATATTCCAACCTCTCAGAGAAACAAAATCCGCACCCTATACAAATTTAATCTGCAACAAAGACAAAACATTTATGGAAAATATTTGCCTATTTTAAAGGAAAACTCTGCATATCGCATCCTGCATAACAAAAACTACCAAACCTTTTTAAAAGATTTAAAAAAAGATGATATTGGTGAAGAGGAAAACGAAGAGCAATATGGAAAAAATGATTTACAGCTCAATGAAACATATAACATCATGAAAGATTTAATCTTCATGATGCAATAGAAAAATATTTGGAAGTTTATGGATAATAAAACAACAGTGCGCGTTCGTATCGCTCCATCACCAACTGGTGATCCCCATGTAGGGACAGCGTACATGGCCCTATTCAACATGATTTTTGCACGCCACCACAAAGGCAAATTTATCTTGCGGATTGAAGACACAGATCAGTCGAGAAGCCGCCCTGAATATGAACAAAATATTTATAAATCTTTAAAATGGTGCAATATCGAGTGGGATGAAGGCCCAGATGTGGGAGGTCCCTTTGCTCCCTACAGACAATCAGAGCGTTTTGATTTATATAAAAAGCATGCCTTTGACTTACTCAAAAATGGGAAAGCCTATAAATGCTTTTGCACTTCTGAAGAACTTGTAGAAATGCGCGAAGTACAAGCAAAACAAGGCTCTCGTCCAGGTTACGACAGGAGATGCCGCAATTTAAGCGAAGAGGAAATCAAAGACAAGCAAGCTCAAGGCTTACCTTTCGTCATCCGCATCAAGATGCCGCTGACTGGGGAATGTGTCTATCAAGATGCCATTAAAGGCCGCATCACCTCCCCTTGGGCAGACGTCGATGACCAAATCCTTTTAAAATCAGATCAGTTTCCCACCTATCATCTCGCAAATATCGTCGATGACCACACGATGGAAATCACCCATGTCATTAGAGGAGATGAATGGATGAGTTCTACCCCTAAACATATTTATCTCTATGAAGCTTTTGGCTGGACACCGCCTATCTTTATGCATATGCCGCTACTTCTTGGTAAAGATGGTAAAAAACTCTCCAAACGCAAAAATCCGACATCGATTTTCTTCTACCGCGACTCAGGCTATTTGCCGGAAGCTTTTATCAATTTTCTGACCCTTATGGGCTACTCGATGACAGGAGATCGCGAAATTTATTCATTTGAAGATGTCGTCAAAGAATTTGATTTTAAGCGTATAGGCGTTTCAGGAGCAGTTTTTGATGTACAAAAACTGGACTGGATCAACCAGCAATATTTAATTAAAAATATTCCAGTTGAAAATCTATGGAAGAGACTTCGCGAGTGGAATTTTAGCGATGCATACATGCAAAAGCTGATGCCCCTTTGTCATTCGCGTATCAAAACCTTTGGCGAATTTATGGAGCTTTGTGATTTCTTCTTTATTAACAACTTGAAATACACAAAAGAACTTTTTACCATTAAAGGGATAGAGCAAGAACAAGTTGCAGCAATCTTGCAACTGATGATTTGGCATATGGATGAAAATGAGAATTGGGGAAGTTCTGGCGTGGCCGCGGCATCAAGAGAGATTGCGGAAATGATGCAGCTGAACCACAAAAAAGTCATTATGCCCGCCCTTTTTGCAAGTTTAATGGGAAAACTTCAAGGCCCACCCCTCTTTGATTCATCTGAAATTCTTGGTAAAGACCGCGTCAGAGCAAGACTTTTAAATTCTATTGAATTTTTAGGCGGACTTTCAAAAAAGAAAATGGATTCTTTAAAAAAAGAATGGGAAGGTCATAAGGCTAAATTGCTGATAGGCGCTTGATGAATCTAACTGAGATAATTTTATTCCTCTCATGCACAATCATTTTGATCCTGTTTTCCAGATGGGCCCTTCTCAAGTTAAAAATCAATCTACAAAGGCGTGGAAAACTGTGGCATGAGAGTTTTGTTCAAGCATTAATTTCTCCCCTGATCTATACCATCTTATTTTTTGCAGGAATCATTCTCATTAATATGGTAGGAGAGAATCTGTTTTCTACTCCTATTTTAGAAAATAGAGACACTTGGTTAAAAATTGGCTCTATTTTCTTCGTGGTCTGGTTCCTCATGCGCTGGAAAAAAGCCATCATGAACATTTTGGTGAGGAAAAGCAAAACCCAAGAAATTGCGATGGATCCCGGTAGGCTAGATGTCATCAATAAAATGGGCACCATTGCCTTAATTTTTATCACTTTTCTCATGCTTCTTGAAGCCACTAAGAGCAGCATCACCACTTTAATTGCTTTTGGAGGAATTGGCGGTTTAGCATTCGCATTTGCCTCTCAAGAAATTATTGCCAATTTTTTTAGCGGGGCGATGATTTATCTCACAAGGCCATTTCTAGTTGGCGATATCATTCAGGTCCCTGAAAAAAAAATAGAGGGTACAGTAGAAGAGATTGGGTGGTACATGACACGCATTAGAACAATAGATAAACTCCCCGTCTATATTCCAAATTCTCTCTTTTCTAAAATGATCGTCATTACTCCTTCTCGAATGACCCACAGACTGTTTAAGGAAACATTTGCTCTTCGCTATGAAGATATGCCAAAAATTGCAAACCTCATGAAAGAGATTAAAAAGATGCTATCACAGCACCCCGAAATAGATAAGGACCGCAAAGCAACTGCCTATCTGAATACTTTCGAAACCTATTCTTTAAATATTTTAATTTCCGCCTATACCAAGACCACATCAGCAGATGATTTTCTTCAGCTGCGCCAAGAGCTTTTATTAAACATTTACCAATTAATTGAAAAGCATGGCGCAAAATCGGCCGTTCCTATCACCTATGTACAGATGTGTCACAAATCAGATTATTTGAGTAAATGACATGGATTCATTCATCACTTTTTTATGTGAATATGCTAAGCAAGCCCCTTGGATTTTTTTTCTTTTACTCCTGTTGACAGGTTGTGGTATCCCTTTAAGTGAAGATTTACTTGTTTTAACTGCCGGCATGATCGTGAGTGTTTGCATCCCGGATCACTTCTTTAAATTATTTATATGGGTTTATCTCGGTGCATGGTTCTCTGCATGGATTGCTTATGGGATAGGACGCTACTTCGGGGAGAGGCTTTATGAATTCCATTGGTTTAAACATTTTATTACAAAAAAAAGAATTGAAAAGCTCCAGAGAGTTTATGAAAGGTTTGGTGTGTTTACATTTATCATCGGCCGTTTTTTTCCAGGGGGAATCCGAAATGCTCTTTTCATCACATCCGGAATTGGAAAAATGGCTTTTCATAAATTTATTTTACGCGATGCCATTGGCTGCCTAATATCGGTTAGCGTGCTTTTTAATCTGGGATATTTTTTTGGGTCCCATTATAAAACAATTATACATTATATAAAAACATATGACATAATCGGTATTATTATTTTAACCTTTGCTATCCTGCTCTTTGTATGGATGCGTTTTCGAAAACATGTAAAGTTATGATTAATCTGCCAAACATTCTTTCCTTCTTAAGATTGCCTCTTGCCTTCCTATTTTTGCAAGAAAGCACGCTGACACGCGTCCTATGTATTGCTTTAGCGATGATTACTGATTGGTTAGATGGATTTTTAGCAAGACGTTATCGGCAGACAAGTAGTGCCGGGAGGCTCTTAGACCCCTTGACAGACAAATTTTTTGTCTGTTTCATCCTCTCGATCCTGATAAAGGAGGGTCAAATCAAATTTTTAGAGGCCTTAAGTTTCTTTGCACGAGATGCGAGTGTATTCATTTTTGGCAGTTATCTACTTTATTCGAATAAATTAAAAGATTATATCTTTCGCCCTTTTTGGTCTGGGAAAATTGTGACGACAATCCAATTGTTCATGCTTCTTGGACTTGCTCTTAAAATTGCAATCCCCTCTCATTTTTTCTGGATCTTATTGCTTCTTGGAACAGGTTCTCTGATCGAACTTTTTGTATACCGGACTTCGGTATAAGTCAAGCTGTTGCTGTCTCAGTAACAAGCTCTTCTCTTTTTGGCTCTTTTGCATTGCCCGTAAGAGCATTAAATTGTTTCCCAAGTGATTTAGCGGAGAGAATCCAAAATATAGTAGCCGCAACAGAAATCAGTGCAACGTAAGGAACACAAGCCCCTACACTTGCAAGTGTCACAATGAGCCCTTGATAAATGATTGAACCGCCCGATTTTCCAAGGCGAGAGCCTACCCCATCAATTGCTGCTTTTCCGCGCAATTTAGATTCGTGGCTAAGCGGGATAAAAGCCATTTCTTTTGTCGTGTCAAAAACTGAATATTTAGCAGCTTTGCTTAAACAATTTTGCATGGAACCAAAAAAGACAGCAATTGCAAGCGGAGTCATGCCAATCCAGGCTAAAAAGAGATCTGTCAAGTTTTCCTGAAATGATAAAAATCCAAAAAAACCAGCTGATGTAATTAACATAATGACAGGAGTGATCAAAGCTGTTTTCGTCCATCCAAGTTTACTGATAATAGCTCCCATAAAAAAAGCTGTAATCGTAGAGACTATCCCCATAATAGAATGCACATAGCTGGTATATGTATAGTAATCGTCAGCTTCCGGATAAAGCTGAAATACTTTGTCTTTCCAGACAATTTCTGCAAGATTAATCACCAAGTTATAAGCCACCACAATCACTGCGAGACACACTAAATATTTTGACTGAGAAAGATAAGAAAAGCTCTCTTTTAGTGAGAGACGCCCCTTTGCTTTAATCGCCTTTTTATTGGCATGTAACTCATCAAAGCTCGCATCTGTTAATACGTTGCGGTTCATCCAGCGAAAAATCCACATGGTAAGTAAACCAGAGCCTATAACCACAAGCATTAAAAGCATCACAGTTTGCCCCCAGCCATCACTGCCAAAAGGAATATTTGGATTGTAATTGTCTCCTTGAGAAAAGAAAATCCCCGCTTGGCCGGACGCAATCGCTGCAAAATTAGAGCCTATTCCAAATATACTATAAAAACGCCTCGCTTCATGCATTCTAGTCACTTCATTTGCAAATCCCCAAAAAAGGACATGCATCACCATTGTGCTCCAAAGCTCCGCAAAAATATAAAAGCAAGTCAATGTCCAGTGTCTGAACATCGAGATAACCCCTTTAAAACCTGCCGGTAAAATCTGTTGCAAAGTATTTACTGTTTCATAAGGTTGAATAAGATCCCTCATCGGATATAAAACAAAAGCAAACAACCCAAAAAAGATTAAAAAACCGGTTGTCATGATATAAAACACCTGTTCTTGACTATACCGACTCGAAAGTTTAGTAAAGCAAAAGGTCAAAAAAATCGCCATGGGAAATATTCCCCAAAGTTTAATGAAGGGGAGAACTTCAGCTCCGGCTGCAGTAATGACAACTGCATCCTTCATATTGCGTAAAATCCCATAATTAAAACAGATCAGAAACAGCATAAGAAACATGGGAATAATTTTTTTTTTCTCATGTTGTAAAACGGGCCAAAAAAAGGAGCGAATCTTTCCAAAGCTTACTTCTGTAGACATTTAACACGCCTTTGTAAAAGATAGATTGTATCACATCTCTATAAATTATTCAATAAAAAACAAAAGATAATAATTTCTGCCATTTTGGAAAAAATTATTATCTTTTGTTTTTTATTAAGCTCTTTGTTCAGCTAAACCTTGAAGCTCTGCTGGTTCTGCAATAGAAATAGGTGTTGTAATTTCTCCAAACTTTCTTCCAAGAATTCTAATTGCAGCAATCCAAATTAAAAGAACAGTTAATAAGATGGCTACAACATAAGGGGCGCTTTCTGCAAAAGAGGCAAAAGAGACAAGTAAAGTTGCATGAATTGCAGATCCGCCGGATTTCCCAAAGCGTGAACATACGCCATCAATTGCAGCTTTACCTTTTAATTTGCACTCATGGCTAAGTGGGATAAACGCCATCTCCTTTGTTGCATCAAATACGGTATATTTGGCAGCGCGGCTTAAAACGTTTTGGGCAGAGCCAAAAAATACTACAAGAGCTAACGGAGTCATTCCTTGTATCCAAGAAGCCACTGGCATAGGTTGATTTTTGAGAAAAAAGAAAGTAAAAAACCCAACACTTGTAATTAAAAGAATTCCCGGAGTTAAAAATGCTGTGAAAGTCCATCCAAATTTTCTGACTGAGTTTCCTGAAATAAATAAAGAAGCAAAGGTGGCTACTATTCCAGTCCAAATTTTGACTCCTCCCATATATGCAGTATAATCATTTGGATTTGGAAATAATTCATTGACTTCATTTTTCCAAAGGACTTCTACCAAATTGATGATCAAATTATAAGAGATGACAATAACAGCAATACAAATCAGATATTTAGAACCTATTAAATAACGAAAACTATCGCGAAGGGACAATTTTTCTTTGACTTTTTTCTCCCCCCTTTTTTCTTCCATATCATAATAAAGCGGATCTGAAAGCACCACGCGGTTCATCCAGTAAAATAAAAGCATTGCAAGTGCTGCAGATGAAGTGACAAATGAGATTAAAATGATGATTGATTGCCCCCAAGCATCTTCCCCAAACGGCAGATAAGGATTGTAGATAGGGCGGCTAAAATAGGCTAAGATGTTTCCGGCAGCAATACCTGAAATATTAATCCCTATTCCAAATAATCCATAAAAGCGTTTTGCTTCACTAAGTCTCGTAATTTGATTAGCAAATCCCCAAATAACCAGCGCAACGATAATATTACTCCAAAGCTCGGACATGATGTAAAAGGAAGTAAACGTCCAATTGCGAAACATTGCAATGATCCCCTTAAAGCCAGAAGGAAGTGTTGCTTGCAAATAATCTGAGAGTTGATTTGGATGAAGGAGATCTCTTGCCGGATATAATACAAAAGCAAAAAGGAGAAAATAGAGGATAAACATAGAAATAATTACATAAGAGACGATTTCTCTAGAAAACCTATTTGAAAGTCTAGTAAAGAGAAAGGTCATCAAAATAGCTGCCGGAAACATTCCCCACACTTTTATAAAAGGAATCGCTTCAGCTCCAGATCCTTTAGCTGTGACAACCAATGAATCCTTCATCGCATGAAGGACATTATAAGAAAATGTGATGAGAAAAAAAACGATTAGCATCGGAATAAGCTTTTTTAGCTCATGCCGGTGAATTGGCCATAAATAGGAGCGCCATTTACCAAATTCTGGACTACCTGAACTGGAAACTAACATGAAAAAATCCTTTAAACTTATTTCATTTGAAGTTTAAATTTAACACATTATACCTTTTTTATAAAATTTTAACAATCATTATTTTTTAAACTTTTTTATTTATATATCGGTTAAAACTTCAACACCTGGAAGTTTTCCATATTCTATATACTCAAGAGATGCTCCTCCCCCTGTAGAAATATGCGTAATCTTGTCTTGAAAACCCATCTGCTTCACCGCAGCAATTGAGTCACCCCCTGCAACAACTGTCACTGCATCAAGAGAAGAAACAATCTCTGCAATTTTTTTTGTCCCTTCTGCAAAAGCTTTGACTTCAAAAATTCCGAGCGGGCCATTCCAAAAAAGGGTTTTTGCCAAAGGTAATTTTTCCTTAAAAAGCTCTACTGTTTCTCTTCCAATATCAACGCCATAAAAGCCCTCTTTAATCCCCTCTTCTGCACTGCAAATAAAGGGAGTAGCTTTTCCGGTTACTTTCATAAATTCGCTGCAAACAAGATGATCTATTGGCAAGATAATAGGAACCCCTGTTATTTTACTCTCTTCTAAAATAAAGGTCGCTGACTCTAATAAATCATCTTCGCAAAGTGAGCTACCAATTGACATGCCTTTTGCTTTTAAAAAAGTATACGCCATCGCGCCTCCAATAAAAATCGCATCTACTTTTTTTAAAAGAGCTTTAATGACTCCTAATTTATCTGAAACTTTTGCTCCGCCTAAGATTGCATAAAAAGGCCGTTTTGGATGGATCAACAGATCGTTAAAAAATGCAATTTCCTTTTCCATCAAAAAA
>Ga0207006_1105_pt2 | contig 16443 bp, 13 predicted proteins | sample Alteio_BWMinCont_84_FD_153497 | JGI IMG/M metagenome (GOLD analysis project Ga0207006, IMG submission 153497) | Enriched cells from forest soil in Barre Woods Harvard Forest LTER site, Petersham, Massachusetts, United States -... | ecosystem: Environmental > Terrestrial > Soil > Temperate forest >...
GTTAGCGGCAAACGAAATGCAGGAACGCATGTAGGCAATAACAGCCCGCCGTGAGAGTCGATCTTGCGGCAGATTTATTTTCAGGAAAATAAAATGGTTCGCATCGGTGAAATGCTAGAGGACGTTACAGTATGTGCGACTCGTTTGAACATAAAAATTGTTCGTCTCACAGGCAGGGTCGACGCGACGATTATTGAGGGTGTGGACGATCCGAAAAATATCCGCATCATAATGAACATGATAACAAAGCATGTGTATCCAGATTTCAGAGGGCGGTTTGGCATACAAGACCTACGGACTCTGAAAAAACTCCTTTTACTAGGTAAGGAAAGAAACGGGACTGTTGGCGTAGCGCGTGACAAATACTTTGATCCGCCACTCGTATCTGCCATTGCGATTAAATCAGGTGATCTAGTTTCTTACCATCAACTTATGCGTGATAACTTACCGCTCCAAATGGTCAATAAGTTGGGCGCATTAAATTGGGATTTGTCATTTGCGTTGGCGAAGTCGCGTACCAAAGCATTTAGTAAGATCGCGCCAACAATGGCTAAATTTGATGAAAAGAATTTTTCGATAACTACGCGCGACGCCAAATTGATTTTTACAATCGGAGATGAAAAAGACGAACGAACTGCCGGAGTTCCGAAAATAACTATCCACGACGATGTAAAAACCGACATTGTGCCGGACGTTCAGTGGAAATGTGGCTCGTTCATGAAGGTCATGAGAGCATGCGGAAACCGCAACCCGTTAATGCAAATATCCAATCAAGGAGTGATTAAATTCTATTTCGATACCGGCGTGGCCGAGTACCTGATTTGTCTGCCGGGCTTCAAATCGTGACCGCATCCAATTCGAGGATAGTTAAGCAACGTCCTCATTTGGGGAGGCTGCCGGGAAGATTTTTGAATTCTGCACCCGGCAGTTCTTCTCATAAACACCCACACCAACAGGAGAATGACGATGCCTAAATATGAAGTAGCCTACTGCGTCCAATGTTGGGAATGGGCGAAATATACCGTCGAGGCTAAAGACCGTGCCGAAGCTGAAAAGATGGCTAAGTATGGCGCTGACGGCGTTGTGCTTACCGATCACGGCATCAAAAGTTACGTTAAGCCGTCTTATATCGCAAAACCATGGGAACGAGCGCAAAGAGAGCGTGCGTTCTGGGATGCCGCTCGCGAGCGTATCAACGCTAAGAAATGACCGGCAAAAATCCTTGTGACCGTTTTGTGCGGCGCTACAACCACGTTTTAACAAAGGGAGAACGACAATGAAGAAAGTCTATGAGGTTTCTGCTCTTACTTCTCACTCTCATTCCGACCGTGTCTATGTACACGCTAACAATGAGGAAGAAGCCCTTGAACACGCGCAAGACTGTTGCCCTGGTTTTCCGTGTGTTTCTTTTAATGTGGAAGTGGTCGAGGACGCTAAATTAATTGCGGAGCTGGAAGAGGAAGGTGAGATCCTCGACGTCGATGCCAAAGTGACCACTGCCGAGCGCAGCGACGGCAGAGAAACGAATATGCCAAAATACGAAGTTGTTGTTGTACAGAAGATAACCCATGTGGATCGGTACGTTGTCGAAGCAAAGGATAAAGAAACGGCACTTATTATAGTCTATGGCAATAATCCCATCCATCCTCTTGATCAGTTCTACGTGCCAAAAGGTATCACTCACGAGGTTAAAGAATTTAGTGAAGCCAACAACTGGCAGGACTGGTTGGTGGTCAACGAGCTGTTCAAGAACAAAGCGGAAGGTGGCGAAGTGCTGAACAGCAGGAAAGAAGTCCGAGACCTCTTGGCGAGACTCGAACCCCATGCGGAAGAGGTCTAATTCACCACAAAGCACAGATCGGTTAACTCTTTTAAGCGGTATGCATGATCACATTGTCGTGGACTTCACGTTCCATGCACTTGCGCTCTGCGGCTATTAATAATGGACGCGCATTGAATGCCGACAGTTCAGAATGCACGCTTTCTAAATCGCCGAAAAATTACCTCACGCGTCAGTGTCGCAAATGGACGCCGCATCGCCAGAATCTGGAATGCAGAAATTGGGTTTTCTTTTATATCGGGGACAGATGCATTTGCATATGACCGGCCCGGCAATCTGGTAAGATTGATTGTCCCCGGAATTACGTTGCCCGGCTTCTGCTGTATATCTCATCTCATAAGGCCGCACAATTTAGCCAAATAATTGGCAGAGTCGTCACCAAAAACTTTTCCTTAAGCAAACTCCGGAATTGGCTGAATCAACTTTTAAATCACACAAATCCGGTAGGCAAAATCAAACAACTCAGCAAACTAAACTACTTGGTATCCGGACAAGCCGGATACGCAAGCGTCTGTCTTGTGCTGCGCTTCGCTTGCACAAGCCATCCGTATTAGGAGGAAGTAATTTCGAGCAAGCCAACATGAATAGCAATTGAGGTGGTTAGAATCCTATCCCCTGCGGATAAGTAAAAAAATATAGTGAAGTATGGAGTGTGTTCATTGCTAACAAATTAGCGAGAGAAATTATTTTGTGCCTTACAGCGACTCTCGGCTCGCAGGTCATCTTGTGCGAACGATCAATGGATTATCTGGTATATGACAGTCTTTCGCATGCACTAACACAATACCAAGGCATGCGAATCTTTTTTGGTGCCTTTGTAATCAAACGGCCGCCGGTGATTGTTTAGATCGCCTTTCATCATATCTCTTGGGGTTGATGCCTTTGGCTTTTAACTCTTTTCCAACGCCCGAGTAACCTTCCGGCTACATGATGCTCGATTTGTTATGCGCCTAATCCATTTCTTTCAGTTGCGCTAATTATTTGCCCTCGGTTCCTATTGTGTCAGAAGTTCCCAACACTCCGGGCGTTTTATTCTCTGTGCGATGCCAGCCTCTTAATCGCTGATTAGTTTGGTATGTTTTGCTTCGGGAGATTGCTGATAAAGAACTACGTCGATTATCCGCTGATCGTCGCTCGGCACGTTTATTTAGTCGCGCACGCCGAGACGATATAAATAATACTGTCGCCAGCCCAAACGTCCATCTTCGTCGTTACCTAATCGTCTTCGGCAAAAATTCCATTAGTGGTCTGGCGACACTTTTTACAAATTAATTGCAGGTGGGGGTTTATATGAATCAAAATGAGGTCAGGAATTACACCGTCGTTAAGTCGTTTGATGTTTTGCGGGGGTTGGGAAAAATCAAGGGAAGAACAGATTTTTCACGCCTCTATTGCGGCAGAAATTCGGACTATTTCTCTATGATTTTAAGAAGCAAAAGACGACAGGTTTCGCTTGGCGCCCTCTATCGTTTGATGAAAAGACTCGATTTTGAAATCAAAAATGAAAAAGACTGGCAGGCCAAAACGAAATTAAACGAATGCATATCGTCGCTACGATCTGAAATTGAGATTAGGTTGGATCGACAAGCCTCTTTACACAGCATCATCGCACTCAACAGTGAAAGGGCAAAATGAAAATTCCTGAGATTCTTGGGGCAAGCAATATTTTTGAAGTTCTTGAAACGAATGACCGCAAAGCCATACAGCCAATAAAGCCCATTAAACCGATAAAGCCTTACGCGGAAACGATCAAGCCGATTGGCCCCAAGCCCCCCGTAACACCCGAACAGTTTCGCATGCAATCGCGTAAGAAAGACGTGGAGCGCGCGCAAGAAAACTTAAAAAAGGAACGCATTACCCAGATGCAGCGTAAGAAGTAATTACCACTTCAGACTTAAAGTCACGAGTGCTGACGTCACATTAAGGCTACGAAATCTTAAATTTCCCCCTTAACCGACTTTAGAATATGGAAAAGCATTTTTAATTTGATACGCAAGAAATTGTCCCTTGGACGATGAACTCATAAATGCATCGTATATATTTTGGCCGACATTATAGTATTGATAAACCGCACCATCTTTGAACTCTACTTCTAGAGTTTGGCTTGGCTCGTCGTAGCCGACAGAAACCAGATTGCTTGATGAGACGAATTCTCTCTGCATAGCTACTCCTGCTCGTCTTTAGCTTCTTTAACATCTTCTCTCTTGATCTTTAACTGCGGATTTTGAGGTCTAGTAGGTGTCTGACTTCTCCAAGATGCGGCAATTTGTTTATATATGGTGGGCATATAATCCTGCGATCTTCGCTTTTCACTCCATTGTTCTGCAACCTTTGGGTCTCGGCTATTAGGTAATTTCTCTGGCAAAACGATTCTGCACCGTAATGGAAGTGTAGCAGCTTCACCTGTAATGATGGCTTCCCCCGTTCTAAGAATAGGAAGCATATCCATTAACCCTGCCAGACTATCAGGTAAAGTTCCCTTGACCTTACCTCTATCGGTTGCATTAGAAAGTCTAAGACCAAAAAATGTTCCGCATTGAGAGAGGATTGTCTCATCGACCTCAGATGGTCTTTGACTTATAATCATAGCCCCCACACCGTATTTTCTTCCCTCTTTTACTATTTGCTGCACAATCGCACTAGCATTGCTTTTTTCACCATGTAGATATCTATGCGCTTCTTCCATCGCTATTAACAAAGGGCGATCCAAGCCTCCTTCACTTTTTTCTCTGCTCCAAAAAAGCGCAGTATAAATAATTTTCAGTATGGAGCCGATTAGACGGATTAAAACGCTGCTGGGGACTCCGGATAAATCTAGAATCGTGATTGGCTTGTCATGCCCAAGCCATGATTGAAGAAGTTCCGGTAAATCTTTGCTAACTTTTCCATCATAATCTGGTTCCCAATCGTCGGGATGAAGCAAAAAATCATACTGCTTATTCAATAATCTTGATCTGAGATTTTTAAGCTGACGTTTGATTCCGGGGGCCGCAGTGTTCATGAATGGCCCTTTAGATCCCATAGCATGTGGCTTGTATTTGGGCTCTTTGAGCGTTTCTGGATCCCCTTCCTCGACCAGCGCAGGCTTATCTCTATCGGGTCCCTCAAGAGTCATTAACTCGGGGCCGATTAATTCATACCAAAGTCTCTTTAGGCTGTATGGAACGGGGGTGTCCATAGTCAGCGAATCTTGATCGACCCCTTCAAAGCCATTTTTTTCCACGCTTGCGAGCTTAAGTTCTGTAATTTTGTCGTAAACGTGATTAGCTCGCGTGTCGTCAAGCCCGCCAAAAAGAAAACTCACTAAATCCTCGGCATCTAAAGCCCAATAGGGTACTGAAAGTTTATTTTCGCCCTTAATTGGATCAAGCCTAAATATATTTGCAACATCAGAAAGTGCTGCGGGATATTCCCCATGAATATCGAGCAGAAGTATCCTAGCCGATGGAAAATGAGAAACGCCCTCCACGGCGCCAGAAATTGACCTTAGTAAACTTGCAACGGTAGTGGATTTGCCTGCGCCTGTTGAGCCAAGAATAGCTGAGTGGCGGGTTACAAGTTTGCCAAGTTCGATTTTGACTTTTATATTTTCAGCACTTGATAGGCGACCAATTTCAACGTGCCCATCTTTGATAGTTCCATATATTTTTTTTAAATCATCTTCTGTGACCATATGAACATGGTCGTTAACATTCGGATGCTGGCTAATGCCACGCTCAAACGAGGAGCCTACGGCTTCCCCAACTAATTGCGCTTTGACCCATCTACCACTTTCGTACGGCGTGTCTATCAGTTTTTCAGGAGCAACTTCTGCCCCCACTTCACATACTATGCCGTACAAATCTTTATAACCCTGAGGTATCCTGACAAAGCTGCCGACTTGCCCAATTCTGTATGTAGTTCCGTTAATAATCGCCAATCCTGACGAAACGGATTCAGAAAGATATATGCTGACATTCGAACCGGCGACAGCAACTACATCTCCTATAAAGGTCGAAACCGTTTTCACAGCACACTCACTCGCGGTGGTGGAGTCACTGTAGAATAAGACAAATCAGATTTTGAGAGTGCGAAGAATTCAGCAAATGCTGCAAAATCTCCCAGCGTAAACATATGGTCTCGTCCACTATCGCGGGTAGCCCAAAAACTTTTTCGAATGTGGTGCCAATCTTTATTGTCGTCATTTTTGCCTAATTCCCATTTTCCGTCGGTACAGTTAATCACGGCTCTATCACATGCGTAGGCGCTGAAATTGGGTCGTTGCATGGCAAGTTTTTTAGCGGCAAGTTCTTTATCAATTTCCTGATACAGAAAGGCAAAAACACTGGAAGCGGGATTGGCAGATAAGGCTTCGTTTATAACTGCAGATATATGTGCGTCAGCATACGAGAAGCCACAGCTGAGGAGTAGTGTGTCTGGCGTCGTTAGAAATTTTCTGAGTCTATCAAATAGGGCTGTGTAAGGCAGTTTTTGAATGTGGTCATATTTCAAATGATCTGGGTAGATTAATCCGGCCGTGTCCCTACTTTTTCCTGCCACCAACTCTTCTTTTTCATTTAGTCCCCAACCTAAGGAGCCATGTAGTTTCCAGAGCCTCGCCCATCTAGATGGCAAATCATCATTATTCGATATGGAAGCAGCATCGAAAAAGGGTTCGCAAGAACCGCTAAAACCACAAAAAAAAGGAATTTTTGCAGCTTCAAGAGCTTCTTCCATCAGTAAGTCATAGTTAGAAGTAAAAATCTCTACGGCCTTATTTCTATCAGTACCTCCTACCCATCCTGCGAGTCTGTTATAGGGTGTTTCATTTGATGGGAGTTTACATTTAACAACATCACTTATCTTTTTGCATATCGAAGCCGCTAGATTGTCATAGTTTTCTTGCTTGTAATCGCCAAGTTTTGTGTCAACCCCCTTTAGGGCAGACGATAAGGCGCGGATTTTTGAAAGAATTTCTTCAATATTTGGAGAGGGACTCAGAGATTTTGTTATTGTAGCAAGTTGCTTGCCTTCATCAGCCGAGAGCGAATCCGTTACTATTTTTGTCAGGCCAGCGATAGCTGGGATTAAAGGTTCATATTTGCTCTTATCCTTACTAATGTTGATGCTTCCTGCTGTGCCGGCGCCCAGAAGAATGCCTATTCTTTTCTTTCCTTGCGCTAATATCTGACGCAAATCCGACATGTGTTGGTCGAGATTATGTGCTGTTTCAGTCATTTGCAGTACCTTGGTGGATAAAATTATCCACTTACCCTTTGAAGATGATCGCCGAGCTGACTTTATCACTTCTATGACGGACTCACGAAAAAGGCGATAGGCCCCAATAACGGCCGTTTAATTGTAGAATCCTAACTTATTGCCAATCGCTTTTATTTGACGGACAGTCTTTGCTAATTAAAGTGAATGCTCTTGTTTCTATAGGTTTTTATGCCCCAACATCAGTCCATCGACACGCCGATCACGGCATCAATGCTGTATGACCTCGTCACGTGTCCGCACCGCGTCACAATGGATTTGTTTGGTAATCCGAAAGAAAAGGACAATCCAAACCCATTTGTTGAGCTTTTATGGGAAAAAGGAACTCTCTACGAAGATGAAGTAATACAAAATCTGAAATTACCCTTCCTCGATCTTCGCAAATTTGCCGGTGCTGAAAAGGCAGCCGCAACCCGTAAGGCAATGAGCGAAGGTGTTGCCCTGATATACAGCGGGCGAATTGAAGCCGATGATTTGTTGGGCGATCCTGACTTGCTTCGTAAGGAAGGGTCGGCTTACGCGCCTATCGACATTAAATCCGGTGCTGGCGAAGAAGGAAGCGATGAGGACGAAGATGGCAAGCTGAAAAAAACTTACGCCGTTCAGCTTGCACTGTACGTCGATATTTTAGAGCGTCTCAGACTCTCTGCCGGAAAGGTCGGCTATATATGGGATATTCACGGGGAAGAAGTCGCATACAGGCTCGACGACACGCGCACAAAAACCGGCAAAGAAACTCTATGGCAAGAATATCAAAACTGCCTAACGCAAGCGCGAGGCATAGTTAATCGTTCACTTGAAACGCTTCCGGCATGCGCAAGTGTCTGTAAGCTCTGCCATTGGTATTCGTCATGTTTGAAGGCGGTGAAAGCCGCCGATGATCTGAGTTTAATTCCAGAACTAGGTCGTACCAAACGCGATGCCATGATGAATGAAATTTCGTCCGTACTTGCCTTCGCCGAGTGTAATCCCGAAGCCTACTTCGACGGCAAGAAAACTAGGTTTGCGCGTATAGGCCAAGACACACTTCGCAAATTTCATAAACGAGCCAAACTGCTGGCTGGTCATGATCTTGGGCCTTATTTGAAAGAACCAATTATTCTCCCCAGTCCGCCCCTCGAAATTTTCTTTGATATTGAAGTCGATACGATGCGTGGCCGCTGCTATCTGCATGGCTTCATCGAACGATTGAACCGGGATAACTCAACTGAGCAATACGTCGCATTCTTCATGGACAGCATAGACGAGAGAGGCGAAGAAGCGGCTTTCGATGCCGCATGGCGGTATATTAAAGGCAAGCAACCTTGTGCGATTTATTACTATTCAAAATACGAACGGACGATTTGGAGAAAACTGCAAGCTAAATATCCTCGTATTTGTAATTCCAGGGATATCGAAAGTCTATTCAACCCCGGTATGACAATTGATTTATATGGCGACGTTGTACGAAGTAAAACGGAATGGCCAACTTACGATCATTCAATTAAAACATTGGCGAAGTTTCTCGGTTTCCAATGGCGCGATACGCATCCTTCTGGAGCAGCTTCTATCCAGTGGTTCGATGAGTGGGTAAAATTAGGCGACCCAAAAATGAAGCAGCGCATACTGGATTATAATGAAGACGACTGCCGCGCCACTCGTTGGCTCTTGGATGGACTGCGAAATTTGTCGAATTCTACGAATGATACTCAAGAGGAAAAAAAGGCCGGATAGAATTTCGTTGTGCTTAACTTAAGAAAAACGTCTACAGCGCATATGATGGATTCATGTTTTCGAGCCATTTTTTTCTGGCTGAGAAATCTGGCATTTGAGAGGCTAGCAAAACCCAAAACTCTTTAGAGTGATTTCGATATTTTAAATGGCACGCTTCATGCAGAACCACATATTCTAATACGGGCTTAGGCGCTGCTATCAAATGCCAGTTAAGCGTTATAATCCCTTTCTTCGTGCAGCTTGCCCATAGTTTTTCGGGAGCACCGATTCTTATACCTTGATACTTCAATTCAAACGTTTGGCAGTACCGTTTTGCCATATGCCTTGCATCTTCTTTCAACCGGTCTTTAAGCCAAAATGTCAGTTCTAAGCCAACGCAACTTTCAACCTGCGCTTCTGGTATGCGTTTTGGTACAGTGATGTGAAAGCCGTTTTGATAATGGATTTCTATCGTATCCGTATTCGTTCTTGCAACTCGCAGGCGCATATTGCGCCCCCTGAATGGAATTTTAGCACCTGACCGAAGATGGATATATGTATCCTGTTCAAAGCGTGCCAGCCGGTCGCGCATTTCTTCTTTTTTGTCATATACCCAGCGTCTCTTTTTCTGGACAAAAGCGATAATATCCGCGTCACTCGCATTTGCAGGTGTTATCACTTCCACGAGATTAGGGGTGACGATAATCCGTTTTCGTGTCGCTTTATTGCTATGGCGGATTTCGTAGGGTATTCGCGTTTTTCCAATAGCAAGCTCGGGCATTATGCAACCTTCGCATAATGCTTAAGCGCATACTCTTCCACGGGAACGGGGAGTTCTCTGAAATCAGACACCTGCGCTTCATGTGCTTTCATCCTGACTTGTTGGCGCAGCTCCTTACGCAATTGTTCTCTGCTTTGCCAACCTTTCGGAGCAGTTTGGTCAGAAGCATAAAGAGCGTCTATATCTTTGGTCAGTTGCTCGAGGTTAATTATGTTTTTCGTATCAAAGGTTTCTAGCAGTTTAAACAAACCGTAAGCTCGCTGGTCAAAACCTGAATCTTTATAGCTTTGTTCCTCGGCATTTAATTCGTTTGCAATATTTTCGTATTCTTTGAGTGTGTTGGCAGCATCCAATTGCCCTTGCTGAAATCTTTTAAGCACATCCATGACCCGCTCGGAGAATGGCGCATAGCGTAATGGATTCTCCGCCATCTTTTCAGTTAGCACCTTTTTTAGTTCTGTACCTTTACGAATTGCGGCAGTGCGAATTTCCGCTTCTGGCTTTGAAGAAGTCTGAAAGTCTTGCCAGAAATCAGGGTCGGTAATGTTACGAATTTTGCAGATAGTGGATATTCCAGTTACATCTAAATGCGTATGAATCATTTCACGGATTTTTTCACTATAATCACCAAGTTCTAGCGACTCCTTCTGTTCAAAAACTTGCGTTGCATACTGGATAAAGCCAGCAATCCAGCGGAGATTATTGGTATAGTCTAAGACAGACGGGTCAGGACTCAACGCTTCATAGCAACGAATAAAAGTCTTTGCTTTACGGCGAAAGTTATACCACGCATCCTCGCCACCAATCGCCTGCACCAGAGCGTCATATTCTTTTTTCAACGCTAGCTTGGATGAGCCTTCTTCCTGTTTTATGTCGCGCAGAAAAGGCTTTAACTCCGTGAATGCCGCCTTAAGTTCTCCGCGCTGCGTATCCAGATCTTTTAATGCGTGAGCAACATCTTCGCTGCGATAGGTAGCGAGAGCTTCGTCCAGCTTCTTGGTGATACCGATATAATCTACGATAAGCCCAAATTGCTTATTCTTGCCATAGACACGGTTGGTGCGGGCAATGGCTTGTAAAAGATTGTGCTCTTTAAGCGGATTATCCAGATACATCACCGCTTCGATAGGCGCATCAAATCCGGTCAGTAGTTTATTGCAAACAATCAGGAACGAAAGTGGATGCCCTTTCTTTTCAAAATTCTTGATAATTTCTTTTTCTTCCTGCTTATCGAGTTTGTGTTTCTGCAAATCGTGCCGCACATCACTGAGATAAGCGTCTTCGCTCGGCTTATCGTCTTCCTGGGAGGAAGAATACACACACGCACTCATTGCTTGGGCCTTTGCCAATGCCTCCCCTTTGGACAGTCCTTCACGTATAAAATGCTCGGTAATAACTTTATCAAGCGCCCGTTTATAGAGAATGACCGCTGCACGATCTATGCCCACAATTTGGGCCTTTAACCCGTCCGGCTGAATGTATTCGCGGAAATGCGTCCAGATGTCATAGGCAATTAGTTCAACTCGTTTTGGATGTTTCGCAAGATCAGCAATCGTAACGCCGCGCTGTTTAAGCCGATCAATCGTTTCATCTTGTTCATGCGCGAACCATTGGTCGAAGAGAATGTCCAATTTCTCGGGCTCCACCTGCCATTCCGTTTTGCGGCCCGTGTAGCGGATTGGAACGGTAGCGCCGTCGGCTACCGCATCATCAATGCCGTACTTATCCAAATAACCTTCGATACCCTCGCTAAAGTTGGTGTAGGTATCGCGGTCGTTTCGTTTGACGGGTGTGCCAGTAAACCCAAAGAAACACGAATTGGGCAATGTAGCGCGCAGGTATGCACCTAAATCCTTCTCTTGGGTGCGGTGACATTCATCCACCAGCACAATCCAATTCGCGCTATCCTCTAAGGGAACTTTCGAGCCTTCGAACTTTTGAATTGTAGAAAGCAGCACCAAGCCATGCGTTTTTTGTCGTAAGGCTTCCTGTAGCTTACTCAGAGATTCTATCTGCATTGGGTTCGGAAGCCCGCAGTCTATGAAGGTTTTAGAAATTTGGTCGTCTAAATCCACTCTGTCAGTAAGCACAAGGATATTTGGGCTGGAAACCTCTTTGCTGGTGAGGTGCGCCCGTAGTTTCAGTGTGGCGTAAACCATTGTAAGCGACTTGCCTGAGCCTTGCGTATGCCAGATGAGCCCTTTCCTTGCGCCGTCACCTTGGGCACGTTCGTAGAGCTTGTTTACAGCGCGAAATTGTTGGTAACGACAAATTTTCTTGATGCTCGCGCCGGTATCCGCATCCGTTTCAAAGACTGCGAAATGCGCCAGTAAATCGAGCAAGCGGGAAGGTTCACATAAAGCATACAACCCTTGCGCCAAGAGATTAGAAAAATCGGCACTCTTTTTGGGCCAAGGATCTTTCCAGACCCCCCAAAATTCGGAAGGTGCCCCCGTTGCACCGTAAAGCAATTGCGCTCCATCCGTCACAACATTGAACAGATTGGAATAGAATAGGCGCGGCACATCGCGCTCATATTGCTTTATCTGGTCGAACGCTTCGCCACTTTTATCTTTTCCAGCAAGCGGGCTTTTCGCTTCAATCACTACCAGCGGAATACCGTTTATATAAAGCACTACGTCTGCGATGCGGCTTTTTTGGGCTTGCACATAAAGCTGAGTGGTAACGGCAAACTGGTTGTTCGCTGTTTTCTTGAAATCTATTAGGTGAATTGTTTTCTTTTTGGCCTCACCCGCCACAGTGCGGCTATAGTCACCGCGCAGAACTTTTGTAAATTGTCCGTTATCATGAATATGCAGTAAGTCGCTATAGACGGCTCGCGCAGTCTCTTCGTCCACGCTGTTGATACGCTGAATGGCCGTAATGCACTCGTCGCGCAAAATCACTTGATTTAAGCCATCGCGCGCAAGCTCATTGTCTTTGGGCTTGAGATACCTCCAACCCAGCACCCTTAGCTCATCAACACAGGGTTTTTCGGCTAGGAGGTATTCACTCATGATTTCGTGCTCTTAGTTTGGCGGCCACTTCCATGTGGCACTAGATTATTGTCGCGCATCCACGGCAATGCACTCAGCCAGCGGTCTTTGGAGATTTGCCGTTTATTGTCGTGCCAGTTGTTGAGAACATCGCTTACGATAGCTTCATCATCCGGCGTTTTCCCTTTAAGTAGAAAATCATTCCATGCGGCATACAGGGTAGCAACGATTTCACATTGTTCTGTCTTCATACCTTTTAGAAGATCGATAATAGCTTGTATCTCAGCGCTGATTTGGCCGAAATAACGATTAAAATATGACTTGTGTTGTCCGCATTTTTCCAGAGGCAGGTATTTTACGCCTTGTCCTTTAGGGCGCTGCACATCAAACCATTTATGGTTTTTGAAATTTGCCTCGATGGAGCGTTTAGCTTTGTTATCATATGGCCCTGCGGCTTGGCGATAGGCCGTGCGGCCAAGCTCTGCATCCAAATCTAAATGGCGCTCGCATAGGTCTAAAATCTTTTCCTGCTTTACCGACCCAAATTTTGGATTCAGATAAAGCTGGTGCGTAATTTCTGCTGCCAGGACTGCCCGTTTGAAGGCGGGCTGCACCTCTTTCCGAGGGGGCGCTGTCACCTCGGTGTTGTGCACCAGATTTAAAGCGGGGCACTCTGCAGGTACTTGGACCTTGCCGGTCAGGAGGTCTTCCATCAACCCCCTCTTGAGTTGCTCAAAAGATGCGAGTTTAGCATTTTCAGTTTTAAGTTGTTTATCCACACCCTCAAGGATTTCGACAACTTTTCTTTGTTCAGGAAGAGGGGGGAGGGCAATAGGCCGATTTTCCATTGCGCCTTTAGTCACATGCATCATCGTCGAGCCTGTGCCGTGTGCGGCTTTAATTTGTGTCACGTCCCATTCAAATAAATAAAATAGATAGCTTTTTTCAATCTCTTCCCTAAATGGCTCAACCTTCCATATATGATAGTGATAAATGACCTTATCCCCCCACCAAATTCTCGGGCCAAAAGATGCTGACCACGCATAGAGAAGGTCGTGTTTATTACAGTATTTGTCGTCGGGTAATTCAAGATCGGAATAGTGCCAATTATCATTAGTAAAAAAATTTCCCACCCTGAGCACGGGATATTTTCCAGCATCTAGCAATTCGTTCTCTTTATACGCCCTTCCGTTTATTAATTTGCACACTTCCATAATTTTCTTTACAGCCCAGTTCTCCGGTATTTCCCCGAGAGTAGATGGCTTAAATTTTGTGTGGTTTATGCCGCGTGTAAGCAGGGTCTGCAACAGCCCATGCTTTGCTTTTTTTGCCTGTTCGATAACGGATTTTGTGGCTTCAATCGCTTCATCCATCTCGCTCAATATCTTTGCGATCCTTTTTTGCTCAGAGATTGGGGGTAGGCAAATAAGTCGGTTCTCCATGGCCTCTTTTGTCACATGCATCATTGTGGAGCCATTCCCTTGAGCCGCCTTGATTGCGGTGACATCTTGTTCCAAAAAATAATATAGATATTCTTTCTCGATGAATGGATAGGGCTCAACTTTCCATATATGGTAATGGAATATAACTTTTCCACCCAACCATATTCGGGGCCCGAACGAAGCCGACCAAGCATAAAGTAGATCGTTTAAGTCGCAGTATTTGTCGGCCGGCAATTCTAAGTCAGAATAATACCAATTGTTGTTTGTAAAAAAATTGCCTACTCGTAACACGGGATATTTGCCGCACGGCAAAAGTTCACTTTCTTTGTAAGCCCTTCCGTTAATTAGCTGACATACATCTACTAGTTTTTTTGTTTCCCATCCCTCAGGAGGCATAACCAAGCTCCTTGAGCCGTGCGAGCATCACAGCTTCCGCTTCATCGCGCTTAGCAATCAAATCTTTAAGTGTGTGCAGTTCCACTTTCACATCAACCGCTGATGCAACCTCTACGGTTTGTACATAACGGGCGAGGTTAAGGTTGTAGTCATTGACCGCGATCTCCTCCATCGGCACCATGCGGGCAAAGCGTTCAACATCACTCCACGCTTCATAGGTTTTCACAAAACGCTGCACATTTTTCGGTGTTAGCGTGTTTTGTGCTTTGCCTTCTTTATATTCCTCCGCCCCGTTGATGATTAGCAATTTGTTGCGATTGTAAGATTTGGATTTGTTTATCACCAGAATGCAAGCAGGGATGCCTGCGCCATAAAATAAGTTTGGCGCGAGGCCGATGACGGCTTCTAACACATCCTGTTTCAGCATTCCCTCGCGGATTTTTCCTTCTGCCCCTCCGCGAAACAGTACACCATGCGGTAGTACCACGGCCATTTTTCCGGTGTCTTTGAGGCTCGCCATCATGTGCTGGACGAATGCTAAATCACCGTATGATTTTGGTGGGCATCCATAAATATCGCGGCCAAATGGATCACCATTACTCCAAACATTGTAGCCCCACTCCTTAAGAGAAAATGGAGGATTAGCGATAACTCTATCGAATTGCTTTAGCCCTTTGCTTCCTTCTGTAAGGAGATTGCGCGGACTACGAAGCGTATCGCCGCGCTCTATAATGGCATCGTCAATGTCATGCAAAAACATATTCATCTTGCAGATCGCCCATGTGTTCAGGTTCATTTCCTGTCCATAGAGCGCAAGAGACTTGGCGTTTTTTCCTTGTTCCTGAAGGTAGTGATAGGATTGGATAAGCATTCCGCCTGAGCCGCAAGTAGGATCATAGACGCTCATGCCTTCTTCCGGCGCGAGGATTTGCACCATCAGCTTTACTACCCACTCAGGCGTGTAGAATTCTCCCCCTTTCTTGCCGGAGTCATCCGCGAATTGCTTAATCAAGTATTCATATGCATTTCCGAGCATGTCTGCGCTGACATCGGCATTGCAGAGCCGGTATTTGTCGAAATGCTGAAGGAGTAGTTGCAGCGTCGCATCGGGAAAGCGCTGTTTGTTATTGAAGTCAACATCCTGAAAAATATCTTTCAGGCGGAAGTTTGCATCTTCGATTTTATGAAACGCGCTGTTGAGGTGTTCTCCGATATTCGTAGTGTGCTGTTTTATTTCGTGCCAAAATGCGCCGACAGGGATATGAAAACGGTGCTCATCAGGATCTGCGGCCAAGTCAGCGTCATGGTACTTTGCCATGCGAGCATCATATTCTTCCTGCCATACGTCACTTAGTCGCTTAAAAAAGAGAAGCCCGAAAATATAATGTTTGTAATCAGAACTATCAATTTTGCCGCGCAAAATGTCGGCTGCTCCCCAGAGATGCTTTTCAAGCTGTGGCAATGTCAGCTTACCGTTTGTTTCCATTTTTGCAGTTTGTGACATCTCTTGTAAGCCTTCTACTAAAGCCTGATGTTCGGTCAGAAATCCAGTAACAGTAGATAGGATATATGGGCAAAAATGGAAAGTTTCAGGATGATGGAATTGGGTGTGTAATGCGAAATGCCCGAAATAATGGGCATTTTGATTGTAATAAGCAGCCCATAATCTCGCTAAGGCGTTCAGCAGATGCTTAAGGGCTATTTGGGGAAAGAACACACGCTAATGATAGGGAAACGCACTCAGCGGCGTTTATTGAAGACCTCGTATTCGCCTGTGGTCTTAAGCGTTCAACATGAGTGACTTGCACTGCATAGAAATGATTTTGTCGCTCTCGTTTTCAACGCATCTTTCGTATTCGCACAGAATTCGCACTTCAATAGATCCAAATGCTTACGCTCAAACAGGTACAGGACTGCTGTTTTTAGTTAGTTGTCGATTTTTTCAAGGCCTGTGGTATCAGAGACTTAGATCATGCGGGTGTAGCTCAATGGTAGAGCAGAAGCTTCCCAAGCTTACGACGAGGGTTCGATTCCCTTCAC
>Ga0207006_1108_pt1 | contig 16299 bp, 14 predicted proteins | sample Alteio_BWMinCont_84_FD_153497 | JGI IMG/M metagenome (GOLD analysis project Ga0207006, IMG submission 153497) | Enriched cells from forest soil in Barre Woods Harvard Forest LTER site, Petersham, Massachusetts, United States -... | ecosystem: Environmental > Terrestrial > Soil > Temperate forest >...
TGAAAGGGCGCCGCAATATTATATACCCAAAGCAAACGAGTTTTAGGCTAGGCGCGCATCCCACCGAGCAAGCGCAGTGTACAAATAGTACATGAGCATTGCGAGAGTGGGTGTGCAACAACGCCTAAAACTCGTTTGCGAAGGGTATAGCATTGTATCTTTTTATAGAAAATTACGCCGCATCTTATTAGATGGAGAACGTCTCCAGATAAGCCAGTATTTTCTAATCATCAAATGAATACATAATGGCGTTTACACGCCACCACATTAGAAAAAACGTAACTAATGTTTGCGTGCATAATGTTTGCGTGCATAATGTTTGCGTGCATAATGTTTGCATTTCGTTTTTACATTTAAGCTGTTTATTTATGCAGAAGTCTAAGTTATTCATTGAATGAATGATTAGGTTGTCGAGCTTTGTTTCCTTGTAATTCAGCCAAAAATCATCAAAAAGAACCTTGTATTTTAACCAAAAAGAGATTAAAATTACCTTGTATTTTAACCATTTTTTGAGAAAATATGTTTAGATTCATAGACTTGCATTTATCGCGGTGGGCGAAAACAAAAACCCCTCATCGAAAACCGCTACTCCTAAGGGGGGCAAGACAGGTTGGCAAAACGTTTGCGGTGCGTAAGTTGGGTGCTACCTTTAAATCATATATAGAAATTAATTTCGAAAAGCAACCACAATTCAAACCGATTTTTGAAAAGGATTTAGATCCCAAACGCTTAATTCGTATTTTAGCAGCAGAACTAGAACAAGAAATAGTACCAGGAAAAACGCTTTTGTTTTTCGATGAAATACAAGAAGTCCCTAGAGCCCTTTTGGCTCTAAGATATTTTTATGAAGAAATGCCTGAAATGCATGTATTAGCTGCGGGTTCTTTATTGAGTCTTGCTATTGAAGAAGTGGGGGTGCCTGTTGGGAGGGTTTCATTTTTTTATATATACCCTATGTCTTTTATTGAATTTTTAAAAGCATTAAAACGTGAAAAAATAATAGAAGAGATTTTTCGTTGCCATCTCAAAGCGCCGATGGATAATTTACTTCATGAAAAAACACTTGAATTATTAAGTGAATATTTTGTGATTGGGGGGATGCCTGCGGTAATACAGGCGTGGATCGATCAGAAAGATTCTAATGAATGTCTTAATATCCATCAATCGATTATTGATACTTATCGGAGCGATTTTCCAAAATATGCCAAACGAATCCAAGTAAAATATGTAGAAACTATTTTCTCTAACGTTCCTCTTCAATTGGGCCAAAGGTTTAAATTTAGTCAAATACCGGGAGAGTATCGTAAAAGAGAACTTGTGCCCGCATTGGAATTATTAAATAATGCTCATATTGTTCATTCTATTTACCATTCGGATGGTCAGGGTTTACCTCTGCGGGCGCAGATAAATTTAGATAAATTTAAAACTATTTTACTTGATGTTGGATTAGCTCAAGCTATGTTGGGAGGAAAGGTATCAGATTGGTTAATTGAACCTAAACAAACAATGGTCAATAAAGGTGCTATTGTGGAAGCTTTCATAGGACAAGAGTTATTAGCCTATGCGGATCCTTTTCGAGACACAAACTTATATTATTGGCATCGTGAATCGAAAAATAGCATGGCAGAAGTGGATTATCTTTTTCAAGTAAATGATAAAGTAGTCCCAATCGAAGTTAAAAGTAATAAAGGAAATACCTTGAAAAGCATCAATTTGTTTTTAGACAGTCATCCTAAATCGAATTATGGTGTTCGTTTTTCGACACATAATTTTTCCCAACATGAAAAAATATTGTCATATCCTTTGTATGCGATTGCTAATTTTTTAAAATTAGCAGAAATTTATCCGGAATTAATTTTATCAAATGTTCAAACTTGATGTCATAAATTTATGACATGTATACCCTTCGCAAACGAGTTTTAGGCGTTGTTGCACACCCACTCTCGCAATGCTCATGTACTATTTGTACACTGCGCTTGCTCGGTGGGATGCGCGCCTAGCCTAAAACTCGTTTGCTTTGGGTATATAACGGGTACGCCATGCTTAAAACGAGAGCCACTATTACTGAAGGAGGAAGGATTGTTATCCCTTCTCAAATTTGTAAGATGTTGAATATCCATATTGGGGCTGTTAACTGTTACTCTTGAACTTAAACAAAGTTGATCATACTATATCACAATGATCAAGTTTATAGGTGTTAAGGAAGCTGCTAACTATCTTGGGATTTCAACCCAAACATTAAGACGTTGGGAAAAATCGGGACACCTTTTACCGACTATCCGTACAAAAGGTAACCAACGTCGTTATGATCTTTCTAAACTTCTACCCTTGCAGAATTCAGTTCAAAATAATCAATCTACTTTTGGTTATGCTAGGGTATCTAGTCATGATCAAAAATCGGATTTAGAACGACAATGCAAATTATTAGAATTATTTTGTGCTCAACAGGGCTGGTCTTTTGAAATTATTTCAGACTTAGGTTCTGGAATGAATTATAATAAACGTGGGCTCAAAAAATTATTAAATTTAATCCTGGAAGACAAAATAAAAAGATTAGTTCTGACACATAAAGATAGACTCTTGCGTTTTGGCGCAGAATTGGTATTCTCTCTTTGTGAACAGAAAGGCGTGGAGATCGTCATTATTAATCAAGGAACGGAGCCTTCATTTGAAGAAGAATTGGCACAAGATGTCTTAGAAATCATCACAGTATTCAGTGCAAGACTATACGGCTCTCGTTCTCGGAAAAATAAAGCGTTAATGGATAATTTAAAAAAGGTTGTGGGCAATAATCCATGAAAGAAGCGGTGGCAGTATTAAAGCTTCCATTAGAAGTCGATAATCAAACAGCCGATATATTGGATGGTCAATCCCGAATTTGTAATTGGCTTTATAATCAATTATTAGATAAAGCGAACGCTTTACGAAAACAGTATCAAGAACACCCAGAACCCCATGTATCAAAAACGCTTTATAGTAAATTAGGTCTTCGAAACCTAGTTCCAATGTTAAAGACAGAGCATTCTTTTTTAAAGGTAGTCCATTCATCTCCTTTAAAAAAATGTTGGATTCAGGTTAACTGCTTCCATTCAAGCTTATCAGAAATCCAGAAAAGGAAAACGACAAGGCAAGACGGGGTGGCCTCGTTTTCGTTCATGGAGAGCTCATTGGTTTTCCTTATTTTATGATGAACCTGCTAAGGGTTATCAAATAGAAGATGGAAAACTTCTACTCTCTCTTGGAATGGGGGAAGATCGAAAACGGCGCTCTATTGCTTTAATCTTGCCCTGGGCTAATCGCCTAAAAGACAAAAAAAATACGAAACTTAAGAATTGTGAAACAATCCGGCATTTATTATGCTGTTTTCACGGTGAATCGCTTATTACCAGAAGCAAAACCTATTTCAAAAATCATTTCACTCGATCCAAATCATAAGAATCTAGCCTATGGGGTTAATACAGAAAACCAGGCCATTGAAATAGGGGCCCCCTTTTGGCTAAAAATATACGATAAAAGAATCGATGAATTAAAATCAAAAAGAGATAAGCTCAAGAAGAAATCACGGTTGGTAGAAATTTATGATCACAAAGGGCTTCCCATTGGGAAACAACGATGGCAACCTTCAAATCGATGGAAGAAATTGAATGCGACTCTTGAACGAGTGTATGCAAAACGTCGAGAACAGACTAAGACATTTTGTTATACGGTGGCTAATAAACTTTTTCGGGAACACGATTTAGTGGCTATTGGCGACTATACACCGAACGGAGGAGGCTTCACTACTTCAATGAGAAGAGCAATGAACAACCGTTCTTTAATAGGACGATTTAAAGAGATCTTATCTTGGGTAGCGATTAAATCGGGCAAACACTATTTGGAATATTCAGAGGAAGGTACGACGAGAACTTGCAGTGACTGTCACTATCGAATGGAAAATGGCCTTTCACCGAATATACGAGAATGGGATTGTCCGAATTGTAATGCCCATCATACTCGAGATGAAAATGCTGCGAAGAATGGGTTAATACGAGTTTTGCGAAACTTGTATAAAGAAGACGAGGAGAAATCCTCGTTAGTGTCTGGCTCGGACCATTGCGTTTTTCAAGGAGCAAGTCCTAGATTGCAAGAACGGGAAAATTCTTTCTCTTCTGGTCATTTTTTTGCTTGCTGCCTGTAAAAAGCGATGGGCTTGGAGTATTCGTCCTAGTGGAGTGCTTGTCACTTCGCGGGGGATGAGTTGTGGTTGAATTCACGAACTTCAAGAAATTAAATAAAACACATGAAAGTGTTTTGCCAAATCTGATTAAAATCGTGATGATCAAGTTTGATCAGGGTTTGGAGAGCGGAAATACATTTAGTCATTTTACAAAATGCCATAAAAAATGCACAGGATTTGGTGCGTCAATATAATAAGAAAAATATCTCCTTAAAAGATGCACTTTTCACCATTAGAAAGGATGCTGCTGAAGATGAAAGTTAAATATGTTCTAGTCCGAGATGGAGTAGTTCATTAGAAAATTAGAGCTTTTAATAAGTTATTTGACTAATTTTAAGTATTGTAAAATAACCCTCTCGGACCGTATAATGCTGGCTGAGATTCTTAAGTACCTTGAGGTTATCCCTTGAAAAATACCCAAACGATTGCTGCGATTCCCATGAAAAGCATTGGACCTATCAAAATAATAGGCCAAGTGCTTGAAGCAGAAGTAAAAGTGCCTTTAGCGACTTTCGAATCGCCCCTATGGCCTTCTACCAATCGGGGGGCAATGGTCTCGCGTCTGTGCGATGGGATTCGAGTCACTTTGGTGAATGATTGCATGACGCGCTCTGTTTTGGTTGAAGCCCCCAATGCGGAATATGCCCATCAGGTGATCACAGCTTTAAAAGGATCTCAAGTTGAATCTGAATTAAAACAGGTCGTGAGTTCTACTAGCCGATTTACCCAGCTGAAGCACTGGCATAGCCAAATCGTTGGGAAACTCCTCTTTATTCGTTTTTCAATGTCGACGGCAGATGCTGCGGGGCATAATATGGCCACGATTGCTGCAGAAGCGCTGCTAGGCTGGATATTGGATCACTATCCAAAGCTTAGCTATGTTTCGATTTCTGGGAATTATTGTAGCGATAAAAAGGCGACGGCAGTCAATGGTATTTTGGGACGTGGCAAATATGTGGTTGCTGAAATACAAATTCCAAAAGAGGTTTGTCAACGTTATTTAAAAACGACACCCGAAAAGATTGTGCAAATCAATATTAAGAAAAATTTAATTGGAACAATCATTGCAGGAGGGATTCGTTCCGCTAATGCGCATTTTGCCAATATGTTGCTGGCTTTTTATTTGGCAACTGGCCAGGATGCGGCCAATATTATTGAAGGCTCCCAAGGGGTTGTGCATGCAGAATTAGTTGGAGAGGATCTTTATTTTTCTGTAACGCTACCCAACATTATTATAGGAACCGTTGGGAATGGCAAAGCGTTTGATTTTGTGCGACAGAATTTGCAGATGATGGGTTGTTTAGAATCGACAGATTTAGAATTAACAGATTCGACAGATTTAGTAGGATCGACAGAATTTCCAGCCTTAAAGTCTGCTGATTCTGCAGAGATAAAATCAGATATGAAATCTCGGAAACCGGGTCAAAATGCGGCTCGTTTGGCAGCCATTGCAGCGGCGACGGTTTTGTGTGGTGAGCTTTCTTTGCTAGCAGCACAAACTTGCCCGGGTGAATTAATGAAGAGTCATTTACGGTTAGAACGTTTAGAGAAGGTGAGAAAATCACAGGAAGCGCAAGAAGCACAAAAAATACAAGCAGCACAAGAAGCGCAAGCGTTACAAGAGGTAGAAGGAACACAAAAGGTACAGAGACAAGAAATTCGAGGAGCACAAGAGCAAGCAGTACAAGTGCTAGAGGGATTACAAGAGGTAGAAGCAACAGCACAAGGGGTAAAAGAACCATGTTAAAAGTCGGTATCGATGCCATGAGTTTTTACACACCACATTATTACCTGGATTTAAAGGAATTGGCAGCGGCTAGAGCGGTAGATGTCAATAAATTTTATCAAGGTTTAGGCCAGGAAAAAATGGCTGTGTTGCCACCAGATGAAGATGTTGTAACAATGGCAGCAGATGCTGGCCATCGTGTGTTACGCCATATTGATGTGAATGATATTGAATTATTATTATTTGCAACGGAAAGCGCGATTGATCAATCCAAAGCAGCTGGAATTTTTGTACATCATTTATTAAAATTGCCTCCTCGCTGCCGTGTTCTGGAGTTAAAACAGGCTTGCTATAGTGCCACAGCAGGTTTGCAATTGGCGATGAGCTTGTTAAGACAAACACCCGATAAAAAAGTGTTATTAATTGCTTCAGATGTGGCTAGGTACGGCCTCAATACAGCAGGAGAATCTTCACAAGGGGGAGCTGCCGTTGCCATGATACTCTCGGCGAATCCTCGATTACTGGAAATTGAACCGGAAGCCGGGTTTTACACGGAAGAAGTGATGGATTTTTGGCGTCCGAATTATCGTCATGAGGCTTTGGTCGATGGTAAATATTCTTGTGAAGTCTATTTAAGGGTGGCTCAACGCACTTGGGAACAATATTCTCAGATCTCACATCGCCGTTTTGAGGATCATGCTCGTTTTTGCTACCATGTTCCTGTACCCAAGTTGGTAGAAAAGGCACATCAGTGTTTAGTAAAATTGAATGGTCTTCCGAGACTTTCAGTTTTGGAATTAGAAGAACAATTGGGTCATTCTTTACGTTATGGTCGTACGACTGGGAATTGTTATACAGCCGCCTTATACTTAAGTTTAATTTCTCTTTTAGAACATTATCCGGCCAATTTAGCCAATGAACGCATTGGTTTTTACAGTTATGGTTCAGGTTGTGTGGGAGAATTTTTTAGCGGAATTGTGCAAGAAAATTACGAAGATAGGTTAGATTTTGCCTATCATCAAAAAATGTTAGTAGAACGACAACCACTTTCTTTTAAACAATACGAATCTTTTTATAATTTTGTTCATCCTGTGGATGGTTCTTGTGTGACTTTAAGTGATCATGCCAAGGGTCGGTATCGTTTAGCGGGCCATGAGAATCACAAGCGTTTATACGAGACCGTAAAACGCGAGACAGTGAAAGAGACAATCAAAAATGACTAGTAGAGGCGGGCCGCTGTGCCCGCCCTTAAATTCATTTGCGAAGAATATAGAACTTTTGAAAGGGGGAGCAAATTTTCATGCTATCTAAAACCAGTAGTGGTGCTGGGATTTTTGAAAGTGGTGATCCACTAGCAACTTTTGTCAAAAGCAAGGGCATGAGTGGAACTGGGATTTTTGAAAAAAGGGGGCAACTGAAAGCACGTGCGCCTGCGAAATTAATTCTTTCAGGAGAACATGCTGTTGTCTATGGCATGCCGGCTATTGCCATGGCAGTGAATCGTTATGCGGAAAGCAGTATTTTGACACATGGTTCACCCAATATCTTTTTTAACTTTTTAAATTTGAAATATGCTAAATCCATTACCTTAAGCACCTTAATGGGTTATAAAAAACGCATACAAGAGCAATATCATGCTTTTTTAGAGGGGCAATGTAGTATTCGAGAAGTATTAAAAATGCCTTTTGAATTATTACAATTTACAGTGACGAATCTTTTTGAAACTTTAAATATTCCATTGGCTCAAGGGGTTGAAATTCGATCCAGTTCCAATATTCCGATGGGTTGTGGGATGGGTTCTTCTGCTGCAGCGATTATGAGTACGCTATTTGCTTTATCTCATTTTTACAAATTAGATATTGATCCCATTCGTTTTATCAGTTTAGGTCGTGAGGCAGAAAATCTTCAGCATGGGCGCTCCAGTGGTTTGGATTTACAATTGGTGATGCGAGGGGGATGTCTTAAATTTCAAGAAGGGCAGATTGAAACTCGAGAACTGCCCGCGTTTCCGATTGTGCTTGCGCATAGCGGTAAACCAGAGTGCACGACGGGGCAATGTGTGACTGTCGTTTCTTCACATTTTAAACAAAGCGATATTGCCAAACATTTTGCAGCAGTGACTTTATTATTAGATCAGGCAATCGCCCAAAATGATTCGGAAGCTATTATCCAAGGTATTCGAGAAAACCATCGTTTATTGATGCAAATTGGCGTTGTGCCAGAGAAAGTGCAGAACTTTATTACGGCGATTGAGAAAGAAGGTGGAGCTGCAAAGATTTGTGGGGCAGGCGCTGTTAGTGGACAAGCCGGTGGTATTATTTGGGTAGTATCTAAAACGAATATTGTGAAATTATTACGTCAATATGGCTATGGTTCCTATACGGTTGAAGGGGATAAATTTGGCACAAGGATTGTATAAAGCCAAAGCTCCGGGGTCCTTGATGTTAATGGGAGAGCATGCGGTATTGTACGGAAAGCCAGCGCTGGTGGTTGCGATTGATCAATATATAATGGTTAGTTTGAAGCCTAGAGACGATCGAGTCATTCAGTTATTTTCTGCTTTGGGTAATTTGGATATCTCCTTAGATTTTCTTAATTCTCTAGATTTTTTGGAAAATCGGCTCAATCTGGAAAGAGCAAATCCCTCTAAACTGAAAAGAACAGACCCATCTACACTGGAAAGTCTAGAGTCATCTAAAATGAATTCATTTAAATTTGTTTTAACCGCTATTCAAAGTTGTCAAGCTTTGTTAGCTTCGGGTTTTGATTCAGGATTTGAATTAAGAATTGAATCAGAATTTTCTGAGAAAATCGGTTTTGGTTCTTCTGCAGCAGTTGTGGTGGCGACTATCAAAGTATTGCATGATTTTATGAATGTTAATCTTCCGCTGTTTCAAGTTTTTCAACAGGCGAGATCGGTGGTGTTGAAAGTACAAGGGACGGGATCTGGGGCGGATGTGGCGGCCAGTGTTTATGGGGGAGTTGTTTATTATCAGAGTGATTCGATTGCGACTTTGCGATCAATGGAGGGTTTTGAGGGTGGAAAAGTAGGGATTGAAGCGTCAAAAATTAAAGAAGCAAAGATTGAAAAAACAGAAATTGCTGAAGTTGAAGAAACCAAGATTGAAAAATTAATCCAAATTGATTCTGATTTTCCGGAAATATATGCGATTTATTCTGGCAATAAGGTTCCAACGCCTAAAGTGATTGAGCTGGTACAGCAGAATCGAGCAAAACATGCTTTGCTTTACGAACAGATTTTTGATGCGATGGCAGTTTGTACTCAGCAAGCTCGTGCGGCGGTGTTAGAAAGGGATTGGATTCATTTTGGGCAATTGATGAATATCCATCATGGGCTACAATCAGCTTTGAGTTTATCTAATAATATTCTAGAGTCTTTGGTATACCATTTACGGAGTTTTGCAGGGATTGTGGGGGCAAAGATTTCGGGAGCAGGTCTTGGGGATTGTGTGATTGGAATAGGAAATGCTGTTAATATTAATAATATTGATATCAACATAGAAAATATGAATACTGTAAAAGTAGTTGTTTTAAATCACTCTTGTTGAGACTACAGCTTGAGACTACAGCAGCTGCAGTTTAGTTTGAATGTATCTTTGTGCTATGATGGAAAAAGGTAAGAAAGGAAGGTTTTATGTGAAAACTATTTATAATGAGTATATAACATGAGAATTTTAGACCCAGCTCCCGATCAAAAAAAGCCTAGTAACTCAAATCTTACAAGGTCAATGTTCTTCGCCCCAACAATCTTGTGGTCAAGCTTTTGCGCCGGCGAATATTGCTTTATGTAAATATTGGGGCAAGCGTAATGAACTGCTTAATTTGCCGCTGACGAATAGTCTTTCTGTTTCTTTAGGTAACTATGGCGCTTTAACGAAAATTTCAGAGATTGAACCGTCATCTAAGATTCATCAGCCTTATGATAGCATTTGGGTAAATAACCAGGAATTAACAAGCGTACATCGGGCAAACTCGAAAATACAGTCCACAAACTTGAATGACTTTATCATAACTCAAGCGCAACAGAGTTTTTGTACAAGACTCGTTTCTTTTTTAGATTTATTTAGAAGAACACCCGATATTCGTTTTAGAGTCGAAACTGAAGTGAATATCCCAATTGCAGCAGGTTTGGCTTCATCTGCTTGTGGTTTTGCTGCTTTGGTGAAAGCGTTAGCGGAACTGTATCATTGGAAACTTGAAAAAAATCAGTTATCAATATTGGCGCGTCTTGGCAGTGGTTCGGCTTGTCGTTCATTATGGCATGGTTTTGTGGAGTGGGAAAAAGGAGAAAGGTTGGATGGTTTAGATAGTTATGGTGTTCCTATGGATCAAACCTTTCCAGAATTAAGAGTGGGTCTTTTTATTGTGGATGAAACTGAAAAACCCATTTCTTCACGTTTAGCAATGAAAAAAACTAAAGAGAGTTCACCCTTTTTTTCACAATGGCCTGAAAAAGTCAAACAAGATCTTGAGGCAATAAAAATGGCGATTCAAGCCCAAGATTTTGCCTTGCTGGGTAGTAGCGCCGAATCTAATGCCATGGCGATGCATGCATTAATGATGACTGCGAATCCGCCTATTCTTTATATGACGCCAGAGACTATAAAAGGAATGCAAGCCGTATGGCGTTGTCGTGCGGAAGGATTGCCAGTTTATTTTACTCAAGATGCGGGGCCCAATTTAAAAATTTTATTTTTAGCTCGAGATAGTCAGATAATAACAGAACGTTTCAAGGGCTTGAGCATCATTGCTCCCTTTAATGTGATAAATAACATTTGGGACAAGGTATCATGAGAACCGAGAATGTTATTTTAGGAAATGAACGAGATCAAGATCGAGATCAAGAACAAAGTCAAGCTCGAGATCAAGATCAAGATCAAGAAGATCAAAGTCAAGATCGAGATAAAGATCAAGGAATTGGCATGAAAGAAAAAATGCTTGCCCCTGATCTTGGGCTAGAACTTATTGTTTTAGTCGATGATCAAGATCAAGTGATTGGTACAGAAGAAAAAATGCGAGCCCACGAGCTTGGACTCTTGCATCGTGCATTTTCAGTTTTTATTTATCGTTATACGGCTCAGGGACTTGAATTTTTATTGCAGAAACGTCATCCAACAAAATATCATTGTGGTGGTTTGTGGACAAATACTTGTTGTAGTCATCCTCGCCTTCATGAATCCATTTTGATTGCAGGAGAGCGACGTTTAAGAGAAGAGATGTCTTTAAATATTCTTTTAAGATCGGCGGGTTCTTTTATCTATCGCGCCAGTTTTGACAATGGATTAACAGAGCATGAACTCGATCATGTGTTGATTGGAGAGTATAATGGGTTAGAACCGATTCAGATTGCTCCCTTGGAAGTAGAAGAATACTGTTGGATGCACTTAGAAACTCTCCAACAGGAGCTTTCAAATCGACCTTTGCTTTATACTCCTTGGATAAAGCCTGCTTTGCAAATTGCTCTGGAGGGATTATGAGCCCTATTTTAATTTCTATTTTCGGCTTTATATTAGCCATAGGTCTTCTAGTCACCATTCACGAATCCGGTCATTTTTGGGTGGCTCGTTTTTTTGGTATTCGTGTTTTACGTTTTTCGATTGGTTTTGGGCGACGTATTTTTCATTGGTATGATAAATCTGGGACTGAATATGTGATTGCCTGTATTCCTTTGGGTGGTTACGTGGCTTTATTAGGGGAAAAGGAAAAAGGGCAAGCAATTTCAGGTTCCGATCGCTACGAAGCCTATTGTTATAAACCCGTTTGGGTTCGTATGGCAGTACTAGTCGCAGGACCTTGTTTCAATCTTTTATTCGCTGTTCTAGCCTATTGGTTGATGTTTATGATTGGGATTGCCTCTATGGCACCTATTTTAGGCAATGCACCTCAGGGTTCAATTGCTGCACTGGCTGGTTTACATGCCAAACATGAGATCGTATCCATTGAAAATAAGCCGACCCCAAGTTGGGAAAAAGTATCTATCGCATTAATGGATGCGATTGGAAAAGATCATTCTGTTGAAATCCAAGTGCGAGAAGGTAAAAATAAACCGCTTGAAAAACATATTTTAGATCTGACGAATTTAGAAAAACAGGATGGTAGTGGAGATATTTTAAAGGATATAGGTTTTGTTCCCCTCGATCCCTATCCTGCAATTGTCGGTAAGATCTTGCCTGAGACTCCGGCAGAAAAAGCAGGATTACAATCGGGTGATCGCATTGTATCTATTGATGGTCATCCAGTGCATTCTAGAGCGGATCTGAATGAATATGTTCAATCCCGCATCGGAGAAAATTTGCAGCTTCAGATTATTCGTCAGGATAAAACTTTAAATCAAAAGAACATCTCAGTTCAAGATAAAACCTTAAGCCAGGGTAATACTTTAGAAGATCAAGATAAAACTTTAAGTCAGAGTAACCCTTTAGTTCAGGATAAAAACTTAGAACAAGGCTCAACTTTATCCATTACCATACAGCCGATTAGCAGAGTATTGGAAAATGGTAAAACGGTTGGATTTATGGGAATAGAATATCTGAGAGGTCAAAAAACTCCAGAGGAATATGTTCATTTGGAAAGATATGGGGTAGGGATGGCTTTTTGGGAGGCTTTGAAACGCACAGGGCAGTATACGGTACTGACTTTCGATGTTTTGAAGAAAATGTTAGTGGGCACTCTTTCTGTTAAGCAAATTAGTGGGCCGATAGCTATAGCACAATATGCAGGTTTTACAGTTTCAATTGGTATTGAATATTTTTTAAGTTTTCTAGCAGTCATTAGTATTGGACTTGGGGTCATTAATTTATTACCAATCCCCCTCTTAGACGGAGGACAGTTAATGTACTGTGTTTGGGAACTGATTACTGGACGTGTGGTTTCAGATCAAACACAAAAAGTTGGAATTATAATTGGAGGTGGTATTCTAATGGCAATTACCTTACTTGCTTTTTATAACGATATTGTACGTCTAATTGTTCATTAGACCTTAACCCATTAGCCCTTAAGCCTTAACCCGTTAACTCATTAACTGGAATAGTTAGCCGTATATGTTCACGTTGTTAGGTAAAGTATGACTTGAAAAGACAATTTGTGTTGACCCTATTTTCTCCCTTCCTATTTGTGATACTATCCCGAGCAGTCGTTCCTGGTCCTTGTGCCGATCCTAAGAGAAAGATGTCCTGATTTGACATCTTCCATGAGAAAGAGAATTAAGAGAAGTTGTAATATACATGAAAAAAATAGCCACATTGATGAAAAGATTGACGAAAAAGACGATTATGAAAAAATTGATAAAAAAGACGTTCACCTTTCTTATTTTAGTTGGAATACTTGCCTCTTTTTCTGCAGCAGCTTTCGAAACCTTTCAAGTTCAGAATATTAAAGTGGAAGGTCTTCGTCGGGTATCTCGCGAAGCCGTTATCAATGAGCTTCCAATTTGCGAAGGCCAAAATATGACAGAAGAAGATGCCCGAGAGGCTATTCGTGCGCTTTTTCAGTTAGGTTTTTTTAAGGATGTTTCTTTGGCTCGAGAGGGCAATACTCTCATCATCCGAGTCGTAGAGCGCCCCTCCATTAGTCAGGTCACTATTAATGGAATTAAAGATAAAGATAAAAAGCTGGTTATTATTCGGGACGTGGGGATTGCGGAAGGACGTTTATATGATCCCGCCGTGTTAGCTGCTGCTCAAAGAGCTTTAGAAAAAGAATATTTTAGTAAAGGTAAATATGGTGTTCGGATTGTCTCTTCTGTCACAGAAGAATCTCCTTCTTTAATGCATGTGAAATTTGATATTTATGAAGGCGATGTGGCTCGTATTAAACAGATTAAGATTATTGGAAATACGGTTTTTACTGAAAAACAACTGATCAAAGATTTTTATTCCTCAACGACTAATTTACTCTCTTGGTTTTCGCAAGATGACCATTATGCGAAAGAAAAACTGAATGCCGATTTAGAAACCTTACGTTCCTATTATCTGGATCGGGGTTATGTTCAGATGCGGGTGGATTCTGCCCAGGTTTCTTTAACGCCAGATAAAAAAGATATTTACATCACCATTCATATTACTGAAGGGGATAAATATTGTTTTGGTAATATCGCAGTTGAAGGAGATTGCACTGTTCCTCGAGAAAGGCTTTGTGCATTGATAACCTCGATGCGATTAGGAGATACTTTTTCCCGTAAAAAAAATACTCGATGTTCAACAATGTATTGTGGATTGTTTAGGAAGCGAAGGTTACAGCATGGCTGAGGTTGTACCGAGTGATAGGGTTCATGAAGCAGAGCGTCAAGTAGACATCACTTATCAAATTAGGCCTGGTAAACGAGTGTATGTGCGGCGTATTGAGATAACGGGTAATTGCACGACTCAAGATGAAGTATTACGTCGAGAACTTCCTCAAATGGAGGGGACACGCATTTCCACAACGCTTATCAAAGAAGGAAAAGAAAAAATTCTTCAGCGGGGGTATGCAAAAGACATTGAAATTGAAATGTTGCCTGTTCCTGGGACGCCGGATCAGGTAGATGTTCTGTATAAAATTGAAGAGGCGCGTTTAAGTCAAATTTCAGCTGGGCTTGGTTATTCAGCTTCCGAACAAATTATGCTTAACTTTGCCATACGTCAAGAAAACTTTTTAGGTACAGGAAAAATTGTAGATTTTACGGTGGATGTCAGCAAAGCTTCTACTAGCCTTGCCTTTGGTTATCAAGACCCTTATTTTACCGTCGATGGCATTGGGATGGGGGTTAGCGCTTACTACAACAAATCACACTTAAGTACTACAACTAAAATCTCTGATTATGTGGTAGATACCTATGGTGCTGATCTTCGTTTTGCCTTTCCATTAGGCAGATATGATGCCTTTAATGCAGGCATTGGTTATGACTATACCCATCTTAAATTAGACAAAGGTTCTGCCTTAGAGCTCGTCAATTTTACCCAACGTTATGGCACTAAGTTTCCAGAAGCCTATGTTGATGTGGGTTGGCATTATAAAAACCTCAATCAACGTATTTTTCCTACCTGTGGTATGAGTCATGGTATTGGGCTTAAAGCTGTTTTGCCTGGGGCTAAGTTAACCTATTATCGAGCCACTTATGAATTTGCTTGGTATCATCCCTTGTCTGCGGATGAACGTTGGGTTGTGAATGTGAATTCTGCCTTGGGATTTGGAAATGGCTATGGTAGGACTCCTGTGATGCCTTTCTATCGTAACTTTTTTGCCGGGGGTTCCCGTTTTGTGAGAGGTTTTGCCGAAAATTCTTTGGGTCCTAAAGATTCTGTTAGTCGGGCTTTTGGGGGAAATGCCTTGGCTGCAGGGACCTTAGCATTAATTTTCCCTAATCCTATCAAGCCAGATGCTAAATCGATACGAACAGCATTGTTTTTAGATGCCGGTCAGGTATATGATACTCGTAACCAGTTAGAAGTGATTAATGGGACGACAATTAACCATAAGTCGAATGGCTTTCGTTATTCCGCTGGGGTGTCAGTGTCCTGGAACTCACCATTTGGACTTCTAACGGTTAGCTTGGCACAGCCATTGAATGCTAAACCGGGTGATAGCAAACAACCCTTTACATTTTCAGTGGGGACAAGCACTAATTTTTAGTTGTTAGTTAGTTTTTTATTGATTATTTAATAGTTTAATAGCTTAGATGAGGAGAAAGCCTTGAAACAGATCAGCCGTTTAGTTTTATTGCCATTTTTGTTGATTTTTCTGGGAAGTAGTATGGCTTTTGCAAATGCCAACGAAATCACCCCAGCGAATAAGATAGGCGTTTTGGATTGGGAATTGCTTTTAACAGAATCTCCCCAAGCTAAAGAAGCGAAAACTCGTCTAGACAAAGAATTCCAAGGACGTAAAGATAAGCTTTATAGTACTCAGAAAGAATATCAATCCAAGCAAGAAAAATTGCAACGCGATAGAGAAATCATGTCTGAGCCTGAAAGAGTGAAGTTAGATAAAGAACTTTCAAAGATGCAGCAAGAATTGCGTCATATGGACGAAGAATTTCGGGCAGACTACACCGCGAGCCATCGGGATGAAATGGAGAAATTTGTTAAAACAGTTCGTGAAGTAGTCGAAAAAATTGCGAAAGAAGAAAAATATGATCTCGTGATTCCTCAAGAAGCCACACTTTATATGGCTAATAGAATCGATGTCACTGAGAAAGTCTTACAGTATTTGACAAAAAAATAAGCCAGTTGCTGTAAAGTCAGAAAAAGACAAGGATAGTAAAAAATAATCAACCTATATTCAAAGCGATTGGATTAGATGGAAGTGGCACTCTCGAACCGAACCACCGAGTTGACAGAACAGACGAGTCAACGAAGAT
>Ga0207006_1107_pt2 | contig 16194 bp, 9 predicted proteins | sample Alteio_BWMinCont_84_FD_153497 | JGI IMG/M metagenome (GOLD analysis project Ga0207006, IMG submission 153497) | Enriched cells from forest soil in Barre Woods Harvard Forest LTER site, Petersham, Massachusetts, United States -... | ecosystem: Environmental > Terrestrial > Soil > Temperate forest >...
GAAGTGGCGATCCGAAATCGGATCGTCCCTTATTTTAATTTTGGTTTTGCTGGCCGTCATTTCTTGGCTTGGGATCCATATGGAGATGCAAAGCTTGCTTATTTATCAAAGGATGAATAATTTTACTTTAGAGCTGAGAGCGCTTTTGTTGGCAGAAACAAAATTACAAGAGAAAGAAAATTATCCAGGACCCATTTCTGAGAATAATGGCTTTGATAGGTTTGTTGCAGATCATTTAGAGTTTGGCTGCAAAACGGGGTTTTTTCTGCATCCATTATCGGTACCGCCTTTGCAAAGTTATTGGATATTGCCCCAGTGCAGACACGAGCATTGATGCAAGGACAGATTTTTTTTCGTGCCGCAATAAAATTCGTTATTCATGTTGTTGTTCATGTTGTTTTTCATAAAGTCAAAAAAATTTTTTTGATGATTATCTTTATTTTTTTTGCAGATAAACTTTCCTACGCAAAACCCCTTTTTGTGATTGCTGGCAATGCTTGGGATGAAAATGTTCCTATTGTTTTGGCCAACACTAAGCTGGGTCTTGTTAAGACAAATGATGTTAATAATACCAATACTCTAAACAAAACAAACAAATTAAACAAGCCCGTACAGTGGCAAGAAATAAAAATCAAGACAGGTTTTCAGAAAGATACCCTGATATTGGATATGGTTTTTGTGGGGTCACCTAAAAAGAAATATCCAGAACAGGCCTTTACTTTTAAAGGGTTTTCTGATTTTGTAGAAAAAAACAAAAAAAGAAAAAATGTTATTTATGCGTTAGCCTCTCAGGGGGGAAGTCAAAAAGCCTGTCTTTATCAACTGGATGCCAATACCGGAGTAGAATATATGGCATATCCTCTTCCTGGTCCTATTGAAAGTGGGAGTTTAATGATGGAGGAGGTTTACTTTGCTCGAGAATGGCATAGTATATTAATTCTTGAAGTTAAAATGCTTGAACAAAATTTATTTCTGGTGCTTGATGTGACTGATCCTCAGAAATTTAAAAACCAACAGTCTCTTTTGTCATCTGATTATTTTGTTGATCATCCCTTCAAACCGTTATCAAAGCCCAGTATTATTTGTTCTGAAGAAGGGGAATGGGGATTTATCATTGGGGGGAAAATAGGTCAAGAAGGAGCCATCTATATCATTCCCTTTGAATCTTCAACTAAGGAAAGACAAATAAAAATTGGCAAGAATATTGGGTTTCGAACCTTGGTTCCGATTGATCTTTATGCTCGCGGTTATGTTGATATTATTTATGCCGTAGATGATTTAGGTTATCTTTGGGTAATAGACTTTAAGAGTTTTAAAACTTTTTCTTCACATTCTTTTAAAAAATTGAGCCAAAAACCCGTTCTAACAGGTTCTCAAAAGATCTGTGTTGTGAATTCCGCTTCGCAGCATGGGCTTGAGTTGCTGGCTATCGAAAAATCCACTGAAAAAGATAATGAAAATTTGGATTCTGTCGTTTGCTTGCTTGATAAGCATGGTTATGGAAGATTATCAGAAAATATAAAAAGAGAAAAAGAAATCGGGAAGCAAGAAGAGGCGACAAAAAAATCAATAAAGCAGGATGAGCCAAATGAGCCAAAAAAAGCAGATGTCATAAAACAGGATGGTTCAAAAGAACAAGAAGACTTGTTAAAACAAGTATTAGCGAAGGGTCGATATTTAGATTTCTTCTTAAGTGCTGGATATCTGTTTTTAGTTCCGAAAGAAGCAAACCAAAAACCTGAACTTATGTCTCGTACACAACGAGGTTATGAAAAAACCAATGCAACATGGCAGAGTGTCGTGTGCTATCCCTTGCAAGCAGAATTGATTTGGGATGCTCAACAAAAACAAATAAAGGTGCTGACGATAGATCAAGATGGTCAACTTAGTATTTTACAACCTAACTATAAGGCAGATTCGCCAAGTAAAGGCAGAGCTGTCTGGAGAAGAAACGTCCGGCAGGATTAGAGAGTTGTTGCTGCAAAATGACTTGCGAAATTACTTACGTCATTGCAGGGAGCTTGTCGTATAACACTATTACTCTTGACATGACTTTAGTTGCGCGAGTAATCTTAGATATTCGTTAGAAAATGACTGCTATTGGAAAAAGTTAGCAAGTCCTGCTACGATAATGTGGATGTCGGTGTAGGTAGCAGAATTATTAGTAGTCTCAAGTCAATGGTCTCAGTGGAAAAAAATAAGGTATTAGCCTTAAACCTGGTGTCTAGTGAGGAGTAGGAGAAAGAGTTCATGAAGAAAAAATTAACCATCAAGTTAGGCTTAGCGTTAGCTGGGCTCAGTGCCATTCTTTCTGGTAGTGCTTTAGCAGAAATGCAAATAGATACTCATGGTGGCCTTAAGGTTTGGGATCCTTGTAATCCTTGTTATTGGTTTTGTTTGAATGGTCGCTTAGAACTCGATGAAGTCTATTACTCTGGTACTTATCGGGATCGAGCAGGTAACTATCCTACCTCTGGCAATATTCGCCTGGCTCGTTTGGCATTTAAGGGCGGTGTAGGTGAATGTCTGAATTATAATTTAACCCTGGATTTTGGTCGAACTCAGAGTTTGTGGGATCGGAACACAGGACAACTTCTTACAGGCACAGGGAACGCTGGCCCTTATCAGCATGGTTTATCCCTCATTGAAGAAGCTTGGTTAGCTTACACTGGGCTTTGGGAGTGCACTCGTTTTCGTTTTGGTCAATTTACGCCTTTGGCTACCATGGACGATTATACTAACTATGGTACCGATAACAGCCAAATGTTTTTAGAATCTGCCTTAGCAACACGTGCTTTTTCTGTCCCTTCTTATGTAGATACGGATTCCCGTTCCAGGAAGGGGTTTGGTATTATTGCGGATGCTCAAATTTGTGATATTTTTACTGTTGCGGGTACGGTTTATCAACCGGCCCACGGTGCTCCCAATACTTATGGAGATCCGGGTCGATCGGATAGATGGGGTGGGGCATTAAGAGTTACTTTTGCACCAATACATGATTGTGATCGAGTTTTCCATCTAGGTGCCTTAGCTCGATATCAGGACCTCAATCATACATTAGCAGGTGCGCCGATATTAAATACCTTGTTTTTTACAACACCAGAAGTAGTGGGTCGTAATTACATTGGTAACCCGCGAAATGTTTCTGCGAATACCACCTACGATCCTGACTTGTTAAATACCGGGGCTCTTCGAGCAAAAGGTTATGGTCATTATGCGGGTGAATTCTTAGGAATTTGTGGCCCGATCACGTTTCAAGCAGAGTACCATCAAACTTCTGTACGTCGTCAAAATGATTCCACTGTGCAATTCCGAGGCGGTCATGGTCAGTTAGGTTATGTGTTAACTGGGGAATCTCGTTGCTATAATTTTGCTGATGGAACTCTAGGTGGTATTAGACCTTGTGGTCCTTGGGGTGCTTGGGAAATCGTTGCTCGCTACAGTGCTCTTACTCTCAACAACAAAAATGTTTTTGGTGGATATGGGGGCAATGCAACACTGGGTTTAAATTGGTATGTTAACGATAACATTCGTGTTGCATTTAACTATATTCGAGCAACATTCCAACCTACAGGTCTGATTGCAGGAACACCTGTTAACCCTACCCCCATTAAACGTCGCTTAGATATATTTGCTGGAAGATTGCAAATTATATTCTAATTTGCAGATATGATACCGTGTTAGATAGTGATTTCTAGCTCGGTATCATAAAGCCTTCTAATACGGTGTCATAAAGCCTTAAATGAATTTTTTAAGATTAGTCTATTTTCAAAAATTTCAAACGGTCATCTTGCTTGTGCTCCTTGCGAGTTTGCTTGCCTTACCTGGTTGTGCCTTTAGGAAAAAAAACGATCCTTTCGAAGGCATTAATCGGGGCGTTTTTATGCTCAATAAGACGGCAGATCAATTATTTGTTAAGCCTATTGCTCGAGCCTATGATAAATTTCTACCAAAACCTTTTCGTTATGTTTCTCATAGTTTTTTTCAAAACTTACGTGAAATCCCTACCATTGCCAACGATCTTCTCCAATTAAAATTTAAAGATGCCAGAACGGCTGCTGCGCGTTTTGCATTAAATACTTCCTGGGGAGTATTAGGTTTAATAGACGTTGCCAGCCTTGGGAAAATTGAAAGACATGTGAATGATTTTGGTTTAACAATGGCACACTACGGATATAAACAATCGGTCTATCTGGTTTTACCCATTTTTGGTCCCTCTACCTTGAGGGATGCCGTTGGGCTTTATGTGGATACCTATCTTGGTGTTTGGCCTTATATCCGTCCAGCAAGAGTCGGTTGGATCCTTTATGGGATATGTTTGATTGATACTCGTGCCAAATTGCTCCAAGCAGATCCTATCATTGAGGAAGCAGCAATAGACGAATACACCTTTATGCGAGATGCTTATCTACAACATCGTCGTTATCAAATGAATATGGATAAAGAGCCGGTGGTGGGTGATATAAAAACGGATGATCAACCGAATGATAATGAAGTGGCAGCGAAGGATAGTAAAAAACCCTTGGCTAGCGATATGCCAGATGATAATGAGCTTTTAAAGAAAGATGATAAAGATGCTAAGGACAAGGACAAAGATAAGGATTCTAAGGATAAAGACAAAAAGTCTGAGGATGACAAAGAAGCAGATAAGCCTAAGGTGGGTGCTGCAGCGGTTGCTGCATTACAGGTTGAGGATATTTATGCGCCTAGCAATGCTGCTTTAGGTACAATAAAATCAGATACTAGTATTGGGGCTGTTTTGAGCACAGTGTTTATTTTACGTGTTTCATCCGATACCACGATATTTATGCTTTATGTAGCTCCAGGTACAATCCCTAATCTATCAGCGACTATGCCTAGCCTGATTCCGGGCATGTCGGATTTCAATCTTGGATCAGATGATAATCATAATAAGCAGGTAACACAGGATAAACAGGATAGGCATGATAAGCAGGGATTGAATAACAAAGGAATAGAGAACAAGAGCGTTGAGGATCAGGGAACCAGTCATAAAGCATTGGATAACCCAGAAGAAATTAAAGGCACCAGTACAATAACCGATGCTGTCGGGGGGCGAAGCAAATAAATGGTTCCAAAGACAACCAATAAAATTCTAACTGTTGATGATGATGATGTTGCACGCAAAATGATTGTAGACTACCTAGATGATGGGGGCTATGAGGTACTGGAGGCGAGCAATGGTCAAGAAGGTTTGGAAATCTTTCGCAAAGAAAAACCCGATTTAATGCTCACTGATGTCAAAATGCCTGTGATGGGTGGTTTAGAATTATTAGAGAAAGTGAGCAAAGAATCTCCAGAAACACCTGTTGTTGTCGTTTCAGGGGTTGAAAATATGGATGATGTTGCTGTTGCTTTGAAATATGGTGCTTGGGATTATGTTACTAAACCGATTAGTGCAATGATTGTTTTAGAGCGAGCAGTGGCTAAAGCATTAGAACGTTCTCGTTTAATCGAAGAAAATCGTCTTTATCGCATTGCATTAGAAGAGGCGAATCGAGCCCTAAAAAAGAGTTTAGATGTTTTGGAAGAAGATCAGGAAGCCGGACGCAGTGTACAAATGCGGATGCTGCCTGAACAAAATATACAATTTGGAGAATATCAATTTTCTCATAATATTTCTCCTTCACTTTATTTAAGTGGGGATTTTGTCGATTATTTTAAAATTAATGATGAAAGATTAGGTTTTTATGTGGCAGATGTTTCCGGACATGGAGCCTCTTCGGCTTTCGTCACGGTTTTGTTAAAAAGTTTGATTGCTTTAGCATTAACAAAATATCAGATACATAATGATACTGAGATCCTAGAGCCCGATAAATTACTTTCTAAAATCAGTACCGAGATTTATAACGCTAAATTAGGTAAATATTTAACCATTGTCTATGGTGTTATTGATTGGGTAGAACATAAGTTGACTTATTGCATTGGGGGGCATTTCCCCAATCCCATTTGGTTTGAAAATGGCAAAGCACGTTATTTAGAGGGGAAGGGATTTCCGGTTGGTATTATGAAGCAAACCACTTATAAAAGCACAACTCTCGATTTTCCTAAAAATGTGCAATTAACGTTATTTTCAGATGGGGTTTTAGAAATTTTAAAAGAAAGCGAATTACCCAAAAAAGAAGAGTTTTTATTATCATTGGCAGAAGGCAGTGATGGAACAGTCGATTATTATTTAAAGAATCTCGAATTAATCGACAAAAAAGGGCTTCCAGATGATGTGACGTTGTTGTTGTTGAAGCGGACGTAGGAGAATGTGTTTCGCGCTGCGGTACCATCCCGCAGCCTGTGCGGCGCTCTGCAATGATCCTTAACCCGCTGTAGATTTATTCTGCAAATAAGGTAGATTTTCCAACGTTTGGAAGGCCAACAATGCCACAATTAAAACCCATATCCTATTTTCCTAAATCCAGAAGTTGAGGCATTAATTGCCTTCATTTTTTACACTATGCAAAGAATTCATCGCTTTTTCAAAGTCACCCATCATAATTTGTGGCAATATTTTTAGTGTTTCCTCTATGGCTTCTCTAATTTTTTTTTCGTCTTCATGGCTGGGGCGATGCAATACATAATCCACCACTTCATCTTTATGTCCTGGATGGCCAATCCCAATTCGCAGTCGATGGAATTCACGACCTTTAAGATGATGGATAATATCTTTTAAGCCATTATGTCCCCCATGTCCTCCATCGGTTTTGAAACGTGCCGTTCCAGGCGGAAGATCAAGCTCGTCATGAGCGACTAAAATAGCCTCTGTTGGGATTTGAAAATATTTGGCAAAGGAACCTACTGCACGCCCGCTATGATTCATGAAAGTATTCGAAATCATAATTTTAACATCGCGACCTGCAACAGAAAATTGCCCCAGTCTTGCATTAAATTTGATATCGTTTTTAAGTTGAATACGGTTTCGTTGACAATAAGCTTCGACTAACCAAGCACCGACATTATGTCGGGTGTCCGCATAGGAGGGCCCGGGATTTCCGAGCCCCACAATTAAACCAATCCCACCTACAGCCATGTTGGTTTCCCTTTGCTTTTGCCTTCGTCTTAGTGATCTTTGCTTTCGTCTTTGGGATTATTTTTTACCTTTGCCTTTATCCGCAGCTCCTTTACTTGCAGGTGCCGCAGTTTTACCAGCAGGTGCTTGGCCTTTACCGTTTGCAGCTGCGCCTTTACCAGCAGCAGCTCCAGCATTCGCTCCGGCTTTACCAGTGGTAGCAGCCGCTGCTCCCGTTGCATCCCCTTCTTCAGTCACTGGCGCTTCAACTTCTTCAATTAAAGCTCTGGGTAGATGGACACTGACGACAGGATGATCGTGTTCTGGGCCATGACTCAAAACCTGGGATTCTACGCCAGTAGGAAATTTAAGATGAGAAATATGCAATGTTTGATCTAATTCCATTTTTGAGATATCAACCGTAATACTCTCAGGTAAATTTTGAGCTTGACAACGGACTTCAATATCGTTCATTTGATGATTGATAACCCCACCCGCATCTTTGACCCCTGGTGCTTCTAAACCACCAACAAAGATCAAAGGAACTTTCATCACCAAAACATCGGTTGGTTTGACACGCAGAAAATCGATGTGCATCACCCCTTTTTTATAATGGTGACGCTGAATCGCTTTCAAAACAACTTGCTGCGTTTCCCCATTCAGATTCAGTGTTAATAAATGAGCGAAAACCTTTGGATTTTCCAGGGTGTGCATGACTTTTTTATGATCAAGCGAAATAGCGGTAGGGGCTTCTTTGCCACCATAGAGGATGGCAGGCACACGATCTTCCGTTCGACGAAGGCGGCGGCTCGCACCTTTCCCTTGGTCGACGCGAAGCGTGGCGTCTAAGGTATATAAGGCTTTTGCAGTCATGGTTTTTACTCCAAAAATATAAAAAAATAAAAAAATTAAAAATAAAAAATTAGTTAGTTGCCTTCCGCGACCAGAAAGGTAGCTTAACTCTTTATTTAGCGATTTAGTGCTGGACACTATACCGTGTTTAAGGGGGTAAAGGCAATTTAGAATTAGAGCTTCGGAATAAAACTTTGTCAAAACTGGGGCCTCACAGTTTTCAGACCTAAAAATGACCAATATTACCAATTTCTAGGTTTTATTCCGGATCACAAGCAGCGCTCTCACAAATGGAAGCCCCGGGGGTACGCTTGCGTAAAACAACTTTAAAAAAACTTGCAGATAGCATGGGACTTAACCCTAGTCAATTAAAATAATAAGCACCTGCCTAATTTTAGAAACATTTTTGTGGAACTACGCTACTGGTGTAATAATCAGTTAAAGAACAACAAAAAAACTGTTAAACTGACTCAAATTCATTCAAACATACATACATTAGTTTAGACCCGGTCCTGATTATAGAATCCGGGCTGCTTATTATCATTCATTGAGGAGAATTGAAAGTGGCAACACCTAAAGAAGTAATAAATCAATTGAATCAAGACGACAAAAATCTCTCTGACAAAAAAATAAATAAAGACAACACCACCCTTCAGAGCAAAACGGTGGCAGCACCCGATAAAGAAGTTGTAAAACGATTGGAGCAGGATGAAAAAAGTCTCTCTGACAAAACAGTTAATAACGACAATTCTAAGAGTAAATTAGCCGAAAATGCTCAGAATAAACCAGTCGAAGATAAGAAAAAACCTGAAGACGAAAAAGCAACTGAAAAAATCAGAATTGCAAAATTGTATGAAGCTTTACTTTTACCTGACACTTATAAATACCCAGAATCCGAACATGAGAAGCAACAAGTCGCATTGCGCATTAAAGAAATTATAGATGCGGATATTAAACCAAACAACATTGACATTGAAAAACCTATTAAACCTAGCGCAAAGACAGTATTGGAGTGTGCAAAAATATCGCAGAATTCGTATGCATTATTGGTCTTAGAACAGTATTTGAGGGATGATAAAATTATTGAAGTTCTAAACAGGGGACATGCCACTCATCAAGAAGCATTAAATGAAGAAGAAAAGAATAAAAAAGAAATGCATACTCAATTTTTAAAAATTGCTGAAAAACTAAAAGAAAATTGTTCTTTTTTAATTGATAAAAGAGGTGAGATACTAGAAATTATGCGGGAACATCAAGAACAAGCCCTAGATAAGTCTCCCAAGGCCAAGCAGACAATTAGAGAAATTTTCAACAGTACTGTTCTTCCAAAAATACAATCAGATCATAACAGTTTGTCGTTCTTTAAAGAGATAATAGAAAAATTAATAGAAAAAGACACTTATAGATTGATGGGTTTATATCCTATGGTTGTTCATTACATTAAAGCTTTTAAATTTCAGGCAGAAGAATTGCAAGAACAATTGAAAAGGAAAAAAATTCCAGAGCCTGTTCGAAAAAAAATAAAAAAAGCTTTACAATCGAGAAAAATTCTTGAAACTATATTTGAATTAAAAGAAAAATTAGAAAAATACGATCCCGGCTATACTAAAAGATGTCGGGAAATATTAAAATACGACACAAACCTTAATATTTTTTCAGCAATGATAATGGTTGAAAATCATGATTTTATCGCAAATTTAAACGAAAAATACCACAAATCTATTTATGAATATATTGAAAAAGAATGCAGGGCACGAAAGGCAGAAGATTCAAAATTATTTGGTGATAAATTAAATCTCTCCTATGTAAATGAAGTAGGTGAACTTCTCGCCAAAACTATAAAAAATTTCTTAAAAGATCAGGAATTGTCAAAACATATTGGAACAACTCAAGCATTTGCTATTTTATATGATACAGAAATGTATGCTATTAGGGTGTCGAAAATAATTTTTAACTCTTTAGAAGTTGTTCGTGATCAATGGTTAAAAAGTAGCAAGCAGGAACCTTTAGATGTAGTATTGAAAAAAGCTGCCCAAAAAATAGTCGAACATATAACGCACGAAGAAGTACGAGCACATGAAATAAAAGTTCAAAAAGAATTACAAAAAGAATTAGAACAAAAAAAACGGGAAGAAAACGCCAATATGTTAAATGAACAAAAAAAACAAGAAGAGATAAAAAAAGAAATTTTGCTTAGCCAAAAAGCAGTTGAAGCCGCCCTTAAAGTACAAAAAGATAAAATATTCAGTTCTTTAATAGGATTAAGCAATAATGAAAGAGCAGATTTACTGAGCCTTCTGGAGGCAGGAAGGAGTTTTCATGATAAATTTGATACTGAAAGATTTTGTAAACTAGTCGATAAAATAAAGCCATTTAACTTGAAAACATCGAAGAAGGGATATATATTATTTTTCGGAAATGAAGTGGTAACTTCCTTTCATCGGCAACATGAAGATAAAAAATTAGATGGTAATGTAATAAATCTATTTCTTGAAAAATTAAAGGATCTTCAAATTCTTTCAAAGCTCATTCAGGAATTACGGGGAATGACTGCTCATCATGCTAAAAAAATAGTTCCAGGCTAGCAACTCATTACTAGAGCATTTGGGGTTTACGAACCGAGCGGTGACCACGAAGGTACCAGGGCTCCTGCAGCCGAAGCGGCGTGAGCTATGCGATACCTCGAAAATGCTATGAATTGAATTAGTAACCGCCCCGTGGAGCTCGCTCTGCACCGCACAGGCTGCGGGATGGTACCGCGCAGCGGGCAGGCCCCCGAGGCTAGGGCAAAGCTAAAGGCTATCAAGTTAAGGAATTTCTCAGTTGCTATGCGGAGGAAACAAGTCATGAATATGCATAACGATTTCGATGGTTTTTCAATCAACCTGATTCTCGATGAAGAGGATGACTGGTTAGCTCATTTTGTTGAAATACCTAATATTTCTGCATTTGGTGAAGCGCCAGAAGAGGCAATCGCAGAATTAAAAGTAGCTTGGTCTGCTTATAAAGAAAGTTGTCGCAAACACGGTGATCCAATCTCTTTCTGATTTAGCGCTCTGATTTATTACTCTTGCCAGCTTGGCCAAATTAATTGATAATAATCTAAGTTGGAGAGCCCATATTGGGGGGGTCACTTCGGAGTAATTTCGGAGTAACCTCCCCTTAATCAATGCCTTTAGCCCTTAGCCTTAGCATTTAATCCTTTCAGCTAATCAATGAGGTAATAGTCATAATGGACATAAATTCCCCAAGCACTATGCCATTCGCCATGCCACACCATTTAAGTGCAATTGTGGCTTTTATTTTATATTTATCAATTGTGATGTTGGTAGGTTTGATAGCCTATATGGCAACTCGCAATCTCTCCGATTATGTATTGGGTGGCCGAAGATTGGGTGGGGCTGTAGCAGCATTATCTGCTGGTGCCTCGGACATGAGCTCCTGGTTATTAATGGGCTTGCCAGGTGCCATCTATGTTTCTGGATTGAAAGAGGTCTGGGCAGTTGTTGGTTTAGTGGTCGGCGCTTATTGTAGCTGGAAATTCATTGCCAAGCCTTTACGTATTTATTCAGAAGTAGCTAAGGATTCAGTCACAGTCCCTGCTTATCTCGATAACCGTTTTCGAGACGATAGTAAAAAGATTCGCATGGTTGCAGCTCTTGCTACTTTAATCTTTTTTACCTTCTATATTGCCTCTGGTTTGCTGGCTGGTGGTATTTTACTCAGTTTAACTTTTAAATTGGAATATTCCACCGCGCTTTGGTTAGGGGCATTTATTATCATGCTTTACACGACCATTGGTGGTTTTTTGGCTGTGAGTTGGACAGATTTTTTTCAAGGGACTTTAATGCTTTTTTGTTTGTTATTAGCGCCTTTCTTTGCCATTCAAAGTTTAGGAGGTTGGGATGCGGGTATTCAAAAATTACTGTTGGTGCAACCCAATTATTTAGAATGGACCAAGGGTTTAACCGCAATGAAATTAATTGGCTTATTCTCTTGGGGTTTAGGTTATTTAGGAATGCCGCATATATTAGTGCGTTTTATGGCGGTAAAAACGGTAAAAGAAATCCCCTTGGCAAGAACGGTTTGTATGTGGTGGATGTCGCTCTCGATGGTAGGGGCGGTACTGGTTGGTATGGTAGGGGCCATTCATTTTTGTAATTGTCCTTTAGATAATAACGAAACCGTTTTTATGGCGCTGGCGGAGCAAGCATTTACACCTTGGATTATGGGCATTATTTTAGCTGCGATTTTGTCTTCGAGCATGTGTGCAGTGGATTCACAAATGCTGGCAGCTTCCAGTGCCATCACAGAAGATATTTACCGGTCCATGTTTCGACGTAAAGCCTCCCAACGCGAGTTAATGTGGGTTGGACGAGGGGCTGTGGCACTGATTGCAGTTATTGCCATTTTCATTGCGGGTAAAAAGAGCCATAGCATTATGCAACTCATTGCTTTTGCCTGGGCGGGACTGGGGGCTACTTTTGGGGCTTCGGTTGTGTTTTCATTATTCTGGAAACGCTGTACTCGGAATGGTGTTGTGGTGGGTATGTTGCTAGGCGCTGCAACTGTTATCGTCTGGCGTTTTGCTGGATTCAATGTTTGGATGTATGAGCTTCTGCCGGGTTTCTTGGCTTCTAGTTTAGGGGTTGTGATTGTAAGTTTATTGGATCGGGCACCGACTCCTGAAATTATTGCAGAATTTGATCAGGTTTGGGAATTGTGTCGTTCAGAAACAGACATTAGTCCTCTGCCAGTTCATTCAAATTCGGTGTTGGAATAGAACACGTCTTCTGGTTATTGCGACCAGATCGCAACGTATTTTTTTTCATTGTGCGCCTGAGCCGGGGTGCCTCATCTGGCCTTGTCAGGGCTTATTTGTCGCAATGACGGAAAAGAAATTAAGGGATTAAGGATATTGTTATGCAAACAAATTTATTTAAGGCTATTCAAGAAGCCTATCGCATGGATGAAAATCTGTGTTTGGAACCCTTATTGAAGGAAGCCAAACTTTCCTCTGATTCTATGCAAAATGTTGAAAGCCGTGCACGCAGTTTAGTGGAGTCGGTCCGACGGGATCGATTGACGAAAGGCGGTTTAGATGCCTTCCTGCATCAATATGATTTATCCAGCGAAGAAGGGATTGCTTTAATGTGTTTGGCTGAAGCACTTTTGCGTATTCCAGATGCCAATACCAGTGATCGACTTATCAAAGATAAAATTGCTTCACAGGATTGGGAGCAATATTTAGGCAAAAGTCAATCTTGGTTTGTGAATGCTGCCACCTGGGGTTTAATGCTAACCGGCAAGCTGTTAACAACCAAAAAATCTTCTTCTGTTAATTTACTTTCTGCTTTAAAGCGTTTAGTGGCTCGCACTGGGGAACCTATTATTCGCAATGCGGTTCGACAAGCGATGAAAATCTTAGGGCGTCAATTTGTAATGGCAGAAGATATTCAGGCTGCGCTCGATCGGGCAAAGGAAAGTGAAGCTCGGGGCTATCGTTATTCTTACGATATGCTAGGAGAAGCGGCTAAAACAAAAGAAGATGCTGCTTTTTATCTGAAGTCTTATCAAGATGCCATTGAAGCCATCGGCAAAGTTAATAAAGCCAATGGTGATAAAGGCCCCATTGATGGACCAGGCGTTTCAGTCAAATTATCTGCTTTACATCCTCGATATGAATGGGCAAAACGGGAACAAATGCAGCAAGAATTATTGCCAATATTAAAATCTTTGGTGTTGCAAGCGAAAGAGGCCAATATCGGTTTTACCATCGATGCAGAAGAAGCCGATCGATTAGAGCTTTCTTTGTTATTATTTGAAGCGGTTGTTAGTGAATTAGACTTAGGGGCTTGGCAGGGTTTGGGATTAGCGTTGCAAGCTTATCAAAAACGGGCTTTTTATGTGATTGATTGGCTAGCTGCTTTAGCGAAACGTTATCAACGGCGTTTTATGCTGCGTTTAGTTAAAGGGGCTTATTGGGATTCAGAAATTAAGTGGACCCAGGAACGTGGTTTAAAAGATTATCCTGTTTTTACCAGAAAGTCTTCCACGGATGTTTCTTTTTTAGCCTGTGCACAAAAAATCTTTAAGGCAGGCGCTTTATTTTATCCGCAATTTGCCAGCCATAATGCTCAAACGGTTTCTGCCATTATAGAGATGGCGAAATTGAATGGTATGGGTATGCCAGATCAAAGTGATAGTGATAAGGTGGAACAAAATGCTATAGCAGGGCAAGATAAGATGATGGGGCAAAATGCTATAGCAGGCCAAAATACTATGACGGGGCAAAAAAATAATATTGCAGGTCAAGATAGTAGGATGGGACAAAAGAAGGATATGACTGGTCAAAATGTCCGAGCAAGCCAATATGAATTTCAATGCCTTCATGGGATGGGGGAGTCACTTTACGATAACATTATTGGTGAAAATAAATTGAATATTCCTTGCCGTGTTTATGCGCCGGTGGGTGGGCATGAACACTTATTGGGTTATTTAGTTCGACGCTTATTGGAAAATGGTGCCAATACTTCTTTTGTCAATCGAATTATTGATGAACAAACGCCGATTGATCTTTTGGTAGAGGATCCGGTAACCAAAACCGAAAAATTAACCGAAAAACGGCATCCTAAGATTCCTTTACCCAAAGATTTATACGGTAAAGCACGCCCTAATTCCAGAGGTTTAGATTTAAGCGATTCACTTGAAATGGATCCCATGCTTCAAGCTATTTCAAAAGAATTTCCAAAGATTTTTAAGAAAGACATATCAGCAGTCAATATGAAAGATATACCAGCGGCCGCCAATACAACGGATTTGGCTGTAGCCAATAACCTGGCCACTATTTTTGCAGAGTCACAGCAACAAGTTTCTGAATGGAATCAAATTTCTCCAGAAGCGCGAGCTCAGTGTTTAGAACGAATGGCAGGGTTATTAGATACCCATCGTAGTTCTTTAATGGCATTGATTATTCGAGAAGGCGGAAGAACCGTCATGGATGCTAATTCTGAATTGCGTGAAGCGATCGATTTCTGTTGGTACTATAGCGAACGTCTTCGTCGAGATTTTCCAGTGGAAGTATTGACGGGCCCTGCAGGGGAATATAATCAATTAACTTTACAGGGTCGTGGGGTTTTTGCCTGTATTAGTCCTTGGAATTTCCCTTTAGCGATTTATTTAGGGCAAGTCTTAGGGGCACTGGCTGCTGGCAACGTTGTGATTGCGAAACCGGCGAGTCAAACGCCCAGAATTGCTTTGGCTGCGACTGCTTTGCTGCATGAAGCTGGGTTTCCTAAAGCGGTTGTTCATTGTGTGGTTGGATCGGGCAGCAGTATTGGAAAATATTTATTGGAGTCACCAGCCTTGGCTGGAGTGATGTTAACAGGTTCTACGGATACTGCACGGGTTATCAATCGAACCTTAGCGAGTCGTGAGGGCCCCATTTTACCCTTTATTGCAGAAACCGGTGGGCAAAATGCCATGATTGTGGATTCCTCTGCTTTACCGGAACAAGTGGTGACGGATGTTATCACTTCTGCTTTTAATTCCGCGGGTCAACGTTGTTCTGCTTTACGCGTATTATTTATTCAAGAAGAAGTGGCATCACGAATTATTCATATGCTTAAAGGGGCTATGATGGAATTAAAAATAGGCGATCCTTTTGATCTGGCGACGGATGTGGGGCCGGTGATTGATCAAAAAGCAGCTGAAAATTTAATTGCGCATGTGGAAGGTTTGAAGAGAGCTTCACAGCTGGAAAGTGGGGAGAGCACTTCACAGGGGGAAAATTGGCAGGCGGGGAGTTTAAAGGAGGCATCCAGTTTAGATAGAGCAGTTGCAGATCAAGCATCAAGCTTGAATAAAGTCTCAAATTTGAAGGAAACCTCAAAAGCTGTCTCAAAAACGGTTTCAAGAGTTAAAACTAAATTGATTTATGAATGCCCATTACCGGAAAATTTACCTGTTTTAGAACGCGGTGTTTTTTTTGCACCCGTTGCTTTTGAAATCGATAATATTGAAATGTTAACGCAGGAAGTGTTTGGGCCTGTTTTGCATGTCATCCGTTATCAATCTTCTGAATTAAATAAAGTGGTTGAGGCTATTAATAACACGGGTTATGGACTCACTTTAGGGATTCACAGTCGTATTAGTGAGGTTGTGGAATGGATTGTGAGTCAAGCGCGAGTGGGAAATATCTATGTGAATCGTAATATGATAGGAGCAGTGGTTGGTGTGCAGCCCTTTGGGGGTGAAGGTTTATCGGGTACTGGGCCTAAAGCGGGTGGGCCTCATATGTTACCGAGATTAACTTTAGAACGAAG
>Ga0207006_1109_pt1 | contig 16054 bp, 15 predicted proteins | sample Alteio_BWMinCont_84_FD_153497 | JGI IMG/M metagenome (GOLD analysis project Ga0207006, IMG submission 153497) | Enriched cells from forest soil in Barre Woods Harvard Forest LTER site, Petersham, Massachusetts, United States -... | ecosystem: Environmental > Terrestrial > Soil > Temperate forest >...
CGGTAATATTTATTTCCTTGCAATCCATTTCCCCAGGCTTTAGCTTTATCACATCTTTATAATTGTCATGTGAGTCATTACCAACCATGCGTATTTTCTATAAAAAAAGCCTGCAATCAATGATGGATAGCGCTGAAAAGCATGCGCTGAAAAAAACACTGGGAGCCCTTGATCTTACACTACTCGGAATTGGCTGTGTGATCGGCACTGGGATATTTGTACTCACGGGAATGGCGGCGGCTAAATATGCAGGGCCCGCTATTACTATTTCATATGCCCTGGCTGGATTTGCCTGTGTCTTCGCCGCCCTCGCCTATGCCGAACTTGCCTCAATGGTACCGGTTGCTGGCAGTGCTTATACCTATTCCTATATTTCGATGGGTGAACTTGTTGCCTGGATTGTCGGCTGGGGATTAATCCTCGAATATGCAGTCGGAGCCAGTACAGTCGCGGCAGGATGGTCGGGATATGTCGTCGGGATATTAAAGAGTGTCGGACTAGCTATCCCGGATTCCCTGACAAAAGTCCCAAGCCAGGGCGGTATTGTCAATTTACCGGCCGTATGTATCGCACTATTCGTCGGTGCATTATTGACACGTGGCATTAAAGAAAGCGCCAACCTTAACCGTATTCTTGTCGCGGTAAAACTTAGTGCGATCTTTATCTTCCTTTTTGTCGCTGCCCCGCATATTGATACCGCCAACTGGAGCAATTTCATGCCTTTTGGCTTTTCGGGTGTTGCAACTGGCGCCGGCGCGATCTTCTTCGCCTATGTCGGATTTGATGCAGTAGTATGCGCTGCTGAAGAATGCCGTAACCCTAACCGCGATTTGCCGATTGGTCTGATTGCCTCACTATTTATCTGCACCGTACTCTATATCACAGTCGCCGCTGTACTAACCGGTATCGTCCCCTACACCACCCTCAATAATCCTGAACCGCTTGCTTCTGCCTTGCGAGCCAATGGCAGCCATATCGGCTCTGCGCTGGTGGCTACTGGCGCAATTGCCGGGCTGACCACGGTTATCCTGGTGCTGATGTACGGGCAATCGCGTATTTTCTTCGTGATGTCGCGTGATGGGCTGCTGCCTCAATTTTTCAGCCGCCTGCATCCGAAATTCCAGACACCGCATATCAGCACGATTATCATCGCCTTTGCAGTCGCTATCATTTCAGGCTTTACTCCAATCAATACCATGGGGAACCTGACCAGTATGGGAACCCTCCTCGCCTTTATTATGGTAGCAATTGGCGTGATGGTCATGCGCCGGACCAAACCGGAAGTAGAGCGTCCATTCCGTTGTCCTGCTGTTTATGTTGTTGCTCCCATTGCTATTCTTTCCTGCGGATATCTGATATTTGAACTCATCAAACAAACCGGCCTGCCTTTCCTGATCTGGGGTATTATCGGGCTTGTTGTTTATTTTGGCTATATGTCGTATCGTAAGCGGTCGCTTGAGGTGCAGTAAATGGAGATCCGGGAGTTATTCTCTGAAGCGGAGATGCAGCGTAATTACCCGCTCATTCAGCAGCTCTATCCGGAAGTTACCCAGGCTGATTATGAAGCGATGCTTGGCCGATTTATTGCCCTCGGTTATCGCCAGGCCGGATTATTTGATCAGGATCACTGTATTGGCCTGATCGGCTTCCAGCATACCATGCATTTCACATGCGGAGATTATATTTATATCGATGACCTGGTCATCGACGAACATCACCGTTCCTTGGGCTATGCCACCAAACTCCTTGACTGGGTGGAAAATGAAGCGGAGAATCTTGGCTGCAAGGTGATTTTACTCGACTGTTTTGTTGAAAATAAACAACCACAGCGACTATATCATAGGCAAGGTTACTCAATTCTTGCATATCATTTTGGCAAAACCAAAAAAACCTGATATGATCGAAACTGCTTCCGCAACAATAGCTTGCAATATTATTACTTTTATTTAACCCATCTATTCGTTAATAATACAGTTTCATAGGCCGTATTAGCACTTTATTAATCTTTTTTCATTAAGATAAAGAGATAGTTCTAGTCTGTAATTACATATTTAGGCAGGAATAATAATGAAATCAGGAAATATAATTATGTCATTTTCATCAGAAGTCGACAAGCTACGCAAAGATCCTTCTCCTGAGACAAAACTTGATGTTACCGTGAGGATTACGGAATTCTTTAACGGCGAGATGCTGGATCAGAAAGAAAAAACGCTGGCTTTGGAAATTATTGGACTTCTTGCTTATGACGCCGAGGTACATATCCGCAGAACCTTAGCCGAAAACCTGAAAAACAGTACGGCTATCCCGCATAATCTTGCGTTGAAGCTTGCAAAAGATGTCCCGACAGTGGCGGTGCCTATCCTGGAATTTTCTTCCCTGCTTACTCAGGAAGATCTGATTGAAATTGTCAGAAGTACCAAGGAGATTGCAGCACTCGATGCGATCGCCAGCCGCAATGACATATCACAACAATTATCCGGCGCCCTTATTGATACGTCCCACGAAAAAATCATTCGGACATTGATCAATAACCAGAAGGCTGATGTCAGTGAAACTCAGTTGCGCAACGTATTAAATGGCTTTGCCGCATCGGGTCATATTATCGAATCGATGGTCAACCGGGGCAACCTCCCGGTAAGCATTGTTCAGCATATGCTTGATAAGGTTTCGGATGAGATTAAGAAAAAGCTTATCCAGCAATATAATGTTACCGAAAATACGGCAAAAGATATTGTCACCGCAACCAATGAACAAACCACACTGGATATGCTGTCAATCGCAGATAATGAACATATCATTCAGGGCCTGGTAGATCACCTGTTTGAAACCCATAAACTCACCCCTTCCATCGTGCTTCGTGCGCTATGTAAAGGTGATTTTGTATTTTTCTCACGTGGCCTGGCTAAACTCGCCAATGTATCGCCGGAATATGCGCGGAAAATGCTCTATACCAAAAATGCCGTTGATTTCATCAGCCTCTATAAAACGGCAAATATGCCGGAAGGCGCTTTTGCGGCAGTGAATATTATCTGGAAATTCGCCCTCAGCGAGCTGACGAGCGGACGTTTCGATAAAGTAACTTACAGTAATCGTCTTATTGAACATATCACTGAAAACAACTATGATAAGAAAATCAATATTATGGAATATTTTATGATATTGATTAAAAGTAAAGTGACCAATGACGATGCGTATCTCTAGACTGTAATGGCTGACCTCACTGATATTACTATCGACACCAGCGGTCTCATCTGCCCGCTGCCGATACTCACGGTTAAGAAACGCATAAAACCCCTCACCTCGCCTGCGATTATCCGTATTATTACCACGGATAAAACCAGCGCTGCCGACTTCCCCGAATTCTTTAAACTCACCCATCTGGAATTGATAAGCACCGATACCGATGAGGGAAGAGTGATATTTACTGTCGCAAAGAAATAGACTATATAATTTTTATGCTTCTTATGAAAAATGAGAGGTAGCTCTATATACTTGCCTCATTCGAATCTTAAAAGAGCTATTTTATAATTTTCAACCAAAGGAGAACCATAATGCCTGCAAATGTAAAAGCAATTCCTGACGGCTATAGCAATGTCACCCCTTATCTGGTGATCAAAGGCGCTGCAAACGCAATCGAATTTTATAAAAGCGTGTTTGGCGCAACCGAACGCTTCCGTATGCCTATGCCTGGCGATAGAATTGGTCATGCTGAATTACAGATTGGCGACTCAGTGATTATGCTGGCCGATGAATGCAATGAAATGGCAACACGCAACCCTCTCGCTATTGGTGGTACACCGGTTTCCATCCATCTCTATGTAAAAGATGTCGATAACGTGGTAAATAGCGCCAAAACCCATGGAGCACAGGTTATCCGCGAGGTTGCCAATCAATTTTATGGCGATCGCTCTGGAACCATAAAAGATCCATTTGGCCATATCTGGAATATCTCCACTCATGTGGAAGATGTTTCTCCCGAAGAAATGCAAAAACGTATGGCGGCGTTACCCCGCTGATTCAGGCGTTTCCTGACGCATTGCATCTAGCATATATTCCGCTAATGTATGGTAGATCGATTTCCGGCATATTGTCCTAGAAATGGCGGTTGCAATAAGTGCAGCCGCCATGATAGGCACGACCATCGCATGATTGTCGGTCATCTCAAACACAATCACAAACGCAGTGATCGGCGCCTGGACGATACCGGAGAAATAAGCAACCATCCCCAAGATAACCACGGCATGAACTGGCGCGTTCGGCATAAAATGAGCGATATTGGCACCAAACCCTGCGCCAGTCGCTAAAGAGGGCGCAAAAAAACCACCTGGAATACCGGAAACGGATGATAAGGCCGTCGCGATCATCTTCATAAGGCCAAAATACCACGGAATTTCATGGCTGTCTTGAATCAGCAATCCCGCCTGCTCATAGCCGGTTCCATAGATCGTATTATGTGAAAGCAATCCGAGTACTGCCACGGTAAATCCGCATAATGTGGCATAATACAGCGGATAGCGCTTGATGATATTCGTTATCCCATAAGGCAACTGCCCGGTAAGGACAGCAATAATAAACCGGCTGAATAATCCTCCCATCACGCCGCCCACTACGCCACATAGTATCACCACCGGCCAGTCATGCAGGCGGATAGCGGCATTGGTACGGCCAAAATAGGTATAATCGCCGGTCACAACTATGGAACTGACCCCGGCAAATATGATGGCGGTCAGGACAAAGTTACTCGATCTCCGTTCAAATTTACGGCTGAGTTCTTCAATCGCAAAAACAATCCCGGCAAGGGGCGTATTAAATGCCGCCGCTATTCCTGCCGCACCGCCCGCCAGAATAACGCCATATTGTTTATTGCGTCCAAAAAACCGCCCGACTGCCAACATAATCGCAGCCCCTATCTGAACTGTTGGCCCTTCACGGCCAATGGAAGCCCCGCTCAACAATCCAAACGCAGTCAGCACTATCTTTCCTATAATAATGCGGATGGAGACAAGATTACTTCGTTGCGTCATATCCGTTAGTTGTCTGGCAGCGATAACATTAGGAATCCCAGATCCAGCCGCACCTTGAAAGAAGCGCTTTGTTACATAAGCCGAGATCAAAAATCCCAATGGAGTAATAGCCAGTGGTAATAACGGGGAAACATGCAGCATTAGCTTAAAAAGATGTTCCGCCTTTCCACAAAGCATCGCAAATAATGCCGCCACCAGTCCAACAATAACCGCCCCACCCCAGAATAAGAGACGCTGCCGCCAGAATACCGAAGAAAAAAATCGATGACGGCGTTTCGGGTGAAATGGTTTTGGATAAGACTGATCAGGCATATGCAGCACTGTGAATAATAAATGGTGCAGCCACTTTATCGATAGATAATTAACTGTCAACTACTTCGTATACAAACGATCTATTTATTCACTGTTTACGTTGCGGCCAATCTTCGGAAAAGATTATGACGGGATAGGATCTCGGTTTCCTCTGTCAATCAAAATCTTCGTGAGTAGTCCCTATTCTCCGTATTATGACCGCTTGACACATTAATATACACGTTATATTAATAATATAATAGACACCTTACAACCCAAATATGCAATTAGGCTCAACTCAAAAAAATATATAAATATTTTAGGGATAATTTATTATGCAAGTTGAAACAATGGTTTCTCGAGCCCCTTCATCAAGTAAATTACCACTGGCAACATTAATTGATGCTCAGTTAATACTCTATTTTATTTCATCCGATTACGAAGATAAAGAAGCCTATATTGCCACGTTAAAAGAAACCTATAAAAAAGCCAGGATTATAGGCTGCACTACGGGGGGTGAAATTGCTGAAGCGGAAGCCCTGGATAACTCGGCAGTTTCGGCAGCAATTATGCTTGAACGCAGCACGATCCGCATTGCTCAAAAAAGCATCCGCCCCATCGATGATTCTTATGACGCGGGACAGGCGCTTGCTGCCCAACTAGTTGATAAAAGCCTTAAGCTGGTCTTTGTCTTATCGGACGGGCTCAAAATAAATGGCACCGACCTCATTGATGGAATCACTGACCATGTTGATAAGGGAGTCATTGTCACTGGCGGACTGGCTGGAGATGGCGCGCGTTTTCTTGAGACAGGCGTAGGAATTGATGGCGTTCCCAAAAGCGATATCATTGTAGCAATTGGGTTTTATGGGGAAGATTTCCGGGTAAGTTACGGTAGTTTCGGCGGATGGATAAAATTCGGCGCAGAACGCTTGATTACCCGTGCGAGCGGCAATGTTCTTTATGAATTAGATGGTAAGCCGGCATTAGATCTATATAAAAAATACTTAGGAGATGAAGCCAATAACCTTCCAGGTAGCGGCCTGCTTTTTCCACTCAGTATTCGCCCAAACAAACAAAGTGCCCACGATATTGTTCGCACGATTGTGGGAGTCAATGAAGAGGAAAACAGTATGATTTTTGCAGGGGATATTCCGGAAGGTTATATTGCACAGTTGATGCATGGCACTACCGATAACCTGGTGGAAGGGGCTGAAGCTGCCGCCAGTTTTGCGCTCAGCAATGCGCCGCATACCTCCCGTAACAATCACTCTTTAGCCATACTCGTAAGCTGTATTGGCCGAAAATTGCTGATGGGGCAGCGTGCTTCGGCTGAAGTAGAGGCGGTGAAGGAGATAATGGGGAGAATACCATTAGCCGGTTTCTATTCCTATGGAGAAATCTGCCCCCATCCGGAGACGGGAAAATGCGGTTTGCATAACCAGACGATGACGATCACTCTGCTGTCGGAGCGCTTATAATGCATCCACTGATCGAGCGGCAATTACGTAAAATTACTGCTGCAGATGGAAGCCGGAATTATGAATTGCTGCTTGAATTGATTGAACATAGCTATATCGAGCAAGATACGGCATTACACCGCCAGTATCACGCCATGCAATTAATGTCTGATGAATTGATAGAAGCCAATAATGCCCTCCGCAAGGAACGAGACGAACTGATTGCCGCCACCAATAAGCGGATTGAAATAGCCCTCGAGCGTGACCGGGCTAAAGCCGCCAATAATGCTAAAAGCGATTTTCTAGCCAATATGAGCCATGAAATACGCACACCGATGAATGCGATTATGGGGATGACCAGCTTGCTGCTTGATACCGAACTCAACCACCAACAGCGTATATGGATGGAAATCGTTCAGAACTCATCCGAATCGCTTCTCGATATTATCAATGATATTCTTGATCTTTCCAAGATTGAATCAGGAAAACTGATACTGGAAGCCGTTCCTTATGATCTCTATGAGGCGGTTGAACAGGTAACCGATACCTTGTTGTTAAAAGCACAGGAAAAAGATCTGGAACTGCTCACGCAATATAGCCTTAATACGCCGCGCTTTGTGATGGGCGATTCTGTCCGCTTCAGGCAGCTCTTGATTAATTTAATTGGCAATGCGATTAAATTTACCCGTGAAGGAACCATCTCTCTGACCGTGACCACCAAACAAATAGATAGCGACAAAGTATTCATGGAGTTTGCCGTTGAAGATACCGGCATCGGTATTCCAGAAGATAAAATCGGCTATATTTTTGAGAAATTCAGCCAGGCGGAGGAATCGACTACCCGCAAATTCGGCGGTACCGGCCTGGGACTTACTATCTGTAAAAAATTAGTTCAGTTAATGGGTGGGACGATCAGTGTTAGAAGCAGGTACGGCTATGGTTCAATTTTTTCCTTCAATGTCACATTACCGATCGATCCCAAAGCATCGCAATATCAGCAGGCACCTCTCTCCGATCTTTCTAAACTTAAAGTGATGGTGATTGATGATAATCCAAAAATGCTTTCTATCCTAAAAGATTATTTTTCTGCCTGGCAGATGGAGGCGGCTTTTTTCTCTGATGCCAAAAAAGCACTGGTGGAAATTGAGAATGCAGAACATGCTTCCACCCCTTTCCATATTGCCCTTATTGATTATTATTTACCGGAAATGAATGGTAAAATATTTGCCGCAGAAATAAAAAACTGCCAATTAGACAAAATACAACTGGCAGCCCTCCGCAGTGGAGATCCCGGTAATCTCAAGCTATTAGAGCAGGAAGGGTTTCAGGCGATCATCATGAAACCGTTTACTCCATCCCGGCTAATGAATAAGTTAGCCTTACTTGCCGATCAACGTAGCCGAGGAATTAAAACCTCCATATTGACGCGCCATACCCACCTTCCTGCCAAACAAACACAATCTTATCCTGATTTAAGCCTGCTAGTCGTAGAGGACCTGAGAGTCAATCAGCTCTTTATCCGGGCCCTGCTCGCGAAATTTGGCTGTAATGCGGATATTGCGAATAATGGCCTGGAAGCTGTAACAATGGTGCAGAAAAAAGATTATGATATTATTTTTATGGATTGCCAGATGCCGGAGATGGATGGGTACGAAGCAACAAGAGCGATTCGCAAGCTTGCCCTTAAACAGCCATTCATCATTGCTCTGACCGCCGATGCCATGGAAGGCGACCGCGAACGCTGTATTAAAGCCGGAATGGATGATTACCTCAATAAGCCGATCAAACCCGGTAGAATTGCTGAAATGCTTGATCAATACGGCAAATCCTGCCGCGTTTCGCCCCCAGCATCAGATGATCAGGATATAAAATAAACTCCTAATAACACGAATAGTTTATTAATATATTTCGTAACCGCCCAGAGAGCGCTTCGCACAGCAGTACCTGGCAGGCACTATATTTCATATACATTAAACAACCATTAATTTTTTCACTTGCATCTTCTTAAAATTCATCATACCATCAATTATGATGAATTTTTGTGGAGCAGCTATTGATGAAATATGTTTCCTATGTTTCCCAAATATTTAAACGTAACTGGGCAACAGGTACAAGCAAAACGGAATTAAACACTCCATCCTCTCAGATTAGCCCCACATTGGCACAAATGATGGAGAGCAAATCTTCACTATCCAGAACGAGTAAATCGACGCCTCCTACTCCACCTACGCCTTCCTCACCTATCCCAGATGACGACTCACCTGCAGTGATTTTTCACTATGAAGACAAAAAAACAAAAGCGTTTATTTCCACAGACCCTGAAGCTGAATTTTCCCCTGCATTGACTATTCATTATGAGGACAAAAAAACAAAAGCGTTTATATCGACAGAACCTAAAGCCAGATCTGGCCCTTTTATTACGCGGGAAGCATTTCAGAAAGACTTAGATCATCAGATAGCCGATGAAGAGGTCGCAAAAATAATGTCCGGAGCCCAGGCTAGGAAAACCTCTCACTCTTTTAAAAGGGATACTGGCTCACCAGAGTATATTGGTCCGAATGAATTTGAAGATCATCAGGAAATTCAAACGCACCTTGAACAAATACGTAAAGATAGAATTAGACGAAATTTACAAAATTTAGAATCTATGCGCGCACCAGAAGCCAACAGAACAGCGATGGCTAGAAAACCAGTGCCGACTAGTTTTACCCAGAGCGTTTTAAAGTCTCTCAGAAGCAGTTTTTGTTGTAGGTAAACTCTCAATTCCTCAGTGGCTTACCGACTTCCAGCATGTGCTCGATACGCGCCAGGGAATCCGGATGGCGTATCAATTCCATAAAGGCAGCCCGTTCCAGCTCTAATACCTGTTGCTCGGTCATCGGCTTGGTGATATCGGTATCGCCTCCCGATAACACTTCCGCCAGTTTCTTCGAAACCACCTCATCATGCTTGGTCGCCTTACCGCTTTTGACGTATCCGTTAATCCCCATATAGAGCAACGATCTAGCAGTCGGACCAGGTAAGCTGATCATCGGCGCTTCCGGCACCTTATAATCCACCGCCAGTTCCAACGCCAATTGCTTGGCATCCGCTAACAACCGCCTACGGTTCATCGTAACGCGGCTTTTATCGTTAAGCAGCATCATGTCCTTCGCTTCACTGGCCGATTTGGATACTTTCGCCATCCCGATCATTTCAAAGACCCTGGTAATCGCCGGCATCGCATTGGCGGTTTTGATGAAGGATAACATTGAAAACATTCGCCCAAGTTTTGCCACCGCATTAGTCTGTTTACGTTGCGCTTCATACGCCCGCAAGAGCATCTCCACACACCCTCCCCAGCCCGGAATCACACCAACACCGACTTCTACCAGTCCACTATAGGTTTCCGCATGCGCCTGCACGGCATCGGAATGAAGGAGCAGTTCACAACCGCCTCCTAGCGCCATACCAGCCGCCGCCGAGACTACCGGGAATGGCGCATATTTGAGCGCCATATAGGTATCCTGCCCCTGCTTAATTACATCCTCAATCATTTTCCATGAGGCAACGTTAGCCGAAAACAGCAGGAAGCCAAGATTCGCCCCCACACAAAAATTCTCCGCATCCGTACCAATAATCAGCCCCTTATAATCTTTCGAGACAATCGCAATTGCCTGGTTCATCATCTCCAGAATACCGGGATCAACCGAATTCATCTTGGTCGTAAATTCCATACAGAGGATTCCATCCCCGACATCCCATAAAGCAGCCGATCCATTCTTAGCGACCGGCTTGCTGTTTAATTTGATATCGGCAAGTGCCCAGGCCTCCGGATTCACCGGCATCGCTTTATAGGAACCATCAACCGCCATATAATGACGCCCCGTGTTCTCCTTGGTATAAAATCCCTTCGCCGCTGCTTTTTGAAGCAATGCCGGTACCGGACGATTTTCTTCCTTGAGACGCTTTACCAACCAGGCGGCACCTGTTTCCTCCCCCTCGCCTAACCGGTCAATCAATTCAAATACGCCATATTTCCAGTTATACCCGCAACGCATCGCCTCATCGACACTGATGATATCATCCGCAATTTCCGGCACTAACGACGCCGTATAAATGAACAGTTCCGATAACACGCTCCACGCATATTTCCCACCTTTATCAGGATGGGTCACCAGCGCCCGCAAGCCATTCTTTGCCGCTTCAGCGCTCTCTAATTTAGGCGATAGCAATTCGCTATAATTACCATTTTCCAGATTGATGACTTCTTTGGTTTTTTTACCGCCTTCTTTATTCATCCGATAAAAGCCGCCCTTCCCTTTCCGGCCCGTATAACCATCCGCGATCATTTTCTTGATCAGCTCCGGCTCTTGATGGATAGCGCGGAAACGGTCATCTGCAGGCAGCGTTGCCAGCATCGAGTTGGCAATCAACGGCATTAAATCGATGCCAATCAAATCAATCAGGCCAAAGACAGCAGTTTTAGGAACCCCAATCGGTTTCCCCATCACACTATCGGCTTCTTCCACCGTCACCTGCTGCTTCATCGCCTCAAGCAGCCCGACTTCCAGCCAGAAACAACCAATACGGTTGGCAATAAATCCCGGTGTATCCTTACAATGCACGACCTGCTTGCCGAGTTGCTTATCCGTAAATGACTCGATTGCCTTCACCATATCAATCTGCGTTTGCGGACCAACAATAAGCTCCAGCAACGGCATATACCGTGGCGGATTGAAAAAATGCGTGATCAGGAAATTCGCAGCAAACGACTCAGGCATGTTTTCGATTAATTTATGCAACGGCAGCGTCGAAGTATTGGATGAAACAATCGAACCTTTCTTACGGACGCCCTCAATCGCCCGGTATAGCTTCTGCTTGACCTCCAGTTTTTCAACGACCACTTCGATAATCCAGTCCATTTCCTGGAGTTTCGCCAAATCATCCTCGATATTACCAGGAGTGATAAGCTTCGCATTCCGCTTATGCATCAGCGGCGCAGGCTCCGTAGTAAGCAGCCGCTCAATCGCTTTTTCCGCCAGCATATCCCGGCTTGCCGCCCCTTCCGGCACAATATCGAGCAGCATAACCGGCAGCCCCGCATTGGCAATATGTCCGGCAATCGCCGCTCCCATCACGCCCGATCCAATTACTGCCACTTTTTTTATCATTGTATCTTCCATGCGGATCATCCCTTGATAGTTTATATTACAGACTTTTTCCTTCTAAAAGATCCAGCCACTCTCTACCAATAGTAAAATATAATGGTTATTATAATATTAATGCTGGATTATTTATTTATTTTATAATAATGTGCATTAATATTTTATGAATATGTTTTATATTTCCTTATTGGTTTTTTATATTACATACCCTTATTTGTATCATTCATTATTGATGCAATCCATTTAGATTAATCGTTTTGGAGTTTACCGTACCATGACCAGTCCTAATTATGATTTAATTAACTTTAATGATACCGCGAGCATGTTTGCTGACACCCCAACCCGCGTGACTGTACGCGTCGTGACCCTTGATGCTCTCAAGCGGGCACTGAACCAGGTTGCTCTCAGCCAGCGTATCCATCTGAACAAAAACCGGATGAGCTATAGCAATGCCGCCTGGAGCAATGACAACGATGCTATTGTAGCCCAGAAAAAACGCATGTTGCAAGGTTGATCATTCATTATAAAAAATGATCCTGTATTTTTCTGAAAAACCAGATATTTCCTAGGAAGCGTATCGCATTTTAACGCCAATGATTGGATAGTTTACACGAAACTTATAAAACAATTATTGGAGCTTAAGCGATGACTCAGTCAAATACAGATACAACAGGACCTATCAATGGTTCTGGCATAAGTTATAATAATTTATCAGGTACCTTTACCGTCTCTGGAACAAATGATTCCATTACTGTAAATGGTGATAGCAATATTACCGTTTTATCACCTACCGCACCTGCTGTTGATGGTGGCAATGTTATCCACCTTGGAGATACAACATCGACCGTCATAGAAAGTGCAAGCAATAGCAATATAATTTATGGCCATGGCGCAGAAATCATTACTCTCGGCCTTAATGACACAGTGAGCCTTGCTGGTGGTCAAAACGATAGCGTTACTATTAATTCCAACGACCATGTAAATCTGACCAATACCGGAACGGATTTTGTTCTTTTCAACGGCAGCAATAACGCCGTTCAATTAGGCGGAGCAATATCTGGCCAGGAAAACACCTATATTAGCCGAAGTGCTATTGATAACACGATAGCACTTCGTGATAACACAACATATATGGTTGACGATTATGGCAGTAACAACAGCTATCATCTTGGTAGCGCCTCCATCTCGGTCACCGGTTCTGCTTCCGATACATTTTATGCGTTAGAATTAGGCAATCATGCGATTACTCTTCCAGGTGGCAGTAACACGATTATTGTACGCAACGGCACAATAGTCGGGCATGATGATGCAATCACAATTACCAACTTTGTCGATGGTCATGATACGCTTAAGTTATTGGGTGGCGCAGCCATTGCACAAAACGGCGCGAATGTTTTAACCCACATCACGGAAGGTGGCAGTGGAGCTGTCTTAACATTAGGCTCAGAAACCATCACCTTTGCTGGGGTTAACGTCGGACAATTTCATACAGGGGATTTTATAATCGTTTAATGAGCGTGGCGATACCTATATCCACCACTGCATCGAAAGTGAACTCTTAGGTACAGAGCTTAAAAACAGATTGATAAAAGCCAAATCATTTTATAATGGATATTAGACAAAACATCTAATATCCATTATAAGTGAGCTAAGAGGTTACCTATCAATCATTTATCTGGAATAAACTATGTCTCTGCCTACTGATGCTATAACTACCCCCTCCTCTATAGCCAATTCAACCAACTCAGAGCCCGGTATTGACACCTTGGTTGGGGGCCAGGGAGTAATATATCCTGACTTTTCAGGAACGTTTAGTTTCGATGGCGATCTTTGTGCAGTGTTTTTAGTCGGCACGAGTGATATTACCGTACTCCCAGATGGCAGCCTTCCCACCAACAACAGGTACTTTCTTGAAGCCACTTCCTCAATCGTAAACGATACTCAAGGAACAGGCGATACCATTCACGGCCACGGCACGGAAACCATTTTCCTTGGCAACAGCGCATTATTAAGCCTTGGTGGCGGCAAAAATGATACCGTCACCGTTAATTCGAGCGACCAGGTAATACTAACAACCACTGGGACAGATACGATCAATATTAATGGCACGCATAATAATGTCTGGCTTGGCGGAGCAGTGACCGGTGCGGCCAATACGTTTATCAGCAACGGTAGCACGGGTAATACCGTCTATCTTCGTGATAATACAACCTATGTCGTCGATGATAACGGCGGCAATAATACCTATCATCTTGGCAGCGGCTCAATCGCTGTCAACGGCACGGCTTCCGATACATTTTTTGCCATGGAACTGGGCAATCATACGATTACCCTTCCGGTTGGTAATAGCATGATTATCGCCCGTGATGGAACTATCCCTGGACATAATGATGCAATTACTATTAATGGCTTTTCCGATGGTCATGATACCGTTGAGTTATCCGGTGGAGCGGCTATTGCACACAGCAGCGCAGCTGTTTTCACGCATCTGACTGACGGCGCTCATGGAGCGGTACTCACTCTAGGCTCAGAAACCATTACTTTTGCCGGTGTTAATGTTAGCCAGCTTCATACCGGGGATTTTATTATTTCCTAACAACACAACATATGGTATGCACCGGCCAGATTTAATTCTACATGTAGAATATTTTTATATTTTCTGTTTTACATTCTCTAGCTGACATGCTAGATTCTTATATAATGTCTCATCCATTTTACATAAGAGTTTTCCCATGTCCCTTCTTGATGCACCGCCAATCTACAAACCATTTGCTTATCCTTGGGCTTATGAAGCCTGGCATACCCAGCAGAAAATTCACTGGTTGCCGGAAGAAGTGCCGCTTGGTGACGATGTCAAAGACTGGAAGCATAATCTGTCTCCCGGTGAGAAGCATCTGTTGACGCAGATTTTCCGGTTCTTCACTCAGGCGGATATCGAAGTCAATAACTGCTATATGAAGCATTACAGCAAAGTCTTCCAGCCAACGGAAGTACAGATGATGCTGTCGGCTTTTTCAAATATGGAAACCATCCATATCGCTGCCTATAGCCACTTGCTGGATACGATCGGTATGCCGGAAACGGAATACCAGGCCTTCATGAAATATAAGGAAATGAAGGACAAATATGACTATATGCAGAAATTCGGTGTTGCGACTAAGAAAGATATCGCAACGACCCTGGCGGTATTCGGTGCTTTTACCGAAGGGCTCCAGTTATTTGCATCATTCGCGATCCTGCTGAATTTCCAGCGCTTTAACAAAATGAAAGGTATGGGGCAGATCGTCACCTGGTCGGTACGTGATGAAACATTGCATACCAACTCGATCATCCAGCTATTCAAAACTTTTATCCGCGAAAATCCGGAGATTTGGACCGAAGAATTACGCGGTGATATTTATGAAGCCTGCGCGACGATCGTCCATTTTGAAGACGCGTTTATCGAACTGGCCTTTGAAGTAGGTGGGATACAAGGTCTGACTTCCCGGGAAGTGCGCCAGTATATCCGCTATATCGCCGATCGCCGGTTGATGCAGCTTGGGATGCGTGAGATTTATCTGGTGGATAAGAATCCGCTACCATGGCTGGATGAGATTCTCAATGGCGTTGAACATGCGAATTTCTTTGAGAATCGGGTGACGGAATATACAAAGGCTGCGACTCAGGGAAGCTGGGAAGAGGCGTTTGCATAGGATGGAACGGCCACGAAATGTTACTATTGCTATATATTTGTGGTGCGCCTCCTTTGTAATTGAACTAATTAAAGGCCCTGTTATAGAGAGCACTACTCCCGTTCCACCGTGGATCGATTTTTTAGGTCTTATTCTATTAGCATTGATTGGATTGATACTCTTTAAAACTTTAAAGGGCAATAATTGGGCACGAATAACCCTCGCTATCTATTTCTATATACAATTATTTTTAGATCTTTTTCCTCACGTATTCCTTTTATTTGCAGCCCATTTAGCTCATCCATCTATTTATAAGATTTTTTCTTCTTATACGATACTATTCATTATAATTAATGCACTTCGCGCTTATGGAATATATTTGCTATTTACCGAACCTAGTAAGGATTGGTTTGAAAAAAATAAAACATTATCATGATCCAGGCAAAAATATGCGGACTGAA
>Ga0207006_1110_pt1 | contig 16050 bp, 4 predicted proteins | sample Alteio_BWMinCont_84_FD_153497 | JGI IMG/M metagenome (GOLD analysis project Ga0207006, IMG submission 153497) | Enriched cells from forest soil in Barre Woods Harvard Forest LTER site, Petersham, Massachusetts, United States -... | ecosystem: Environmental > Terrestrial > Soil > Temperate forest >...
TCAATACCAGTGGTCAGGTATTTATTACTCCACGCACCAACTCAACAACAATTGATGTAGGAACGGTAGCCGGCGGTACGGGCACGATGTCACTTGATAACGTCTTCCTCAGCCAGATCACCCGCGCCTCGCTGGTAACCATCGGCAGCCAGACGGGTACCGGCGCGGTCAATGTTGGTACGGCGACGTTTGTCGATCCAACCTCCATCATCACCAGCACCGGCGGCATTACGACGAGCAGCACCCAGACCATGGCGGCAAACAGCCTGACCTACCAGACCTACGGCGTCTCCGATATCACCATCGGCGGCAATATCACCGGTAGCGCGTCGGTAGATACGGCCCTCAACCTGATTTCCGACCGCAATATTATCATTGGTAATGGCCTGACGATCCAGAATGGCGCAGCGCATAAATTAAACATCCTGCTGGATTCCGATAGCAGTGATACGAATGGCACCTTAAATGGCGCAATCCAAATCGGTAGTTCAAGTCTGATTTCCAATGGTGGTAACATCACGCTCGGTGGGGGTACAACTCCTCTTACGATGGCGGCGATTGGCAATGCCAGCTATAATAATGGTATCTCGTTAACCGGTACAACAATTACTGCTGGTAATGGCAATATAAGCATGATCGGGACAGGATATAATGGTACCAATAATAATGACGGGATACTGCTTCTTGGTGGTAGCGCCGTCACTACAGTGAACGGTAATATCACCATGATTGGTACGGGTCAGGGTAGCGGTGCGGGTAATTATGGGATAATGAACCAATTCTCTAATATTTCAAGCAGTGGTAGCGGCAATATTACAATGACTGGTCTCGGCAGCACTTCTGGTACCAGCAGTACTAGTGCCGGTTTATATAATGCATTCGGTGATATTGCTGTTACCACTGGCAATCTGGTTATCAATGCAACAGGCGGCAATGATTATACAGCGCTCCAGCTAAACGGCAATATTGTGTCTAATGGCAGCGGGAACATTATTATGAATCTGGCTGGAGCAGGCAGCGGCAATGTTGACCTGGATGAGAACAATGCTGCCGGCATTATCGGCGGAGCAAGTGATACAGGTAATATCACATTTAATCTTAATAGTTTGAATGCCACTAACCAGAGTATTGCTATCAATACCACCGGCAAAGTTTTCATCCAGGAGCGCACAGCAGCCACCTCGATTGATGTTGGCACTATCACAGGCGGCACCGGTACGCTTAAAGTCACCTCAGGATTTCTTAGCGATATCACGGGTGCCTCGCTGGTTACTATCGGAACGACAACCGGCAGCGGCGCGGTGAATGTTGGAAATACGACATTTACCCTGCCAACAGCGGTGATCACCGGCACCGGCGGAATCACGACGAGTGGCACCCAGACGATCAATAGCAGTGCACTCACATTGCAGACCTATGGCCTCTCCGATATCACCATCGGCAGCAATATCACCGGTAGCGCTTCAGTGGATACGGCGCTGAGCCTCATCTCTGACCGCGATATCGTCATTGGTAACGGTAAAACCATCCAGAATGGCGCAGCGCATAAATTAAACATCCTGCTTGATTCGGATAGCAGTGACACCAACGCTACCCTGGGCGGCGCAATCTCGATAGGCAGTTCTACCCTTAGCTCAGGCGGCGGTAATATCATCATGGGCGGTGGTACGGATGCAACGACCATGGCAGCACTTGGGGATGGGTCTTACGCAAATGGTATCAGTTTAAATAGTAGCACGATTACTTCCGGTAATGGCAATATCAGCATGATCGGCTCCGGCTATAGTGGAGCGGGTTCAAATACCGGAATAAATATGAATGGGACGATAAGCTCGACGAACGGCAATATCAGCATTACCGGTACCGGCAATGGCCTTGGAGGAGTCTTTAGCGATGGGCTTAATGTCGGTTTTTCTAATAGTATTAGCAGTACGGGCAGTGGAAATATTACCGTCAATGCCACCGGCGGTTCCGGCACAAGTTTCGGCATCGATATGGGACTATTTTCTGGAATAACGGTGAATAGTGGTAATCTGGTAATGAACGTTACGGGTACCAATATTTCAGCATTGGGTGGTCACGGCGGTTTTAATAGTAACAGCGGTAATATCGTAGCAACTCTCACCAGTGTTGGCAGTAATGATCTGGATGGTTTTTATTATGATGGAGGATTTTCCAGTACTACCGGTAACATTACCCTGAAGATGAATACTGCCGGTACCCTGGATAATATAAACCTCACGACTGGCGGCGCGATTTTCATTGCCCCACGCACCAACGCGACGACAATCGACGTAGGTACGGTTGCAGGCGGTACCGGAACATTAGCGCTTGATGCAAACTTCATTACCAACCACGTCAGCGGCGGTAGCGTGACTATTGGTAGTGCGACTGGAACAGGTGCGGTTAATGTTGGAACCGTGACGTTTGCGGACCCGACGAGTATTATCACCAGTACGGGTGGAATCACGACGAGTGGCACGCAGACGGTAAGCAGCAGCGCATTGACCCTGCAGACATACGGCCTCTCAGACATTACCGTTGGCAGCAATATCACCGGCAGCGCTTCGGTGGATACGGCATTGAACCTCATCTCCGATCGCAATATCATCATCGGTAATGGTCTAACCATCCAAAATGGCGCAGCGCATAAACTCAATATCCTCCTTAATTCGGATAGTACCGATACCAATGGCAGCACCACCGGTGCGATTTCGATCGGCACCTCAACACTCTCCTCAAACGGTGGTAACATCATCATGGGTGGTGGAACATCCCCAACAACCATGGCGGCAATCGGCAGCAGCGCTACCTATAATAGTGGGATTTACTTAAACGGGTCCACTGTCTCCGCTGGCGCTGGTAATATCGCGATGATCGGCCAGGGCTATGGCACGGGTGGTACGGATAACGATACTGGTATTAGCGTCGTGAATGCAACGGTATCAACAACCGGCAGCGGCAACATTACCATGAATGGTACAGGTGGCGCGAATGCCAGCAATTACTACGATCAGGGACTTGGTCTAGGCGGAAGTACGATTTCGACGGTAAATGGTAATATTAACATGACAGGAACAGGCGGCGGGGCAGAAGGTAGAGGGTTTGATATGTTTATCAATACGATACAAAGTACCGGCAGCGGTAATGTGACCCTTACTGGAACAGCCAATCAGGCTGTTTGCTGTGCGCCTGTAGATGCTTTCCACTTTAATGCATCTACAGCGAGTGTCGCAACCGGTACCCTTACCATTAATGCCACCGGCACCGGTAGTGGCTTCAGCAGTGAAGCGATAACTATGGGTGGTGGTAGCGCTCTTACCTCAACCTCATCCGGTAATATTATTGTTACTGCCAATAGCGCCGGCGCATCGACTGATATCAACCTCAATGGAACCATCGGTGGGGCAAGCGATACGGGGAATATTACGCTGAATGTGAATACGGTGAACAATCTGGATTGGGTTACCCTCAATACCAGCGGCGCGATTTTCATCAAACCACGTACGGCTGCGACGACCATTGATGTGGGAACAGTAGGCGGCGGCACGGGTACGCTTAAGATCGATGCAGCTTTCCTGGCAAGTAACGTCCTCCGCACTTCCATGCTGACGATCGGCAGCCAGACCGGCATGGGCGCGGTGAATGTCGGTACGGCGACCTTTGGTGCTCCAACATCTGTTATTACCAGTACGGGCGGGATTACGACAAGTGGCACACAGACGGTAAGTAGCAGCGCATTGACACTCCAGACATACGGCCTCTCGGACATCACCGTCGGCAGCAATATCACCGGTAGCGCATCCGTGGATACGGCGCTGAGCCTCATCTCTGACCGCGATATTATCATCGGTAATGGCAAAACCATCCAGAATGGCGCTGGGCATAAATTAAATATCCTCCTTGATTCGGATAGCAGCGATACCAATGGCAGCTTAGGCGGTGCAATCTCAATCGGCAGTTCGACCCTGGCTTCAAACGACGGTAACATCACGATGGGCGGCGGTACCACCCCAACCACGATGGCGGCGCTTGGGGATGCGGGTTATATCAATGGTATTAGCCTGACTGGTTCAACGATTTCAGCAGGTGCCGGTAACCTGGCGATGATCGGTCAGGGTTATGCGAATGGAACTACGAATGATAACGGGATTGTCAATAATGGGGCAGCTGTTTCTACCACCTCCGGTAACCTGACCATGACCGGTACGGGTGGTGCGGCAACGGCAAATAACGACGGTGTTTATGTGTATGGCGGCGGCAATGTCGCAACCGGCAGCGGTAATCTTTCTGTCACAGGGACAGGCGGCGCAGCTCAGAATTGGCCTGGTTATAGCAATAATTACGGTATCTATATCAGCGGTGCCGGCAGCCAGATTGGCTCCACTACCGGTAATGTCAGTGTGAATGGAACAGGCGCTAATGCTCGTACCGATAATTATGGATTGTATATCGATACCGGCGGTAATATCACCACCGGTGGCACATCCCTTTCAGTGATCGGTAAGGGTGGTAACAGTGCAGACATAGCTAATATTGGTATCGATGTCAATGGCGGTAATATCAGCAGCACGTCCGCAAGCGGTACGATGGTGGTTACGGGTACAGGTGGAAGCGGATACGCTAATGACGCAGGGATAACTATTGCGAGCGGTAGTACCATATCCACTAGCGGCGCCAATGCAACGATTACCGGCAATGCAGGCAGTGGAACGATGGGAGGGGGTAATGATGGTATTGCTGTGACGGGTGCCATACAGAGTATCGGTACGGGAACACTGACAGTTATAGGGAATGCGGCCGCTGGCGAGTCATGGGGTAATAGCGCGTTTGGCAGTGATGGGGTACGTGTGTCGGGAGGCGGCGTTATCACCACTACCACCAGCGTATTATCGGTAACTGGTACAGGAGCAACCGCCGGTACTACGAGCGATTATGTGAATGATGTCGGGATCTATGTCACCGGTTCCGGCAGTAAGATCGGTTCCACCTCCGGCAATATCACCATAAGCGGAACGGGTGCCAATGCTTACAGCAATAACTACGGGGTGGAGGTTGATTCAAGTGGTGTGATCACCAATGCCGGTAATATCTCAATTACCGGCATTGGCGGCAGTGGCACCTCAACCGGCAATAATGGGGTTTATATAAATGGCGGTAATATCACCGACACCGGAGCCGGCAATATCACCATTACCTCGACCGGTAATAATGGCGCAACCGATTTCGTTAATGTCGGCGCCAACACCATCGGCGGCGTAAGTGATACCGGCAATATTACCCTTAATGTCAATACGATCGGCAATCTTGATAATATGACGCTCAATACCAGCGGCGCTACGTTTATCACCCCACGCACGGCAAGTACCACCATTGGCATCGGCGATGGCGCAGGAACACTGGCGATTGATTCAAGCTTCCTGGCAAGTAACGTCCTCCGCACCTCAATGTTGACCATCGGCAGCCAGACCGGTAGCGGATTGGTCAGCGTCGGTAATACCACCTTCGCCGCACCGACCAGCATCATCACCGCCACCGGCAGCATCACCACCAGCGGCAACCAGACCAGCGGCTCGGCCCTGACGCTTGAAACCTACGCCGTCTCCGATATCACCATCGGCGGTAACATCACCGGCAGCGCGAGCGGCACCTCAAACTTGAACCTCATCTCCGACCGCAATATCATCATCGGCAATGGTGATACCATCCAGAATGGCACTGGCCACGCGATGAATATCTTGCTTGATTCCGATAGTAGTGATACCAACGGCACGCTAAACGGTGCCATCCAGATCGGCAGCTCGACCATCGCCTCAAACGGCGGTAACATCACCATGGGCGGCGGTACAACGCCTACCACGATGGCGGCGATCGGCAATGCCACCTATAAAAACGGGATCTATTTAAATGGCTCGACCATCACATCAGGCGCCGGCAATATCTCGATGATCGGTCGCGGTTATAATAACGCCAGCGCCAACAATAATGGGATTGACATCAATAATGCCACCGTCACCACTACCAGCGGCAACCTCACCGTTACCGGTACTGGCGGCAATGGCACCACTACCAATTACGGGGTCGATATCAATAGCGGCGGCTCACTGAATACCGGCAGCGGTAACCTCACCGTCCTTGGATATGGCGGCGATGGTAGCGGTGCGAATAATGATGGTATTTATATGAATAACGGCACGATGAGCGCTGCAACCGGCGTCGTCCTCACCGAAGCACAAAACCAGACGGGGGCCGTCAATAACGCCGTAAGCGGCGCCTCGACCTTCGATCTCGAAGGTACGTCGACCATTGTAAGCGGCGCCTCCGGCAACGCCCTCACCGTCGTCGATGGCGTCTTCACCAATAATGTCGGCAGCACGGCGCTTGCCGCCACCGGCTCCGGCAGATGGCTGGTGTATTCCGGCAATGTCGCCAATGATACGACAGGCGGGCTGGCCAATAACTTCACCCGCTATTCATGCACCTATGGCGGCTCATGCCCAAGCTTAGGCACTGGCAACGGCCTGCTTTACACGATCACGCCCACCCTGACCATCACCCCGAACCAGGGCATCACCTATGGTGACAGCACCGCGGCGCTGACCGGCTATAGCTACACCGTCAGCGGTTATCTGGGTTCCGATAGCAGCCATAACACCATCACCGGCAGCTTGACCGGCACCAGCGGCAACTACGTCCAAGGCGATGATGTCGGCAGCTATAGCCTTAATTACAGCAGCGGCACCCTCGCCTCTTCGATGGGTTATAGCTTCACCTATGCCAGCAGCAATACCGGCCTCACCGTCGGCGCCAAAACCCTCACCGCCAGCCTCACCGGCACGGTCACCAAGGGCTATGACTCGACCAACACTGCCACCCTCGATGCCGCCAATTACGGTCTCAGCGGCTTCTATGGCACAGATGGCAGCACCGTCACCGTCAGCACCACCGCCGGTACCTACGATAACGCCAATGCAGGAACCGGCAAAACCGTCACCGTCAGCAGCGTCAGCCTCACCGGTACCAAAGCCAATGATTACACCGTCGCAGGTGCCGTATCCGGAGCCGTCGGCACCATCACCCAGGCATTGCTGAATATTACCGGCGTCACCGCAGGCAACAAAACCTATGACTCAACCAACACCGCCACCCTCAATACCGCCAGTGCCGCGCTCTCCGGGACTATTTACGGCGGCGACTCGGTCACCTTAAGCAGCGGCAGCGCCAGCGCTACCTTCAATGATGCCAATGCCGGTGTTGGTAAGGCCGTCACTGCTACCGGCTTCACCATCAATAACAGCAACTACCAAATCGCCCAGCCAACCGGAATCACCGCCACCATCGCCCAGGCCTTGCTCACCGTCACCGGCGTCACTGCAGGCAATAAAACCTACGACTCGACCAACACCGCGACTCTTAATACCGCCAGTGCTGCGCTTTCCGGCACTGTCTATGGCGGCGATACGGTCAACTTAAGCAGCGGCAGTGCCAGTGCCACCTTCAACAACGCCAATGCCGGTGTTGGTAAGGCGGTGACCGCTACCGGCTTCACCCTCGATAACAGCAACTACCAAATCGCCCAGCCAACCGGCATCACCGCCACCATCGCTCAGGCACTGCTTACCGTCACCGGCGTCACCGCTGGCAATAAAACCTATGATTCTACCAACACCGCGACTCTTAATACCGCCAGTGCCGCGCTTTCCGGCACTGTCTATGGCGGTGACTCGGTCACCTTAAGCAGCGGCAGTGCCAGTGCCACCTTCAACAACGCCAATGCCGGTGTTGGTAAGGCGGTGACCGCCACCGGCTTCACCCTCGATAACAGCAACTACCAAATCGCCCAGCCAACCGGAATCACCGCCACCATCGCCCAGGCCTTACTCACCATTACCGCTGGCAATACAACGAAAGCCGCAGGCGCATCAAATCCAAGCTTTACAGCCAGCTATAGCGGTTTTGCGGGTAGCGATACATCGGCCGTTGTCTCCAATCTCGCCATCAACAGCCCTGCAACAAGCAGCTCCCCGGCAGGCACCTATAGTGTCATAGCTTCGGGAGCAACCGCTACCAATTATAGCTTTAATTACGTCAATGGCGTATTGACCGTGACCGGCGCTATTTATACGCCGCCACCACCACCACCTGTCACGCTGCCAACCCCTATCCCTACATCACCTCCTGATCATACGTCGGCACCAACACCGATCGCTGTACCAACGCCTATACCTGTTCCTACACCCGTTCCTACACCTATCCCTGTGGTCGATACGACTCATCCTGAGTTAAGCGATATGCTGACCGATAGCCTGCAAAGCCAATTAAGTTCGATCAATAGCAATACAACATTGCTATTGCCCATCATCGAAAACCTTAATCCTTACGCAAGTATCTATATTCCGTTCATCACACCCGATGATATCAAGAAGAAATTTAGCAAATATAGCTATACGGAAGATAACTCAGCCATCATCATTGACCCTGCAAATACGCGCACGTATGACCAATAACTACCGAAAGGAAGAAAACCATTTCTTCAAATTCCCAGGTATCGCTGATTAGCCCTATTTAGGGCCAATCATATCCTGTGGCCTTACCCACTCTTTAAATTGTTCTTCGGTCAGCAGATTCAGCGCGAGCGCTGCTTCTTTTAACGAGGTTCCTTCATGATGGGCTTTTTTAGCGATTTTTGCGGCATTATCATAGCCAATATGCGGATTAAGTGCCGTGACCAGCATCAGCGACTCATCACATAAACGGCCGATACGTTCTTTATTCGCCTCGATACCCACCACGCAATTATCGGTGAAGCTGATCGCGCTATCGGCAAGCAGGCGGATAGATTGCAGCAGGTTATAAATAATCACCGGCTTAAATACATTGAGCTCGAAATGGCCGTTACTCCCCGCCACCGTAATGGTCGTATGGTTTCCGATCACTTGCGCCGCAACCATCGTCAATGCTTCACACTGGGTAGGGTTGACTTTGCCTGGCATAATCGATGAACCCGGCTCATTTTCCGGCAGGCTGAGTTCACCCAGGCCGGAGCGTGGACCTGAACCAAGCAGGCGGATATCGTTGGCGATCTTCATCAGGCTGACAGCCAGCACATTAAGCGCGCCAGATGCTTCGACGCAAGCATCATTACAAGCCAGTGCTTCAAATTTATTGGGTGCCGTAACGAATGGCAGCCCGGTAAGTTTGGATACTTCAGCGGCCACATCTTCCGCAAAGCCTTTTTTGCTATTGAGGCCCGTCCCTACCGCCGTGCCGCCTTGCGCCAGCATGGAGAGGCGCGGCAATACCGCTTTCATCCGCTCAATCCCATAGCTGATCTGGGTGACGTAACCGGAAAATTCCTGGCCGAGCGTCATTGGTGTCGCATCCTGCAGATGGGTACGACCGATTTTGATAATGTCCTTGAAGCTTTCCTGTTTCGCAGCCAGCGCATCACGCAAATGGGTCAAGGCGGGAATGAGCGATTTGGTAATCTCCGTCACTGCGGCAATATGCATCGCGGTCGGGAAAGTGTCATTGGAAGATTGCCCCATATTGACATGGTCATTCGGATGCACCGGCAATTTCGAGCCGATTTTCCCTCCCAGCAATTCAATGGCCCGATTTGAAATCACTTCATTGACATTCATATTGGTTTGCGTACCGGAGCCGGTCTGCCAGACGACCAGCGGAAATTCGTCATCCATCTTACCAGACAGGATATCATCCGCCGCACTGCTGATAGCATCACCGAGCTGCTTATCGAGGACACCCAGTTTTATATTCACCTGCGCCGCGGCTTTTTTAAGCAGGCCTAACGCATGGATCAACGGCCGCGGCATTTTTTCACCACCGATTTTAAAATTCTGCAGGGAACGCTGGGTTTGTGCGCCCCAATAATGAGAAGATTCGACGTCGATGGGACCAAAGGAATCAGTTTCGGTACGATGGGTAAGCGTGGATGATTGCTGTAATGGTGATGTTGGCATGATTTTCCCTTTAGGTTTGAATACCAAAGAAAATTAGCATAATTAGCACGGCTGGGAAAGCGGAAAGAAACGGCATCGCAAAAAAATTGGCTATGCCAGCGCCGCAGGCTCCCCTCTCCCCGCAGATCGGGGAGGGGAGATTAAATATAAAGATTGTGAGTCTTATGTTTGATAACACCTATTTTCTAGGCGTTATATAATTTAATTGCATAACCAAATTACACAATCTATAGTCACTTTCTTTTCTACATAGTATTAATATATTGGCACATCGGAGTATTTATTATGAGACAATCTTTTACGTTAGCGGCAAGATCTAGTACATTATTATTCACACAAAGATTTACACCAAAAGTGCCTGGACGAAATTTTGCTCATACAGCGCTAGAACGTACCTTGTATCTTAGATTAGCTCCTGAAGAGAGGGCAGTACTTATTGTAAATGCCAAAAAAGATGGAGCTGCGGCAACAATTGAAGCATTGGAATCCATCGAAAACACATTACACGACTCAGAAAAAACATCCATTGATAAATGGCAGAACACCTGGAAGTGGAGGGAAGATGAGAAGTTGCGTCGGGAAAGAGAGGAGGATGACTACTATAGAAGATGTTATGGTGCCAGTGGCGGTGACCACTGGGGTGGTGATCGATAAAGCGCATTTTCCTCCTCCCTCGAGCCTACGCCCGTAAGGGCTACGGCCACGCAAGAGGGAGGGGAGGGGCCTACGGCGCTTAAGATGCCTGCCCTTCCAGCAGACTCACCCTACACGCCACTTCATTACCAATACCGCGATATTCAATACTCTCAAAACTCATCAGTTTGGAGAGGGCAATCCCTCTTCCGTGGTTATCGGTGGCGCGGTCCGGCGAAATTTCCATATATTGTTGCCAATCAAACCCCTTCCCTTCATCTTTAATCACCAAGGTAATGGAGCTAGTTCCTCTTGCGAACGAGACGGTCAGTTTTTTATCGGCATATTCCGGTAACGCTAACCGTTCTTTTATTTCCATTTCCCATGTCCGGTTTTTTTTGAGGTCGGTTTTCTCATCGTAGGTAATACCGAGATTTCCATGTTCGATCCCATTAATCAGCAATTCGGAAATACCAAATACCACCCGCTCCGGATCAGGAAAAAATTGGGAAAGGAAGGTCGATAAATATTGTGCGTCATCGAGCGTCTGTATCTCAAACCGGGCATCTTTGATCAGATTGAGTTTACGGGTGAATTTTTTCAGCGCGTTGCGAAGCTGGCTATAATTGGCGTAGTCACTAATCGCCGCGTTGACGATTGAGGTCATCACATATTTGTCATAGGGCTTGGTGAGATAATAATACACCCCGGCCTGAATGCCTTCCGCAACCTGCTCTTTTTCGGCAGCGGCCGTCTGCATAATGACGGGAATACCGGCAACATCCGTTGCCGATTTGATTTTTTTCATGAACTCCATACCGTTCATGTTTGGCATCATCCGATCAAGCAGGATGGCGCGGACCCGCCCTTTATTCTGCTGTAAGACTTCCCAGCCATCGACACCATCTTTAGCGGTAATCACCTGGTATCCGATATCTTCCAGGTCTAACCGGAGCGCTCGCAGGTTATTGGGCTCATCATCAATTGCAAGTATGGTAATCGGCTCAGCCATGGTGTTTCTCCCTTATTAAATGTTGCTGTGAAACTGGCAGCAATACTGAGAATATCGCTCCGCCCTGTGGATTATTTTCCGCCCAGATCCGGCCACCATGCGCATTGATAATTTCTTTGCAGATGGCAAGGCCGAGACCCGTCCCCCCTGCGCCAGTTTTCGTTTTACTGCTTTGGACAAATTTATCAAATACCTGTTCCAACTCATCTTCGGGTATGCCTACTCCCTGATCGGCAACAGTCACCAGTAACTGTGCCGCATTCTTTTTGTCCTCTGTCACATTGATAGTGATTCCCCTATCTTTTGCGGTAAATTTGATCGCATTGGACATTAAGTTCACCATCACCTGAATAATTTTTGCGTCATCACATTCGATCAGAGGGACATTATCTGCGATATGGCACTCAATATGCAGATTTTTATCGCTCACCAATGAATTGATCTGACGCAGCGTAATATCAATAATCGTTTTAATATGATGTTGGCGCATTTGATATTGGGTGGCACCCGCTTCTAATTTTGACAGATCAAGCAGATCGTTCAGCAGCAGCAGCAGCCGATTTCCACTATCATGGATCAGTTGCAGATTTTCCTGATGATCGTCGAGGCTCCACCTTGAGATACGTTCGATACCTTGTCTGGAAAAGGTGATAATGGAATGCATGGGAGTCCGCAATTCATGCGACATATTGGCGAGGAATTCACTCTTGGCGATATTGGCAGCTTCCGCCGCCTCCATCGCTTGATATAATTCGCGTTCGTGCTTTTGCTGTTCGGTAATATCCCGGAATACGATCACCGCACCGGTAATGCCTCCCAATTTATTCCGCGCGGGAGTCGCCGTATAGGAAACCGGGAAGCTATGGCCGTCTTTATGCCAGAACACCTCATCCTCAACGGTTTGGGTTGTTCCTTTGATGAAGGCTTCATAAATATGGCATTCTTCCGTAGGGTAAATACTGCCATCTGGCTTGGTGTGATGGATAAGCGGATGCGTCTGTGCACCAATAATTTCTTCTTTATTATAACCGGTCATTTCAAGAGCGGCACGGTTAATGAAGATCGTATTCCCTTTAGTATCGGTCCGGTAAATTCCTTCTTGCATCGTGGAGAGAATAAGCTCCAGCTCCCATCGCGTCAACGCTGTTTCTTGCTGCGCCAATTCGAGGTTCTGCACATAGTCATTGAGTTGCTTCTCCATCTTCTCTTTCTCAGTAATACGCTGTGTCAGATTGGCGCGTGTATTTTCCAGTTCAATACGCCATCTGCGGATACTGCCATAGGCAAAATACCAGGTAACGCAGATGATTAGGATAACCCCGGAAACCAGGAACAAGGTGATGTAAATATTATTTTCAAGATTTTGCAGATTCTCATGCGATGCCTGACGGATTCTTTCGGAAAGTTTCCGCCGGTCATCCAGATGCAGCTGGTTCCATTTCGCATAGTCAACCCCCTGGATCACCTGTTTCGCTTCCTTTATTTTCATCTGCTCCATCAGACTTTGACTTTTCTTTTCCAAGAGAGCCATTTCGTCCGATGCATGATCAAGGCTGACAGCTATTTTCTTGAGATCTTCATCCGGCAATGCAGCCATTCTTTTATCAAGATCTATTTCCAAGGCTTCATAGTACCGTTTATCGAAACTCTCATCACCGGTATGGGATATCGACCTCATGGATTGGGAGAGCACGCCATCCTGATATAATATTTCATCGGCAGTTTCCGCCAGCATTTGATTTCTGGCCATGGTATGGGTGAGAAAATAGTGGATGTAAAAGCTATTTCCCCCCATCCACATCAGTACCACCAATGTTAGAAATACGGATACGCCAAGTAGTCTGGCAGGGAATGCGGCAGAGCTCCCTGCGGCAGGTACGGATATCTTCTGGTTGCTGATGGCAAGCATCAAGGTTGAGGCAAGAATAAAGGTGCTGATAACGGTCACCACCATCACCAGCGTCTCAAAATTCTGTTCCGGATCATAGCGGCATTGGGCATAGGGGATAAATACTGCCGCTGCCATTCCGGTATAATGCATCCCGGCGATGGCGAACCCCATCACCATCGCCGCTAACGCTTGAAACAGGTGATGGTATTTACTGCTATGACGCACCAAATGAAATATGATCCACAACGCTGCGCCTGAGGCGCTAATGGCGACGATGACCGATAAGAGAAAAATATCCGGCCGGTAGCGCAGGTTCGCATCCATATGCATTGCCGCCATCCCGGTATAATGCATTCCGCAAATACCGAAACCAAGCACGATAGCACCAAGAAATAGTTGCGGGATGGAAAGCTGTTTGCGGCATACGATCTGTAGGACCCTATAAGCCACCGCAATGGCAATCAGCAGTGAGACGAAGGTAAGTACTGGATCATATTCCAGCTTCATGCGCATATGATAGGAAAGCATCCCAATAAAATGCATCGACCAGATACCTGATCCCAGGGCACAGGAACCAAACCAGTGGATAAGGTGTTTTGTCCTAATGCTCTCCTGATCCCCTGCCATCATTTCCGATAAGGAAATGGCTACATAGGCAGAAATCGTTGCTAAGGCATAGGAAAGAATAACCAGAGAGGGTTGATAACCTCCTTTTTCCAGATTTGCCGGCAGAGCGCCATAAATGAAAAAGTTATCAAGCATCGAATTAGAAATGCCCCGTCAGTGATAAAAATACCTGACGTTCTATCGCAGGAAATGGTGATTCTGTGGTCCGCGGCTGTGTCAGGTTAGTACCCGACAGCGCTACAGTAAATTGATCGGTCAGCTTATAGCCGATGCGGCTGGTCAGGCTGAAATAACCATCGGTTTTAACCGTAGTTCCGACCGTACGTTGCATATGCAGATCGGTGACTGCCTGGCCGGTACTGTCAAACTCCCACTGGCCATGCGTATATCCACCCGATAAACGGAAATGGTTTTCAGGCGTTGAACCATCATAAGCAAGTGTCTGCGTCGCATCGATTCCATCATGGATGCGGGAATAGCTGTAACTGGCATCCCAGCGGAAGCCAAGCGGGTTGCTGCCTTTCAGTTCCACCTCTCCACCTAAGCCTTGGCTACCGCCTTCGTTACGGCTTTGATCGAGGATAAAAGTATTGCCGCCAATGGTACGGACATTGGTTTCATCAACCGCAAAAGCGATCAGATCACGGTTCATTTCATAAAATGTGGAAAATTTGGCTACCGAATCAATCATCGGCAAATTACGGTCATAACCGAGTTCGTAATCATCGACAATGGTTGGCTTGAGATAGGGGTTACCTTCAAGATCGAGATAGGTGCTCGGTGCTAATGACACGACAATATTATCCCCTCCCTGGATAAAGCTGGGAAATTGAGTGCCCCGGCCATAGGTAGCACGAAACGTGTCCCGATCCGTCGCCTTGTAAACCAGTCCGGAATTAGCGCTGAGCGTATTGATATCATGCGAGTAGTTAGAGTTATTATAGAAACTATCCGCAAATAAGGTGCCGGTCTGCGCTCCTGCCTGATGATCGCCACGGAGCGCATTGGTCCAGGATAATTTATCGGTGATTTGCCATAGCCAGGCACCACTCAGGGCAAAGACATTCTCAGCAAACTGCGGCGCTTGCGGAAATGTCTGCTGATAGATCGGATCAAATGTTTTATAGCGGTATTCGAGTCCTATACGCAGCGTATTATCCTTATTCAGCTTGAATTGATCCTGTAATTGGCTAACCAGTAAGTCCGTCGTACTTGGATATTCGGTACCGAGTACCGTGGCCCCCACCGCCGAATGATTAAAATAGTTATTATTCGAGATCAATCCATAATCGGTCTGCCAATTAAAACCCCCGCGAAACGAATAGGTATAAGTCTCTTCTGCAGCACGCCCATCAAGCGCCGGCTGCTCCGGATTATCCAGACTTTCCGAAAAGGTGACTTCCGTTGTCGCCTGTAAATCCGGTTTGATCTGGAATGCCGAACTTTCAGCAATATAACGATGCATTGGCGCATAAATTTTCGTATCCGTCGCCAGATGGTCCGTATCGAATTCATCCGCATTCATCGCCCCGGCACTCACCTTCACTCCGCTATTTTCGCCTGTTTTAACGCTAACCGTTGCATCTTCACTGATTTGATGCGGCGTTCCACCCGTCACATTGGCGACATTATGATGGTCATAAGCCGGGCTATAGGTAATAATATTGACCACCCCACCCGCCGCATTCGAGCCAAACAACGCAGAAGCCGCCCCTTTCACCACTTCAATCTGGCGGATATCGTCGATATTGACCGGAATATTTCCCCAAATAGTCCGGGAATAATCATCGATAAACACCTGACGGCCATCAACCAGCACCAGAATCCGTGGCTGGTATGGCTGCTGATACCCCCTCACCCCAACATCAAAGGAATCAATCCCGGTTTGCAAAATATCGATCCCC
>Ga0207006_1090_pt1 | contig 16048 bp, 14 predicted proteins | sample Alteio_BWMinCont_84_FD_153497 | JGI IMG/M metagenome (GOLD analysis project Ga0207006, IMG submission 153497) | Enriched cells from forest soil in Barre Woods Harvard Forest LTER site, Petersham, Massachusetts, United States -... | ecosystem: Environmental > Terrestrial > Soil > Temperate forest >...
AAATTTTGCAGATAGCAGGATTGCGCAGATAGGTCAGCCCCGCTAACAGTTGATCTTGTTCGATCGGGCCTGAAAAATTGCCTGGGCTAAACAATTCTATGCGGTCATCGTAAATGGCGATTTTTGCCGGTGCCTGAATGTGATAATTTCGATGGACTAATAAATTGATTAAAGCCTCTCTAAATGCAATCTCCGGGATCTCTAGCTTTTCTTCTCTTATCACACCTGTAATTGAAAATGACTTTGAAAGTCGGCTAAGAACAAAATGATGAGCTTGTTGAAATTGGTTTAACAGTGTGCCTTCACAATCTATGGAAGCAATTGCATCCCTCCCTTCTTTGCCGCGGAAATGAGAGACAATAATCATCGCCTCTGAAAGAAAAAGTTGTGGTTTTTTGCTAAAATTTAAGATGCCAACATGAGTTGGAAACGTCTTTTGATGTTCTTCAATCATTAACGAATAAGATTTCAACAGATCATGAGTGACTTTTGCAGAGGCTTGATTTTTTCTAGATTTTAAAAACTCTTGGATTAATTGGTTGTCAAGGTCGTCGAGAGAAGCATTGTATATTGGAAGCTTTTCAAAATCTATTCGATGAGATTGCCATTTTAATTCTTCAATCATGGCAGCAGTTGCGCGTACTGTATTTTGTCCGATGCGAATATAGGTTCCTTTTTCCATTCCTTCAGATTTTCTAAAATAGGGCTTATTCATTCCGGATGAAACAGAGATAATTAATACTGTCTTATCTCCAAATACTTGAGTAGACACTAAAGGAATAATAGGTGGATAGCATGCTTCATGAATGGAGATGTCCAATGATTCAAGAAGGCTATTGATTTGATCGTTAGGGAGTCCTATGACTGTTCGATCATCGTCGATACCAAGGATGAGTTTCCCCCCTTTTTGATTACAAAAACCAATCATTGTTTTGATAATTTGATCTTTCTTGGGGACTTCTCTTTTAAATTCCAAAAGAGCGGATTCGGGTTCTGGATAACGAAACATATTCGCCTCATTTGCCTCATTTATTTTGAATTATGCATCAAATGATGCAAATGATGCAAATAAAATGATCTCTATAGATGAATTTTTGCTTCATTTCCAAGTTTTTTTCCATGTCTCATACTCGAAATCACGAATACGATGCCTTGCAATATTGCCTTCATGTAGACTCATGATATCTCTTTCAACTGATTCGACGAAATGTGCTTGATCTTCTAAAGAGATGGAAAGCCGTGCATATTCCCTGATAAAGGCAATTGCTGCTGCCTTATCCATACAGCCCCTTACGATATGTGAGACATTTTCAGTAATAGCATTTCGATATCGCATCCTAAATGGATCGGGTTCCCCAAGCTCTTTTCGGGTAAAGGAATAGCGGAGACAAGAACGTTCATATGCCCATACAAAGAGATCTCGCAAAAGTTCTATGCGATTTAGTTCATAGACTCCCAAAAGACCATTGACATAAAGTTGTTGCGGGACATCTACAAATGATAATGGACATAGATTGTTTTGAATAAGAGGAATATTTGCTGCCAGGCGTGATACACGCTTGTTCACATCCTCAAAGGGTTGTAAATAGGGTAAATGCACCATTAAAAAAAATGCTTGTTCAAAGGGGTTTTTAATTGCACGTGCGGTATCTACGATTTGCTGAAAAAGTTCCCGAATCCTCTGCGGCATTGTTAATGGCTGATATACTGATTTTCCTATGCCTACAGCTATTGACCGCAGACGGCCGCAAGCCTCAAGATCAGCCATTAAATCATTAGAGAGAAGTGCATGCAGATTGAGGATGATTGGGCGATTGATACCAATATCTGATGCTGTATCAATTAAAAACTCTATAGCATCCTTATGATTTAAAATCATTCTAGCCTCACGGAGATCCTTCCCCTCAGCAGTCAGGCTTAATTCAAAAAGACGTTCCGTTTCCAATAGAGAATAAGTATTGCCCTCCAAACGGCTTGAATTCCATGATAAATCAATGAGAAGTCGCCCAAAAATCTTTCTGGCAAATGTTCCAGCAGGTTGTTCACCATCTGTTTTTCCCATTTCAAAAAGCCGTTGAAGTATAGATTCAGAGAGGTAATAAGTAATATTTGGACGGTATTCATCAAGAAATTGGATATTGTAGCCGACAGGAGTTCGTGCATGAATTGGTCGATTTACTTGACTTTGGATATCTTCAGCTTCAGGCGACAGTAAAATAGCGTGGGTGTTATACGCTTCAAAATGATCTTGAGTATCCTTTTTTTCTTTTGGAGGAAGTTTATACAACCTGGCACGAGCTGTTCCTTCAGTGTATAGTAAATGATTTTTTACGAGAAAAACCAGTCGATGCTGTACATTACGGCGTGAAATAGGAACTTTTAAGCTTTCAATGATTTTTCCTAATGAGACGCCATCTGGAAATCTAGCCACAATGTTCACAATCGCATCGAGCTCATTTTGGGCAACTTGTTTTGGCATAGATCTTTCCTTATTGTGGTGTAATAGGATCTAATGTACAACAAAAACGACTTTATGTAGTGTATTATCGCCTAATGTACAACAAAAACAGAACAATATAGTGCATTAGACTTAATGTACAACAAAAATTGTGATTTGCCTCATTTATTTTGAATTATGCATCAAATGATGCAAATAAAATGATCTTTAAATGTGAATTTTTGCTTCATCTCCAAGTTTTTTTCCATATCTCATACTCAAAATTTTGTTTTGGCATGAATCTTTCCTTAAAGATTGTGGTGTAATAGGACCTAATGTACAACAAAAACGACTTTATGTAGTGTATTATCGCCTAATGTACAACAAAAACAGAATAATATAGTGCATTAGACTTAATGCATAACAAAAAGTCTGATTTGCCTCATTTATTTTGAATAATGCATCAAATGACGCAAATAAAATGATCTTTATGTTTGAATTTTTGCTTTATTTAACTCAATTCGACGAATTGCATTTCATTTCTTGCTGAAAGAAATACGACTGAACAAGCGTTTCAAAATCATATTCTCCAACCTCTTCTGACGATTCGGGGCGCATAAGAGGGATAAGGGCCTTTGAGATGAAAATAAGTCACAACCTCCCGCACGCCATCTTCCTCAGTGTGATAGGGGTATTTTTCGTGCTTTAGTTCTACTTGGGTAAATAACTGCTTAAATACTAGTCCCATATTTTCATAATATCTTTTTGCATACTTTGCGCAAATTTTCTTCCATGGTTCTTTGTCTTTGGTGAGCAAATGGATAAACCTGGCCCAAGGAGATTCATGCGTTTCGCAAAACTTGATTACAGAGTAATCGACAACAACCTTGTCAAAATGAAAGCCTAAATTCAGGCCGAAACGGCCTGGCTACCTTGCTATCTGAACTGTTACTTAATAAATTTGAATGCCGAGGATCTTCCAGTTATCATTTTCAAAGATGAGTTCGTAATGGATCTTTTTAACATCATCTGCTTTAGAAGTGATGACACCTTTATAATACCCAATAGTTTTATCGATATAAACTTCTGTTGTCACTAAGGATTTGTTGTTTAGTAAAACGGGATTTGCTCGGATGAATAAGTTAAATTGTTGATAGGAGGTTTTTGCTTTAAAGCCTTTTGAGGCATAGAAAAAGTAGGCTCTATCATAGTTGTGAAGTTTGATTGCCTCTAATTGGTTATCAATTGTGTCTAAGAGTGGAGCATAATCTTCCTCTGCTGGGGGAAAAAGGGATAATCTTTTGGATAGGTCATTTAGCTTTTCTTCATCTGCGGATAGGGACACAAGGCATAAAACAACTAAACTAAAATGGAGAATAGACCGCATAAAATTTGATGAGTTCATCTGCTTTTTTTTGATTAATATTTTTAAGCTCCTCATACAGTCTTAAACCTTTTGCATTAAATCCTTGGGAAAAATAGAGGACTCCAAGTTTATACATCGTATCTTTATCATCCGGGATCAGTTTTAAAACGATTTCATACTCTTTGATCTCTTCAAGAGGCATATTTAAATCGTGATAGCTAAAGCCAAGCTGTTTATGAACCCACGGGTCATCCGGAGCATAGTCGCAAATGATTTTAAATTCTTCAATAGCGCGCTCAGCTGTTGCTCTAAACTTTTGGTTCATCGTTGCAATCAAGTTTTCAGAAAAAAAAGCCGTTCCTTCAGAACGTTTTTTATTTTTAAATTGTGCATAGAGTCCAGAAAGCATGACATAGGCATTTGCAAGCGCTGCATGGGCATGCTGACTTGTCGGCTCACATTTTACACCCTTAATATGTTCATTCACTGCTGCCATTAAGAGGAGCTCTTGCATTTTGTGCACATCCTCGTAAAGGAACCAAGAACTAAACTTTTCAATTGAGTTATTCAATGTTTTAGCATTTGAGGCGATAAATGAGGGAAGCTTAAATGCTTTAGCCTCTTTTTTATGTAAGCTATTTGCAAGTTTGCAGTAGGCATTTGCAAGAGTGACTTGTTTGTCAACATTTCCCTCCTCATAGCGAAAAAGTGTTTTGCACTGTTTTTCATAGCTATTTTTAAGCTCTTCTAAATGGGTTGCTTTTTGTGCCTGAAAATAAAATCTTAGGATAAAGTAAGAAAATAGAGTCAAAAAAATAAAGCCGAAGCCAAAGGCAAGCCACGCAGATTCTGCAAGAAAGCGAAAAGATAAAATTAAAGTGATCAGTTCAGCTAAAATTAAAATAAAAAAAAAGCAATTAAATTTTACATAAAATTTAATTAGGCGGTCAAACTTTGGAAAAAAGGGTTCCACAACCTTTTTGATTTCATTGTCGGAAGCACATTTTGTATAAGAATGTGCACTTTCATAGTTTAAATTAGAGATGTTCATAATTAATCCTATACCCAAATCTCGCGTTTTTTAGCATCCTTAATCTCTTGGCGATAAAAAAGCAAAAGTCCGAAAAAGACGATGAGTGCTGATAAATAAAAAGGCCATGTGATTTCTTCCCCGAGATAAATCCATCCAAAAAAGGCTGTAAAAAAAGAAGTTGTGAAGCCAGCTACTGACATAAATGTGGCAGAGTATTTTTTTAATAAAGTTCCATAGAGATTATAGCAAATTAAATTTGAAATGACGATAAGCCCTAACGTGCAGAGAATAAAAGGTGTCCAGGAAGAGACTGGAAGTGGCTGCCATGTCTCTACCAAGAATGAATGACAAAGTGCAAAAGTGCCGCCGATTAACATGCTAAGGCCATTGATCATTAAGGGCGAGTATTCGTTTTCTTTCACCAGTTGGCTAAGGATAATCCAGCCATAGACAGAAAAAATAGCAGCTGCGACCACTGCAAGTTCTGCAAGGGAAAAACAAAAGAATTGCCCTGCAAGTTCCTCTGTCGCTGTTTGACTTAAAAGTATCGGAAGAAATCCTACAAATCCAACAAAGAGTCCAATCCATTTTTTTATCGCGAGTTTTTCAGCAAAAATGAAATAGGAAAGAATTGCGGAAATGAAAGGAGATAAGCTATAGATAAAGCAGGTTTTAAATGATGTCAGATGTTTTAACCCCCAAAATTCAAAAACATTGGTGAGATAGATGCTAAAAAGAGCTAATCTAAAGAGGCGCCAAAAATGTTCCCTTTTAAAGATAAAAGATTTCCTATAAAAAACATATTGGAATGTGAGCATGATCAAGCCGGCTAACATCATCCTTGTTCCAACAAAAAAGAGAGGCTCTGAATACTCAAGACCTGTTTTTGAAATGGTGAAGACGCTTGCGAAAAGGGCATAGAGGAGGATGACGTAAAACATTCTTGGATCTTCTCTATTTTTTTAATTCATAAAAATGAGTGCACATGAAATAATACATTTAATACTACTGTTTATATAAAATTCTTTGTCTCACAATGGTAATCAAAATTTTATTAAAAATCAATGGAAATAATTAAAACTAAGTAAGTTAAATTTTATGCAAAAGCAAAAAATTGTTTTAGTAGAGGATGAAGAGGATATTGCAGCTATAATTAAATTACAAGCTGAAATTTCTGGTTATAAACTGGTTGTTGAAGTGGATGGGTTAAATGGCTATCGGATGATTGAAAAGGAAAAGCCAGATCTTGCCATTTTAGACATTATGTTGCCAGGCCTTAGCGGTCTTGATATTTGCCGCAAAATGAAAAGCCATGCGGATTTAAAGCATATTCCTGTCATCATGCTCTCTGCAAAAGGAGAGGAGATAGACATTGTTCTTGGGCTAGAGCTTGGCGCAGATGATTATGTCACTAAGCCCTTTTCCCCAAAAGTTTTATTTTCTAGAGTAGGAGCAGTTTTGAGGCGTAAAAGTGAAGTGCCAGAAGAACCTGTTAAAAATATCGAATTTGGTCCATTTACTTTGGAAGTAGACCATTATCTGCTCCGTAAACATGATAAAGTGATTTCTTTGACCCTATCAGAATTTAGCATCCTTAAAAGATTTTTACTCAATAAGGGGAAAGTACTCACAAGAAATCATTTATTAGACGATATCCAAAATAGCGATGCATTTATTGTCGACCGCAATATTGATGTCCATATCGCAGCGCTTAGAAAAAAACTCGGTCCCAATTTCAATTCCATAGAAACTGTCCGAGGAGTTGGTTACAGATTTGTCGATGAGGAGGATTAGGGAATGGAAGAGAATATTCTCAAGCGGAAATTTTATGGCTGATCTAGAAGTGTTAACTGAAAAAACTAAGAGTATTCAAAACTATTTAAAACGCATTCACGATAATGTGAAAGGGGACCTAAATCGAATTGATAATTTCGATGTTCAAGATATTGTTACTTTGAATCTTCAACGTGCAGTGCAGCTTGTGATTGACATCGCTTTTCATATGGTTTCCAAGGACCATATGGGAATTCCACAGTCTTTAGAAGGCTTATTTATCATTTTGGAAAAATATGGTGTTCTGGAACATGAGCTCAGCGTAAAAATGCAAAAAATGATCGGTTTTAGAAACATTGCAGTTTACGACTACCAAGCGATTAACCCTGCTATTTTAAAAAGCATCGTTGCTTCTAATCTTAAAGACATTGAAGATTTTTACACTGCGATGCTAAGGGACTGTCCAGAAATAACTTGCACATCTAGACTGCGCGAAAGCTCCCGCGGTTGAACGATCGGAAACGACCCCATATTGCAATATTGGGTCGTTTCTGATCGTTCAACCCCGGGGCTTTGGCGCAGTCTAGATATACAAGTTATTTCTGGACAGTCCCTAAAGTCACTTATGCAAAATGAGAGTTTTAGTGAAGCTTGACTAGAACTGTTTTTTGTTTGGAGATTTGTACTTTGCCAGTCCCTTTTTTCCCAAGGCGTGAGATATATTTTTTTTCAGTCAAACAGACTTATGCATAGGCTTAAAGCGCATTGCACCAACATGTCTTAGAATTGAATTGAAAAAATGTTTTTCATATGTTACCTTCGTCTGGAAAAGATCAAAAATTAACTAGACAAATGTTCTAAACATAAGGAAGAGCTATGAATCCGCCCACCATAATGCCCGACCCAATGCCACCCATTCGTCAATTTCTTCCAAATCCTGAAACCCCGTGGTTAGTCAGCCCACAACTTTTTCAAAGAATCCAAGCTACAGGCATCACAGATGGGTATAAAAAATGTCCCATCACTTTCAATGATCCCGAATGGGCCTTTATCCTCCGCTATTTCGAATGGAAAAAACCCACTAACCGCTGCATTAAAGCCGTTCACTGCATCCATTCCCCAAGCGCAAGTCAGGCTTTCCAAGCTACTATTTCAACAATAGATCAGCAAGCTCAAAGTCCTGCGTTTTCCCCAAAGTGGCAACAAGAGGAGGATGCCCAGCTCAGACAAAAGGTGAACCAGCGCTGGAAAGCAATGACCGATCCTTATTCTCCAGTTACAGTTCCAGGAGCAAACAGCAGAATAGATAGTTATGCACACACCAAAATTCTTCCTCTTTGGCATGGCACTAAAGCTGCGATCTGCCATTCCATTTGCCAAACAGGCTTTACTTTCTTTGGCAAACATCAACTTCTCCAAGAAGGAAAAAAAGATGAGAATAACACAGATACAGGTTATTTTGGCGCTGGGATTTACTTCACAAACTCCGCTCGCTATGCTGCTGAAGTCTATAGCGATGGAAACCTGCTCCTCGCTTGGGTCTCTATGCGAGAGCCCTATCCGGTAGTCGCTAATGCCCCTAACCTCTATCCAGATAAACCAAAAGACATGAGAAAGCTCGAAGGATTAGGCGCCTACCAAAATTATAATGCGCATCATATCCCGATTGTCTCTGTTAAACCTGATAACCCCAACTGTGCCATCTATTACCCCTGCAGCCAAACAGAACAGCCTCAATGCGATGAGATCGTCGTTTTTCAGCCATCCCAAACTCTTGCCAGATTCTGGATAGAGGTCGAAATCGAGCTTGCCAGATCCCCAGAAGTCCAACTGACGATCGGTGCCTTCCTTCAAAAAGTTCTCGATCTTTTAGAAGCCCAAGCTATTCAGCAAGATATAGGGCTAGCGAAAGCCCTTGAAGACAAAGCTAACCTGCTTATTATCCTCGACCCGAACAAAACCATTCCAGATCAAGATGCAGAATTTTGCCGCTGGGCTATGCAGCTCTTAGATTCAGCCGGAAAAGTGAGAACATTCGTCTCTAAAAAATTGCTTATACCACAACTTCCCTCTTCTCCTCCAACTCCTCAAGCAAATATCCCTACAATTCAGCAACAAAACTTCATGATACCACAAATTATCCCTGCACCCGTCGTTCAGCCTATTCTTCCAAAAGTCCCCCAAGTGCCTGCGACAGCTTTTGGCAAAGCCAAATGGAACACTCATTTTGGCGATATAGGGCAAGAGCCTCCGCTCCCTGCTAATATTGATCAAATTCTCTTGAGTCGTTGTCCCTTCTGGCCAGACAAAAAAGTTCAAGACACTCATCTCCTCGTGCTGATCCCAAAAACCGTCAATGGCCAGCTTCTCACTCTTGCAAACCTAGCACAGTGGATCAAAAAACCTAGGCGGGGTAATACTACGAAGTTTAGTCAATGGCATCCAGGAGGTAACGAAAACCTCTCCGTTGCCAGTTCCTATTGGGTCCTGATGACCAAGGATGTCCTTGAAGGGACTCGAAGTAAGTCTTATTCAGACCAGACAAAGATTGTTTCTCGGTTTGGTCAAAATGCAGGTATCCATTACCAACCACCCAAGCTTCTTGAAGCTGCTGTGTGTATCCTTACAGAGCACGTAAGCAGCGGTGTGCGCATTTACAGTGATAATCCTTGGACTGGCACCAGATGTGAGGAGAAATATGCAAATAGACCCTATCAGATGCTTGTGGGCGGCTTTGGTGCTGGCGGTCTTGTTGTCGGCTACGACGTCTACGACTGCTACGGCGCCGACTTCGGCCTGTCCTGCCTCCGGAGGTTCTAGAGAAAGCGCCATTAAAAATCGGTATTGAATAGCGGATGAAAGAGCCGTACGTTGTAAGACATAGCAAGTCACAACGGCCATGAGTCATGCGCGGATAGCCGTGAGGATATACGCGAAGCGTTCGACAAAGTGGGGGCGGAGAGAATGGAGGGAAGGGATGTGCCTAAAGAGAATAAGGGGCAACGAAACACGCGCCGGACACAGTGCCGGGAACGCGTGCCAAAAATGCACTATTCTCTCAAGCAAATCATTTATTGAATTTATATTTTTGAAGTCTACTATTTGGTTTTTCGGGTATCGTATAAGCAATTCTTTCCTCTTTAAGCAGAGATATTAGTACTTTCTTTAATCCGCCAGAAATTCGCTTATGTCCTAAAGCCTGAGATATTTCTCCCTTGGATAAGGGTCCATCTTTAATCAAGTTTAGCACCTCATTCTCTAGCGACTCGGGCCTCGACTCGGGCCTCGACTCGGGCCTCGACTCGGGCCTTGACTCGGGCCTTGCTTTTTCGGCTTTACGTGCTTGCTCTTCTGGTCTTTTGCCCGTGGAAAAGAATGAAGAGGGTAAAAAAGTAGTAACAACGGATTCTGCGCGAACTTCCCATGTTGGCTTGGGATTTCCATTTTCTTTACACCAATCGATAATATTGAGGGTTCCCATGCCCCATTTTTCAATCACACCTGCGCGATAAAACACACTAGCGATGATAGGATTCCATGGTTTGGATTCGTGCGGCCTTGTCAGCTTTTCTGGAGTCATATCGAAATGAAAAATTCCGGGATTGATGATTTCTAAATGGTCGTCATACATAGCAATTGCAACTGCACCGCCTGGAGTTGTGTAGTCCCTGTGGCAAATGCTGTTTGCGAGGGCCTCCCGTGTAGCAAGAGAGGGATAAAGAGGATAATCTTCTCGAATCATTTTTCCAGGGACAACACGTCCAGAGATGGGTACATGATCTAGTAGAAACGACTCACCGCGCCTCGAAAGATCAAAACCATTTCCCCAGTAATTGCGGTTGTCCATAAAGCCGCCTAATCGATCAGTTCCTCTAAATCTAGCGAGCCTGATAGTCAGCTGAGGGTAGCTTGTAAAAAGCCTTTCGCTTTTTCCATACAAAGCAACGGCTGCATTAATGAGATGCCCATCATCAAAAAGACCCAATCCTCGCAGAATAGATTCTGAATCAGTATGGGTTGGCTTTTTCATGCGCCCCAATGAGATAGCATTCTGAAGGGTTGCTTGAATTTCGTCCTCATCTAAATCCTGTATTGTTACCCAATTGGGAGCAAGTTCATTTTCCCATCGTCTATGGGCATGGAACTTTACTAAAACGCGCTTTTCATACTCTTCTCGGGGCATAATCTGTGTTGTGGGGCCGTGGCGGATATAAGGGCGTCCATCATAGCAATAGGTACTCATTTTCCCAGAGACGCGAATAACAACGACAGCTTTGTCATTCCCTATGGAGATAGTTTCAATCTCAGGAAACGCGGGGGGTTCAATTCTGCGTAATTCAAGAGAAATATCCTCTAAAGTTTTTGCTGTCACTTGCTGACCGGCGATTTCTCCCTTGTCAGATACGCCAAAAAGAAGAAATCCTCCGAGGCCATTAAGCAATGCACAGACCGTCTTAGCGGCTTCAGTTCGTTGCCCTGTCGTTTTTTTAAACTCCAGCTTTTCCGACTCACCGGCTGCAACCAGTTTTTGTAGTTCTTCCAAAAGCATAGTTACTCCCTACCCTTAGGGAACATTGCTTGCTCACGGGTCACTTCTCCATGTGTAAGTTCCTCGATTTTTTTGGCTAGTTTTACACTGGGCGATCGCCTGCCGCGGAGAATTTCCCCCAGGTGATTGCGAGAAATCCCCAAATCCTTGGCGAAATCAGTTTGAGAAATTCTTTTACGGAAAAGGTATTCGTCTAAATCCATAAGGGCAACTCCATGCTTTTTAGGGTTAATTGTACTATTTTCTTGATAGAAAGCAACATTTTTCGCATCAGGAGCACCTTTTTGTTACTCAAAAAGAGAGGGAATACTACATTTTAAGAATTAACTAAACCAAAATAATGATCACTGGAACCATCGGGACATTCATCTCTTCTAAAACAGTGCAATACGCGTTCTAATCGCATTTAAAATAGGCTTAAAGCACATTGCACCAATATGTCTTAGAATTGAATTGAAAAAATGTTTTTCATATGTTACCCTTGCTTGAAAAAGGTCAAAAATTAACTAGACAATGTTCTGACATAAGGAGGAGCTATGAATCCGCCCACCATGATGCCTGACCCAATGCCGCCCATTCGCCAATTTCTTCCAAACCCTGAAACCCCGTGGTTAGTCAGCCCACAACTTTTTCAAAGAATCCAAGCAACACAGACCACAAATGGGTATAAAAAATGTCCTATCACTTCCAATGATCCTGAATGGGGCTTTATCCTCCGTTATTTCGAATGGAAAAAACCGACCAATCGCTGCATTAAAGCCGTTCACTGCATCCATTCTCCAAGCGCAAGTCAAGCTTTCCAAGCTACTATTTCAACAATAGACCAACAAGCTCAAAGTCCTGCGTTTTCCCCAAAGTGGCAACAGGAGGAGGATGCACAGCTCAGACAAAAGGTGAACCAGCGCTGGAAAGCGATGACTGATCCCTATTCTCCAGTTACAGTTCCAGGAGCAAATAGCAGAATAGATAGCTATGCACACACCAAAATTCTTCCCCTTTGGCATGGCACTAAAGCTGCGATCTGCCATTCTATCTGCCAAACAGGCTTCACTTTTTTTGGCAAACATCAACTTCTCCAAGAAGGGAAAAAAGATGAGAATAACACAGATACAGGTTATTTTGGCGCTGGGATTTACTTTACAAACTCCGCTCGCTATGCTGCTGAAGTCTATAGCGATGGAAACCTGCTCCTCGCTTGGGTCTCTATGCGAGAGCCCTATCCGGTAGTAGCTAATGCCCCCAACCTCTATCCGGATAAACCAAAAGATATGAGAAAGCTCGAAGGATTAGGCGCCTACCAAAATTATAATGCGCATCATATCCCGATTGTCTCTGTTAAACCTGATAATCCGAGCTGCGCCATCTACTACCCATGCAGCCAAACCGAATAGCCTGCCTGCGATGAGATCGTCGTTTTTCAGCCATCCCAAACACTTGCCAGATTCTGGATAGAGGTCGAAATCGAGCTTGCCAAATCCCCAGAAGTCCAACTGACGATCGGTGCCTTCCTACAAAAAGTTCTTGACCTTTTAGAAGCTCAAGCCATCCAGCAAGATATAGGGCTAGCGAAAGCCCTTGAAGACAAAGCCAATCTCCTCATAGTCCTCGACCCAAACAAAACCATTCCAGATCAAGATGCAGAATTTTGTCGCTGGGCCATGCAGCTTTTAGATTCAGCTGGAAAAGTGAGAACTTTTGTCTCTAAAAAACTTCTTGTACCCCAAATCCCGCTTTCTCCTCCAACTCTTCAAGCAAATATCTCTACAATCCAGCCACAACACTTCGTCATACCACAAATTATCCCTGCACCCATCATTCAGCCTATTCTTCCAAAAGTCTCCCAAGTGCCTGCACTAGCTTTTGGCAAAGCTAAATGGAATACTTACTTTGGCGATATAGGGCAAGAACCGCCCCTCCCTGCTAATATTGATCAAATTCTCTTAAGTCGTTGTCCCTTCTGGCCAGACAAAAAAGTTCAAGACACTCATCTACTCGTACTGATCCCAAAAACTGTTAATGGCCAGCTTCTTACTCTTGCGAACCTAGCACAGTGGATCCAAAGACCTAAGCAGGGTAATGCTACGAAGTTTAGTCATTGGTATCCAGGAGGCAACGAAAACCTCTCCGTTGCGAGTTCCTATTGGGCCCTGATGACCAAGGATGTTCTTGAAGGGACTCGAAACAAATCTTATCAAGACCAGACAAGATAGTTTCTCAGTTTGCTCAAAAAGCTGCTGCTCCTTACCAACCCCCCAAGCTTCTTGAAGCTGCTGTGTGTATCCTTACAGAGCACGTAAGCAGCGGTGTGCGTCTTTATAGCGATAATCCTTGGACTGGCACCAGATGTGAGGAGAAATATGAAAATAGCCACTATCAGATGCTTGTGGGCGGCTTTGGTGCTGGCGGTCTTGTTGTCAACGGCAACTACGGCTACTACGGCCTGTCCTGCCTCCGGAGGTTCTAGGGAAAGCAGCATTAAAAATCGGTATTGAATAGCGGATGAAAGAGCCGTACGTTGTAAGACATAGCACGTCACAACGGCCATGAGTCATGCAACGATTTGGTGTCATCATCTGAAGGAGGAGCCGTATGCGGTAATTCCGCACGTACGGATCTGTGCAGGTTGGTTGGTAACAACTATTCCTACTGCGACTACTTTGTTCTTGGATACTTTGGTGTTTGGTACTCGACGACGCTTTACAATCAAATTTTTATTTTAGAATGCTATTTTTTGTTATGAACTTAAAGCAAAAATCAAATACTATATCAAAATAGAAAAATGGGAAGCAGATGTTCAATAAATTTCTTGACCCAAAAAATGGTGTCGCTTTTAGAAAAATCTTTGGCACAGAAAAGAACAAAGATATTTTGATTCACTTTCTGAATGATGTAGTAAAATTTGGAAATGGGGTACGAATTAAAGATGTCACATTTTTGAAAACGATTCAAGATCCTGAAATCAAAGTATATAAAACCAGCTTTGTGGATATCTTGTGCAAGGATGAAAAGGGGAATTGTTATATTGTGGAAATGCAGGTATCGTATGAAAGGAGTTTTGTAAAAAGAGCGCAATATTATGCTTCCAAAGCTTACATTTCTCAAATGAATGTCAAAGGAGAGTATCATGCTGTCAAAACAGTGATTTTCTTAGCAATTGCTAATCATGTGATGTTTCCGAATAAGAAAAATTTTAAATCAGACCGCGTAATCTTAGATGCAAAAAATGATGATCTTAAAGATTTTTCATTCACATTCTTAGAGTTACCAAAGTTTAAAAAAAATATCGATGAGTTATCCAATAAAACAGAGATGTGGTTTTATTTTTTCAAACATGCAGAGGAAACATCTCGAGAGGATTTACATAAACTCATTGAACAAGATGAGATCATGAGTCGGGCTTACGAAGAGCTCGAGCGCTATTCATGGAACGAAATGAAGCTGCTTGAATATGATCAAGTAGAAAAGTATGAAGGTGCCTACATTGCTTCCCTTGAGTATAAATATGATGAAGGAGAGAGAGTAGGGATTGAGAAGGGGGAGAAGATAGGGATCGAGAAGGGAAAGAGGATAGCGTTGGAGAGAATCGGAGAGAAGATAGGGAGGGAAAAGGGCGAGAAGATAGGAATCGAGCAAGGAATCAAGCAAGGAATCAAAAAAGCTTTCGAGATAGTGACTAAAAATATGCTAAAGCGTGGCTTTGAAGTTAAGGATATTGAGAAAGCTACAGGCTTATCTAAAAAACAGATTCTTTCAATCCAACAAGAAGCATTAAGAGAATAAAAACTATTAACCAAGGAGTAATAAGATGAATCCAGTAGGTTCTGTTCCATATCAGACACCCACGTTTCCCTATTTAGGAGGGACGTATGAGAGTATTCCACAGCCTGCAAAGCATCAAAATGATGTAATTGCGCAGCCTATGATTAAGAGTGCTCAAGATCTGGAAGAAAAAGGGTTATTTCAAGATGCAGAGAAGGTATATCTTATAGCCCTTCAGTTTACTTATAAAAGTGAAGACTATGCACATTTTGCTCATTTGCTTGTAAAAAAAGGGGAAAAGGAACGTGCGGCTACGGCTTTTGTCGTTTTAGCTGATCTTCAAAGTGCAGAAGGGAAACAGCAAGAGGCAATTGTCTCTTTAAGAACATCTCTTGAACTTTTTTCAATCCCTAAAATTAAAGAAAAACTTGGCCTTTTGCTACAGGATAGCGGGCAAAAAGAAGACGCTGCACGCTTGTTTCTAGAACTTGCTCGGCAGGCTTTGAATGACAAGGATATGAATGACGCAACACGCTTTAGCCTTAAGGCGCTTGATCTCCATCCAGCATTTGCAGAGGCATGGAAGACAGTGGCAGCGATTAAGCATGAACAGGATCCTTCAGCTGGCCCTACGATGCTCTTAAAAGGGGCAAATGAGCCTTCGATGCCGATAAAACAACGAATAGAGCTTTGTAGAATGGTGACTCTGAAAGATCCTGACCATTTGCAGGCCAGATTTTTATCATTTGAGCTGGGTCAGTTGAAAACGCAAGATAAACTTAAGCGAGTTAAGCAAGCATTCCAAACTGAGATAAGTAGAATAACGGAAGAAAATCAGCGGTTAAATGAGAAAATTATTCAATTAGAGATACAGATAACGCCAGTTAGCCCTGTAAAACCAGCAGCTGTAGTTCAGCAGGTTCCCGCTATTGCTTTTGGTAAAGCCCAATGGGCGACTTACTTTGGCGACATAGGTGAGGAGCCTCCGCTTCCTGCTGATATCCATCAAATTCTCTTAAGTCGTTGTCCCTTCTGGCCAGACAAAAAAGTTCAAGACACTCATCTACTCGTACTGATCCCAAAAACTGTTAATGGCCAGCTTCTTACTCTTGCGAACCTAGCACAGTGGAT
>Ga0207006_1112_pt1 | contig 15975 bp, 15 predicted proteins | sample Alteio_BWMinCont_84_FD_153497 | JGI IMG/M metagenome (GOLD analysis project Ga0207006, IMG submission 153497) | Enriched cells from forest soil in Barre Woods Harvard Forest LTER site, Petersham, Massachusetts, United States -... | ecosystem: Environmental > Terrestrial > Soil > Temperate forest >...
CCCTGGGATTGGATCCGCGCGATCCCGCTTCGAAAGATGATGTTGTCTCGCCAGTAGCGTACGTTCCGGTTGGTCACGAAGTCGAACTCCTGATCAAGACGCAGGACGTCACTCACAGCTTTTATGTACGCGAGCTGCGCCTGAAGCAGGACGCGGTGCCGGGGATGAACATCCACATGCATTTCAACGCCACGGTTCCGGGGCAATACGAACTTGCCTGCGCCGAACTCTGCGGATTGGGACATTACCGTATGCGCAGCTTCGTGAATGTCGTTTCGCAAGAGGAATTTGATAAGTGGATGAGCGATCAAGAGGAGGCTTTACGGCAGCAATAGATCGTCGGAAAGGGAGCCGGAAGGCTCCAGGAGCGATTCGATGGTGACGCACGAGAGCGGCGGCCATCACCACCCGCCGACAGGTTTCATCCGCAAGTATATCTTCAGCCTCGATCACAAAGTCATCGGAATTCAATACTACCTCCTGGCGCTTTTCTCGGTCTTTCTGGGGATGGCGCTGTCGCTGTTGATGCGCATCCACTTGGTCTGGCCCAATCTCAAGCTGCCGTATACGCCGGGCGGGGTAATGACTCCGGAGCAATATCTGGCGCTGGTGACGATGCACGGATCGATCATGGTTTTCATGGTGTTGACCACCGCGCCGCAATCCGGCTTCGGGAATTACATTTTGCCGATTCAGATCGGCGCCGAGGATATGGCCTTCCCGGTACTGAACATGCTTTCCTTCTGGACGACGTTCGTGTCTCTGGTGGTGCTCGTCTCGGCATTTTTCGTTGCCGGCGGAGCGCCGATTTCGGGCTGGACCGCGTATCCGCCGCTGAGCGCGCTTGGGCAGATCGCCGGTCCCGGACAAGGCACCGGACAGACATTGTGGGTCGTTGGCGTGGCGATTTTCTGTATCGGCTCATTGCTGGGGGCCCTCAACTTCATCACGACGACCGTCGATCTGCGGGCTAAGGGAATGACCTTGGGACGCCTGCCGCTCACCGTGTGGGCTTGGCTGGTTACCGCGATACTCGCGCTGCTGGCTTTCGGGGTACTGCTCGCCGCATGCCTGCTGCTATTGCTCGACCGCGTCGCGGGTACAAGCTTTTTCATTCCCGGCGGCCTGGTTGTGACCGATACTCCCATCGTTTCGCATACGGGTGGTTCGCCGCTGCTGTGGCAGCACCTATTTTGGTTCTTCGGCCACCCCGAGGTTTACATCGCCATTCTTCCGGGTATGGGCGTGGCGTCGCACGTGCTCTCCACGTTCTCGCGCAAGCCTGTCTTCGGTTATAAGGCCATGGTCGGCGCGCTGGGCGCTATCGGTTTCCTGGGCTTCTGCGTGTGGGGACACCACATGTTCATCAGCGGCATGAGCCCCTACTCGGCATTCGCTTTTTCGCTGCTGACCATGACGATTGGAGTGCCTTCGGCGATCAAGACCTTCAATTGGCTGGGCACGATCTGGGGCGGAAGGATTCAGTTCACCACGTCGATGATGTTCGGCCTGGGATTCGTGTCCCTATTCGTCACCGGGGGACTTTCTGGGCTTTTCCTGGCGCAGCCTTCCATTGACCTCTACCTGCATGACACCTACTTCGTCGTGGCCCACTTCCACTTGATCATGGGCGTGGCCGCGATCTTTGGAATATTTGCCGCCACTTATTTCTGGTTCCCCAAAATGTTTGGACGGATGCTCAACGAGACGATTGGCAAGATTCATTTCTGGCTCACATTCGTGGGCGTTTACAGCATCTTCATGCCCATGCATTTCCTGGGCCTCGCGGGACATCCGCGCCGCTATGCGGATACCACCGGAGTCAATTTCCTCGCTCCCCTGCACTCCGTGCACTATTTCATTACCATCGCCGCGATGATTACCATTACGGCCCAGTTGCTCTTCTTGTACAACTTCATCTACAGTTTGAAGGCGGGGCAAAAAGCTACCGAGAATCCCTGGAACGCCACCACGCTGGAATGGAGTATTCCTTCTCCGCCCCCCTTCGATAATTTTGCCGGTCACGTCCCGGTGGTCTATCGCGGGCCCTATGAATTCAGCGTTCCAGGCGCGACGGACGATTACATTCCGCAACATCTGACGCCGGAGAGAGTGGGCAAGGCCCACTAACGGAGTACGGTTATGCCGGGCACTATCACCGATGAAATCGAGGTAATTGACGCCGGTCGAGGCGGGGGGAACGACGTTCCCGCGGGAGGAGACGACGACGGAGATGGCTCCGGCGGCGGCTCCCCAGGCATACCGCAGCGCGCCTACTTCACGGTGATTCAACTGGGGCTCGCCGGCATCGTCATGTTTTTCATGGCGCTGACGAGCTCGTTCATGGTGCGCAAAGGACTGGGGAACGATTGGGTCTCCTTCAATTTTCCCCGCATTCTCTGGCTGAATACGCTGATTCTTCTGGCCAGCAGCCTTACGATTCAGTTTGCGCGCCGGCAACTGCATGGGGATGAGAGGGCCGCGTTCAAACGCTGGTGGAACGTGACCACCGCTTTGGGAATTCTATTTTTGGCGGGTCAATTCCTGGCCTGGCGTCAGCTCGCGAGTCAAGGCGTTTTTCTCGTCACCAATCCAAGCAGCAGTTTCTTTTACGTGCTGACCGCGGCTCATGGTCTGCACCTTTTCGGTGGAATTCTGGCCTTGCTCTACGTGTCCCATCGAAACTGGCAGCGCGCCCGAATTTCCCAGGTCACCGCCACGGATGTGGCATCGATTTATTGGCATTGCATGGATGGCCTTTGGATCTTTCTCTTCGCGCTTCTCTATCTCGGACGGTGAATCGTGGCTGAAACGAAGACCGTAGTCGGTGTACCGGTGAGCTCCCCGTGGTCTGGGGGGGGGCTCGCCGTTCGCCATCAATTCGAAAAAATTCGGGATGTGGCTTTTTATCATCTCGGATACGCTGACGTTTTCGGCCCTGCTGCTGGCCTATAGCTATAGCCGTCTGGCGAATCCAAATTGGCCGCGCCCATTCGAAATTTATCCCGCGATTGCCAAATCCACTACCATGACGCTGATTCTGCTGGCCAGCAGCTTGACCATGGTGCTGGGAGTGGCCGCCGCGCATCGCAACGACCGGGCCAAGACGGTTCGCTGGCTGCTCCTGACCGCGCTCGGCGGCGTAGCCTTCACGGTTTTGCATTTGACCGAATGGATCAATCTCTTCCACGAGGGCTATACCCCGTGGAGCACGCCGCAGGGCGTGCCGCTGTTTGGCGCCACCGGCGTGCACATGACCCACGTCAGCATTGGCGTGATCTACCTGGTGATCATGGCCATCGGATACGGAAAAGGAAAATTCACCTCCGACGACGTGGAAGTAAGCGGGCTTTACTGGCACTTCGTCGATTTGGTGTGGATGTTCGTCTTCCCGATGATTTACCTGATGTCGGTAAGTCTGACGGGCTAGATTTCGAGTGAGGAGCGCATGAGCGCACACGATAGCGGTTCGGAAGTCCACGCCGTCGGAAGCACGCGGCTCTTTGTGATGGTGTGGATTTGGCTGGCGGTAATCACGTTTATCGAAGTCTTCCTGGCCTACGAGCGATTGCGCCCGGAGTTGATGCTCACGCTTCTTGTGGTGTTATCTCTGGTGAAGTCGGCGCTCATCGTTTCGTATTTTATGCATTTGAAATATGAGAAGATCGGCCTTACGCTGCTGCTGATTCCCGCGGCCATATTCTGCATCTGCATGATCATTATTTTCTTCATGCCCGATGGCGCCCGGCTTTTGCAGATGCGCTTGACTCCGTGAAGTTATTGAGGGATGGTGAAAAAATGAAGTTCTCTTACAGAAGGGCGCTTGCTTTAGGGCTGGCGGCGCTTGGGTTCGCGCCGGGCGCGTGGGCGCAGGGCTGCGTCCTTTGCTACACCTCTCTCGCTTCCAGCGGCCCCGCGGCTATGCACGCGTTCCAGATGGCCATGTTTGCCCTGTTGATTCCTGCGCTGTTGCTGTTTCTCGCCGTGTTTCTTCTGATTTTCCGCCGAGCCCGGACGATGCCCGCGGCTGGCGCTGTATCGAGTCATCGCGTCTATCGCTGGCGCCTTTCTTCCAGCGCCAAGCCTCTGGAAGGGCGCGTTTAACTTAGCTTCGAACGCGCCTCAAAGCACTTCGATCCGCAAATCCGCCACGCTTTCGGTCTGTCTCATTTATCTTTCCCGATTGAGCGGGCGAGAGAATACCTCGCTTCAGACCGCAAATTGATTCTTAATGAGGCAACGCTTAGCGCAAACGTCCGGGTGGATCGGCAGGGGCTGGCATCAACGGATGGGCGGGAGCGGGCGCATTGCTTGCCGCAATCCTTGAGGGCGCGGGCTGCGGTATCCCGATGCCTTTGTTGAGGTCCAGGTGTTCTTTCGCGCAGCGCGGACAATAGCCTTTGCCCGTATCTTCGTCCCGCAGGCTGGCCAGTTCGTAACAACCGTGAATGCAATCGCAGTAGCCAGTGGCGGATGCCGTCTTGATGGGGACCAATGCCATGCTTCTCGCCTCCGAATGCGGAGAAAAATAGTACATTTCAGCGGGGCTCAACGCAAGGACAACGCAAACGGAATTCGGTTCGATTAAGCGTGAACAGGAGAAGTCGCCAGTCGGAAATGCTCCTGCACGTTTTCGCGCAATTCCAGCCAGATGGATTCGGGAAGGGAGAGAAAGACCTCCACCACCTTGGGATCGAATTGCGTGCCGCTGCAGCGCTTCACTTCTTTGCGCGCGTGATCGACGCCCAGGGCTTTGCGGTAAGGCCGATCGGATAACATGGCATCGACGGCATCCGCCACCGCAAAAATCCTTGCGCCCAGCGGGATCTTTTCTCCGCGCAAGCCTCTCGGATAGCCCGAGCCATCGTAGAATTCCTGGTGAGAGAGCACGATCTCGGCGGCTTCGCTGAGAAAGGGAATGCGTAGCAGCATTTTGTAGCCGATTTCGCAGTGGGTGCGCATGATGGCGCGTTCTTCGTCGTTGAGCGGCCCGGGCTTCTGCAGGATTCGATCGGGGATGGCCATCTTCCCGATGTCGTGCAGGAAGGCCGCGCGGGCAATCTGTGGGAGCGTTTCCAGCGGGAGGTTCATGGCCTTGGCTATGACCATGGTGAACGCGGTGACGCGCTTACAATGGCCCACGGTTTCAGAGTCCTTCAAGTCCAGCGCTCCGCCCAAGGCCTCCAGCGTTGCGTCATAGGACAGCTCGAGTTCGCTCAAGGCTTTTTTCAGCTCGCCGGTACGCTGCTCCACTAACTGTTCCAGATTCCGCTGGTAATGGCGATTTTCCAGCAGCAGGCGGCGATGTTCGAGCGCGCGGCGCACGCTGAGGAAAAGCTGATCTTTCTCGAAGGGTTTCAAAATGTAATCGTAAGCGCCGCAACGAATCGACTCGAGCGCGGTGGAAACGTCGTGCATGGCCGTGACCATGATCATGGGAATCTCCGCGTCATGGGAGCGCAGCCACGAAAGCAATTGCAGGCCGTCCATCTCCGGCATCAGCATGTCGCTGAGCACCAGATCGGCGGACGTTCGCTTCAGGTGCTCAACCGCCAGCCGGCCGTTCCCAACTGCGGAGCACTCGTATCCTTGCGTTTCGAGCAGCGTGGAGACGACTTCGCGGATCGCCTCTTCGTCGTCCACAATAAGTACTTGAGCTTTGCTCACTTCCGGGCCCCCTGGGGCGGATGCGCCAGCAATTATAGAAGCCGCATGACGGTGGTCCTACTACTGTTCGGCCACGGGTGCCGAAATTGCTAAGTGGGTATACACGCGAATTATAGTGATAAGGCACCGGGGCGTGACGCCATTCAGGCGTGCGGCCGCCTCTACGGGTATACTACAGTCTCGTCCGGCGGCATCTGGTCGGTCTTGCCTCTATGGAAGAAGGCTGAGCTCGGTTAACCTATTTCCGTCACTCATGGAAAAAAGTCGCCAATTCCTCGCGGTCTTATGCCTGTTCGCCTCGGCAGCCCTGCCCTGCTGGGCGCAGAAGGGGAGTCCGCCCGACGAGCCTCCTGAAGCTTCGGGCAGGGTGGATGCGGAGTTTCTGCAGGCAGCCGACGAAGTCCTGGCGGAAATGAGCAAGCTGCTCTCACTGCCGATTCGGGAGCCGCTGAAAAAGAGCGTTCGCTCGCGCGAGGAGATCCGGCAGTTTTTGCTTCGCCAGATGCGCGAAGATAAGGATGATACCAAGCGCTATGCGGACCAAAAGGCCTTGGAGGCGCTGGGCCTGATTCCCAAGGGTTATCCGCTGGACGAGAAATTGGTCGCGTTGCTCACCGAACAGATTGCCGGACTTTATGATCCCAAACAGCGTGAATTCTTTATCGCCGACTGGACGCAACCGGCCGAGCAGCGTTTGATTATGGCGCACGAATTGACGCATGCACTCCAGGATCAATATTTTCACGTGGAAAAGTGGGAAGACGAAGTCAAGTCGAATGACGACGCGCAACTCGCGCGAGAATCGGTGCTCGAAGGCTCGGCCATGGTTGCCATGATCGATTATCTGCTGCGCGCTAGCGGCAAGAGCTCCAGGGACATTCAGGATTTCGATCCCTCGATGCTGGTGGGCGACGTTAACGACAGCCCGGAACTTGCGCAGGCTCCCTTGGTGATACAAGACGAAATCACCTTTCCCTATATTCCGGGGGCGGCGTTTGTACAGCGCGCTCTGAGGGCCTGGAACGGCTGGCCCGATATGCACCGGCTGTTTGAGAATCCGCCGGCTTCCACGCAGCAAATTCTGCATCCGGACCTTTACTTCCGGGGAGTTATGCCTGCTCAGATCGACCTCGCGACGCTCACCAAAGTCGTTCCGCGTGGCTGGAAGAAGCTCGATGAAAACGTCTTGGGCGAGTTCGCGGTCAACGAAATCCTCAAGCAGTTTCTTGGAAAAGAGCAGGCGGAGGCGATCGCGCCTTCCTGGGCGGGCGATCGCTACGCCATTTATCAGCGCGAGTCCGGCATGCAAATCCTTTTGCTGATCCGTCTTAAGCTTTCCGACGAAGCGGCAGCAACGCGGTTTTTTGGCGCCTACCACAATTTGCTGGAGAAGAAGGATCAAACGCGCACCGCGGAATCGCAGCGGCAGAACTTTTTCTCTTTTAACACGCCGGATGGAGGCGTCTTCCTGCGCTGCCATGGCGCCGAATGCCTGATCGCGGAAGGGGCAACCCAGGCGATTTTCGATGCAATGATAAGCGCCGTTCACTGGCCGCCGGCGCCTCCGGCCATTCCGCAGTCTGATAAACCGGCCATCACTGTGCAGCACAGAGCCGCGTCGCCCGTGAAGGCGGCGTTTCGAACACTCGTTTCGCCGCCGGGCGCTGAGACTTCAATCCCGGCGTACTCGCTTCATTAACTCGAGATCGCCCATGGGTTGGTTCGACCTGCCTCGGCGTCCGGAACCTGAGGTGATGGACGATTCGAGCGAGGTCCAGGCATATTCCTCCGCGGCGGCCGACGCATACCTCAGCAAAATCGACGATAGCTTCGTGGAACATGCGCTTCGCCTGATCGGACCAGGCCCGGGCTGCGCCCTGGATATCGGCTGCGGGCCGGGCCAAATTTCGATGAAGCTCTCCATCCGATTGCCTGGGTGGAAGCTTATCGGCCTCGACCGCTCACTGACGATGATCGCTCGTGCCAGAGAAGCTCAAGATTCGCGCGTAAAGGCTCTGGCAAGTCGCGGCGTGCGCGTTTCTGTCGAGGGGCTCCACTTTCTCGCCGGCGATGCCGGCTCGCTGCCGTTCCGCGATTCCAGCTTTGACCTGGTGCTTTGCAATTCCGTGCTGCATCACCTCGCCGATCCTGCTCGCTTGTTTGCCGAGATTCGCCGCGTCGCCAAACCCCGTGCCGCCATCCTCGTGCGCGACCTGCGACGGCCATCGCGAATTGGCTTTCCTTTTCATGTGCGCTGGTATGGCCGCCATTACCAAGGCCTGATGTACAAGCTCTACTGTGATTCGGTACGCGCGGCTTACACGGGCGAAGAGCTTTCCGGCATGTTAGAGAAGGCTGGAATTTTGGGCGCGCGGCTGTTCGCCCGCGGCTCTACCCACCTGGGAATCGAACGCCGCGCCGTTACCTCTAGCTAATCCGCTTACTGATTTTCTTTCGTTTCGCTCGAGAGCACCGGGTTTTTCGCAGCTCACGTTTGACGAATCTCGCAAGCTCCTGCTGAGCTTGCAGTGCGATCGGGACGGGCAGTCCCATCTCCAGAGAGGATTCGCAATATCGCCGAGCGATTCCGTGGTGACCGCGCCTGCCGAAAAATCGCGCCAAACCGTACAATTCGAGCGCCTGATGATCTTTTGCTGACGCGGCCTGGCCGTTCAAGGAAACCATCTGCAAAATCCGGCCGGCTAGCGCCGCCAATCCTCGCAGGTCCATGCGATTGTGGCGGAAAACGCCCTCCAGCCGGTGGGATCTCCCACAGACGTAATCGAAGTAAATTCCCGGAATTAGCGCGGAGTCGATGTCCTCACGCCGCGACCAGCCCAGCGATTCCGCGCCGAGCACGCGCTCCTCGAGATGGCCAAGCTTTGCGCTGCCTACTTGTAATTTCCAGATTTCCCGCGCGGGATGAAGAAAGTCCAGGTGCACCTTGGGAACGGGAACGGCAATCGCTCGGGTCATCCGAAATCGGCTCGCCAGCAGCGGCCAATCGAAGCTCTTTCCGTTGAACGTCACCAGCACGGGACGCTCGCGGATTCTTCGCGCAAGCTCGAGCAGGATCGAATACTCTTCGGCGGCATCGCGCATGAAAAGCTGTTCGATTTGAATGCCGCCCGATTCCCACCAGGCCAGCCCGATCAGGAACGCCAGATTCCCCGCGCCGCCTATGAATCCGGTGGCTTCGGTATCCAGAAAGAGCCACTTCTCAGGATCGCAGGCATGATTTGACCGGACCTGCTCGCCCGCGGCTCGGCTGCGGAGGAGCAGCTCCATGGTTTGCGCATCCGGTTCGTACATGCCGGGCGTTGCATACCACTGCCGCGCCGCGACGTACTCCCCGAAGCGATTTCGCCCGATCTCCGCGCCCAAAGCCGGCCAAGACGGGTAAGCCTCTTCGATCAAAGGACTCGGCAAAGGCACGCGCCGCCGGGGTGAGGCGCGTCGAGGATGGAGAAATGCGGCCATGTAAGCTGAATATCGTGGCGCGAACGCCTTCGCCTGATATTCGCCCCGAACGATAACACGCTTTCTCGCGCGACGGCAACGGCTAGCGTCATTTCTTTGCACCGGCCTTCACCACAACGACATTGTCGAGATGCGTGTCGTTGCCCGCCGCTACAATGTCAGCCGTGATTTGGTCTCCGGGCTTAACCCGATCGAGAGTTTGGTCATCCACGACGGGATAAGGCATGGTCATCGCCGCCATGAAACCCGGAATGTCTTTGCCGTCTACGATGACACGCTTTTGCTGACGATCAATGGAGACAACTGTGCCTTCAAGGTGATATCGCTTTACTTCCGAATCAGCCGCTGGCTGCGCAGAACTCGCAGTTGGCTGCGGCTTCGAACTGCTGCAGCCCATCATTCCGACTGCCAGCAGAGCAACGAGCACCGCTTTCGAGCGCATAATATTCTCCTTCTGACGAGATAGTCAGGCCTCGGCGCGGAATCAGTAGTGGAAACGATACCGCAGTTCCCCGTAGACCTCGCGCGGATTATTGAAGTGAAACCCGCCGAAGGTATTGCTGTTGTCGATGAGCAGATGGCTATTCGTGACGTTCAGTGCGTTTATGGAGGCCGACAGCCGCTCTCCCAAAGACTTGCCCACTGAGACATCAACTGTCGTGTGGCCGGGGAGGTAATCGGGCGGCGCCTGACCGTTGTGAAACCCCGATCCGTAGTAGACGTTCCCGGAGGCGAAGGCCCTCCACGGAAGCGTCACATCAAATCCGACATTCAATGTGTTCCGCTGGTCATGATCGAGCGGCGCATAATCGGGTTGAAACGAGAAGTTCGTCAGCCCGCCGGTAATCGCCCCTCTGAATTCCGCGATTTGGTTGGAATACGCCAGATGCATCTGGCCTCTGCGCCAGAGCCGGGGAGACCGCAGCGTCAGCTCCCAGCCACGGATCAGGGCGTCTTCAGTCGTCAGGGGAAAGAAGATATTGGTCGCGACGGGATTGCCTTGAAAGTCGTAGTTCACGTTGCCGTGATCCAAGAAATTGTGGCTGCGTGTGCGGAAGTTATCGATATCCATCGACCATCCCTTGTATGGCATGGTCACGCCGAACTGATACTCCGTGTCCCGCTCTCCGCGCAGAGGGATAAATTGCTGTGGGACAGTGGAATCAGCTGGCGTGTTCACAATTGCGAGTAGTGGGCCACTGATCGTCACCAGCGGCGGCGGTTGATAGAATTGACCGTAAAAACCCCGCAGGACCCAGTTGATCCGCGGGATTCGAAGCGCAACTCCGGCTCGCGGGCTGGTCGGGTTTTCTGTGACGGTTGGCGTCGAGAAGTACGTTTGTCGAACGCCGCCGCTCAACGTCAACCAGGGCGTGACGGCGAACTTGTCTTCCACGAAGACTGCTTCCATGTTTCCGGTCACGATCTCCCGATCCGAGATCGGTGAATTCGAGCCGTCGTTGAACAAGACGCCAAAGAATTGGTTGTCGTGTTGCCAAAATCCGTAGAAGCCAGCTTGGATGCTGTTTCGCACCACGGTGGTGCTGACAGTGGTCTGAGCGCCGACGTAGTTCGAGGCTCGGTGATCGGTGATGGCATTAGGGAAATCGAAATCGGCGCTGTCGTAGTTCGCAGCATTGAAGTGATAGAAGGGCGAGACGGTTAAAAGCCCGTTGTGCGCAAAGGTCCGAACCCAAGAGAAGTTCAGGTATCCGTCGCGCTCCCGTTGGGCGTCGACTTGGATCACGCCGTTAGCTATGTCTGCCGGATCAACCGGCATCTGGTAGAAATCTCTACGTAAGGAACCAACCAGGCGCAATTGATCTTTCGGGTCGGCGTTGAAGATTAGCGAGCCGAAGCCCCCATAGCCGTTTCCCGCGTCGTGCACGATCTCCGATACCGGCGTCTCCAAGCCTAGGTTGCTTCGGTTCCCGTTCAGGCTTCCGTAGTAGGCAAGTCGCTGGCTGTGACCACCACAATTGATCTGGTCGTTTGTCTGATAGTAGCTCCCATAACTCAGAACGAGATCGCATTCCCGGTCGCGCTCGAAGCCGGTGCGAGGCACAGCGTTGAAGATCCCATACGTGCGATCTCCGTATTCGGCGTCATAACTGCCGCGCTGGACTTCCACGTAGTCGAGATCCTTGGGATCGACTTGAGGGCCGACGTTGCTGGCGATATTTGTATTAGGCACGGGCACGCCGTCGATCAGCCAACTGTATTGGTGCCCGCCGCGGATGTGCAGCATGTCGTGAACCATGTAGGCCCCCGGAACGTAGTCCGTGATAAGGGCCAGGCTGTTGGTTCGGTCGGCACCCGGCGTGAGTTGAATATCCTGGCGGCTCAGCGTGGTTGTGGGCGTCACGCTGTCCGTGGGGGCGCTGATCGCTTCTCCTGTGACGACGGTCTTCTGTGTCACGCTGGCCAGTGCCAGCTCGAAATGCAACACCGGGCTGCTGTCCGATCGCACCAGAAAGACCTGGTCCTGCTCCTGGAATCCTTCTCGAGTCACCGTGACCGTGTAGTTGCCGATGGGCACGGCGCTGAATTCGAATTCTCCGTTATCGTTTGTTTTTTGGACCTGCGCCCAGTCGGACTCTTGAGCCTTCAGCGTGACCTTGGCGCCCGGAACGGGCAGGTGCTGCGAATCGTGAACCACACCTCGCACCGTGCCAAAAATCGTCGCTTGAAGCGCGGCCGCTTGTAGCAAACAGCAAACAATTACAGCAATTCTCACCGTGCGCATGGGCCCCCTTTTAGTAGCCAGCGCGCCCCTTATTGGCAGGAGCGAATGGAGCGCCTCTCGTCAGCAGAGGCGCTCGGGAAGTGATTTTTGGGGTCTTGGCTTCGCTACGTCTGCGGCACGCGGGGAGGGGGAGCTTCAACGCGGCGTTCTGCGTCGGGGGAGAACTTCGCCAGGAAGGCGATTGCAGGTTCGCTTGGCGAATCGTTCTGCAAAATCGTTGGAGCGAGCAGCACAAAAACGATTGCGCCCGTGTAGTGCGCGACGCCTTGCACCGGGCAAGGTTGCACCGCAGCGCTCGGGTGATCCATGCCGCAGTTCACTTCATGACGCTGCACGGGATGCATGGGACACATCGTTCCGCTGCAGCAATCGAGCGCGCTGGTGGCCAGCCCGCTCGGCACGATCGTAATGGCGAGCGCCAAAATTCCCAGGATTGCAGTAAGCCTTCGCATCGTGGACGGGTTATGTTAATCCCTTTGCCGAAATCAATGCAATCCCACGCCTGGGGCAGGCCACCGGCCCGCACGGACTCGGGGATCCAAGAGGAACAATCGCATGACGGATGTGCGGGAACACTTGACAGTCACGCGGTCTTACCGATATACAAAATCCATGGCTCAATCCTTTCTCATTTTTGACTTTGGTTCCGACGAAGAGCTGGCTCAGCAGGCGCGGCACAGGATCGACGGGTGGAAGCAGGGCTTCCGGCTCGATAAGAAGCTCTTGCTGAAATTCGCTCGCAGCGAAGCGCCCGAAGGCGAAGAGAAAACGAGCGCGAAAGCGGGCCGCAAAAAGCCGGCCAAAGCTTCGGCCGGCGAGGCAAAAGATTCAAAGGAAAACATCCAGCTGATCGTTCGGCTCGATTTTTCGGACCATGAGCGGCTCTCTCATCAGAGATGGCTCGATCGCATTCCCTCCGAAGCTCCCTTTAAGGATGCGCAGCCAAAGGTGATTCGCCAGAATGACGCGGAGTTTGCGGGTGCTGCGGAGCGATTTGAATCTTTGCCTGACGATCACCTGAAGAGCAAATATTAGCCCAGGCATAGGGGCCGGGCGACCCGGTGATCTAAGGTTCTCTCCCAGTGTGATTTTCGTGTAACCGCCCGAGTGTCAGGATTTGGGCTTCGGTTATAATAGGGTGTCGGCGGTTCTCCGCCGACAGAGGTGAAGCTGCATGGCTGTGCAAGCGCACCCGAAGACCGGCGCCCTCCACTCCCACAAGTATCACGGACTCCAAGCCGACGATCTGATTCGAATGTACCGGTTGATGTTCTGCTCCCGGCGTCTCGATGACCGCGAAATCCAGCTCAAGCGCCAGCACAAGATCTATTTTCAAATCAGCGGGGCGGGGCACGAGGCAGTGCTGGTCGCCGCGGGACAGGTTCTGAAGCCCCGCCATGATTGGTTTTTTGCCTATTACCGCGATCGGGCGCTCTGTTTGAGTCTGGGACTCACGCCCAGGGAGATGCTCCTTCAAGGCGTCGGAGCAAAGGACGATCCCTCCTCAGGCGGGCAGCAGATGCCCTCGCATTGGGGCAAGCCCGAGCTGAATATTGTTGCGCGTTCTTCCACAGCCGGAATGCAATGGCTGCACGCCGTGGGTGCGGCTGAAGCCTCCATCTACTTTGAACACCATCCCCAAGCGGTCGATCAGGCGCAGAAAGCTCCCCTGGGAGAATCCGTGCGGCACAGTCCGGATGAAATCGTCTACGTTTCCGGCGGCGACGGTATGACCAGCCAGGGAGAATTTTTCGAGGCCCTGAATGCCGCGTCCCTGAAGCGCCTGCCGGTGCTGTTCCTTGTTGAAGACAATGGCTGGGCCATCTCCGTGCCGGTCGAAGCGCAGACTGCCGGCGGCAGCATTTCGAGACTGGTGCGCGACTACCCGCACCTGCACGTCGATGAAGTCGACGGAACCGATCCGCTCGCGAGCTACGACGTCCTGCGTCGTGCCGCGGAATATTGCCGCGCCCGCAAAGGACCGGCTCTCGTCCACGCCCATGTGACTCGTCCCTATTCGCATTCACTCTCCGATGACGAGAAGCTTTACAAAACTTCCGAGGAGCGCGAAAGGGAAGCCCACCGCGATCCGATCCCGAAATTCGGCCTCTTTCTCGTGCGTGAGGGCATTCTTGACGAGCACGAATTGGAACGGCTCGAAGCGGAAGTGGACCGCGAAATCCTGGAAGCGACGGATTTCGCTCTAGCCGCTGAGTTGCCTTCACAGGAATGCATATTGCGATGGGTCTATTCTCCCGACGTTGATCCCTCCTCGTCTCGGTTCGAGTCAGAGCCGAAATTCGCAAGCGAACCGAAAACCATGGTGGAAATGGTTCCCGCCACTTTGGCGGACGAAATGGAACGCGATGCGCGAATCCTCGTTTTCGGTGAGGATGTGGCCGATTCCAGCCGCGAAGAAGATCTGGCGCAGCTCAAGGGCAAAGGAGGGGTATTCAAAGCCACCGCCGGCCTGCAACGCCGATTCGGATCGGATCGCGTCTTCAATACGCCTCTTGCCGAAGCAGCCATCGTGGGACGCGCCATCGGCATGGCCGTGCGCGGCCTGAAGCCGGTCCCCGAGATTCAATTCTTTGACTACATCTGGCCGGCTATGATGCAGATCCGCGATGAGCTCGTCGTGACCCGCTGGCGCTCCGCCGGCCGCTTCAAGGCGCCGGCCGTAATTCGCGCGGCCGTTGGCGGTTATCTGACTGGCGGAGGTCCTTACCACAGCCAATCCGGTGAGGCCATCTTCACACATTTGCCCGGGCTTCGCGTCGTCATGCCCTCGACCGCTCTGGAACTTTGCGGCCTCTTGCGCACGGCGATTCGCTGCGACGACCCGGTGCTCTTCCTGGAGCATAAGCATCTCTACCGCCAGCCCTATAACCGCTCGCCTTATCCCGGCCCGGACTTCACCATTCCTTTCGGCAAGGCACGCCTGGTTCGCGAAGGCGCCGACATCAGCGTCATCACCTACGGCGCCTTGGTGCATCGCGCCGAAGTGGCCGCGGCTGAGTTGCAGCGTGAGGGCATCGGGCTCGAGATTCTGGACCTCAGGTCGCTATCTCCCTACGATTGGGAAGCCATCGCGCGTACCGTCGCGAAGACCAACCGCGTGATCGTGGCCTACGAAGACATGCGTTCCTGGGGTTACGGAGCCGAAATCGCCGCGCGCATTGGGGACGAGCTTTTCGAAGATTTGGACGCGCCCGTGCGACGCGTCGCCGCCATGGATAGCTTCTGCTCTTACCAACCGCTGCTCGACGAGAAAATCCTGCCGCAGAGCCGGGATATTGTGAGCGCAGCGCGGGACCTGGCTGCTTTCTGAGGCATGTTCTTGCCCTTCTGCTGCTAGCACTTACCGGCGTAATTCTCCGAATTAATAAAGCTCATTTGCCGTATAAGTTTCCTTATGGGTTTGGGCCGCCATCAATATTTAGCCGTATGGCGGGCTGGGGGAGGGGCTTTTTCCGGAGCCGTAGCTTGGGGCGGATACTTTCGAAGAGCAGAAAAAAGATGGTTATGAACGCAAATACAAATGCAATTACCTCAAAAACCCGGCCCCGCCGGGCCAATACAAATAGAGGCATCATGACGGGGCCAAATGCGGCGGAACGCGGCGGTTTCATTTCCAGTCTTGCCTTGCATTGCGGGCAGGCGAGATGCGACTAGCCCTCCAGGTTGAGGAAAAATGGAGTGCGAACTTCGTGGTCGCACGCTGGGCATTTAGCCATCGGTTAGACTCCCGCTCAATCCTGTATTTACACTGCCGGGTTGGCGAAACCCTGTCAATGGAACTAAAAGCAACCGTGCTTTCGTAGCAAAACGGATTGACCTGTCTACCGCATGGCGCGGCCGATAGGTCCCCAACGCGGGCTACAAGGGGCGGCGAATCCCGTGTATTCTTGACCGCTTATGGCCAAACGACCGAAACCGATCATTTTGACAGTGCTCGATGGATGGGGCTATCGCGCCGAAAGCAAGGGCAACGCCATTGCTCTTGCGCGCAAGCCCAATTACGACAAGCTGCTGGCGCAGTTTCCGAACACGCTGATTCACACCTCGGGGCCGTCGGTCGG
>Ga0207006_1113_pt1 | contig 15852 bp, 16 predicted proteins | sample Alteio_BWMinCont_84_FD_153497 | JGI IMG/M metagenome (GOLD analysis project Ga0207006, IMG submission 153497) | Enriched cells from forest soil in Barre Woods Harvard Forest LTER site, Petersham, Massachusetts, United States -... | ecosystem: Environmental > Terrestrial > Soil > Temperate forest >...
AATTGGTCGTTTATGGATAGAAAGCCTGGCAAATCTTCCTTGCAGCGTAGAAATTGCTAGCGAATTTCGTTACCGTAAAAGAGCCCCACAGCCAGGATCATTGTTGGTTTGCATTTCCCAATCCGGTGAAACAGCCGATACCTTGGCGGCATTGCGAGGGATCAAACCCGAGGAGTATTGTGGCACCTTAAGTATTTGTAATGTTCCCGACAGCTCACTGGTGCGCGAATCTGAATTAGTCTTTATGACAAATGCAGGCCCAGAAATTGGGGTTTGTTCAACAAAAGCTTTTACAACCCAATTGGTCGCTTTGTTATTATTAACGCTTACTTTAGCAAAACGGCATGGTTTAGATAAAGCAGCAGAAAAAGTCATCGTTCAAAATCTAAAAGCACTGCCTAGCAAACTACAAATGATATTAAAAAATGCAGAAGCCATTCAATCTTTAGCCAAAATTTTTGCTGATAAAGCACATACTTTATTTTTAGGTCGAGGTTTGCAATTTCCTATTGCCTTAGAAGGTGCTTTAAAACTGAAAGAAATTTCTTATATACACGCAGAAGCCTATCCAGCTGGGGAATTAAAACATGGACCTCTTGCCTTGGTCGATAAAGATATGCCCGTGGTGGTCGTTGCGCCTAACGATAGCTTGATTGAAAAACTAAAATCGAATATAGAGGAAGTTCGTACCCGAGGGGGAGAACTAATTGTATTTACCCCTAAATCTTCTAATATTAAGACTACTCCTGGATTACATGTTTTTGAAATGCCTGAATCAGACGAAATCCTAACACCGATTATCTACACGCTCCCTCTGCAATTACTTGCTTATTATGTCGCTGTTTTAAAAGGCACGGATGTGGATCAGCCTAGAAATTTGGCGAAATCAGTCACGGTGGAATAGCTGGACCTATAGAAACAAAAAGTACATTTTTTTAAAGAATCATTGGTTATATACCCAAAGCAAACGAGTTTTAGGCTAGGCGCGCATCCCACCGAGCAAGCGCAGTGTACAAATAGTACATGAGCATTGCGAGAGTGGGTGTGCAACAACGCCTAAAACTCGTTTGCGAAGGGTATAAAATGATATAAATTAATGTCATGTCATTCATTATTACAATTACGGATTTTTTCATTGGCAGCAGTTTTTGTGGTATTTTTTATTTCCTCCAGGATCGGATCCCAATAAAATAGACTCCAAGCCGGTTAAAGATGACAAATCTCCTCCCACTCCCTCCAGACCTTCTCTAATTTAGGTGATTCATAAGAATAAAGGATTTGAAAAAAATTAAAATAATGACAACAATATGAAAATTGACTAATGAAATGAATCTGATTGAGTGTATACTGAGAACATTCATCTAACCTAGCCTAATTTATTTTAGCTAACTATTAAAGGTAAGGACTGGCCCCATGTGTGGACGATTCTCATTAGCCGTAAACTCAGAAGATTTGATTCAACATTTTCAATTACAAACTGGTATTTTTATGAAGCCCCGCTATAATATCGCCCCACAAGAAACAGTGCCAGTCCTTAAAAAATTGAGAGAGATTGAATTTTTACGTTGGGGCTTTATTCCCTTTTTTAAATCTACAACACCAGGGGAAACTGGCTTTATTAATATTCGATCAGAAACAGTAGATGAAAAGCCTTCCTTTCGTCAAGCCCTGTTGAAAGGTCGATGCTTGATCCCTGCCAGTGGTTATTATGAATGGAAGAGTGTAGGACGAGCGAAACAGCCCTATTATATCAAACAGAAAAATACCGCTTTATTTGCGCTCGCTGGTTTGTGGGAGAGAGATACCTTCGGCATACTCACGGTTGCTTCGAATTCATTATTAATACCGGTTCATCATCGTATGCCGGTGATTTTGCCTTTAGCCTCCTATGCGGAATGGATGAATCCTAAAACCGCCGTGGGAAGAATTAAAAGTTTATTGGTACCCAGTTCCAGCAAAATCTTAGAGATGTATCCTGTCAGCCCCAAGATGAATAGTGCCAATTTTGAAGGGCCGGCCTGCATCCAGTCGTTGCAGTAACGGAGATCCTATAATTCAAACCAATCGCGAAGAGTATAAAAATATTTTCAAATAAATCTTGCGTTAAATCATAATCATTGTCATAATCGCCGACGGTTCCATATTAAACATTAGTTGGAGATAATGATGGCAGTAAAAGCAGTTAAAAAAGTTAAAAAGTCTAATACGAAACAAAATCTAGGGAAAGATAAACAAACAAGGATTGAGATTCTGCGCACTTTGTCCGAAAGCACAGGCTTGGCAAAGGGAGAAGTGGAATCGGTATTTTCTTCATTGACGGATATGATTATTGCTCACATGCGCAAGAAAGGCTCTGGTGAGTTTACTATCCCAATGACTGGAATTAAAGTGCGTCGCGTTAAGAAAAAGGCGACAAAAGCACGTAAAATGGTCAGCCCATTAACCGGCCAGGAAGTCACTATTGCCGGTAAACCAGCGCGACACGCTATCAAAATTTCTGCCTTGAAGGTATTAAAAGAAGCCGTGGTAGAATAAAAGTCCATTGATTGCTCGGTTCTTTTGTAGTGCAAAGGGATTGAGCAATCTCAAAACCTTCAAAACCTGGATCACATTCTCTTTAGAATTAGAAAAAGAACCAAACATAAAAAATGTTATCTTATACCCTTCGCAAACGAGTTTTAGGCGTTGTTGCACACCCACTCTCGCAATGCTCATGTACTATTTGTACACTGCGCTTGCTCGGTGGGATGCGCGCCTAGCCTAAAACTCGTTTGCTTTGGGTATAGATATCTAATATTATCTAATTTTTAGAAAAGATTTTTCATGTTTGAGTAACCATTCTTTTCGCCAAAGTCCGCCTCGATAACCCGTTAAAGATCCATTAGCACCGATAATACGATGGCAAGGAACTATCAGAGCAATAGGATTTGCACCTACTGAACGGCCCACTGCTCTAACCGCTTTGGGGTTTTGAATTTGCTCTGCCAGCCAGCCATAACTTCGAAGTTCTGTTTTTGGGATAGACAACATCCGATACCAAATTTGTTTGGAGAAGTCAGATCCCTGAAGATCTAAAGGGGGAATAGGTGTAGGATGGATCTTAGCTTCGTTATCTAAATCTAGAAAATAACTTTGCAACCAATCGGTCGTTTGCTTTAATATAGAATGGCTGGGATTCTGACTTAAACTAGTATTTTGATAATATTGAGAAAGTTTTGATAAAAAGGGTTGAATAAAGTCTTGCTCCTCTTGAAAAGTTAAAAGACACAACCCATTTAAAGAAGTAATAGCGATTAATTCCCCTAAGGGGCTTGAATATTGACCCTGAAAAAGACGCATATACACTCAGCCTATAAACATTTAATATTTATCAATGTAATATCCATGGTTTAAATTAAGATATTACACCTTTAAATGAACCGTATAAACGTTAATGTGTCTAATTTTTGGGGAGATATGATTTTTAAATAAAGTCACCCTTCCCATGCAATGACAGTTATTAAGGTATTATTAGGACTGAAAATGGGTGAAGGGCTAGCGACTAAGTAACTTGGCTTAAATATGAAAGATCACACAGACATGCATTCCTCAGGATTTTTGGGTTATAAAACCCCGATTTCCTTGCAGGCTCAAAAAGAGGAAATGAAACGTTTGCAGGCGGCCAGTCAATTGATTGGTGGCGTCTTGGGAGAGTTGCATGATATTCAAGAACTCATTGGACTGAATGAAGTAGCAGAGGTGGAAAATTTAGAAGAAAAAATAAAAAAAGGCTATGAAAAAATTCAAGAATATTTAACCCGATACGAACAAGGCCCAGAACAGGAACAGGGCCAACAAGCCAGCAGATCTGGGGATTCTATTCCCTTAGAAGCCCATCCTGAGTTACAGGATATGGGCGGAATGCCGTTAGAGCTCGACAAATTAGATAAAGAGTTTTTGAAAGAATTAGGTATTACCGATACCCAAGATAAAGCCGAAATGCAGAATCAAATTAAAAAGAAATTACAAAATCGCCTGAAGAATGCCTTAAAATTTGCTTCTAAGCTTCAAAATGATCTGAAAGCTCAACCTGCCTATAGACCTGTCGTTAAACAAGCGAATGAATTGGTGATAAAGTACAAGCTTGACTTAGAAGATCTCAAGAAAAAACCTGTTTTACAACCTGAAGCTCCAGAATACACTCCTACCTATGCTCCTAAGCCCAGACCCCCTGGTATGCAGGGCGGATAGAGTTGATGGCTACTCAATCGATTTCCAGAGAAATTTTATTTGGTAGCGAAAATAGCGTTAAAAAGCTCATTGAGAGTGGTGCCAACGTCAATGAAAAAGATGCCTGGGGTTTTACGCCTCTAATCCAAGCAACCATCATGAATAAGATTGGCATAGCAGAATTTTTATTGAGACAGGGAGCAAAGATTGATCAAACCGATATTACCGGGCAAACCGCCTTGCAGTGGGCTGTGAATCGAAGAAATCGGGAGTTTGTTAAACTTTTTTTAGAATATAAAGCCAATCCCAATCATTATTCTCGAGATGGACAACCGATATTGGTGAATCCTATCTTGAGAGGCGAACAGGATTTAATTCATCAATTAGTGAATCATGGTGCTGATTTAACGTTTCCGCATGATTATATCAATGCTAAATTGATTGGGCATCGCTATGAGCTCCAAGGCAAAGCGGATATTATTAATGTGCAGGGAAAGTTTATAGAATTAGAGTTTGAAGGATTTTATCTTGAATTTTCTGTGGGCATTATTCTTAGAACCTTGATGACTTTTTTTAACAGTCCCATGGGCAAGAATTACCCGGCTTATAATACGGTTATCCAGAAAATTATCCGAACCTTTAAAACTGCCGCTGAATTAGTGCAATACAAATATACGAAAGAAGGATCAACGCAACAGGATATTCCTATTCGGGAAGGTTTAAAACAAGACTTAGTGTTGGTGCCTGTTTCTTATGAAGGGCATGCCATTACTTTTGTGAAATATAAAAACTTTTTTGCGAAATGTGATCGAGGTGTTAAACAGATTGTTGACACAGTTATTGCTTATCATGTCGGGAATCCTTATGCTTTAAACGTGGATTTTTTAAAAGATCTGATGTTCAATAATAAAAAAAATGAATATATTAATACTGAGATAAAATCGATATTAAAGCTAACTCCTTTTACTACTTTGCCTGCTCGTTATCAATTAAGTGGCAATTGTTCTTGGGCCAATGTAGAAGCCAGTGTGCCAGCTATGATGTTTTTATTGATGTTTCGAGGAGATGTGAATAGCCGGGGTGAAATTGCGGCTTTAAAGAATTCCATCATGTCTTATTATGACACTTGGGTAGAATGGGATAAGGATCGGGTGTTAGAGGAATGTATTGAGGATTTTCATGGGGCCTCTCGGCCTAGACAAGCATCCATTGCAACCCTATTGGGAGCTATTTTATTACAAAGATGCAGGCCAACGGAACCCAAAGAGGTTGCCAGGGCCAGAAAAATTCTCAATATCCTCACCATCCCCGAATTTAATTTTATTCTTAAGAATTACATTAATATTTATTGTACTAAAGCTGCTGGGACCTTAGGTCAGGATTTCACAAAGTTATTAAAAATGCTAGGATTAAATTTTCATAGTTTAACGTTAAGCAAAAAACGGGGTTAGGGTTAGAGGGGTCTGACCCCTAGCCGATTCTAGCCGACTTTCAGGGAGAAAACATGACAACTGCGTACTGGTGTATTTTGATTGCCGCCATTCTACCTTATCTATTTGTAGCGCTTGCTAAAGTCGGTGGTCCACGTTTTGATAATCATTGTCCACGCGAATATTGTGAAAAATTACATGGTTGGCGTAAGCGTGCTTATTGGACTCATCTCAATGGCTTCGAAGCCTTCCCTCCCTTTGCTGTGGCTGTCTTAATAGCTCAGCACAGCTTTGTTGAGCAGTCTACAATCGATAGCCTAGCCATCGCCTTTATCCTGGCAAGAATATTACATGGTATATTTTATATTTATAATAAAGACATACTCCGCAGTTTAGTGTGGACCATCGGCTTTGCTTGTGTGGTAGCTTTATTTGTGGTTGCCGCTTGAAGATAAGCAAAAACGATTTTCAACGTCCACTGCGATATTCATAACGACGCTCTTCTTCCACAGGCTGACTAATTGCACTATCAATCATTCCTGTCGCAGCTCCGTCAGCCTCAGCGGTGTTATCTACAGCATCACCATCAATCAATGCGCCTGTTCCCGCACTTGGGATCGTTTTCGTTTGTTGAGCAGGACCTGAAGCCGAGCAGCCGCCTAATAGCCCTAACAGCAATGAGGTGAAAATCATGAATATCATAGAAATGACTAGCTTAGGCATTTTAATTCCCCTGGGTTTATAAACAATGATGTCAAGTAAGATTTTAATGTAGTTCAGAAAAAATTCCCTAAATGGAAAATATCAATTAGAATAACGCGCTATGGATATGACACAACAACTTAACATTTTGAACCCAGCCCAGCAACAAGCGGTAACTGCGCCCTTTGGCAATCTTCTGGTCTTAGCTGGTGCGGGAAGCGGCAAGACGCGAGTCTTAGTCCATCGTATCGCTTGGTTTATTTGCGAACAAGCTGTTTCTTCTTACGGCATTTTAGCGGTAACCTTTACCAACAAAGCGGCTGCAGAGATGCGAGGGCGATTGGGATCAATGATAGGTCGAGAGAGTTCTGGCATGTGGGTGGGCACCTTCCATGGTCTCTCACATAAGATGTTGCGCTTACATTGGAAGGAAGCCAATTTACCGGAAACTTTTCAAGTCATCGATTCAGATGATCAGCTTTCGATTATTCGTCGAATATTTAAAAGCTTGAATATTAATGAAGATCGTTGGGATCCAAAAAAAGCTCAGGGTTTTATCAATCGCAAAAAGGACGAAGGCGTTCGTTTTGCACAATGGATGAAAGCAGAAGGTGCTTTTGAACAAGTCATGGGCGATGTTTACTGTGAATATGAAAAACATTGCGAAGCAAATGGTTTAGTGGACTTTGCAGAATTATTATTTCGCGCTTATGAAACCCTTAAAAACAATGCCGAATTGGCTGCTCATTATCAGGCGCGATTTTTACATTTTTTAGTGGATGAATTTCAAGATACTAATACGATTCAATATCAATGGCTTTCTTTATTGGCAAGTTCTGCTCGCTCTGTAACGGTGGTGGGAGATGATGATCAATCTATCTATGGCTGGCGGGGTGCTAAAGTTGAAAATATCCGGCGGTTTGAGCGAGAATTTAAAGATACCCAATTAGTTCGTTTAGAACAAAATTACCGATCGACAGCAACGATATTATCGGCGGCTAATGCCTTGATTTCTAATAATGGTGGGCGCTTTGGAAAAACTCTGTGGACAGAAGGCGAGCCTGGCGAACCGATTCATGTTTATCGTGGATTTAATGAAGAAGATGAAGCTCTTTATGTGGTCAGACAAATTCGTATTTGTGTGGATGAAGGACGACGCTTAAGTGATATTGGTATTCTTTACCGTTCCAATGCCCAGTCTCGAGTATTAGAAGAAGCGATGGTAAGGGCGGGTATTGCCTACACTATTTATGGTGGCTTACGATTCTTCGAACGCGCAGAAATTAAAGATGCGCTGGCTTATTTAAGATTGGCATTAAATCCAAACGATGATAGCGCCTTTGAAAGAGTCGTGAACGTACCACCCAGAGGTATTGGCGATAGAACTATCGAAAAAATAAAAGAATTAGCAGAACATCAAAAAACTTCTCTTTGGCTTGCCGCGAAAACAGCTATTGGAGAACGCATCCTCACGGGGAAAATAGGGGGTGGATTAAACCTCTTTATTGAAACCATAGAAAATTTAGCAGCTCAAGCTCAGGAATCATCGCTATCCAGAATCGTTGAAAGTATGATTAGAGAAAGCGGATTATTACAATATTTCAAAGAACAAAAAGGCGAAAAATCCCAAAGTCGATCTGAAAACTTGGAAGAATTATTGAATGCCACTGCCGATTTCGAAATGGAATATGTTCAAGAAGAAGGCTCCTCTCCTTTACTGTCTTTTCTTTCTTATGCGTCCTTAGAGGGAGGGGAACGTAGCAGTGGGGAAAACGAAGACAGTGTGCAATTAATGACTCTGCATTCTGCTAAAGGTCTGGAATACCCAGTCGTATTTATTTGTGGGTTAGAGGATGGGTTATTCCCTCATCACTTTTCTCGCGAAAATGCTCAAGCTTTAGAAGAAGAACGTAGGCTCTGTTATGTTGGCATTACTCGGGCAATGCAGCGTTTATATTTAACTTACGCTGAAAAAAGAAGGCTTTTTGGACGTGATGAAGAACGCTGTATATCGCGTTTTATTGGAGAAATTCCCGATAATTTACTTAAAGAAGCCAATCGAAAAGTGAATGTGAGACACAGTTCCAATTATTCCTTTAGCGAGCCGGTCCGAGCACCAGTTGTAAAACCCTCTTTCTTATTAGACGAATGGGAGAAAGAAGGCGAAGGCTTTTGTTTAGGTCAACGTGTTTGTCATCCAAAATTTGGCCAAGGCACCGTGATTGATCACGAAGGCAACGGAGAGCGCGCACGCATTCATGTGCATTTTGATAACTATGGCAGCAAATGGTTGGCCATGGCTTATGCGAAATTAGAGGCAGTTTGAGTGGTATTCTTATTATTTAATCGGTATATGTTCACGTTGTTAGGTTATTGTAAAATCCGCGAGTCAGGGGTTCGGTATTACTTTTGAAGGGACGCCGTGAATCCATCCATGGAGGCTTGACGACAGCATCCCTGCTGTCGACACCCTTCACAAAACTGCATGGGAAGCAGTTTTAGACGCACGATAGTGCGCCCGAAGGGTGAGCGCCATGGATGGCGCGAATCAAAAGTAATACCGAACCCCTGACTCTTGCGCTTTAATCACGTAATACCACCATGAGCAACTATTTTCAAAAATAATACCTGAACGATTACTTTAATCGAGAGTATTTATGCGGCATGAGATGCAAAAAAATCTTGTAATTTCTCGATTAATCCACGCATGGATTTTGCTCTATGACTAATTTTGTTTTTCAGTTCGACTCCTAATTCAGCGAAAGTTTTATCATATCCTTTTGGAATAAATATAGGATCAAAACCGAAGCCATCGTCTCCTCGGGGTGGGAAGGAAATAGAGCCATAATCTTTAGCTTCATGCGTTATTAAAAAATCGTGACTGGGAATATATAAAGCTGTGGCACTAGTGAAATAGGCTGTGTTATTTTTAGAGCCAGCTAATAATATTTCTAGCTTTTTAAAAGCATTCGATACTCCACCACATTCTTCAATTAAATTTTTAGATCTCACGCCTGGAAAACCATTTAAGGCCTCAATAGATAAACCAGAGTCTTCTGCAAGTGTGGCCTCTTTTGTATATTTAGCATAGTATTTGACTTTATGAATTGCATTCTTCAAAAAACAATCGTATGGTTCATCGGGCTCAGCAATGTTGTAATCCAGCAAAGATCGAGCATCAATGTTTAATCTTTCTAATGAATTCAAAATTTTACTTATTTCATCGATTTTTCCTTTGTTTGTTGAGGCAATAACAATTTTATAATCCACTTTTTGATTCCTTATACAAAATTTTTCAACATTCAGATGAATGATTCTATCGTCAAGTGTTTAAGATTTCCACTCCGGTTTCGTCAAGATGGGTCTCCAAAGAGGTAATTTGTTATTTTTTTGAGGCCCCAGTTTAAGGACATAGTTAGCCAGGATTGACATCACAAAGTTTTAACTAGCGGGACTTGAGCTGTTATTAAGTTATCCAAGTTCGCTGGCTATGCGCATTTATGCTGAAATTTTGAACGAACATGATCAACTGTAGCCATTTATTTATATTTAACGAACGGGAAAATCAAAATAACTATCCGCAAAAATCTCATTTCTTAAAGTGAAATGCCACCACTCAAAAGCATAATTGTTGAAACCTTGGTCATGCATTAAATTTTTTAAGAGTGCTCTGTTGGCTTTAGCACTTTCAGAGATACTGGGATTATCGGTATGGGAATGTTCATGAAAATAATCGAAGATTGTCCCCATATCGAGTTCTTGATGCTGTTGATCGGATTTGCGTTCTGCCAAGGTGAGATCAACCGTGCTGCCTCGAGAATGATCCGATTTTTCAGAAATATAACCTTGCTTAAAAAGATCAGGTTTTAAAAGCGTTGGATAGTAAGCGGTTTTCATGGTTTGATCATGAGGATCTAAAGACCATTGTTTAAAATCTAAAACCGCTTGCATAGGGCGATAAGCATCAAATATTTTTAGACAAAGTCCTCGATATTTTTGATCTAAAACATCTTGCAGTGTTAACAATGCCTTGGCTGTCGTTGTTGTTAAGATACAGACAGGTGCATGATAACCCGCCACTTGGCGGCCCATAAAATTATTGGCAGTCACGTAATTCATTGAAAGAATAATTCTAGGGTCATTTAAATAAACAAAACCATTAGGCAGCATTTTATTTTCTCCTTTTGCTCCTTCTAAAGAACTACGCTCATTTGGATCTCCTATTTGGACTTAGAAACCATATACTCCACTGCTTTTTGGATTTCTTCATCACTACAGCTAATGCAACCTCCTTTAGGAGGCATAGCTTTTAAACCCTGCAGGGCATGTTTCATTAAAGTTTCCATCCCTTGATCAATCCGTGGTTTCCAGGCGGCTTTATCGCCTAATTTAGGCGCATCGGCTAGACCCGTTTCATGGCACATTTTGCAAGTTTGTTCGTATCGGTTTTGCCCAATGTCTAAAACAGCCGTATTCACTTTTTTTTCTGCTTGAGCCGTACCGCCTGCTTCTACATTCACTTCACCAATTGGTTTAATTCTTTCAATAATTTTGGTTTCATTTAAAGATCCAGACAGTGTTGCAACACATAAAGCCGTGATGCAAAAGCTTGCCAGAATACTCAAAATCCTTAAAATCCACCGCACTTCTTAGTTCTCCTATGAAAAATGTCTAGACGAACTTTTTAATTCGTATTAACATAATGCGTTATATCAGGTGCTGTCTTATGTATATTGATCACAAAACAATCCAAATGGCTGCCAGAGTTTTGGCAGATGAAAAACTGGTGGCTCTGCCCACAGAAACGGTTTATGGTTTGGCGGGATTTGCCCGCAGCCCTTCTGCCATTCAAAAAATCTATGCCATGAAGGGCAGACCTGCCACTAACCCTTTGATTATACACCTACCACATCCTGCTGCAATCTCCGATTGGGCAATCGATATCCCAAAAGCTGCCCATATATTAGCTAGAAAATTTTGGCCAGGGCCCTTAACCCTAGTGCTCCCTCGCCATCCTGAGGTACTGCTGTCCGTCACGGCAGGACAGGAGACAGTCGCTTTACGAGTTCCAAATCACCCCCTAGCGCTAGCCTTGCTTCAAGAATTTAAAGGGGGGATTGCTGCCCCATCGGCGAATCGATATGGTCGCATTAGCCCCACGACAATTGAGCATGTTCGCGCAGAATTTCAAGATAAAGTGGATTATTATTTGGATGGCGGTCCTTGCGAAGTAGGGATTGAATCCACGATTGTCTATTTAGCAGGCTCTGAAGTAATTATTTTACGCAAGGGTAAAATAACGCAACAAGCATTGGAAGAAACCTTAGGTCAAGCCGTACTATCAAAAGACAAATCGGATCCTGGAATGCAAACACCAGGGAGTAATGTTTCGCATTATGCACCTGAACATCCCTTATTTTTATTGCCACTAAATGCCTTGCTAGAAAAGTTGACTGGGCTTATTACCGAAAATAAAGCAGTAGGGGTTTTATCCTTTTCAAAAAAACCGGCTTTACTTTCTCATCAAGTATTTTGGGTTTGTGCCAATTCTCAATTTTCAATTTATGCCAGCTCTTTATATGCTCATCTAAGAGAACTAGACAGCCTCAATCTAGATTGCATTTTAGTAGAAGCTCCACCAGAAGGCACAGAGTGGGAGGCTGTTCATGATCGTTTACAGAGGGCTAGTCATTCTGGGGATTGATGTACAAATGTTAGCTTTTTTTAAGGACAATAGAAACAAATCTTTATTCCTGAAATAACGCAGTACTTTTAAAGCCTAATGCGGCAAAAATAGCATATAAAGGATAGGAATGAATTCCATCATAAATGGAATAATCATGCGAAGAAAACCGGATGCCATAACTCGATTTTGGATGACTATCCAGAAAAATGCGCATGCTTTTTAGATGGGCACCTTTATTGCTTTTGACTTCAATTGGGATAACTTGTCCTTTCTGTTGGATTAAATAATCTATTTCGGCTTGACTGTTCTTGTCTTCTTTGTGCCAATAATAAAGTGCTGTTTTAATATTAGGATCAGAGTAAACCAACAATTCTTGTCCAACAAAAGCTTCTAAGAGAGCGCCTTTATTAACATAGCTTTGTTTAAAGTGGAGCAACCAATCTGAAAAATCAAGCCCTAAAATGGCTTGCGTTAAGCCTATATCTAAAAATAACATTTTAAATTTATTGAAATCAACCTCAGCACCCAAAGGAATTCCTTGGCCGCTGGAATGATAAACCCTATGAAAAATTCCTGTTATGCATAATAAGTCTAATGCAGGGAGTAATTCTCTTTTGCGATATTCTCCGGGGAGAGAGAAAAATTTAAATTTTTGTCCAAGTTGTTTAACGCCATGTTCGAACAAGAGCTCAAGATATTTTATTTGATGTTCCCTTGCATATTTGCTGAAATCCTGTTGATAGCTGGCAAGAATAGTATGATGTATTTTTGAGCATTCCAAAGCATTTTTAGTTTCCATCCAGCTAGAAACAGCTTCGGGCATTCCCCCAACGGCTAGATATTCAGATAAAAGATCTAAAGTATGTTGATGAAGCGGTGATCCTAAAGAGGCTTCGGTAGAGGCTTCAGCCTGATTGTTTAACAGTCGATCAATTAAAAGATCATTTCCTTGGGCCTTCAGAAATTCAAGCCATGACATGGGATACATATAGAGAAATGATACTCGGCCCACCGGAACACCGACTTGTTGGATTGCAAAATCCAAAAGCGAGCCTGCTGCAATGACATGAAGATTGGGCATTTCTTCATAAAAATATCGAAGCGCGATAATGGCTTTGGGGGCTGCTTGTACTTCATCAAAAAACAATAAAGTTTCATTCGGGGTAATTTCTTTTTTTAGAAAGGTAATCAGATCGCGAATAATACGTTCCGGAACCAAGTTAGTATCAAAAATAGTTTTTAAATCGGGGCGATTTTCAAAATTCACTTCGACATAATTTTTGAAAGTTTTCCCTAGTTTGCGAACAGCAAAAGTTTTTCCAACCTGTCTGGCCCCTCTGAGTAAAATGGGTTTCCGGTGCTCAGAATGTTTCCATTGCATTAATTGTAAGTCTATGAATCTTTTCATATGATTTCATTCTATCTTCTCATGGTCGAAAGTTAGGGTAATTATGAACCATCCATGGTCGAAAATCAACCAAATTTTCGACCATCAATGGTTAAAAACATGGGTACTTTTCGACCATTCATGGTCAAAAATGGGGCTTGCCTTGTTCTTGGCTCGAAATACTGTTATATCTGTATCTCTGGACCGTCAGTATATCTGTATCTTTGGACCGTCTAGCGGAATCAAAGGAACAATACAAATGGAAGAAGAACTAAGCCTACAAGAAAAGTATGCCCCTGATAATGCCTGTTTTGGCTGTGGACCCGCCAATCCCCAAGGGCTCAAGATCCGCAGTTTCCCTCAGGGAAAAGAAGTGGTTGCCAGTTTCCGCCCAGAAGAATATCAGGAAGCTTTTCCGAATGTGTTAAATGGGGGCATTATTGGTACTCTACTCGACTGCCATTCCAATTGGGCTGCCGCTTGGCATTTAATGCAGCAGGCAAAGGCTTCTTCTCCTCCTTGCACAGTTACAGCAGACTATGCGATTAAATTGCTGCGTCCAACACCCACCGATAACGACATACAACTTCGAGCCTGGGTAGTGGAATCAACGGAAGATAGGGCGGTCGTTCAAGCGGAATTGTTGGCCTCAGGAAAAGTTTGTGCCACCTGTAAAGGAAAATTTGTTGCAGTGAAGCCTGGGCATCCCGCGTACCACCGTTGGTAAACCAAAGCGACATCATATTTTTAGGCGGGCTTGCTAAAAATGGTCCTTAAGTTGACACCATTAAGCGTTCGCCTACCCCCTTTCTATACATCAAACGCGTGGCATAATTTGAGTTTTTTTCCCCTCATCCGCCCTTTCGGGCACCTTCTCCCCAACAAGTTGGGGAGAATCGAGTCTTTGCCTTTGCTTTTAACTTGCTTTTTAATAAAAAACATTGTACAATAATAAGTACATAAAATTCTCTGTCCTTGGAGGCTTAAAGTACATGCAAACAATTTCTTACACAGAAGCCCGAGGGCATTTTGCCAAAATTATGAATCAGATATGCGAGGATCATGCGCCCATCATGGTAACCCGTCAAAAATCTGAGGCAGTCGTAATGATGTCTTTGCAAGATTATGAATCCATCCTGGAAACGGTGTATCTACTGCGTAGCCCGAAAAACGCAATGCGCTTAAAAGAAGCCTTAGACGAAATTGAAAAAGAAGGCGGAACAGTACATACTCTCTTGGATGACGAATATAGATAACTAAGTAACAATGGAAATACGTTTTGCGAAGAAGGCCTGGGAAGACTACTTATACTGGCAACAGCAAGATAAAAAAACGTTAAAACGAATTAATGAACTTATAAAAGCCGTTGAACGGCATCCTTTTGAAGGCATTGGAAAACCAGAACCTCTAAAGTTTGACTTAACCGGTTGTTGGTCGAGACGAATTGATGATCAACATCGGCTTATTTATAAATTCGAAAATCAGACTATTCATCTTCTCCAATGTCGATATCATTATTAAAATACATCGCAGCCGTTGTTGTACGTGGCTTGCCACATTGTCAATTCTTCTTTTTACAAGCTTTGCCGCGGCACACCAAATAAAGTTTATTTCGACCCAATAAATATTCATGACATAATGTCGTCTTTTTAAATTTCGAAAGATTGGTGATCAAGTAAAAACCTTCCTTTTCGAATCTGCCTGCCGCATCTTGGCTATAAGTTAAGGGTGCTTTTGATAGTCTTAAGATGTTAATTTGGGAGGCAATGCTTACACCGGTAGCGCTTTCATCGTCGATATAGAGTGTATAGCCCTGGGTTTTTTGCAAAATATCTTGGGCTGTGGCTAAATAATCACCACGAACATTTTTTTCAATCAGCGCATAACCGTAGAAACCAAATGAAAATTTCAGCAACACAGCAATCCCAAGCATGATAGAGGTGATTCGAACGGCTTTTTCGCCCATATGATAAATCAGATAAGCTGCTATGAGAGCGAACAATGGGTATAGAGGCAGAATATATCGAATGCGATTTTGAGGAGCTAGCCAATAGGGAATATAATTTAAACATAGGATCCAAAAGGCTATCATTAAAAGTGAAAAGTGGGGATCACTTTCTTTCAATTTTTGTAAGAAATTCAGCTTGTGCTTTTTATTTTGCCAGAAAAAATATAAAAGCAATCCAGAGGTTGGTAACCAATAAAATAAGGTAGAGAAGGGATAAATGATGATTTTAATAAAATAATGTTTAAGTTCTGAATTTGAAAGTTTTGAAAGCACATCTACCATCATTTCTTGACCATGGGATCCTTCGCTCGAGAATATATTCCAAAATAATGGAAATAATAAGCCCATTAGATGAAACATAATTGAGAGAGGGGAAAACAAAAAACGACGATTCTCATGGCGCCAAAATAAGACTAGAAAAGCAACGCCA
>Ga0207006_1114_pt1 | contig 15756 bp, 20 predicted proteins | sample Alteio_BWMinCont_84_FD_153497 | JGI IMG/M metagenome (GOLD analysis project Ga0207006, IMG submission 153497) | Enriched cells from forest soil in Barre Woods Harvard Forest LTER site, Petersham, Massachusetts, United States -... | ecosystem: Environmental > Terrestrial > Soil > Temperate forest >...
AAGCCAGAGACATAATTAAAGATTACGAGAAGGAGATGGAACAAAAAGTGGCAGTTGATGGCAAAGAAGCTGACAAATCAATGTGGATTGTACTTTTAGTCATTATTTTGGTTTTTATAACATTGTTATATCTATTGAAGAATAAATAATATGTGCGGATGATTTCCACAGTCAAAATCAAAGCAGGATACTAAAAAAGGTTTAATTTAGAAATTGAAGGGTTGACTTGACAACTACTTGGTTGTATACTTTAAGCAGGTAGAAGCGCTTGAGAGGGTGTATGAAGGTTGTTTATTTTGTTACGGATTCAGGGCGCAAACCCGTTGAGGAATATATCAAGGGCTTGAATGTTCATTCTCGGGATAAGTTTTTTACAGTCGTTGAGTTGCTTGAGGATTTTGGCAGGGGATTGGCCTGGCCCCATGCAAAATACATTGGTGATGAAATATTCGAGTTAAGGTTCGATGCTGTTGAAGGGGCTACAAGGGTTTTATATTTCTTTTATGATGGTGAGAAGGCGGTTTTGACTAATGGTTTTCCAAAGAAATCTAACAAAACGCCTAAGAAGGAAAAGGAAACAGCTATTGGAAGACGGGAAATGTATTTTCAGACACATCAAGGAGGCAAGCCATGAAAGAGTATACTTTTAGAGACCATTTGAAAGAAGAACTCAAAGACCCTTATTTCAAAGAACTGTATGAATTAAGTCAGCAAAAATTGCAAGTGGTGAAAAAAATCATTGGCTATCGTATTAAATATAATCTGAATCAACGGCAATTAGCCAAACAACTTGGTGTTAGTCAACAACATATATCCAAGATTGAAAATGGTGAGTTTAGCAGTATGGCAACGCTTGAGAAGGTTTTGTTAGGTATTGGTTATTCAGTCAAGATTCAAGCCATACCTTTAAGTGGTAAAGCTAAAAATCGTTTGAGTAAGGTTTTATCGAGATAATTTGTGACAAATCTGTGACAAATCAAAGGCAAAGAGGTCAAAAACATATATAGGGCACGAAAGCATATAGAATCTCTAAGCCCTTGTAATCAAAGAGAGTTTCGTAAATATCATAAAATAGCGACGATAATGGGGTTTGTGCTTGGTAGAATCCCGCCTTCCCGACCATTTTTTGTTGTAACAGGTTGCAGGGGTGCATTTAGTATATTATACTTACAGCAGGTGATCTATGCCTTATAAACCAAAGATCGATACATTTTTAATTGCTGATAATGTAATCCAAGAGAAAGACTCTAATAAATGGAGTGTCATTGGCGTTTTTGGTCAAATTTTTTCGAATCGATTCCCTTGTTTTCATAGTAACATGGCTCTTTATATAAAAATTTCTGATGCAGAAGGAGAGTATGATATTCGTGTGGAGTTTACTGATTCTAATGAGAATAAATTAGGTATTTTTGAAGGAATTAAATTAAGGGTTGATTCAAAATTAGTCAGTGTCGACTTCGGAATAAGAACTCAAAATCTAATGATACCAAAGCCAGGTAAATATCATTTTAGTTTATATTTTAATAATGAGTTTTGTGAGAGCTGTCCTTTAATTGCCACCGAAAGGGGAAAATAACATGGTAGAGTTATATGACCCGTTATCTGAAATTATTCCAAGTCACTCTGAAATAACTCAGCCCGTTGCCCATTGGCTAACGCCAGGCATGTATCTCGCACAGAGAATTTTTGATAACCCTTTGGTTCGTTTTATTGGCGAACGTTATGAAAGCGAGTATTTGCAAACTATCGTTGTATTAGATGATGACCCAGAAGAAACTGTGGATAGGATTTTTGAAATTGAGCAAAAAATGTTTCATAAATTTGGTCGGACACAATTTGATATAAGGGTCAGGGTTGTTCCTGTAGATGAGAATATTGATTTGATTAAAAAATCTTCAATAGTTCATATAGATAGAGAAATTCATAAATTTAATGGTGGATGTTACTAAATACCTCACCCTTATTGAACACGACTTGAAATTGCTTGATTTATTAACAAGCAACCTTCCCGAACGGCTTAATAAAGAGAATTTTTCAGATTGGAAAGTCACTATTATATTCTATATGGCTTGTTTATTTTTAAAAACAGCTTGTGTGTTATTCGGTGAAGATATACAAGATCACTATACTTTAAGACAAATTATAAATAATCGAAGTGAATTATATGCTATTGCAAAGAATTATAGACACCTTGAAGAGGCGTCAAGAGACGCCAGATATGAAGGTAGGGTTTTCGAAAAGCAATATATTATGGATAGATTGGTGCCAAAGTTTAACTCTGTCAGAGACTGTGTTGTTGAAATATTAGCTAAACAGAATATCTCAAATGTGCCCGTTATTAAAATTGAGCAGTATTTGAACCGTGTTTAATTAGGTTCTCTCACACCTTTTAGTATTTCATGCTTGAAAAAATGTGCTAAAAATTTGTGACAAATCTGTGACAAACGAAAGGCACTGGGGTCAAAAACATAAATAAGGCACGAAGGCATATAGAATCGTTAAGCCCTTGCAATTAAAGAGAGTTTTGTTTAAATCGAAAAATAGCGACGAGAAGGTGGTTTGTGCTTGGTAGAATCCCGCCTTCCCGACCATTTTTATTATGTATCACAAGTTATTATTTTAGAACAACTTGCAGAACGTTTCCAAGATTGTAGAATCTTTGATGCCCAAAATGAGCCTAAAAGAAACATTGACCCTTCGTGACCTAATAAGTTGTGGAGGGTTTTTGATTGGGTTAGAATAAAATTAATCTTATTTGTCCCGTTTATTTTTATAAAAGAATTTATACTGAACTTGGGAGGGTCACTGCTTGAAAACAAAAGCGAGTATAATAAATAGTCACAATGCACTATTGGGGGCAGTTTTAATAATACTTTTAAGTGGGTTCCCAATAATTGCTTTGGCAAACCCTTCTGAAAAAATGTTCAAAATTGTCGAGCATCACATCGATGTTCCTGCAGACTCTTTTGCGGCAAAACCAATAACCCATTATCGAGTTGGCTCTAAATATGGTCGAACGGAGGAAGGCGATGATTCGCTCAATCGAATTCATCAAGTTATAATTGTTAACGAACCTAATGTCTGGATGATTAATTATTACGAAAGTAAAGTGGCGCATCATTTAGTTGACCATGGTCCGACGTTTAATTTTGAGGACAATATCGCGTCTCCTGAAGATCAAGATTTGCAGAGTTTCGAATTTGGAAGAGAACTTGAGTTTTTTAAGAAGCATGGCGGTGTTAAAACTGGGATTATCGAGATTGATGGCAAAAAATATGATCGATATGAATTAACGGTAGGTTTATATGTGGTGCTTCTATATTCGTATATGAATGAAGAACGTCCATTTCAAATTGAAATAAAGAAATCGGGTAAACTAGAGTTAGCTATACGATATGATAGTTTCGAGAATAATTTAGAATTTCAACCAGACTTGTTTAAACCGCCAGAAGGGTACGAAATTCAAGAAGAATTAAAAGAAGTGCGTTGAGCTAAAAATTAATGGAGGGTGCAAAGTAATTGAGACAAATTGATTATAGTGCCCAAAAGGTGCCTAACGAAAGGCAAGTTAGTCGAAAGTCAAAATGGGGATAATGTGGTATAATTACTCTCAAAAGGAAATATAATGGCTTTATTCTTTGAGTGGAATGAAATTAAGGCGAGTACGGGCTTTAAAAAACATGGCGTCTCCTTTGAGGAGGCCACGACTGTATTTGGAGATACTGGGTCAATTACTATTAGTGATCCGCTGCATTCTACCGATGAAGATCGCTTTATTATAATTGGGTATTCGTTAAAGCATAGGCTAGTGGTGGTTATTCATACGGAACGAGGTGATAACATACGTATCATCAGTGCCCGTTTGGCAACAAAAAGAGAAAGGAGTTTTTATGAAAACAAATAAAAAGAAAAATGGCGCAGGTATGCTCAGTGAGTATGATTTTAGTGGTGGTGTAAGAGGTAAGTACGCTAAACGTTATCAAGAAGGTAGTAATGTTATTATTCTTGATCGTGATGTTGCAAAGGTTTTTCATGATAAGGATTCTGTTAATCGTGCGCTTCGGGCATTGGTTGGAATCATTCATCACCAAGTACAATAGACAGGTTCTTTATGGTGTACCTTTTGCTACATTAAAAGCAGTACAAATTAAAAATGTACTGCTTTCTTTGGGACTAATCTGGGACTTGCTAAAGGCATAACTTAGAGAAAATGTAATGTAGATAGGAACTTATAGACTATCCAAGTCGTTGCAATCAAAGAGAGTTTCGTAAAAATATAAAATAGCGACGGAGGATGGATTTGTGCTTAGTAGAATCCCGCCTTCCCGATTTTTTTACATTGCGTCCAATATTCATAACTACTTCTGTTTCTTGCAATTAGGGCTACTACCAATAAGTTTTTGTAAAATTGCGGTTGTTATAGAATAATATTTTTTGATACTATTTGTGCTATTTTTTAGCACGTTTTTAGCACATTCTATTTTTTGGTGACATGCAAGACAATACGATTTCATTTTTAATCACTAAAGTCGAAGCCCAATTGCTTGAGCGCGTTATTTATTTGGAGCCGAGTATAGACGAAGTTCTGGATAATGCCAAGTTGGAAAAGGGACAGGTGCGGCTTAATATGTCCTATGACGATCTTAAGGATTGTCTGGAGGCTTTGTCCTATGAAGCTGTTCAAAATGACGCGCCTAAGGAAGATATGTTGGCGTTATGTGCCAAAATGCAAGGGTATGACAAATTAACACAATTGATGGGGAAGCATGGTAAGGTTAAAAAGGCAGTAGTCAAAAAAGATGCTGTTTTTGTTTTTGATGTTCAAATGATTCAATATCCTCCCAAGGGGAAAAAGGTTATTCGGACTATCGCTATATCCAGTAAAAAAAGCTTGTACCAATTCGCTGGGGCCATTGTGCGGTCATTTGATTTTTTATTTGATCACTGCTTTGCCTTTTATGGTAATGTGAATAAGCATCCTGTATCTGAGCAAAAAGAGATTTATGAGCTTTTTGTGGATATTGGAGAGGAGCCAACCGCTCCGCATGCCAGGGGAGTTAAGACTGTTAAGGTTGAGCAGGTTTTTACCGAACTTGGCAAGACCATGCTATTTATGTTTGATTATGGTGATGACTGGCGGTTTGCCGTTGAGTTAAAGAAAGTCAGATCAATGGTGGCGGGTGAGAGGCTTCCAGCTGTCGAAAATAAAATAGGTAAAGCACCAAAACAGTACGCACCGATTAAAGATTTTTGATAAGCTTTGGTTAAGGACATTAGTTGAAACGCTAAACAGGCGTGCTTTGATTGTCCGGCCCGCTGCTTATACAAAATCAATCAGTGAAGATCCTGGACGATGATATATTCCTTCTTATTGCTCTGACTGCCAAAGTTAATTATGTAGTATCTTTCGACAGTCATTTACTCGACCTTGAAGTATTTCGTGGTATTCCCATCATAAAACAAGTAAGAAGCGAATGCAGCGCAGTTTAAGGGCCGTGGGACAATGGCTCAAGATAATGCGTAATGCAATGCCTCTCAAGGAACTATGGGAGCAACTGGCAGTGAAGATGAAAGGTCACTATGCGTACTATGGCATTAGTGATAACATCAAAGGGTTGGACGCTTATTATGGAAATATTAGGCGGCTGGCACAAAGATGGATAAATCGACGCAGCCAGAAGGCTTCAATGAACTGGGAGAAATTCAAGTCTTACATAGAACGCTACCCACTGCCAAAACCAAGTATAATACACCAGCTTTATGTACCACCATCAAAGCTTTGTAAGGCAACCTGTTGAAGAGCCGTATGCGGGAAATCTGCACGTACGGTTCTGTGAGGAGGGAGCTGAGTAGACAGACTCTTTTACTCAACGATTAAATGCCCAGGATAGCGTTCCCGCTGTCAGCTAGATTGATTTTAATGAATTGCAGATGGTTTTTGTTTGGGGTAGTATAGTGAAATTATGGTCCGGGCCCATATTCATTTTTTTGGCACTGTCCAAGGTGTTGGTTTCCGCTATACTACCATATCTTATGCCCGGCAATTGTCTCTGACCGGATGGGTCAAGAATTTATCCGGCGGCAGTGTGGAAGCTGTTATAGAAGGCCCCCGCGAGAAAATTGAAGAACTTGTATCGCAATTAAAAGGACAATTTGGCAGCTTTATCCGGGACCAGCAGATTGATTGGCTGGAGGCCAGGGGAGATTTTCATAAATTTTCTATCACATAATAAGAGATTGTCCGCCATTCCTTTGGATTGGCGAGATCTCGCCGAAGGCGGACTTCGTCGTTTTGCTCGCAAGACACTTTATGAATAAAACTCAAGCTAAAAAAGAGATCCGATCCTTAACTAAAGCCATTGAGAAGCATAATCGCCAATATTATGTGCTCAATGACCCTATTATTTCCGACGAGGAATATGACCATTTGCTTAAAAAGCTCATGGACCTGGAAGAGGGATTCCCTCAGTTAAAATCTGCAACTTCACCCACCCAAAGGGTCGGAGCCAAGGTCCAGGGGAATTTGCCGACTGTCAAGCATTCCTTGCCCATGCTTTCCATAGATAATACCTATTCTATTGAGGAACTCAAGCAATGGCATGAGCGTGTGGTCAAAGGTCTGAATGGACTTAAACCTTCATTGGTTGCAGAATTAAAAATTGACGGCCTAAGCTGTGCCCTGGCCTACCGCGATGGCCAATTAGTTTTAGCAGCTACCCGTGGAGACGGGGAAACCGGAGAAGATGTCACCCATAATGCCAAAACGATACGTGATATTCCTCTGAAATTGAAAAGTAAGGCCCCGGAGTCCTTGGAAGTGCGAGGGGAAGTATATATGAATAAAGATGATTTCGCTGCGCTAAACCAGCAGCGTAAAGATAGTGGCGAGGTTTTGTTCGCTAATCCCCGGAATGCCGCGGCAGGTTCTTTAAAATTACTGGATGCCCGCTTGACGGCACAGCGGCGATTGAAATTTTTTGTCCATTCTCCCGGTCTTTTGTCTGAACTTAAACCCCTCTTGACGCAATGGAAATTCTTGGAGCAGGCTGAAAAGTATGGATTTGCCGTTAATTCACATAAACGCCTTTGCCGTAATTTGGATGAGGCCATCTCTTTTTGCGAAGAATATGCTTCCAAACGTGATGAGATCGATTTCGAAGTCGATGGTATTGTTATTAAAGTCAATGATTTTAGCCAGCAAGCCCGGCTTGGGGTAACACTTAAAAGCCCGCGCTGGGCCGTTGCTTTCAAATTTCCGGCGCACCAGGCAAGCACTGTCATTAAAGAGATCATCGTGCAGGTGGGTCGTACCGGGGTCTTGACCCCGGTCGCGGAATTAGAACCCGTGGCTTGCGCCGGTGTCATGATCTCCAGGGCCACCTTGCATAATTTTGATGAGATCAAACGGTTGGGGGTCAATGCCGGTGACCGGATACTGCTTGAACGTGCCGGGGACGTCATCCCCAAGATCGTTAAGGTCCTAGAAAAACATTCCAAAGGTGAATTTGTTCTCCCCAAGATATGTCCATCGTGTAACGGAAAGATCCAAAAAGAAAAAGAAGTAGATGTGGCCTATCGCTGCATGAATCCCTCTTGCCCCAAGCAGCTCGAGCGGCTCTTGGTCCATTTTGCCTCAAGAGGGGCCATGGACATTGAAGGGTTAGGCGAGTCTGTTGTTGGTGAGCTCCTGGACAAAGGGTTGGTCAAAGATTTAGCTGATATTTATTTATTAAAGAAAGATCAATTGTTGGGACTGGAATTATTCGCGGACAAAAAGGCGGAGAATTTAATGAAAGCGATATCGATCAGCAAATCCAGGCCTTTGTCCAAATTTTTATATGGCCTTGGCATAGCCAATATCGGCATTAAAGCGGCTGTAAATTTAGCTGGGCAATTTGGGTCTTTGGATGGTATTATAAGGGCTTCGGCCGAAGAGCTGCAGGCCATTGATGAGGTGGGGCCGGTGATGGCAGAGTCGGTTGTGGTGTATTTTAAACAGCCCCAGGTCAAAAAGTTATTGGCAAAATTTAAGTCTGCTGGCTTGGATTTATCAGTGACCAAAAAGCAGGCGTCAGGCAATCGCCTGGAAGGCAAAAAATTCGTTTTTACCGGAGAATTGAAAGGGATCAACCGCGAAGAAGCGGGACAAAGGGTGCAAGACCAGGGCGGCAAGGTGGTGGCCAGCGTCAGCAAAAAACTGGATTACCTGGTGGTTGGTGAAAACCCGGGTTCCAAGCTGCCCTTGGCCAGGCAATTGGGTGTCACTATTCTCAATCAAAAAGAATTCGAGAGGTTGGTGCATGGTTAGTTTGTGTCCTCCGAAAAATGTGATCACTTTAATCGCGGGGCTTTTGGTATTGAGCCTATCTTTGAGTTCCTGTGACACATTAAGACAGAAATTCATCCGCAAGAAAAAACAAGGAGAGGAAGACCAGGCCTTTGTTCCTGTTCTTGTGCCTGAAGAATATCCGGCACCGGCCCTCAACCCGGAATTGAATTATAAAGAGAATTACGATCTGATCAAGGCCTGGTATACGGACCTGTGGGAGGCCATTGACGATAAAGGTACTGCGCGGTATATACATTATACCATCGGGCAAATCACCAATCATATTACCCAGATGAAGAATTTGGTGGATGTTCCCACCCAGGCGAATTTGGATAAATTAGCAGGGTATCTGGATTATTATATGTCTTCTTTGGACAGCTCATGGCAAGTGCGCAATGTATCGCGCATCCAAAGCGATTTGCGCGCCTTTGACCGGTTCTTGCGGGACCATTTACGGGTCGACAGGATCCAAGGTCACTTCGTCAAAATAACCCCGGCTGCAAAGTAATCTTACGAGATCAAAGGTCCTCATGCCGGACACTCATAGTTATTCGGAACAAGGAATATTGAAAGAATTTATCGACGAGTTCATGAATTATATTTCCGTCGAGCGCGGGCTTTCCCAAAATACCCTGTTGGCCTACCGGCGCGATTTGGCCAAGTACGTCGATTATCTTCTCCCCAAAGGCATTACAACAAGTTCCCAGGTCCGCCGTGAGCATGTTTCTGATTTTATGTTTGGATTAAAGAAACAGGAAATGTCCGCCACTACCATTTGCCGGAATCTGGCCGCGGTCAAAATGTTCCACCGTTTTTTAGTGCGGGAAAATTTGGCCCAAGAAGACCCTACCACCCTGGTGGAAACCCCAAAATTGTGGAAGAGGATACCTGCCGTCTTGACCCAGGCTGAGATTGAATCGATGATCATGGCCGCCTCGGGGAAAAAGGCCCAACAGGTCAGGGACCAGGCGATATTGGAAATCTTTTATGCCAGCGGCCTGCGTGTCTCGGAATTAGCGGATTTGAAGACCACCAGCATCAATTATGAGGTGGGGTTTGTGAGGGCGGTGGGCAAGGGCAGTAAAGAAAGGATCATTCCTTTGGGTAAAAAGGCCCGCGAGGCCTTGCAGAAATACCTGCTGAAAGCCCGGCCTCAATTATTGAAAAACCAGGCCAATGACATTTTGTTTTTAAGCCGTTTGGGCAAAAAGATCAGCCGCCAGAGCTTATGGGCCGTCATTAAATTTTACGCGTGCAAGGCAAAGATCAAAAAAACGATCAAGCCGCACACCCTAAGGCATACCTTTGCGACCCATTTATTGGAACATGGCGCTGATTTGCGCTCTGTCCAGGAAATGCTCGGCCACGCGGACATTTCCACCACCCAGATCTATACGCATGTAGACAAAGAGCGCCTAAAAAGCGTACATAAACAGTTTCATCCAAGGAGTTAAAAAGGGGACAGTTTAAACTGTCCCCTTTTAATCCGAGATGTGAAAAATTTATTATCACGTTTAAATGCTAAATCTTTGGCCCTGGTGCGGTCCATTGGGGACTTGGCCCAAGGGCAGGGTATGGCGGCTTATTTGGTGGGCGGGTCGGTCAGGGATTTGATGCTTAAACAGCTCAATATTGATTTGGACATTACTGTTGAAGGTCAGGGGATGCGTTTGGCGGAAAGGTTTGCAGCAGGGTATCATGGCACTGCGGTAACGCGCTATCCTGCTTTTAAGACAGCAACAGTGCTTTTGACTGACGGTACGCTCATTGATTTTGCCACCGCCCGGTCTGAAACCTACGTTCAGGGCGGCGCATTTCCGGCTGTGGCACCCTCAGGCATTAAAGAGGACCTTTTCCGTCGGGATTTTACGGTCAATGCCATGGCCATAGCTATTAATCCGAAAAAATGGGGCAAGGTCACAGACCCTTTTCATGGAATGGCAGATTTGAGGGCCAAAAGGATCCGGGTCCTGCATGAAAAAAGTTTTTTGGATGACCCGACCCGTATTTTACGGGCGGCGAGGTTCAAAGCACGGTTGGGCTTCAGGATCGAGGCCAAAACGCTGAAACTTTTAAAATCAGCCATAAAAATTAAAGTACTTGATACAATCAAGCCGCAGAGGTATCTTAAAGACTTTAATAAGATCCTCAAAGAGCCTGAATCTCTTGAGGCGGTCAAAATTTTAAAATTGTGGAAGGCTTATAAAAATAAAATTTGTCACCCCCGAATGTTTTAATCGGGGGTCCAATTCAGAATTAATTCTATTATGGATTCCCGCTTTCGCGGGAATGACAAAGAGAAGGAACAAGTTATATGCGTATTGAAAAGGTCAATTCATCCATCAAACGGGAACTCGCCAACATCATTCTGTTAGGAGAGGTACGCGACCCCCGGATTTCTTTTGTGACCATCATCAATGTTGATGTCAGCAAAGACCTGCAGCATGCCAGGGTCAAATTCAGCACGCTTGCCGACACCCCTAAGGAAATTGATGCGGCCAAAGCAGGTTTTGAGAGCTGCAAGGGCTATATCCGCAAGTTGATCAGCAAGAGGGTGGTCATGCGTTATACGCCGGAATTCCAGTTTATTTATGACAAGGGCATTAAACATGCTGCTGAAGTGGATAAAGTCTTGGAAGAAATCAAAAAATTAAAGCCGGCCCAAGGGGACCAAGAACAGTGAGTACATATAAGAGCGTTTTAAATACCATCCGCCGCCACCGGGAATTCCTGGTGACCACCCATCATAATCCTGATGCCGATGCCGTGTCTTCTGCCCTGGCGATGGCCATGTTTTTAAAAAGTATGGGAAAAAAGGTTTGCGTGCTTAATGAGGACGCTTGTCCCCAATGGCTTAAGTTCCTGCCCGGAACTTCCATGTTTAAAAAAGTCAGCGATGTCAAAAAAGTGGATTATACAGCCGCCATTGTCCTGGACTGCGGGGACTTGAAGCGGGTGGGCGGGGTCAAGAAATTTATCCAAGAGGGCAAGCCTTTGATCAACATAGACCATCATGTGACCAATGACAAATTCGGCAGTATCAATGTGGTGGCGCCAAAAGCTTCTTCTACCTGTGAGATGATATTTGATCTGTTCAAAGAAGCAGGGCATCCGCTTAATAAAAATTTGGCCCTTCTTCTTTACGCGGGTATCATGACGGACACCGGATCGTTTCGTTTTGAAAACACCTCCGCGCACAGTCACGCGGTCGTTGAAAAATTAATGGCTTTCAACTTTTCAGCGGCCCGCATGTATGATCATCTTTATGTGGGCATACCGGTCAAGGACATGAAGCTGTTTACGGACGTGGTCCATAAGGCCCGGTTGCTTTACGGCAACAAGGTTTTTTGTGTGCCGTTGCCAAGGCGGGTGGTGGAACGTTTTTCCAAAAGTTTTGACTTAAAAGAAAAATTGTTCACTTTTTTGCGATCGGTGGAAGGCATTGAGGTGGTGGTGATATTGACTGAATTAAGTCCCAAAGAAGTGCGGGTCAATCTGCGCAGCCAGAATGATTTTGATGTGGCCAGCCTGGCCCAGCAATTCGACGGCGGAGGGCATAAAAAGGCCGCCGGTTGTAAGATTTATAGGCCCCTTCTCCAAGCCCAAAAAATCATTTGTTCAGCGATCCATAAGAAATTATGAAAATCCACTCCGCCGTACAAAACGCATATCAAGGCATCGTACTGGTCAATAAACCGGCAGGCATCACCTCACACGATGTTGTCGGCTTTGTCCGCCGTACGTTTAAAATGCGCCGGGTGGGGCATGCAGGAACGCTCGACCCCATGGCCACCGGTGTCCTGGTCATTCTTCTGGGCAACTCGACCAAACTTTTTGACCAGTTCGTTGCTTTTGATAAGACCTACCGGGCCACCCTGCGGCTGGGCATTAAAACCACGACGGCGGACATCATGGGGCAGGTACTGCTGGAAAGGCCTTATGATGCAATCGACGAGGATGCGGTCAGGAAAGTTTTCATCCAGTTTACCGGCGACATCGAACAAAAGCCGCCGATGGTCTCCGCAGTCAAGCACCAGGGCGAGCGTTTGTACAAAATTGCCAGGCAAGGCATAGAAGTCGAGCGCACAGCCCGCAATGTCCGCATTGATGAGTTAAGGATATTACAAAGCCGTATGCCGGACGTGGAATTCTTGATGAGTTGTTCAAAAGGGACCTATGTGCGTCAATTGGCTGAAGATGTCGGTGAGGTTTTGGGCTGTGGGGCCTGCATTTCCCAAATCGAGCGCACAAAAGTTGGGCCCTTTGATATCAAGGATGCCGTAACTTTGGAAAGTTTAAATGAAGGTCATATCCTTAAGTGGCCTTTCTAGGCTGCATTTAAAAAAGACATGTGCAGCCATTGGTATTTTCGACGGGGTACACCGCGGGCATCAATATTTGATCCAAAAAATGCTTAGCAGCGCCCGCCGTCTCCATGCCCTGCCCATTGTCATCACTTTTTTCCCCCATCCGGCCCATGTGCTGAGGCCTGATGTGAAATTGGGTTATTTAACTTCCCTTCAGGACCGTTTTCGCCTTCTAAAAGATTTAGGTGTTGCCGTTTGTTTGGTCGTGCGTTTTGACCGTTCCTTTGCAAGGATCGAGCCGCAGAAATTTATTCAAGATATTTTGGTCAAGAAATTAGATATCAAAGCCGTGTTTGTCGGCAATGATTTTCGTTTCGGCAAGGACAGGAGCGGGGATATTAATTTATTTCAAAAATTGTCCTTGGAATACGGCTATGAAATGCATGCCGTGTCTGCCCTTAAGCAGGGACGGGAGATCATCAGCTCAACGCGTATCCGCCAATTAATGGGGGCAGGTCAATTAAAAGAAGCCGCACAGCTATTGGGCAGGAAGGTTTCTATTTCCGGCATTGTGGTCAAGGGAGCTAAACGCGGCAAGAGTTTGGGTTTCCCTACCGCCAATATTGCCTATGAAGCGGACATTCTTCCCCCCCAAGGCGTGTATGTCGTCAAAGTTTTATTGGGAAAAAAAGAACATCAAGCCATCGCCAATATCGGCACAAGGCCTTCATTTGAACAACAAATTTTAAAACTGCACCTGGAAGTCCACATCCTTGATTACTCAAGAAATATCTATGGCAAACGTTTGGAGGTAGTATTCTTAAAAAAGATCCGCAACGAAAAGAAATTCCCCAGCCCCCAAGCCCTCGTCAAACAAATCCAAAAAGACGAATCCTTCGCGAGAAAATACTTCATCTCATTTAACCTTTTTTAATCCCTTCCTCGGCGAGAAAACGCTTTCCTAAATACGTCTTACAGCCCTTGTTTTTGGGTGTTTTGTATGGCATACTTTCCTTAAGATATTAGAAATGAGGGAAATATGGCCCCGTATGCCTTCAAAAATAATAAGACTATGTTTAGAAAAATAAGAAAGATTATTTCTATTGCTGTTCTAGTTGCTTTTATTGCTACTTCAATCAAAAGTCCGGCTTATGCCCAACTATCGCAGGACCAGATGCTGCGCTTACCTGCTCCGGGCGTGATGGTACAATTAAGCCCGGAATTTACGCCTGCTTATTTGCAAGGCATAGTCATCCATCCAGACAATGCCTTGCAGTTCGACTTTTTAATCCATAAAGGTGATCAAATTTTAGAAGGCAGTCAAAAGAACAAGGAATATAAGAAATTAGTGAAATATTTCCTGGCCTCCTTGACCATTCCCGATGAAGACCAATGGGTCAATCTCTCCCCGTATGAACACAACCGCATCATCAAAGACGATTTCGGCAAAACAGAAATGGGCAGGGACCTTTTAGCGGAAGATTACATGCTCAAGCAAATAACATCAAGCCTGATCTATCCGGAAGATGGTTTGGGTAAGAAATTTTGGGACAAGATTTATGAAAGGGCCTGGAAGGAATACGGCACCACCAATGTCCCTGTCAACACGTTTAATAAGGTCTGGATCATACCCGATGAAGCAGCGGTCTATGAGAGCGGCAATACCGTATATGTCCTGCGCGATCATTTGAAAGTCATGCTGGAAGAAGATTATTTATCGCTGAAGAAACATTCGGCCATTGGCACCGTCATTTCCGCGAAAGCAGGGCCCCGGATGCATTCCATTTCCTCTAAAATTGTCCGTGAAATAATCCTTCCGGAGATTGAACGAGAAGTCAATGAAGGCAAGAATTTCGCCAATTTGCGCCAGATTTACAGCGGCATGATCTTGGCCGCTTGGTATAAGCACGCGCTTAAGGAAAGTTTATTGGGAAAAGTTTATGCCAATAAAGCCAGGGTCAAAGGCGTTAATCAGGACGACCCCAAGGCCAATGAAGCCATTTATCAAAGGTATTTGAAAGCCTTTAAGAAGGGCGTATTCAACTATATCAAGGAAGACACTGATAAATACACCCAACAGATCATCCCGAGGAAATATTTTTCAGGCGGGGCTGTTGACTTTGCGAGTATTACCACAAATGTCAGCCAGGGGTTTCATAATGCGGTAATACTGGATTTTAACCCTGAAAATATCGGACAAATCCCCAACAATGTCCGCCGTCAAATCGATCTAGAAGGGATGTTTCAAGGTGTCAATGATACTGACCGGGCAACTGTCGCGCTCGTTACGGCTGGAAACTCAGATGCGGCCATGACTGCTTCGAAGGACATAAAAGGTGTAATCAATGACAGTAACTCTATCCTCAAAAACATTGGTCCAGGCGCTGTTTTTGCCAAAGAACGTCAATATCTAATTGATAAGACAAAATGGCTTTCATTTCCGGAGAGATTGGGCAAGGACGATGTATTGATTGTGTTAGCCAATGAAATGTTGGATTTTTTACATTTTTATCAATCCATGCTGCAGCCTCATGCTGATTCAGAAGACACAAAGTATGAATTAAGGGAATCTTATAGAAAAATCCTTGCAATCCAACAGGCCCTAATGAGTCAAGATGTAAGATTGCAGATGGAGGATTTTTTAAATATTGCCAGGAAGAAAATGAGGGATGTCAATGCAGGAAAAGAGATTGGAGATGTTTTGTCGGAACTTCTTCAAAAGGCTTCCATGCTTAAGGATGTGCGGAGTTTGACCGATGGCGATATTACCCGTCTTGAAAATGATATAGAGGATTCTGTTCTTGTTTCAGAAGGACGGATAGGTGCTATTAAGGCGCTCGTTGCGTTCGCCACGCAATTTGTGAATTTTATAGAATTGATCCGGTTCGAAGATAGTACGGACATTGAAATCGATAATATGATCTTTAAACTTCATGAGAGTTTGCAAAAAACAGGATTCGTCCCTGATGGCCAATCCGAAATTTTATTTCGCAAAGCGCAAGATATAGCCAAAGAATATAAGAAAGCGCGGCCTTCAAAGCTGTCCTATGCCCGATGGGCGAATTTAAAAGGGGACCAGAATGGGCGGCGGGCCTCAGGGGTTTTTATGGAAGATCTCTG
>Ga0207006_1115_pt1 | contig 15736 bp, 21 predicted proteins | sample Alteio_BWMinCont_84_FD_153497 | JGI IMG/M metagenome (GOLD analysis project Ga0207006, IMG submission 153497) | Enriched cells from forest soil in Barre Woods Harvard Forest LTER site, Petersham, Massachusetts, United States -... | ecosystem: Environmental > Terrestrial > Soil > Temperate forest >...
CGAATGGTTTAACCAAAGAACAAGAAGATTTAGAGGCTCTATCAAGCCGAAGGGGACAGGTTCAGAATATGGTTATTGCGGAAAAAAACCGGTTATCGAGCGTTTTTAATGCTGGCGCGAAGAAATCCATTGCGCGGATAATAAAACAACTCGAGAGGGAAATGGAAGATTTAGAAAAGGCGATGAATAAGCTGGCAACCGCGAATTCTGCGCTGGCTGAGAAAGCGACACTTCTTGAGACGGCAAGAGGCATAGGAAGAATCACGGCATTAATACTTGTCGCTGAATTGCCGGAACTAGGGACGCTCTCTAAAAATGAGATTGGCGCGCTTGCCGGGCTTGCCCCACGTAACAACGATAGCGGTAACAAGCAAGGAACGCGCAGCATTAGAGGCGGTAGGGCAAGTGTCAGGAAAGCGCTTTATATGTGTACGCTTGCGGCGATACAATGGAATAGACGCTTCAATGCCTTCTATCAAAAGTTGATTGCTGGAGGCAAGCTGCCAAAAGTTGCATTAATCGCCGTCGCACGTAAAATGCTCATTATGCTAAACGCGATGGTAAGAAATAATACTCCCTGGAAAGAGGAGTTTACGAGATCCTAAACCGTTCACTTTTACCTTGATTTTAAACACAGTAGATTGCCAGATGCCAGAGATGGATGGTTTCGAAGCCACGCGCAAGATACGGGAGGAAGAGGCCGGACACCACCATCACATTACTATTGTCGCGCTGACCGCCGATGCCATGACTGGCGACCGCGAGAAGTGCATACAGGCAGGCATGGATGATTACCTCAACAAACCCTTAAAGCCCGAGCAGGTGACAGAGATGCTCAGAAAATGGTTGTGAGATGGGTTGTAAGTGTAACCTCAGAATTTTTAGCCGCAAGTCCTGAGCGTTCTACAAATGACAGAACTGTGGGCAGATGCGCTCCTACCGATCAATGGCATTGTATTATCTGAAGTCATGTATCTAAATATAGCTATACGGAAGATAACTCAGCCATCATCATTGACCCGCAAATACGCGCACGTATGACGAATAACTACCGAAAGGAAGAAAACCATTTCTTCAAATTCCCAGAGAGCATAAATTAAGCAATTGCCTTATTTCATGCTCTACCGGTCCACACCCCTTGCTTCCTTGCACATAGCCCTTTATAATCAGGCACGGTTTCATTCCAATCAAGGATTTCCCATGAGAAAACTACTTCTTTTGCTATCTATACTGATCACCATCCCTGTCACTGTCCTGGCCGATTTTGAGACCAACAAGAATCTGGTTGATTACTGCAATGCCTATCAGCGTATTTTATCTGATGAGCAGATCAATCCGGAAGATGTGATGAAGGGCGGGCGCTGCATTGGCTATGTTGAGGCCGTTTATGATACAGCCGGCAAGGTGATAAAAGATGAGAACCATAAAATTTGCCATATCCCCCAGAACATCAAATCAGGGGAAGTGATCAAAAACTATCTTACATGGGTGGAGCATAACCCCAAGAAACTTGATCTCTCCGCCAGCTCCGGCATTACTTTATCGATTGGTGAAACATTCTGCAGCTGGAAACCAACCCCATAACACATAAACAGGGATACGATGATTCAGGAATTAACAGCACATGAACCCGCGATTAAAGTCGTCGCCATGCCGAAAGATGCCAACGCCGACGGGGATATATTCGGCGGCTGGATCCTTAGCATGATGGATCTGGCGGGCGGTATTGTCGCGAAAAAAATCGTCCGGTCGCGGGTGGTGACGGTCGCCGTCAATAATATGGTGTTCCATCTGCCGGTATTCATCGGCGATTGCGTGAAATGTTACGCTTCGTTCGAGCGGGTCGGCACCACCAGCATTACGCTCAATGTGGAAGCCTATGTGGAACGGGCGATTAATGGCAAGGAGGAAAAAGTGACGGAAGGCCAGTTTGTATTTGTCGCCATCGACGCCGTGACCCGTGAACCGATCAAAATTCCGATGCCACTGATGCTGACTGAGTAAAGCTTATGACTGCTGATACGCCTATCAAATTCACCGCATTCTTTCCGATATCTATACTCATTATCTTCCAACTTAGCGGCGAATACCTGGCCTCCCTGACCGGCATCCCTTTACCAGGCTCCATCCTTGGTGGATTGCTTCTCTTGATCGCGCTTTTCATATGCCCCGGCTTATATCACCGTATCAGCGGCTTTTCCCACCTGTTAATCAGAAATATGCTGCTATTTTATGTCCCGGCCAGCGTCGGCCTCAGTACGATTTTCCCGCAACTCCAATCAAGTGCGGTGGCGATCATGATTACCGTTGCCATAAGCACATTACTTACCGCCCTGGTATCAGCACTGGTTTTCCAATTTATCGAACGGAAAATAACATAATGGCGTCTTCCACCTTACTTCTGCTGGCGCTGACCTTGATCAGCTACGAACTATTTGAACTCCTCTTCCGCTATTCAGGACGTAGGCTGATACTCAATCCACTAATCTGGTCGGTGGCCAGTATCATTGCTATTCTAGCCCTGCTGCATATCCCTTACGCGACCTATTTTGCTGCAAATAAAGCCATCCATCTAATGCTCGGCCCGGTGACGGTCGCTTTAGCCGTGCCTTTTTATGAGCAACGTGAGAAAGTACGCCAGATGTTTTTACCCCTCACCTTCTCCGCCATAATCGGATCACTGACCGGTATTATCTCCGCTACCGGCTTAATGGTTGCCCTCCATCAATCGCACATCCTGGTATTATCACTGGCGGCAAAATCCGTCACCACGCCCATCGCGATGGCGATTACCGAACATATTGGCGGCATCCCTGCCCTGACTGCCAGTATCGTCGTCGTCACCGGGATTTTTGGCGCAGCCATTATCCCTTTCCTCTATCGTTACCTTCCCGGACCATTCAAGGTCACCTCCAAAGCCGCATCCGGTTTTGGCCTCGGCATGGCGGCACATGGGGTAGGAACGGCTAAGGCGTTTGAAGAAAATAATGAGATGGGGACATTTGCCGGTATTGCTATCGGTTTGAATGGACTGGTTACCGCCTTATTCGTTCCGGTAATCATGCGATTATGGGGATAGTGGATTATAACTGGGTGACCGAACCACTTCTGCCAGGCTTAACAGATGTAGGAGAACGCCGTATATGAAGGGTTGTTTCATGATCAGAGCTAGTAGAGGAGTGCGGTATATGAAGGGTTGTTTGACGCTCTGCGGTTATTTGTTTAACAAAAGGACCACCGTTAGCTGTATAATCAAGTATATAGTCTACAGGCTGCACTGATTGCTCATGCTGTGGTTTACCATCAGGACTATCAACCCAACTCCCACATATCCGTGAAGCGCACCGAGTTATAATATGTAATAATGATGTGCTTTCTACTTCTTCCTGTGCAGCTTGCCCTCTTATCCGACGCGTCCATAAATCAGAAGGAGTAATAGGTAACTGTTCATCTGTCCCTTTGAATATTTTCATAGTTCCCCAAGAATCGATATTACCAGGATACGCTGAGGAAACCATGTTTTCAAGCGGAAAATCGGGAAGTTCATTCCCGCATTTGCATCATCTGCTCAGATACTTCTCATAATGCCGCCAGCGCTCCATCGATTGCGAATAGATCGGCTGGCGCACCTGCCATTTACTGGCGGTTTCTACCGCATATTTATTCTTATGGGGAGCGAGGCAACCATCCTCCCAGGCAAGCCCTAGAAAATCCAGCGTTTTGCGTGCGGCAGCTTCCGTATCCATAACCATCTCCTCATAGCGGACCTCGATCATATTGCCCGGCAGCACCTGCCGCCAGTGCTGCATCAGCCGATCATATTCTCCATAGAAATGGCTGATATTTTCTAGATCGAATGCATACTCATAGGATTGCGGGAAACGCTGAAAATAATTGGACAGGATAGTATCGAGCGGATGGCGCATACAATGGATAATACGGGCGCTTGGAAAGAGTATGCTAATAAATCCCAGATGCCTGAAATTAAGCGGATGTTTATCGATCACATAAGGCACGCTATCCTCACAATCCCTTCTCAGGCGTTTCTCGTAATCATCAACCAGCGTAGAAGCCAGCTCGGGAGTAACATGCTTCGCCGCAAAGGGATAAGGCATCGTACTATTCGTCCATTCCGCCAGATGCAGGGCATCCTCAAGGATAGTCGGAAGCTCGCCCGCCATCGCTATCTGCGAATGGTTGGAGAGGATACTTGCCATCAATGTCGTACCGGAACGTGGCATCCCGACGATAAATATCGGTGAGCGGCTGTCCGAACCATATGGCTGGGCCAGGAATTCCTTATTAAACACGCCGATGATAGCGCTGGTCATTGCCATAACGCCTTTAGCGCTATATGACACATCCCGGTTACAAATCTCATTGGCCTGCCGGTACGCTTCAAACGCCTGATCATAACGCCCACAATCATCATGGATTTTGCCTAATGCAAAATAGAGATACGCCTTATCCTGCGGAGAAATTTCCGGCTGATCAAGCAGCTTGTTGATATGGATAATATCCTCATCTTGATACTTAGCGATATGGACCAAACTATAGAGCGGCAGCACATCATTCGGTTTGAGGGCAATGGCTTTCCGAAACATCTGTTCCGCCGCCACCATATCCCCTTTACTCACCAGGCTATTGCCCCGGTAATAATAGCTTGGGGCATAATCCGGACGCAACGCTATTGCCTGGTTATAGCTTATCAGCGCCTCATCATACCGCGTCAGATGATCAAGGACCGTCCCCTGGCTGACATAGGTTTCCGCCATATCCGGCCTCAAACTAATTGCCTGGTGATAACTGACAAGCGCTTCATCATAAAGCTGCATCTGCTGAAGGATGCTGCCGAGATTATTATACGCCTGAGCATAATCCGGCATGGCCGTAACAATAAGTCGATAAATATCCGCAACCTTCTGCAGATGACCAAGACGGTATTCTTTTATCGCAAGCACACTTGCATCCTCAATGGTATGGACTATTCCATTGATGCAGATAGTGGCGGCTGGGCGGTTTTGTTTTTTTGGCATATCACCATACTAACAAAAAACCCCGCCTTTTTGAAGCGGGGTTTGATATCCTATAATACTATCGCGCTTAGCCTTGACGAGCTTTAAAGCGTGGGTTCGTTTTATTGATAACATAAATACGACCCTTACGGCGCACGATGCGGCAGTTTTTATCGCGTTTTTTGGCAGATTTGAGTGAGCTTAATATTTTCATATATTTATTCCTTTGAGCATCTTTAAGGCAGCTAGCTATAACTACTAATTCAGCCCCTGTCAACTATTTTTCTATATTTTCTTCAGCAATCCGCGAACCGCGCTTGAAGCGGGGATTTGCTTACCGCTCGAATAGTTTTCGTGGTTTTCTTCTATCTTCGACAAATGGTAGTAATAATTGACCATCATCCCCGCCGATTGCTTGATTCCTTTCCGTGAATTATCGGCCAGCCAGTTCAGTCTTTCCATGACGGAACCGTTTGAGAGATGAAAATTCGCCACCGGATCAAGCGCTTTATCGCCGCGTTTCTGCTCAAGTAGATAATAAGCGCAGAGACGCATCAGCGGCCTTTTTAAGATCTCCGCCTTCTGCTCATCCTCAAGCCAGTTCTGTTCGAGTATTTCCGCGAATGGTTTGCCGGTCAGGCTGGTAATCGCTGATAATTCCGCTGCAACAATCGTATCAGGAGCGCTGTGCTTGATCTGTTTTTCCAGCCATCCAACAAAGCCGGGAATCGGCGAAAGCGTTACGAAATGCTTGAGGTTAGGCAGTTCCTGCGATAAATGCTCCACCACACGCTTGATCAGGAAGTTACCGAAACTGATACCGGCCAGCCCATTCTGCGCATTAGAGATCGAGTAGAAAATCGCCGTATCTGCTTTACGCGCATCCACTTGTGGGGCATGCTCATCCAGTAATATCTGGATATTGCTGGCAATACCCGATACCAGCGCCACTTCCACAAATATCAACGGTTCACCCGGCATTTTATGATGGAAGAACGCAAAGCACCTACGATCCGAATCAAGCCGGTTTTTCAGGTCATTCCAGGAACTGATCGCATGAACCGCTTCATAGGCGATCAATTTCTCAAGCAGTGAGGCCGGAGAATTCCAGGTGATTTCCTGCATATCCAGCAAACCGATATCAAACCAGTTGCCAAGCAGCTTATGCAAATCCCCTTCCAGCACTTGCAAGGCAGCATCATGTTTTTTCAGACGTAGTAAATCCGCCCGCATATCGACCAGAAATTTAATCCCCTCCGGCAGGCCATTGAACTGGCGGAGAATCTTTAGTCGGCCCGGTTCTAAAATATCCCGCAGATCGCTTTCCTGCTTCAATTGCTCAGCCGGATTGGTGAGCCTCAGATAATGGCTTATTTTTTCAGCCAGCCTGGTTTTATCGATATCAAACTGCTCGGATAAAATCCGCATGAACCGTTCTTTTCCCTTATCGGTCAGGCTTAAATAGGTATGTCCAAGCTCAATCGTCCGCCGGCGCGCTGATAATTCCCCGCCTTTATGGTCAAGACATTCCGACATTTGCTTGAGCAACCGCTCGCTATCCTGCTTCGGAAGTTCAGGATTGATACTGCCGGTAATCGCCCGCGCCGTGCCGGTAATTTCCTCCCAGGCTCGCAGGACGTTGACCACCGTCCGCCGCTGGATGGTTGTAATCGTCCGGTCAAGAAAACCCGACCGGTTTTTGTCCTGAGTCTTTGTCATGATCTATCCTGTTATATGAGCATTATTCCGGCAATTAAACTATGTTCTTATGGTTTAATCTATAGTAAAGTGGCGCTATTGCCAATAATATTATATTTCCAAATATATAGAACAATACCGTATAGCACTCCTATGTCGATATTTCTAATGAATGATTTTAAGTGGGATGAGGATAAGGAATATATATCGCTTTCCTGCGGTTTATATTTTTCCGTATCGCCGTTACTGAATGAAGATCACAGCATCCATAAAATTTATCGTATACTTCAGGGCATCCACAGCACTCCCTATCAGAAAAATATGCATATCATGCAATTACAGACGGCGGGAATGAATGACCAGCAAATACTAGGGGTGGCGAAAGATTTGCATGAGATGTGCCGTAATTTCGGCATCGTATTCCTAATCGATGACCGGCTTGATCTTGTTCAGCCATCAAGCGCCGATGGGATCTATATCAGTAAACGTGAAGAGTCGAGCGATACAGATTATATCGCCCGTTGCCGATCCCAGCTTGGTACACGGGCGATCATCGGCGTTAATTGCGGCAATTCCCAGGAAGAAGCGATCGCTGCAAACGATCAGAAAATCGTTGATTTCGTGGTTTTTGAATCATTTTTCACTCCGCCCCATTATCTGGCAAGCAAAGCAAAACTCGAGATGCTTGCCTGGTGGTCAACCTATACCGATATTCCGTCTGCTGCTAAAGGCTATATTACCGCTGATAATATGGAGTTGCTGGTAAAGGAAGGCGTCGATTTTCTCTGTTGTGATTCATTCATCTGGAAACATCCCAAGCCGGAAATAGCAGTAGTCGAAGTGATGAATAAAATAGCTAATGCGCTGGAAGGGAAAAGCGTGCATTGATGAGAGTTATAGACAATATCAATTGTAAATGCTACTCTACGGATATCAAAAAACCGCCATCGCCGATCAATTGCAGCAAAACTCCCGTGTAATCGAAAGCAACTATAGTGAGATGCTCGATTATACCAGCCATGTGATGGTGATGTAGCTCTCAATGATGCGCAATTATCAGACTGCGCTATTGCCTATTGTTCTATCAATAGCGCGGAAGATAATATTTTCAAGAAACTCGTAATGGCCAACAAACCGGTCTTTCTTATCGATTGTTTTACCATCTGTTTTATAGAAACACCAATCCCACTGATTGCTGTTAATTTCCTGAATGTGATATTTTCGTGATCGGTAGGTGAAATCTGTATCCATATCATCCTGAATAGTTTTGAAGAGTACTGGGATGCAACTCCAGAAGAGTCTGCATCCCAACGCCAAACGATTATTTCGTATCCGCATGCTCGAGTTCTGGAGACGTTGTAGCCTCATCTGTTGTGGCCTCAGTTGCTTCTACTGCAGGTGATGCAGGAGTAATGGCTGTCGTATCATTTTCTTGTGTTGCAACTGAATCTGTCATAATAGTACCTTGAATAGCATTCAAAGAATTTTGAATGAGGAATCAGCTTATACCTATGAAGCCGTTATAGATAGGGTTTAAAATTATATATTTTTGCGATAGGTACTTGTATTGAGGTAAAGTGTGGTAAGCGCTCTATGCAAGCTTTTATATTGACCTGGCAACCTTCTGCCCTATTATTTAAAATATTCGAAACACCTAATGAATGCATATCTTTATGAAAGGCCCGCCTATTTCCAAATTAGATTACGCAGGGCTCGGTCAAAGGGTGGTTGCGCTTAGCATCGACGTTATAGTCATCGTGATTTTCAATTTTTTTTCCAATAAATTCCCCTATCCTCCTTTAATGACGACAGGAGTCAGCGATTTCAATGCAACGGTCCTGTTTGCTTTGGTTTATTTTTTCCTATTTAGCCTCACAGGTGCGCGGGCTACGCCTGGCAAAAAAATGGCTGGAATTTTTATCGCTGCTGAAAGCGGACAAAACGTCTCTCCCATATCTCTGCTATTAAGAGTATCCCTGCAATTTGCTGTATTTCTTATTTATATGCTCCTCATAAGATTTATTGCTCATTACTATTTTAATTTCTGGAATTCAAATCACCCTATGATTGTGATAATGAATTGGGTAGTGCCGGTTGCTTTGTATGTATTGAGTATTGTTACTACTCATCATAAGCAAGCGCTTCATGATATTGGTGCAAAAACAGTCGTTTTAAAAAAAAGAAATATGCATTGGCTACTTTATATTTTTCCAATCATTTTGGTAATTCCCTATATTCTTATTTTTAGTGTAAAAACTCCACTCCCTCCTACTTCGCAGACAATGTTTCCGCAAAGCAGCCATAGGCATTAGTTCATCTGGAATTTAATAATGATTATAATCTCTTTTTTGCAATGCTCTGCCGGAAGCAGATTACAAATATTTCTTAAAATCAAATGCCTGCTGTTCATCGCTGAAGGCGGTGTATGTTTTGATACGCCATGGTTTATATTTTGAGGTATGTGGTACTCTTCCGGCGTTGTGATCGGTGATTCTTGTACGCAGGTCAGCAGTGCAGCCGGTATAGAACCGGTCAGGTTCATTTTCGCTTTGGAGGATGTAGACGTATTGCATGAGGGGATGGTAACAGAGTTAGGAGTATGGGGCAACAGCCCGCTTACGCTAAAGCTACGGCGAGGCAGCCTACGCATAAAAAGTTCAAACTCTTTGTTAAGATGTTTACTGGATTGGGTGGTGGTTTTTAGCGCCACAGGTAATAGTCATAAATAATGCCATTACCTCATTAAATCTATCTAAGAGATATACCAACTTGACAATACGAGAAAAAACCGCCGATAATTGAGCCCTTTCCTATATTCATTTTGTTTGACTTTAGCTCAATGTCTGTATTCGCAATCTTACAATTTATTTCAACTGCTGTAATGGGATAATCAATTTCCCATGATGAAGGGTCAACATGTTTATATTTTTTTTGAAGGCTTTTCATATCGAGTAATTCAAAGAATTTAATGCTCATCATATCGCCATTTTGATATTTTATCTGCACTTCCTTACCGGATGGTGGGCATTTTATATCTGCTTCTTGTCCGGCATTAAACCATTCGTTATCACGTATATTACAAGCCGTATAGCGCTGTTTAAGCCAAGCCCTCTCTGCTTCGATATAATCTTTAGAAGCCTCGCCCCCTAAAGCCAGTTTACCCGCTTTAAATTGCTTTCCTAGCTCCTCATCCTCTTTGCTTAGTTCCGGATCAGAGCAAATCATTAGCTCTATAGGCGATTTAGCCTTGTTGCAGTCAAAGCTGGCCGCTGAAGCCTGATAGCCACCTCAAGAACCTCTCCGAGCTCCCCGGCAATGATAGCTAATGGCTGAAGGTTACCGCTTCTCAGCTTTAGCGGTATAATGTGACTTGGCTTTGGCATTAAATCTCCCTAAACTATTGGAAAAGGAGAGAAAAATGCCTAGCAATAATAATATTCCGCTATGCCCAAGATGCCACGGCAAGGTAAGCGTTACTTCTGATATAAAAACATGGAAGCGGAGCATTCAGCATCCTCTTACGAGCTCATGTAAATACGGTGAAGGGGAGGAATTTAACTCAACAGATGAGGCGCTAACATTCTGGTACCTGATATCTAGACGCTTAACTGATACGGATAAAACATGGTTTGCCAAAGTCAGGGAAATTATCGATAAAATGGCTGAATGATAAGGATAGACGTCTTTACGCGGCTGTGATAAGGATACTTATTTAAGCCTATAGGATGAAATTATGAAAACACTCTTGTTAATAATAATGCTATTAATAATTCCTAGTTTGGCTCTATCAGAACAACCAAACACTGCTCTACAACCAGTTAAGCCCCTTACATTGGTATGTCAGTATAATAATGGCAATTTTCATACGTCTCAAAATTTTGTTGTTGATTATGAAAAGCATACGGTTAATAACATCGCAGCAGAAATCAATGACAATATGATAGTATTTAAAATAATTGCACCTGCTCAAGAACTTGGATATTCCTGTAATATGACATGTAATTATTTTATAAATAGATTAAACGGTGAATCTCATTATGATTGCAATAGTTGTGTGCCAGGAGCTCTAGCTACTGGTCCCGGTCCATCAGGAAGCTGTATTACAGCTAAAAACAGATTATTCTAATACGTTTTTATAGCTTTGATTGCGCTATAAAATTGCCTGACTGCTGAGATTTATTGGCCACCCCCAGTAAATGAACTGGTTCTGTTTTAGGGTGATCTACTTTTTTAACATTATTCTCTTTATCAACGAATACCAGTGGGGGCTTATGCGTTTTAGCCTGTTCGTAATCCATTGAAGTATAAGCGCATAATATCACGATATCTTTATTCCTTATTTTCCGGGCATCTGTTCCGTGAGGAGAGATAAACATTCCTTCCTGTTCCCCGGCTTTCACGGTTGCCGTATAACGTTTTCCACCGGTTTTATTATATATGTCAACACGTTGCCCATCATGCAATCCTGCGGCTTTTCTAAGCTTTTGACCTATAACGATATATTCATTTGGAATATCTTCTGCATAATGCACTGTGGCGCAATGAATTTTAGAATGGAGCATCTCAACATCGTGTTGGGGAAGAACAGCAGCTTGCTGGGTGATAACGGTCTTATTTCCATTGCTAACAGTAACAATGCCTTTTTTAGCCTCATCAGCGGTATCTTCGCTTACTCTCATCGCCGTGTGCAGCTTAAGGGTATCAGGTACTGTTACCTTACGGGCTATAGAGCCGTTTAAGCATATAATCCCGGTACCGGCATCGCCTTCTATCGCATAAGTCCAAAGATGCTGGCCATTATCGATATCGTGAATATAAATCTTTTGAAAGGGCAGGAACCCAGAGGCCTCCATGATTTTTTTATCGATAGTGATTGATCCCATATAATCAAATTCTGATTGGGTAATCTTAACACCGTTTACGCTTCTTGCTTCCTGATCGATTTGGGATTTTTTCATTTATTTGTTACCGGAAAATCTTTTTAGCGGCATTTAGGCTAGTTTGTATTGCCCGTTGCCATGATTGCCCGCTTATTAAAGAGGTAGTAGGGGTCGGTAAGATGGGTTTAGGGCGAAACCCAATATGGCTGTGAATAGAGTGAACTCCAGCTCCTGCTCTCATATGGGAGGAGGCTTCAGTAGTAAGTTTCCGATCATTATATCTATCAATAAAAGTAGAGTAGGCTCTGGCATGAGTGAGGCTATTACTAGGAAAAGAAGGTTGTCTCTCCGGTGCTGAGTTTAAGGCAGCTTTACTGCTGCTTACTTGCCTGTCTAGGGCTCTATATCGATCAAATCTTGCTAGGGAGAAGTCCTCATTTTTAACCCCATCGATTTTCAGCTCCTTTCCTAGAATCATCGATACCAGTAATTTAGCGGAGGCAAAGCTATAGGAGGTACCTCCGGGACCATGCCCCATATTTACCCAAATACCGCTTTTCGCCACTTCTCTACCGTCTACGTGGGTAACTTTATCGATAATTGGTATATTATCAGGGGTATATGGTCTAAAACCAACCCATTCATTAAACGTATTTTGCCTCTGAGCTGCCCGGTAAACATCAGGAAATACCTGCCTTAGATATTCTTTTACCCGGCCTAAGCCGTATTGGGCTTGTGGGGACGATAGTTCTTTATTGTGATGGGGATCATACCAATACATCCCGCCAGCTCGTAATTCCGTAGGCCGTGTTTCCCCCTCAGGCAGGTGCGGGGAAAATACGATAACCCCATCATCGGAAATAACTTTAAATGGCACCTTAGGGTAATGAGATGCCCATCTTGGGATGGGAACGGTTAACGTACAGCCCCCAACCGGCTGCACAGGCACATCGATACCTGCTCCCTGAAATATCGAAGTATTCACCCCTGTGGAAACAACCAGTTCATCCCCTCGGATAAAGCCTTTAGAGGTATCTATCCCTACAGCGTGGCCGTCAGCATCTACTAAAATTTCATTAGCCTGCGTATTATAGTGAAAAATCACATCATGATCGCGTTGCAGGGTTTTAGCCAGCGCTCTGGTGAATTCCCTTGCATTGATGCAGCCACCTTTCATCCCAACACCGCCAGCGGCAATTATCTTATCTTTAATCGCGGCTTTTGCTAATCCGGGCTGATGGGTAAGCATCTCATCATAGGAAAGTAATTTAACCTCAGTTCCCAACTGCTTGAAATAATCAAAATTCGCTTTTGCTCTTTCGGGTTTATCGTGAATTCTAACCAGCCATGTATTCTCACCATCCAAGTATTGAAAATGGGCTGCCTGCCGGAGGTGAGGAAACTCATTAAAAAACTTCTTTGCTTCATCAACACTGAATTTTCCCAGATTGGTAATCGTTTGCGCTGCTCCATGATAAATATCAGCATAGGGCTTACTGGCAAGCTTATCGGCAAGCACTACCCAATTATGCTGTTCTTCTGTCATCTCATCGTGGGGTACAGTAAGCCACCCATCGCTTGAAGGGTCTTTAGTGATAGATTTATGCAGCTTTGTCAGGGAGGTGCTGCCTAGCTTCAGGCCAGTTAAGCCCTCTATATTCGTAAAGTTGCCGCCATTGCAGAAGGTAGTACCGCAAGCGGCTTCCGGTTCCTTTTCTACTACCAGCAACTCATATTTATCACGGGTGCCGTCCGCTTGAGTTTGGCGAGCAAATTCCATTACGCTTACCAGCGATTCTATCCCAGCCCCTATAAATATCATTTTCTTTTTTGCCATAGGCCTGCTCTCAGAACTTTCTTTTGTATACTGGCTTATACGAGATTCTGCATATAAATCAAGTCGGCTCTTTTCGTTCCAAATATCTAAATTAAAAATCGGTGTTATTACTTCGTTGTGTTCGTGAAACCCAATGAGCCTTCTTATCGCTTCCTTAGCTACATTCTGGCTGGCTTCCTTTGTCATAAAGCTGCTTGCCAGATCAAGGCTTACTCCTCTAGACGCTGATAAATCCTTATATTCTGTCCGTAGCCTTTCTAAATCATGACTACCTGTATTGAAATTAATACGCGATATGGTTCCGCTTTTGATCGCCTCTCCTATATCCGTTATATTACATATCCAAGGGCGGGAAATATTGATTATATGAGCACCCTTACTTAAGCCGTGAAGGGCTTGTGCATCAATGATGCCCGCAGAAGGCGTTAATAACGCTCTACCAGTTAATCGATTAATTTTACTAGCTTCTTTAATATTTATCAAGTGCGTTGATAACACAACACTATTTGCCTTTTTAAGGGCATCTGCAACAGTAGCTGCACAATAAACTCCATCTGCTTCAGCTTTTTCAGGGGTGAGATGAGGGCTATAAACCTGTACTTTAAAATTTCTTCTTATCGCCTCTTTCGCAACGTCCTTGCCTATTTCACCATAGCCTATTAGGGCTAATATCTGCCCTTTACCGTTTTCAGGCAATCTTTTCTCAATATATTTTACGACAGGCTCCTTACTGGCTCCCGGCGTATTCATTACTGCAATTCCTAATTCGGCAGCGGTAGCATAAGCGATATGACTGGGTTCTGATCCCGCCCTTATAACACATAAATTGCTATCTGGCTTACTATTTCTCCATGCCTTTAAGGTGGATTCAGGGACGTCCTTCATCCCTACGATAAGTGCGTCATATCCCCCTTTAACAAGCTCTTTAGCTAGGCTATCCCCAGCTAAAGATATATCATGATGGACATCATACTTATGACCCCATTCTTTTAACAATGTTTCTTTTACCGCCTGATTGAAAGAATCGGCAATGAGTAATTTAGGCACGAATAAACAAATAATTACATAAAGGTTAAGAACCAATCGATTTGCATTAACTTATACCGTTTTCTCTCTTTGTTATCAAGTATTTTTATTAACTTATTCATAATTCATAAAAATAATTATTCTGGCTGTGATTATTTCGCAATTATGATAATAATATTCTGATAGATACCACAGATGGGGGCTAAGCTAGGCGTTTTATTGCGATCCTAGCGTAATATCGTGATAGCGGCTTTAGATTTATCATTCCAGCTAAGGGTGGTTATAAAGCAATTAAGCGGAGAGTTGTTTAAGCAGATATAAAGGGGATAGTTATGAGTAAACAATATACGCAACAGGAAATAGACGTTTTCCTTGCAAAGAAAATGCCGTTTGAAGGTAAATCTTCAGATGAATGGCTGACTATTGTTTCCGAGATGCTATATCAGCTTAATTCGCAAAATAAGCAATATCAGAGAGCGTTGAGGCTAATAGGTAACATGGCGATGACTGCTCTGGATGAGGAAAATCCTATAATTAGTCAGTAATTATCGCCCTAACAACGGAATGAATTTGGGTGACGGCCTGATAGATAGCGATTTTACCCTTTTCGCCCTCGTGGCTATCGTTATCGCTAAAAAGAGCAGCACCTAGCAGCCTATGCGCGTTCATCAGGCGGGTTTGCAGCATTTTTTCCATATCTTTTGAATAATCATTGCCAGCGATATATTTGAAAATCTGTTGTACCACGTTATCAAAACGCTGATATTCGGCTAACCACGGTTCCATGATTGCTCTCCACATAAGAAATCGTAAAAGGCATGTTTAGTGGTAATTTGCGGGGGCATCTTCTTCCTCATCGCTCAAAATTGATTCAAACAATACCTCAAAGGACTCAAGAAAGGCTCTAATAAGCCATTCCTCTTGCAGGATTAGGTCTTCAGTGATAGGAAGCTTATTGATAAAGCCAGGATGCGCTGGCATAACGATAAGGGCTTGTTTAAGGCTCTGCAGTACCGTATTCAGTGAATCATAGAGACCGCTGGGGAGGCCTAACTCCTCCAAACGTATCCGGACTTGCTCTGCCTCTTTAATTAGCATCAGGAGCCTCTCCCGGTAGTGGATGAATGATTCTTGTTTGCGGTTTATCATAGCTTGTTACTCTTCTAGCGATTTAATCTCATCGACCAGCGTTTGGATAAGCGCAGTAATGCTTACGGCAAGACGGGGTGAGGAAATTTTAAAAAACTCTCTCGTAATTCTAAGGATTTTCTCCTGTTCGG
>Ga0207006_1116_pt1 | contig 15672 bp, 7 predicted proteins | sample Alteio_BWMinCont_84_FD_153497 | JGI IMG/M metagenome (GOLD analysis project Ga0207006, IMG submission 153497) | Enriched cells from forest soil in Barre Woods Harvard Forest LTER site, Petersham, Massachusetts, United States -... | ecosystem: Environmental > Terrestrial > Soil > Temperate forest >...
GCAAGGAGCTTGGGGCAAATATCGTTTTATGCGACACACCAGAAGAAACTGTAGAAGGCGTTGATGCTGTTGTCACCGATACCTGGGCATCGATGGGCGTGCGTGAAGTGGTTGAACGCCGCAACCAGCTTTCCGATTATCAGGTCGATGATGAATTAATGGCACTTGCCGATAAGGATGCGATCTTCATGCATTGCCTGCCGGCTGACCGTGGGGAAGAAGTGCTCGCCTCAGTGATTGACGGCCCACAATCGGCAGTATGGGATGAAGCGGAAAACCGGCTGCATGCGCAGAAGGCGGTGATGTTATGGTGTATGTATAGGTAATATTCATGGCCGATAAAACCCCGGTGAATGATAATGAGCAACTCATGCGCCGGGCAACCTATGCCGCGGCCATTATCGCAACCGTCATCATTATCGCTAAGCTTTCCGGCTGGCTACTCACCGGCTCAATCGCGCTGCTTGCCTCGCTCATTGATTCCGTCCTCGATGTCGTTGTTTCGCTAGTCAATATGGCCGCCGTCCATTACGCGCTGCAGCCTCCTGATGAAGAACACCGTTTCGGGCATGATAAGGCCGAAGACCTTGCCACCTTCATCCAATCCGCCTTTATCGGCGGTTCTGCCGTCATTATTGTCTATGAAGCCTGCAGGCGATTGACGATGGATGAATTGCCGTCACTGCCCATCATCGGCATCGGCGTGAGCCTATTCGCCACCATCCTGACATTGATCCTGGTACGATATCAGCGCTACGTGGTCAAGAAAACCGGATCGAGCATCATTGCCGCCGACCGCCTGCATTATACTTCCGATATCATGATCAATATCGCCATCATCGCCTCATTGACAATCAATAAATTCTATCCCAATCAGTGGATCGATCCCATCTGCGCGATAGGCGTCGCCACCTATATGATTTATTCCGCCTGGGAAATCGTCCAAGGCGCGTTTAATAACCTGATGGACCATGAATTCAGTACTGACGACCGCGATGCTATTTGCGAAATCATCAATAACCACCCGGAAGTGCTGGGGATGCATGAGATGAAAACACGGCGTTCCGGGAATAAGCGCTTTATCCAATTTCATCTTGAGATGGATGGCACTATCAGTCTTTATGACGCTCATCGAATTTCCGATGAGATTGAAAATATGATCCGCCTACGCTTCCCGCTGGCGGAGATTTTTATTCATCAAGACCCGCGGCCAGTACGATAAATGGCTGTAAAATAATCGTTGATTATAATGAGTTATCTGTTATGAAGTGAAACCTATTTCTTATAATCTATTATGTTTAAAAGAAAACGATTTGATACTCTCATATCTACAGACGACATGAAAATTGACTCACCCTCCACCTCCCAGAACAATCCACCTATTTTAGACAATGTTCATACGCACATTCGTTTTTCTGAAGATGACTGGGTATCCATCAGTTATTCTGCCCCAGATGGTGGAGGGTTCAACAGTTTTCCTGTAGGCGTAGCCGGCAGGGAGTCTATTAATCACCTTAATAATGGGAATTATAACGCTGCATGGAAATGGCTGGAAACAATTAAGGAGACCCAGGAGACCCCAAACACATCTTGGGAAGCCCCACTCTATGTCTGGCATGCGATGGCCATATTATCTATCCGTGCTGGGAAGGGGGACACGGCGCACCGTGAGCTGCAATCCCGCGCGCAAGCAACAAAGCATACTGAAATCCGCCATGTATTTCATGATCTCGAATTGAAGGAAGCCAAGCGCTTTCATCAACAGCAGGACTACACCAACGCTATTGCTTTCACTGATTCCGCCATTGCCAACTACTTGCCCGAAGAAATGGCTAAGCATCCTATTTCAGGCCATTACCTTCATAAAAGCATTATCTACAAGGCACAGGGAAATTACGAGCAATCTATCAACAACTATCGCGAATATATGGAACACTTCTATAACGAGCCCTTATCATACGCCGATTCTTCTTATCATAATGGAGATTTTTCTTATCATAAACGTTTTGGCCTGAATACCCATATTGGACTCGCCGATATTCATGCCCATTTTCACCACTACAATGAAGCCGTGCAAACGCTTCACTCCATTCCCGCCATATTTCGCACCAATACTGAATATAAAAACCTTAATAGCCGCAGAAATATCGACATTGCAAACTATGATACGCTGAGCGAATATCAAACGAATATACTGCAGCGCTGGAACCAGCATCTCGCCCACCTTGAAAGCGCGGGCACCAACGTAGAAGCTGAGCGCAGTAATTATCATCAGGCAGCGGTTACAGATATTCCTTATCCCGCCATGGAGGAACTTCAAAAAAATACGCAAGAATTATGGTTTCATTATGCAGCGCATGAGCGCTACATAGGAAAAGATGATGTTATCCTTATCCATCTTAAAAATCTTTGGTGCCTCAACGAACACGGCCAAACAGCACTTGATGTCGCACTTGCACATTCTTCTAGTACATTGGAGGATAGCGTTGCGGACCTGCTCGTCAATGATTACGGCGTGAAACTGGCGGCCAGCCTTACAGAGCAAGAAAAGCACGAAGGAAGGGGCGCAAAGCAAGCATTAGATGAATATGTTGAACGATGGACTGCAGGTTTCCACAAAAAGACTTATGAGAATCAGCGATGGGCACAAACGAGTGGCCCCGTCAGGTGGGGGATAAGAAAAATGCCCTCCGCCCCTGATTTAACCGACGTCGCCGGTTTAGATTTAAAGCCTGCGCCGATTCATCCTCTGGCACAAAGGCGTCATAGCACAGCCTGTATAATAACGCGCTAGCCATCCATTTCCAATGCCGACTGATAGGAATATAGCTTGAGTATTTATGCAAGGCAGAGTATACAGAAATACCAATTAATATTACACGATACTAGAGGTAGTCGTCATTGCGAGCGTAGCGCAGCAATCCAGGGATCTCTCGGCTCATGCGGATAACCATCCCAGTGCTGGGTATCCTCTCAGCCTGCCACCACCATCCTGGATTGCTTCGTCATTCCGCCTCTTATCAGAGGCTATATTCCTCGCAATGACGACTTCCGAATGTAAGTGTAAATTATATCCTAAAATTCTTATTTGCTCTGAAAAATCATGACCGCACCTGCAAAAAAAACTATCTCCGTCACCACCGGACCATTACCCGCATCTCAGAAAATCACCGTCAGCGGCACCATCCATCCGCAGATAAACGTCGCCATGCGTGAAATAACCCTAGCACCAAGCGCCGGAGCCCCCCCCGTCCGCGTCTACGATACCTCCGGCGATTATACCAACCCGCAGGTGCAGATCGATATCCGCCAAGGCTTAAAGCCCCTCCGCCAGAGCTGGATCTCCGGACGCGGTGATGTCGAGCGCTATATTGGCCGTGATGTCAAACCGGAAGACAATGGCGTGACGCTCTCTTCCCAGTCAACAGAACTCTTCCCGAATGTCAATAAAACGCCTTATAAGGCGAAAAACAACCAGGCAGTGACGCAGTTCGCCTATGCCCGCGCCGGTATTATCACCGAAGAAATGGAATATGTCGCCATCCGCGAAAATATGGGGCGCAAGGAGATCGCTAAAAACAGCAAAGGCGGCCATAGTTTTGGTGCAGCCATCCCCGATATTATCACCCCGGAATTTGTCCGTGATGAAATAGCGCGTGGCCGGGCGATTATCCCACTCAACATCAACCACCCCGAAGCCGAACCGATGATTATCGGCCGCAATTTCCTGGTCAAGATCAATGCCAATATCGGCAATTCCGCCGTCACTTCCTCCATCGAAGAAGAAGTCGATAAAATGGTCTGGTCGACCCGTTGGGGCGCCGATACGATCATGGATTTATCGACCGGCAAGAATATCCATAATACCCGCGAATGGATTCTCCGTAATTCTCCGGTACCTGTTGGGACTGTACCGATCTACCAGGCGCTCGAAAAAGTAGGCGGCGTCGCCGAAGATTTAACCTGGGAAATTTACCGCGACACCCTTATCGAACAAGCCGAACAAGGCGTCGATTACTTCACCATCCATGCCGGTGTACGTCTGGCTTATATCCATCTCACCGAAAACCGTGTCACCGGGATTGTCTCCCGTGGCGGTTCGATCATGGCAAAATGGTGCCTGTCGCATCACCTGGAAAATTTCCTTTATACCAACTTCGAAGAAATCTGCCAGATCATGCGCGCCTACGATATCAGCTTTTCGCTTGGCGACGGCCTGCGTCCCGGCTCAATCGCCGATGCCAATGACGCCGCCCAGTTTGCCGAACTCGAAACCCTCGGCGAACTGACCCATATCGCCTGGAAACACGATTGCCAGGTGATGATCGAAGGCCCCGGTCATGTACCGATGCATCTGATCAAAGAAAATATGGAAAAGCAGCTTGAAGTCTGCGCCGAAGCCCCATTCTATACACTCGGACCACTCACCACCGATATAGCCCCCGGTTACGACCATATTACCAGCGGCATCGGTGCCGCGATGATCGGCTGGTATGGCACCGCCATGCTCTGCTATGTCACTCCAAAAGAGCATCTGGGCCTTCCTGACCGCGACGACGTAAAAGTAGGCGTCATCACCTACAAAATCGCCGCCCACGCTGCCGACTTAGCCAAAGGCCATCCAGGAGCCCAAGCCCGCGACGACGCCCTCAGCCGCGCAAGATTCGATTTCCGCTGGCGCGATCAATTCAATCTGTCGCTCGATCCTGAAACCGCCGAGAAATTCCATGATGAGACCTTACCGGCAGATGGTGCGAAAGTCGCCCATTTCTGCTCGATGTGCGGCCCGAAATTCTGCTCGATGAAAATCTCCCAGGATGTAAGGGATTATTCCAAAGCCAAGCGCGAAAAGGAAGAAGGCATGGAAGCGATGGCGAATAAGTTTAATGAGGAAGGTGGGGAAATTTACCAGAAAGTGAGCTAAAAATAACCAAATTCTGCAAACTTCTCCTTGACTTTCAGTTCAACGTGCTCTATCCAAGCTACCCTCAGCTCCATGCGCACCCTTAGCTCAGCTGGATAGAGCATTTGACTACGAATCAAAAGGTCGGGCGTTCGAATCGCTCAGGGTGCGCCATTATTTTACAAGGGGTTAGGGTGGGATAGGAAAGAGGGGGGTCTCCACCAAAAGTGGGGGCAGTTGATAGGGTTCTGATTATCCACATAAAATCCTCACCCGCAATCTATAATTCTCAAAATTTTTAAATCCATAAGCCCTTCGCTGGATGAGTTTCATTTTTCGATGAAAGCCTTCAGTAATGCCATTATTCTTGGTGAAGCGCCACATTCGGGCAATTTCCTCCTTCCAGTCATCAAGCGACTGGCCAAGTGTTTGCATCGGTGCAAAGCCTGATTCTTTGAGCTGCGAGATGGAGTTGAGGAACTGCGGGATGATGTTTCTTACCGAGTGCTGGGTTTGGCGTTTATGCATGAGCAGTTGGTGCAGTTCCTGCTTAAAGTCATAAACTGCGCGGATGGCGGGGTATTTTGCCAGATAATTTTCCAGCTTTTTTTGCTGAAGCTCGGTTAAGTTTTCAGGATTTTTCCGCAAACATGCAAGGATTCCGCGCTGGTATTTGCTTTCCGGATCAATTTGCTGGCAGGTTTTGATAAAGTGATGCAGCACCAGCCTGATCACATGGAAGCGGTCGGTGACGATCTTGGCATTGGGGAAGTATTTGCGGACAATGGCGTGATAAGTAGCGCTCATATCCATGCAGACAACTCGCACTTTCTCGCGTCCGCTAAGGCTGGTTAGATAATCGTGCAGATCGCCGGCCGACTTTCCCTGAACCACATCAAACACTTTATGCTTACGGAGATCGCAGAAAGTGGTGGCATAGCCTTGTTTTTTCGAGAAACTATGCTCGTCGATTCCCAGCACCTGTGGGCAGTCCCGGGTTTTAAGCTCCTGGTTCTTGGCGGTATAGCAATCGTGGAAATAACGTTCGATCGTCGCTGGTGAGAAGCGGTAACCCCTGCTTAAATCTGTCTGGCTGACGCCCTGGCAATGGAGTGTATAAACCTGATAGCGAAGTGCTTCCGTGCTGCGTTTATACGGCAATATGCCGGCGAAACGCTGCCGGAAATATCGTCCGCAATCCCGGCAATGGTATTTATAGCCAACAAACTGCAGACTCGCCTGCCGCAGGCCGATACTCTCATGGCGCACCTTGCGCTCATAGCGGTCCTTCTTGCGGAGATTATAACTGCTGCAATGAATGCAGCGCGGCTTTTTATAATATCGAACTTCGTGGATAATAGCATTATTACCACTCGTTTTTATGATTGAAAATCCAGGTATATTTAGCGTACTATTCGTCTTAGGCATGTTGAAACTCTGTTTTGTAGTGATTACAGAGTGTTATGCTAGCATAACACCTTCAACATGCCCCCGCTTTTGACGGCATTGTTTACTTTATACTGCGACATTGATCAAATGTTTGTTAAAAAATAGAATAAGAGATAAATTCAGTATTTCCCATGATTTAGAGAAACGCTTTGATCTCCTGTTAAATCGAGCAAGGTTATCTCTAATGCTGCTATTACTTGACTCAATAAGATGTGTCTGGGCTTTGGTTATCATATGAAGCTCGGGCACATTATGCCTCTTAAACGCCAAGTCATAACAACTATTTGCGTCCGTACAAATAACCGCTATTACGGGCACAAGTTTTTTAACTTTATAATATAATTCCATTGCTGAACTTACTCCTTTATCTCCAATGGCAAACGTAATAACACGGCCTTGCCGTCTAGAATAAGCAGTCCATACGACTGCGCGCTGCTGTTTTTTTTAACGTAGGTATAAATTTCATCCATCTCTATAATATCCGGTAATCCGCTCTTAACCTGCTCGGATGCTTGTTCTAATTGCTCCGAAAGTCTTGTTCCTGCTGCTTTTACCCAACGTATAATAAGTGCAGGTGAAGCCCCTATAAAACGCGCTACCTTTCGCACACCCACATTATTCAAATACATATCAAGCGCTCGAGCTTTATCCGCATAGCTAAATTTTCTTATCTTATCACTAAAATAGTGCCCGCAATCATTGCAGTGATAACGCTGATTCCCTTGATAACTACCATTCTTTCGATAATTAGCTGATCCGCAATTCGTACATACTAATGACATATAATCACCTCCCTAATTTGATTATATATCTATTATAACTCTCCTTTCTATAAAATTGCTATCAGTATAAAGTAAACAATGCCGCTTTTGACGGAGAGCCAGATTTTTTGCTCGGTGCTACCCTGGTGCTACCTTACAAGAAACTACGGATGAGTTCAGGAGTAGTTTGCTATGTGGAAATTTTGGCAATCAAAATCTACTACTACTCCGAAGATGAACCGTTTGCAGAATACTGAACCTCCTCCCTTCCGTCTTACAGATGCAGAATTGCTTCTACTCAGCAAGTTCCTTTATCCATCAACAATCGATAGTATTATCAGTGATAGACGCTGGCCTACAGTCCTAGGGAATGATGTATTGAGGGTAGTTGAGCAATTCAAGCATCAGGGCTTGTTAGCTGTTGCAGCCTTATCTACATGTATTGAACGTCTATTCTCCACAACTACTTTAAAAGAGCTACTAAAAGAGCATGGGCTTCCTGTTTCCGGGAAGAAGGAGATTTTAATACAACGTTTGATGGAAGCTGATTCAGAAGCACTGTATAAGGCAACCGCGAATATGAAACCACTACTGGAATGCAGTGATACTGGACGGGTTCTAGCTCAGGCTTTTGTTAACGAGAATAAGGCGAAAGAAGATGATGCAATAGCTAGAAGCAAAAAAGCAGCAGAAAATCAGAATTTTAAGGAAGCGGCTCAGATTATTGCCAAGTTTCAAGCAAGCCGCATTTTTCCAGGCGGCCTATGGGTAGATTGGAAAAGTGACACTATCATTGAGGATATGGCAGAGGATTTACGGATTATTTACTCTGCACATCCTAAAATACTAACTACGCTTACTAATCAGCAACTTGATTTATTACGTCCGGTCGCAGCCTATCCAATACGAGGTAAGTATTACCTGCCTTCAGATTTCCAGACCGGTCGGGTATTTGATGGCGTTGTGGCAGCCAGAATGTTGAGTTTTTACGCGTGTGGTCAGCGTGAACTCAAAGGGATTCGTGCCGCTGGATATACACATCTAAAAATATCGAGTGCTCCCGATTCTTGTGCCGCCTGCAAGAAACTTTCAAAGAAGACTTATAGCGCAGATAATCCGCCAGAATTGCCGCATCCAGACTGTACGCATGAGATGGGTTGTCGTTGTTTATATACTTCCATCTCAAAAACAACACGGCTGCCGGATTAGATGTGCGGCATGGTGAAAGGGTAATAACTCATACTTCCGCGCGTGCGTATGGACTCCATTAATTATTTGTTAAATCTCATTCAGCAAATAAGAATCCTTCGTAATCTCAATAAACTTCTCAACCTGTGGCGCATATAGGTCGCAGCAGGAATAAATTGGATGGTTTTACGGCGACGAAAAATAATTCATAGAATTGCTGTAAGTATCATTTTGCTGACTGCCGGAACTGCTTAGCCGGCTGATAATGGAGGCAGAGAAGCACCATACTGGGTAAATTGTTATGAAGGCACCAAAGTAGCCATAGGAATTTTGAAAAACCCTACGAAACTCAATACCATAGCGGGTTAGTCCATTTATGATATGAGAGGGATGATGTTGGAATGGGAAGTGAAGCGGATTGGGAAGAAATTCTTTCCTAAATTCATCAGGCTTGGAAACTTGAAGTAATTCTTTTCTTCTCTCCGGCTTGTACTGCTGAGACGTGCCCGTAATTTTTGATCGAGCAGAATCATATTTGGTTCGATATTATGTTCCTTAATGAATTTCTTCTTAATGTCATCCGGGATAATGAACGGGATGTATATATCGGCATAAGGATTGATATGCTCGATCATCGGTAATAGCAGAGGTGCATTTGTAGGATCATCCAATGTCTGCCATTGATTTTGCATATTCTGCATCAGCCCTGGTTCAGGCAATATCACTGGTATAGCGGCAACCGGTATTGGCGTCGGCACTGGTATTGGCATCGGTACGGGCGTTGGGGTCGATACCGGAATAACAATGGGCGCGACAGGTATTGGTGTTGGTACTGGCGTCGGCGCAGGTGGTGGAGCAGGAGGAGGAGGTGGTGGTGGAGAGCCTCCTCCTGCAGCCACCGTCAGCATGCCATTGACATAACTAAAGCTATAATTGGTAGCACTCGCACCGGAGGCAACAATATCGTATGTACCGGCGGGTGAGGTAGTGGTGGCAGTGGTAGTCAAGGATAGGCCGGAAATCACACTAGCATTATCACTGCCATGGAAGCCACTATAGGCGGCCGAGAAGCTCGGATTGACATCGTTAGCAGTTTTAGTGGTATTATCGGCGGTAATGGTCAGCAAGGCCTGGGTGATGGTAGCGGTGAGGCCGGTTGGTTGGGACAGGGTGTAATTGCTGTTATTGATGGTGAAACCAGTCGCCGTCACCGCTTTACCGACCCCGGCATTGGCGTTGTTAAAGGTGGCGCTGGCACTGCCGCTGCTTAAGGTTACCGAATCACTGCCATAGATGGTGCCGGCAAGGGCGGCGCTGCCGGTACCGAGCGTCGCGGTGTTGGTGCTGTCATAGCCTTTATTATTAGCGGTGACACCGGTAATAGTCAGCAAGGCCTGGCTGATAGTAGCGGTGAGGCCGGTTGGCTGGGACAGGGTGTAATTGCTGTTATTGATGGTAAAGCCGGTGGCGGTCACTGCTTTACCGACCCCGGCATTGGCGTTATTGAAGGTGGCGCTGGCGCTACCACTGCTTAAGTTCACCACATCACTGCCATAGATGGTGCCGGCAAGAGCGGCGCTGCCCGTACCGAGTGTCGCGGTGTTGGTGCTGTCATAGCCTTTATTATTGGCGGTGACGCCGGTAATGGTCAGCAGTGCCTGGGTGATGGTGGCGGTAATTCCAGTTGGTTGGCTAACCTGGTAATTGCTATTATCGATGGTGAAACCAGTCGCGGTCACTGCTTTACCGACCCCGGCATTGGCGTTATTGAAGGTGGCGCTGGCGCTACCACTGCTTAAGTTCACCACATCGCTGCCATAGATGGTGCCGGCAAGGGCAGCGCTGCCGGTGCCGAGCGTCGCGGTGTTGGTGCTGTCATAGCCTTTATTATTAGCGGTGACACCGGTAATAGTCAGCAAGGCCTGGGTGATAGTAGCGGTGAGGCCGGTTGGCTGGGACAGGGTGTAATTGCTGTTATTGATGGTGAAGCCAGTCGCGGTCACTGCTTTACCGACCCCGGCATTGGCGTTATTGAAGGTGGCGCTGGCACTGCCGCTGCTTAAGTTCACCACATCACTGCCATAGATGGTGCCGGCAAGAGCGGCGCTGCCGGTACCGAGCGTCGCGGTGTTGGTGCTGTCATAGCCTTTATTATTAGCGGTGACACCGGTAATAGTCAGCAAGGCCTGGCTGATGGTGGCGGTAATTCCAGTTGGTTGGCTAACCAGGTAATTGCTATTATCGATGGTAAAGCCAGTCGCGGTCACCGCTTTACCAACCCCGGCATTGGCGTTGTTGAAGGTGGCGCTGGCACTGCCGCTGCTTAAGTTCACCACATCACTGCCATAGATGGTGCCGGCAAGGGCGGCGCTGCCGGTACCGAGGGTGGCGGTATTGGTGCTGTCATAGCCTTTATTATTAGCAGTGACGCCGGTAATGGTCAGCAAGGCCTGGGTGATGGTAGCGGTGAGGCCGGTTGGTTGGGACAGGGTGTAATTGCTGTTATTGATGGTGAAACCAGTCGCCGTCACCGCTTTACCGACCCCGGCATTGGCGTTGTTAAAGGTGGCGCTGGCACTGCCGCTGCTTAAGGTTACCGAATCACTGCCATAGATGGTGCCGGCAAGGGCGGCGCTGCCGGTACCGAGCGTCGCGGTGTTGGTGCTGTCATAGCCTTTATTATTAGCGGTGACCCCGGTAATAGTCAGCAGTGCCTGGGTGATGGTGGCGGTGAGGCCGGTTGGCTGGGACAGGGTGTAATTGCTGTTATTGATGGTGAAACCAGTGGCGGTCACTGCTTTACCGACCCCAGCATTGGCGTTGTTGAAGGTAGCGCTGGCACTGCCACTGCTTAAGTTCACCACATCACTGCCATAGATGGTTCCGGCAAGGGCGGCGCTGCCGGTACCTAAGGTGGCAGTATTGGTGCTGTCATAGCCTTTATTATTAGCGGTGACCCCGGTAATAGTCAGCAGTGCCTGGGTGATGGTGGCGGTGAGGCCGGTTGGCTGGGACAGGGTGTAATTGCTGTTATTGATGGTGAAACCAGTGGCGGTCACTGCTTTACCGACCCCAGCATTGGCGTTGTTGAAGGTAGCGCTGGCACTGCCACTGCTTAAGTTCACCACATCACTGCCATAGATGGTTCCGGCAAGGGCGGCGCTGCCGGTACCTAAGGTGGCAGTATTGGTGCTGTCATAGCCTTTATTATTAGCGGTGACCCCGGTAATAGTCAGCAGTGCCTGGGTGATGGTGGCGGTGAGGCCGGTTGGCTGGGACAGGGTGTAATTGCTGTTATTGATGGTGAAACCAGTGGCGGTCACTGCTTTACCGACCCCAGCATTGGCGTTGTTGAAGGTGGCGCTGGCGCTACCACTGCTTAAGGTTACCGAATCGCTGCCATAGATGGTCCCGGCGAGGGCGGCGCTGCCGGTAGCGAGCGTCGCGGTGTTGGTGCTGTCATAGCCTTTATTATTGGCAGTGACACCGGTAATAGTCAGCAGTGCCTGGCTGATAGTGGCGGTGAGGCCGGTTGGCTGGGACAGGGTGTAATTGCTGTTATTGATCGTGAAGCCAGTGGCGGTCACCGCTTTACCGACCCCGGCATTGGCGTTGTTGAAGGTGGCGCTGGCACTGCCGCTGCTTAAGTTCACCACATCGCTGCCATAGATGGTGCCGGCAAGGGCGGCGCTGCCGGTGCCGAGCGTCGCAGTATTGGTGCTGTCATAGCCCTTATTATTGGCAGTGACCCCGGTAATGGTCAGGAGGGCCTGGCTGATAGTGGCGGTGAGGCCGGTTGGCTGGCTAACCAGGTAATTGCTATTATCGATGGTGAAACCAGTCGCCGTCACCGCTTTGCCAACCCCGGCATTGGCGTTGTTGAAGGTAGCGCTGGCGCTGGCACTGCTTAAGTTCACCACATCACTGCCATAGATGGTGCCGGCAAGAGCAGCGCTGCCGGTAGCTAGCGTTGCGGTATTGGTGCTGTCATAGCCTTTATTATTGGCGGTGACGCCGGTAATGGTTAACAGTGCCTGGGTGATGGTTCCTACGGCACCGGAAACAGTGCTTGCAATAGAATAGTCAGCAGAATTGGTGCCAGTAAGTGCCAGAGCGGAAACTGTCACTGTTTTACCGGTTCCTACATTGGCGGTATCATAGGTCCCTGCCGTATTGCTGACGGATACGGTGCTGCCATCTGTACCATAGAAACCACTAAGGCTGTAATTAGCGGCAGCCAGCGTGGCGGTGTTGGTGGAATTATAGCCTTTACTAACGGTACCGGTGAGGCTTGCCGTCAGGGTTTTCTGACCGACGGTTAATCCCGTGGCATTATTTGCATAGATAAAGCTATATCCCAGGGCTGAAGTCAGTGTACCGCTGCTGTAATTGATGTTATAACTACCAACATTGTTGCCTTGCACATAGGTAGTGGTGCCCGTCAGACTGCCAGTGATGGTATCATGGGAAGCATCACTCCCCTGATAGCCGGTAATGGTATAGCCATAGCCAGTAAGGGCGGCGGTATTGGCGCCATAGGTGATTCCCTGATTCGGTGTGATGGTGAGGACAAGAGCACCAGAAGCGCTGACATAGAGCAGGCCGTTACCACTGCCGAGTGCTCCGCATGAACCGCCATAGGTGCAGCTATTCTGGATAAAATTATCGGTGAGACCACCGACGGTATCATTGGTGGCATTTCCCGAATATACCAGCCATCTGCCCGCAGAAGCAGGAGCATTGGCAACAAGCGCGCCACTGCCGGCATTATTAATGAAGACGGTATCGACGATTGTTACGGCATTGCCACTTGCGCCGCTGGTGATGGTGGTGCCGGTCTCTAAATCGAGGGTAGAGGCTCCGCTGGTGGCGTTATGAGTTGCGCCGCCCTGGGCAAGTGCTTCAACAAATGCAGTACCGCTTGTTGATAGAATATGACCGCTACTCAAATAAATCCCATTATTGCCGGTCGATGTTCCATCACCACCATAACCGATGACGCTGACATTACCGCTGCCGGAGGAAATAGTGCCGCTTGTATCAACATCCACCCCATAATTGGTAGTAGTGCCGTTACCACCTGTCCCGGTAACATTGACATTGCCGGAGGTAGAGCTGATACTGCTGGTACTGCCACCGACATACACACCAATATTGCTGTAACCGGCGCCAGCGCCAGCCGTACCGGTTACTGTCAAGGTGCTACTGGTGGTGGTAACATTGCCTGAACCATAAATGGTTACCCCATCATTGCCGGTAGTGCCGCTAGTTGAACCATAGCCGAGAAGAGTAAGCGTTCCAGCGCCTGTACTTGTAATAAGGCTGGAGCCACCAGAAATTTCAATCCCATTATTGGTCTTCGATGTCCCGTTACCATAGCCGGTAAGGACAGCATTTGCTCCAATGGTAGAAATAATTGCGCCGGAATCAATCTCTATACCCGTGTTGTTTCTATAGCCATTCCCTGCCGTACCGGTAATATTGAGATAGCCGCTGCTGCCGGTATGGGTGACGTTTCCGCCACTTATATATACCCCGTAATTATTACCGGCACTGAGGGCCGTGTCATTACCACCATTGCCGATGATGGTAAAGTTTCCGCCTGCAGCAGTAAGGTTAGAACCCGTGCTATAGATGCCATAATCCTCAAGGTAACCATTGCCGCCGGTACCTGTAAGCGTCATATTACCGGAAGTAGTGGAAACATTAGCAGTTTCTATATCAATACCGTAATCATTAATATACAGCGAAGTATTAGCACCCGCACTACTTATACCAGTAATGTTAAGGTTGCCGCTTCCAGTTGAAATCGTCGTTTGATAAATCTTAACTCCATAACTACTGTAGATAGCAGTAGGAGAGGCATTACCGTTTATAGTAATATTGCCGCTTCCAGTTGATATTGTGCTATACGATAGATTTATACCATTCTGATTGTTACTTGCAGAAGATCCTTTAGCAATCATACTAATATTACCACTACCCGCGGAGAGTATTGTGTTAGTAAGGCAAATACCGCAATTAGAACTTATCGACGGCATGGTGGTTGGGTCTGTACCTCCACCTATGATGATATTTCCACCATTTGTGGTCAAAGTGGCGTCTCCAATTCCAGCTCCCCCTTGACCAGTGCCGGTTGAGTCTGTTGCATCCGAATCCATTATAATATTCAATTTATGGCCGGTTCCATTGCTGATATAGCTGCCATTATCGATATAGACAGTATTACCGGAAATCAGGTTCAGGGTACTGTCAACGCTGCTGCTGCCGGTAAAGGTATCATTTGGGGTAACGTAGACATAGCCAGTGGTGGTTGCAAAACTTTTTGCCGTGAAGCTACTGGCATTTAGCGTTTGTGTACCATTAAATTTAATCGTGCTAGTGTTAGAATAGACGCTGGTAGGCACATTAAATGTGTCGGTGCCGATTGTAATTATTCCCGTACCGGTTGAGGTACCGATGGTCAGCATAGAGGTTCCGGTGATATCGCTGATAAAGGTGGGGTCAAGGGATAATACGCCTACGCCGCTTGCAACAGTGCCTATATCGATGGTGGTGGTAGCCGTACGTGGTTTTATGAGAATCGCGCCGGTGGTATCGAGTGTTATATTAGAGAAACCGGTGGCTGAGTTCTGCAGGATAGTGATATTGCCAGTATCACTTGCGCCGCCGATAAGCAAAGCCGCGGTAGCCCCAAACTCTTTTGAGCCGGCAGTCACGGAGGTAGACGTAATGGTAATATTGCCTGTATTGGTATTGATAGTGGTAAAGTCACCACTGCCGGATAAACCATAGCTGGCACCATCATTGCCTGATCCGCCTGTTGCATTGATAACCAGATTGCCAGTACTCACACTGGCTATGCCGCCCTGATAGCCCACTTCACCACCATTTGTACCAGTACCACCTCCCGTTGCGGTAATGGTAACGTTGCCCGAACCCTGGGCATATATATTACCGGAGGTCTGCACTATCCCTATCGCATTGCTGCCGGTACTCTTACCAGTTCCGGTAAGGGCAACACTGCCGTTTGTAGTATATATCGTCGCATTTGCCAGCTCTATCCCTATATCGCCGCTATTGCCGGTACCCGCGCCACCAACCCCAACCATCGTAATATTACCGTTAGTGGAGCCAGCATAAAATGTCGTCGTACCATCAATACGTATTCCTGCCAGATTGCCACCGCTGACGCTTGCAGCACCATAGCCCTGACCATGCATCGTAATATTACCGGCGGAAGTAACATAGCTACCGCCATTGATATAGATCCCATCAATATAACTGCTGTCACCGATCGCCGACATCGTAGATGGTGTCGTGCCGCCGCCCATGGTGAGATTGCCACCTCCGAGACTGAGAGAGCCGCCA